>Ga0335081_10006536_pt1 | contig 18578 bp, 16 predicted proteins | sample Lox_Sample_35_FD_206713 | JGI IMG/M metagenome (GOLD analysis project Ga0335081, IMG submission 206713) | Soil microbial communities from Loxahatchee National Wildlife Refuge, Florida, United States - Lox_Sample_3.5 | ecosystem: Environmental > Terrestrial > Soil > Wetlands | place: USA...
TCAAAAAATGACAGAAGCTGATGGCAGTGAGGACGCGGAGTGCAATGCCTGGGCCACGCCGCGAAGGAGCGTCGGCCACGGCAGTCAGGCGCGCCTGTGTGGACATCCTTTTAGTGTATCCGGGACGTGCGGCGGAGTGCTGTAACCTGAAGCGATGCGGGCCGTATCGAACAAAGGGCTGTGAACCCTAACGGGCTCCCCAGGCATCCGATGCTACGTCCGTGAGCGCACCTACACACCAGATCAGCGCCCAGCTGACGGGCGTTGCCCCGGCACCTGGCGGCACGAACGGCAACCCTTGGGCATCTCTGGGGAAGGCCGTGGTTCGGTACGACGCGAGCAAAGTCTCGCCATGGATGGCGTTGCGAAATTCGATCGGCGTTGCGCTTCCGCTGGCGGCTGGCGTAGCATTCGGCGCATTTTCCGGCGGGCTCATCGTAGGCACCGGCGCGCTGAACGTTGCGTTCTCAGACAGTGACGCGCCTTACGCCCAACGTGCCCGGCGCATGCTCGGTGCCAGCGCTCTAGTGGGATGCGCCGTGTTTGGCGGGGCGTTGTGCGGCCACAGCAGCGTCATCGCCGTGGCAACCGCTACGTTGTGGGCATTCGCCGCCGGAATGCTGGTGGCGCTCAGCTCCACGGCCGCGGACCTGGGTGCCATGACCCTGGTGATGCTCGTGGTTTATTCGGCCTTCCCCATGTCCTTTGAGAAGGCCATGATCTCCGGCGCCCTGGCTTTCGCCGGAGGCCTGTTCCAAACCCTCCTGGCCGTCGCCTTCTGGCCGCTTCACCGTTTTGCTCCGGAACGCCGATCGCTTGGCGAACTTTACAGAGCGCTCGCGCAGGCCGCGGCGTCACGCGTCCACGCCAGCGAAGCACCCCCAGCCACCGTGGAAAGTATACAGGCGCAAAACGCGCTAGCGGCGCTTGACCGCGACCATTCCATCGAGGTGGAGCGTTACCGTTTGCTGCTGAGCCAGGCCGAACGCATGCGATTGTCGCTCGTGACGCTCGCGCGTCTGCGGAAGCGGATCGAACGCGAAGAGCCGGCGAATCTCGCCGTCGAAGTTCTGGAAAGTTGCTTCTATCTCTCCTCCCGGGTGCTCAACTCCCTGGGCAGTGCGCTGGTGGCCGGGGAGCCCGCCCGCGCCGATCCCGATGAATTGCGAGAAATCCAGACACTGGCGGAAAAGCTGCGCTCACTCGAGGCCGGCAGATCTTCACCTGTGGCGGCGATGATCGCCGACGCCCGCATTCAGGTGGACGCCATAGCGGGACAGCTTCGCTCCGCGGCCGATCTTGCTGCCTACGCGACACCCGCCGGTTTCCAGGCCTTCGAGCGCCACGAAGCCCGCCAACCCTGGACTTTGCGGCTCGGCAGCATCGTCGCCACACTGCGCGCCAACATAAGTCTGAACTCCGCCGCGTTCCGTCACTCTATGCGATTGGCTGTTTGCATCGCCATTGGTGACGGCATAGGGCGCGGGTTGCATTGGCGGCGCTCCTATTGGCTTCCCATGACCATCGCGATTGTGCTCAAGCCCGACTTCAGCGCCACTTTCAGCCGCGGCGTGCTGCGACTGACCGGCACATTTCTCGGCCTGGTGCTCGCCACCGTCATGTTTCACGAATTGCATCCCGGCCTAGTGGCTCAGGTCGCCCTCATTGCGGCGCTGATGTTCATCATGCGGTGTTTCGGTCCGGCCAACTACGGAATCCTGGTCATCGCCGTAACCGCGTTGGTTGTGCTCCTGATCGCACTCACCGGAGACTCGCCCAATGACGTGATCGCAGCGCGCGGCCTGAATACGGCGGTGGGCGGAGCCATCGCGCTCATCGCCTATTGGCTGTGGCCCACCTGGGAGCGGACCCAGGCGCCCGAAGCCATGGCGCAGATGCTGGATGCCTACCGCGAGTACTTCCGCGCGATCCGCGAGAGTTACCTGAACCCGGACGAGCCCCTGGCGCGCGAACTCGACCGCGCCCGTTTCGCCGCCCGCCGCGCGCGCTCCAACTTCGAAGCGTCCGTCGATCGTCTGTCCGCCGAACCAGGCGTTTCAACCGAGACTCTGCACAATTTAAGCGCCATGCTGGCCAGCTCACATCGCCTGGTACACGCCTTTATGGCTCTGGAATCCGGATTGAGCACCAGCCGCCCGGTTGCGCCGCGCGACGCGTTTCGCCCGTTCGCGGATCATGTCGAATTAACGCTCTACTATCTCGCCGCCGCTTTGCGCGGCTCTCGGCTGACGCGCGCCGATCTTCCCGACCTGCGCGAAGAGCATCACGCCCTGGTCCAATCCGGCGATCCCCTCACCGAGCGCTATGCGCTGGTCAACGTGGAGACCGACAGAATCACCAATAGCCTGAATACGTTGAGCCAGGAGGTGCTGAAGTGGCTGACGCCAGGTGCCAGGTTGCAGGTGCCAGGTGTCAGCAGACCTTGATCTGGAACATGATACGGGACGCCTGGCACCTCCTATTAGTGGATCGTGTCCGCCAGCGAGAAGATCGGCAGATATAGCGCGATGAGCACGAATGCGACGAAGATTCCCATGAAGATCATGATGGCCGGTTCGATCAGCGAGAGAGCTGCGGTCATTTTGGTGTTCACGTCCTCTTCGTAGAACTCAGCCACACTGGTGAGCATCACCGGCAAAGCTCCGGTCGATTCGCCCACTTCGATCATGTCGATGGAGAGCGCGGGGAAAATGCCCGTGGCTTTTAGCGAGCCCGAAAGCGCCTGCCCTTCCTTCACCATCTTGCTTGCCTTGTCCAGCGTGCGCCGCAACAACACGGTGCCCAGTGAATCCGATGCCGTCTCGAGGCCTTGCATCAGCGGGATGCCGCCAGTGAGCAACGTGCTCAGCACGCGTGCGAACTGCGCCACCTGATACTTCAGCCAGATGTCTCCGAGGATCGGCGTGCGCATCCGCAACGCGTCCAGCTTCTCGCGCGCTGACTCTCTGCGCGACCACCAGATGAACAAGAATATGGCCAGCACCAGGCCGGCGAAGAACAGAAGGACGTAGTTGCGCGCAGTGGTGCCCACCGCAATCAGCACCCGGGTGATGCTGGGCAGTTGCGCCCCCATGCTGGAGTAAAGCTGGGCGAAGTTGGGCACGACAAAGGTCACCAGAAACACGATCAGGCAGATTACCAGGAAAATCAGAACCGATGGGTAGAGCAGCGAAACCAGGATCTTCTTGCGCACGGCCAGCGCCAGCTTCTGATAAGTAATGAATCGGTCCAGCACTTCCGCCAGGCTGCCGCTTTTTTCCCCGGCCATCACCGTCGTCACGTAAATCTTCGGAAATACGCCTTGCATGCGAAACGCTTCCGACAATAGTGTGCCCTTGCGCACTTCGTCCCGAACCGTCTTGATGTGCGGACCGAGCTTCGGATCGGTGAGCCGGTCGGCCAGCAGATCGAGCCCTTTCAGAATCGGCAGCCCCGCGCGGATCAGCGTTACAAACTGCTGGTTGAAGATCAGGAATTTTTCGAGATTGAGTTTCTTCCGCCGCCCCAGCAGCGAAACTTCGCTACTGAGCCCCCGGGCCACGCGACGCGGCCGGACGGAGTAAATCAGGAATCCCTGTTGAGCGTAACGCTCGCGCACTTCGCTTTCGCTGGCAGCCTGGGCGACCTGCTGATGAATTTCGCCGCGTGCGTCGGCGTATTTCAACACCCAGTCCGACATGGGCTACTGTCCACTCCCGCTTTCCACGACTTCCGCGCCCGGGGGTGGCTGGAATTTGAACATCGAGTTCGCCAGCGCGGGATTCAGCTTCTCATCGTCAAACGTGAAATCCAGAATCGATTGGTCCTGCCCGACGATGTGCAGCTTGCGAATCACAAAAGTGGAGGAAACCAGAAACTCCACCTTGGAGTAGGGCAAGCTCTCCGACTTCGGATCGGCGGTGACCAGCCACCCGTCTGCTTCGGCCCTTGCCTGGATATTCTGAAACTCCCGCTCGAAGTTCAACTTGCCCAGCAAGAAAGCCAGTGGCGCGCGCATATCCTCGGTCGCCTTGAGAGGCATTTTGTCGACCCGGTTCTCGCCCGGCAGGTACAGGTAAACCTCTTTGCCATCCGATACGAACAGCTTTCCCGCCGGTTGGGTGTACTCCCATCGCATGCGTCCGGGTTTTCGCAAGTAGAGGATGCCGGATTCGGTCCGCGCTCCCTGGCCCAGGCCGCTGTAAGTCTCCGCGAATTTCACCTGGAGTGTTTGCGCCCGGTTGTAACGGCTCTCCACGGCTTTCAGGAGATGCATGGTCGGCGAATCGCCGGCGGATACCAGGACCGCCGTCACCGCAATGATGGCCAAAGCCCTCACAAGAGGATTGACGCATCCTAGCCGCGGAACGTTGTCTTGGAAGTTGAGGCACACACAAACATCGTAGCGCGGTGGTTAGGATGGGTGGCGGATAGAATTCGTACGCCGAAAACTTCTTTCACCCCGGGCAGGTCGAGGCGCCGAGAAAGCCAAGAAAACAAAGCTGGACATGCAAAAATGATGCTCGGCGCTTACTATGGGTTGCCTGGCGGCGAAGAGGGGAGGGGGCTTACAGACGCGCTACGGCTGCTGGAGCAGTTCGCGGACTTTGTGTTCGAGTTCGGAGCCGCTGAGGCCGGCTGCTACGATGTGATGCGATCCGTCAAGGATCAGAGTGGTTCCGGCCTTGGCGTCTGCGCCGTATTTCTTCGTGAGTCCTGCGCGGTCGACGATCTGCGGCCAGCCCAACGTGATGTCATCGAGCGCCTCCACGGCGTGGCTGGCGTTTGGATCGGCGCTGATTCCGATAGCCCGTAGGCCGCTATGCTTGTACTGGTTGACTACCGGTATGAGTGAAGACAGTTGGTTCACCGAGCCGGGACTGCGCGGCGACCAGAATGTGACCAGCGTGACGCGTCCTCCCAGGCCGGACAGGCTGATGCTCCTCCCCGTTGTGTCGCGAGCGGAGAAATCCTCGAAGACGGCGGCAGCGTCCGGCTTGTGGCCGGTCGGAGACACTGACTTGGCTTGCTTCGCGACGAGATGCGCCCACTGGTTTTGCCCCTCAAAAGACGACACGGCGGCCTTCTGGCGCTGGCGAACAAATGTCTCCACTGCTGGCAGACCCTCTCCCAACACGTACCCGGTGACGTCTATTCCATCCCGCCTGAGGACGACCTCATAACACGTTTGGTCTCCTCCCGCGATCGCTGAGACCACGCGCAGGTCGTCGGCTGGCGTCACTTGAGCGAACGGGGGCGCCCCAGTGTCACAACCGGTGCGTAGCGGCTGGACGGGCGCGATCAGGAACCCTATCGCCAGCCCGAGAATGAGTCCCATCGGCGTCATTGGCTCAACCGCAAGACTTCCGATGCCAGTTGTGCAAACAGCGATTGAAGCTGATTGCGATCCGCGGTGACGAGATACGTACCCTGTTCTTGATCCGTTTGAAATGCCGGATTCGCATAAGGAACGAAGGATAGCGGGTCGTAAGGCAGAGCCGTGATGAACGCAGTGTTAGCGACCATGGGAAGAAACTCCCGGTCCACGGAGTCGGTCCCATTGCCGGTGAGGTAGACCACATTGATTACTGGATGATAGGTGGCGTCCGCCCGGATCTTGAATGCTTCGTTGACGGTTCCGTTCATACTTGCCGCCACGATCGAATTCGGCTGGTCCGGACGCAATTGGTTGGGGTAAACATTCGCGTTCGTGTAGATGGCGGTGGAGGGGAAGAAATTGGACCCGGAACCAATCCCCGGATGATTTGCCCACAAGTCTCCGGTGTTCTTACAATTCGGCTGCACGTTAGGATCCGGGCTGCAAAGCTGGTTAGTTTGAAAGAGCCAATTATCGCGAAAGCCGAGCAGCGAGTTTCCGTAAATGTCGGTATTCGGAATGTTGGCGATGTACTGGCGGACGTTTGTGCTGGCTCCGGCGGCGCCGGGACATGTCGCCGGGAAAGTTGGTGTCGGGTCGGAGTCGGTGGGGGGCGCTAGCCCATAACTGCTGGCGCCCCAGGAATCCTGCCCACCCCATTGCGAGAGCGTGCCCGTGACCGTTCCAGCCGCGGTGCAAACCGCCGGCATGTTCACGCAGATGGCTTCCTCGTTCACATTGTTCGCATCTTGCGGGCCGACATCGGAGCAACTATTGTTGTGGCCGAAGGTGGCCCCGGCTTGGCCGGGCGGTGCGGGGTTCGCCAATGCAGGCCCCCACCGGGAATCTACCCTTGTACGAAGCGGAAACGCCGCGGAGACGCCGTTGGGAGACCCGTCGGTGAATAGCATGATGGTGTTTTTCGCCAACGGCAGGTTCACCGCCCTGATCTGCTGGTAAGCCAGCTCCAACGCGGAAATGGTGTTGGTGTTGCTCTGGCAGACGATATTTCCGATGTCGGTGTTCAACGTGCCACTCCCATAGCTGGTGCTGGGAGCGTAAACCAAATGCGCGGTGATATCAAACGTGACCAGGCCGACATAGTCGTAGGGGCTAAACAGCGTGATAAAGTTCTGTGCGGCTTGCTTCATGGCCTGGCACGCTGTGAGTCCGGTGATGGGATCGGCTGCCGTATTCATGGAACTGGATTGGTCCAGCACCAACATCAAAACCAGACCCCGGCGGCTGGCGGTGCCGCTGTCACTCACGGTAATGCTCGATATGTGGAATATGTTCATGAAATACGTGGGAGCTACGGCGCTGGCGGTGACCGAGATGTTCAGAACGCCGGTGGGGTTTCCGTTGGCATCGGTCACCTGCGTGAAGGTGGGAGTCACCGTCGGCGTGCCGATGGAATTGAGATACCCGGCCGGAAAGTTGGCGTTAAAAAACTGTTGCGCGGCTGCCGTGGCCTGTGTCTGGGCCTGTTGCACGGTGTTCGCCAGGTTCACCGATCGGCCCGCTGCCAGCGCTGCCGCATCTACAGCCGCACTCAATCGGGCCTTGATCAGGTAGATGGTTCCCACGTCCACCGCGAGCCCCACCGTCGCAATGGTGGCGATTAACATCAAACCGTGGACCAGCAGTACCACGCCCCGCTGCTTTTGCCGATTGACAAGCTTTTGCATATATCGCACTCCTGAAAGGCTAAGAGATGCTGCGCGAGTAGATGACCGGCGTCTGCATAATCGAGAACAGGTTGAGATTACTCACGTCTGCATACATCTCCGAGACAAGAGCAAATGTGCTGGCAGTGAGGTTCAGAAACGCTGCATTCCGCGCCACGTTGCCGGTGTTGGTCGCTATGTTCGCGGCGGAAATGGTTCCATTGGATTGAACCACGCCGTTTGGTGGAGTCCCGAACGTGCTACTCCACCGCGTTCCATTGCCAATCACCACACGGTACGCAAATACGTATTGCCCGTAGTTGGGGCAGTTCCCCGCGTTCCATGGCGGGGCGTTATGCGGCGCCGGTACGACACCTGTCGAGCACTCGTTCGGACCCACCATGACCACCTTGCTCAAAATGACCACGGCGTTTCCGGTGGAGCTGGGATCATCCTGCGCATCCGAGTTCATCCCCAGGCCCGCGGCTGCCCGTACAATCATGCGCTTATTTTGCAGCACGGACAGATCCAGCCCCGCATTAGGATCCGTATTCGCCCGGACTAGCAAAACTACCGCGTCCTGGCACACATTACTGACCTGGATGCTCTTGCTGAGGGACATGCCGATTGTGAACATGCCCGCGAACATGGGAATCAGGATGGACATCGCCAGAGCAAACTCCAGCATCGTGTTCCCGCTCTCGCGCCAATGCCGGGTTGGATTCCTCATAAGATCGCACCTCCTAGGGACTCGGCGGCGTCGTCGTACCAACGGGCAGACCACCCAATATATCCACCGCGGAAGCGTTGAGATTGACGCTCGTGGCCGTCAGCGTATAGTTCGTGGCGGAGACCGGAAACATCCAGTTCCAGGGATAGTTCTGCACCACCACTTCCACTATGTTCCCCGGCTGATTCGGATAGCTGACCACTTTGCCGTTGGAAAGCGTCTGCGGCAGCACGCCTCTCAAGGCACAGGTGGGATTGCAAACCATCACCGGATTCGTCAGGTCGTTGGCGGTGTAGTAGTTCACAATGATCCGGCTGGCATTCGCGCCACCTAAAAAACCGACGCCGTTCGCCTGAACCACCTGTGAGATGCACGCCGCCTGTGATGCTGCGCACGAGTTCGCGTTGTAACTCGAGCTGAATGTCATCGCGAAGCGCGCACCCTCCCGCGTCGCGTGCATCAGAGTGTTTTGGATGAACACCACCATCGCAACATCGAGAATCCCAAAAAACATCACCAGCGTCGGAACCAGCACCAGCGCTGTCTCGACCATGGCATTCCCGCGCCGCCGGGCGCGTCTGTCGCCGCATTGAAGCTGCTTAGGCATCGGCACCATCGCTGCTGTATCGCTAACTATGGATCGGATGGTTCGGGAGCGAGTGTGTCCGTTAGAAACCTTATTCCGTCTTCCTCGTCCCCTTATGCGTTCCCACCGTCGTTGCGATCTCCCGGCGTTGCCGCACCCCGGACCCCGTGTCATCATCAGGATGATCGGATGAAACGCCCCCATCCCCGCCAGTTGCAAACGTTCCTGCTCCTCATGGCCGCGCTTACGGCCTGCAATTCCGCGGGTACCGGACATACTTTCATCGATTCAACCCTCGCGCGTCTCATCCCGCATGACGCCACCATGCTCGCCGGCATCCGCATGGACGCCGTCCGCACCACGCCGCTATTTCAGAAATTGATTGCCGGCCGGTCTCTTCCACAGCTCGACGACTTCGCGCACGACACCGGTTTCGACCCCCGGCGCGACGTGCACGAGCTGCTGGTTGCTTCAGACGGAAAAGACATGATCGTTACCGCACGAGGCACATTCAACGAGCATGGTTTTGCCGGCTCGGCGAAGCAGTCGTACAAAGGTTTCAACCTCTATACACGGGGTCAGCGCGGCGTGGCTTTGATCGACGCGTCCACAGCCGTCGCTGGAACTTTGCCCGCCGTCAAAGCTGCGCTCGACCACTACAAATCCGGAGACCGCTCCGGCCCCGCGGAACTGCTGGCCCGCGTGCGTCAGATTCCCGCGCGAAATCAGGTCTGGTCGGTGTCCAACGGCTTTGAGAGCCTGCTCACTGCCGGAATTCCGGAGACCGGCAATGCCGCCAACGTGGGCCGCATCCTCCGCACGCTCGAAAACACTACGTTCGCGGCTGATCTCCGAGCCGGCGTCGACGGCTATCTCGCCGGAACCTGCCGTACCGAGCAGGATGCCAAGAACTTGGGCGACACGGCGCGTGGCCTGATAGGGCTTGGGCGGCTGAGCGTGCCCGAGAAGCAGCCCGATTTACTGCGCTTGTGGGATGGCATCAAAGTCGATCAGCAGCAGCGCACCGTCAATATCACCGTGGCAGTGCCGGAAGACCTGCTGGAAAAGATGTTGGACCTGCTCGGCACGCAGCCGGGATTGCGGCACCTGCCCGTCAGGGCGCCTGTGTCACCCCGGCCTGGTGCTTTTTTGGTGCCGGAATCGCGTCGCCCAGAATAGAGCCTCCGCCTTCGCTGATGTAATTCCGGTTCCAGGCGGGAATCTCCACAACCACGTCACCGGTCACAATGGCCTGGCAGCCCAGTCGCGAGTGCGGCGTCAGGTCCGCGGCCATATCCACGCGATCCAGCTCATCATCGTCGGCTTCCGTTAGATTGGCGTCGGTCCCGTCCTTCACCACGACATGGCACGTGGTGCAGGCGCAATTCCCGCCGCAGGCGTGCTCCAGGTGGAGGCCGAAGTTCAGCGCAATATCGAGCAGCGATTCGGGTTTCCCATGCCCCTTATAGGGCAGCTTGCCGCTCTCGAATTCAACCGTCTGGCCGAGCGGAAGAAAGGTCACCTTGGGCATCTGCCTCGATTATAGCGGTTAAAGTCGCTTGAACCCAAATGCCCCTATTCTCCATCAAGATTATGTAGTAAAATCCGGAAAGCGAGTTCGCATGACCGATTCACATTTTCGCAGTCTTGCAAAGGCCGTCAGCTACCGCGTATTGGGATCGGCTGCAACTGCGGTGGTGGTTTACTTGTTTAGTGGAAACGTGCCCCTTTCGGCCAGCGTCGGAGGGCTCGACATGGTGATCAAGATTGTGCTTTATTTCCTGCATGAGCGCATCTGGAATCACATTCCCTTCGGCCGTCCAAAGCGCCCGGAATACGAGATTTAGCCGCAAGTACGGGTTCGCATAATACCAAAGATAGTCTATTCAGCGGTACCGGGTATGGTCCATAAAGAAAGTGATGGAGTCCGCTCGTCTTCCGTCGAATGAAGCTCAGCGACTGAAGGCTCTCCGCTGCTCACGGCTCCTCGATTCGCCGCCTGAGCGGCTCTTTGACGCGATCGTGTCGCGCGCAGCCGAGATCTGCAAGACACCGATGGCCTTCCTGTCGCTGGTGGATGAAAATCGCCAGTGGTTCAAGTCGAAGGTAGGGCTGGACGCTACCGAAACAGATCGAGACATCGCGTTCTGTGCACATGCCATCCTGCAGGATCAACTCATGGTGGTGCCGGATGCCCTTTCGGATAAACGTTTTGCAGACAATCCACTCGTTACCAACGATCCCAACATTCGTTTCTACGCCGGGATGCCGCTGGTGACGAGCGATGGGTGCGCCCTGGGGACTTTGTGTGTGATCGACCGGAAACCGCGCCAACTCAGCGCTGAGCAGATCGATCAGCTCAGAATTCTCGCGGAGAGCGCCCGGATTCTTCTCGAAATGAGATCGTCGCGCTTAGGCGAGATCTTCGAGAAGGCCGTCGCGGCTACCGTCGAAGGGGTCACCATCGTGGATGCCCGCGAGCCCGACATGCCCATCATCTTTGCCAATGAGGCGTTTTACGGGATGACGGGCTACAGCGAGAACGAAGTACTCGGCCGGAATTGCCGGTTTTTGCAGGGCGAGGACGCCGATCCTGCCACCCTCCAGAAGATCCGGGAGAGCATCCGGACAAAACACAACTGCGTGGTCGAGCTTTTGAACTACACAAAAGCCGGGAAACCCTTCTGGAATCGCCTCTCGCTCATTCCCATCGTCGACGATGCCGGTGAACTGACGCACGTGATCGGCCTGCAATCGGATATCACGGAAGCAAAAGAGGCAGAAGCCGCGCGCCAGCAATTGCTGGGCATGCAGGCGACCATGCACACGTTCAACGACGTCGTTCTCAACTTCATGAACAACATGCAGCTCTACCGCATCCACATGGAAGAAACCTGGAACGCCGACGGCGGAGTCCTGCGAGAGTTCGACTCGATGTTTGCAGATACCGTGACAAGGCTCTCGAAAATCAACGCGCTGACCAAATTCAAATCGAGAGACGCGGCCCGCGGAATCACCGTACTCGACACGGAATAACCAGAGGCCCGCGCCCTTGCCTTTTCAACCCCGCAGCACCACCAGCAATGCTCTCCGCAACTCCTCCTGCTTTTCGGCGTCCAGCTTGCACCGGTCCGAAGTGACGTAAAACACGTCGATAGCTTTGTGCGCTTCCGTATCGATCAAGACGACCTCGATGCTTGCCCCACGCGAGGAAATCGTGGACGCGATGTCATAGAGCAGCCCGGGGCGGTCCTCTGCCACCACCTGGATCAGGGTGGCGGATTGCGAAGCCTGATCGTCAAAATGCACCGCGGGCTCGATTCGCGCTTTCCGGCTGGGTGGTGCCATGCATGGCCGGCTGCGCAATAACTGCTTCACGTCGGCGCGTCCCAGCACGGCCCGCTCCACCGTCGCCTTCAGCCGGTCGGCTTCGCTCGGGTTCAATTCCAGCGTGCGCAGGGGATCGGCAAAAGAAAACGTATCCAGGACCGCGCCCCGCCGGTTGGCGAAGGCCTCCGCTTTCAGAATGTTCATTCCAAAGCTCGACAGTGTACCTGCTACGGTCGCAAACAGAAACGGGCGGTCGCCGGTGACCAGCGTCAGGCGATAGACGCTGCCCGATTTTTCCAGATCCACGGCCACGCCCCGCGCCCGGCTCTCCTGTTCGAGCCGCATGTGCAGCGCAATGTCCGCCTCGGTATGTGTGCGCAGGTAGCGCTTGGGAAATCCTTCCAGGAAGGCGCTCTCTTCGGGAGAGCCGGCTTCCTCAATGCGTTCGCTTTCGAGTTCGCGCGTCAGCTCGTTGTAAGTCAGCAGATAGAGCTGCCACAATTGCTCGGCGCGCCACGGCGTCATCACCGCAGGATTTACCGCACTGATGTCGGCGTAGGTCACGAGTGTCAGGCGCTGCAGATTTTCCACCGTCCCGGCAATGCCCGCCAAGTGACGCGCCGTCGCCGGATCGAACGGATCGCGCCCATTCATTGTTGCGGACATTTCCAGATGATGGTGAATGAGGAAGCGGACCGTATCCCGCTGCGGGGCTGGCATCTGGATCCGCTCCATGGCACGTTCCACCAGGCGTAGCGATGCGTCCACGTGCCCTTCTTTTGGTACACCTTTCCCCACGTCATGAAACAGCAGCGCAAACATCAGGACGCCCGGCTGGTCGATTTCCGAAAACAGTGCCGCGAACGACGATGCCGGCGCCGTTTTCTCGTTGCGCAGATCCGCCAGCGTTTGAATCGCCACGAGCGTATGCTCATCCACCGTGTAACGATGGAAGAAGTCGCGGATCACCAGGCAGTCGATGCGCTCCAGCTCGGGAAATAGCGCGGACAGCGCCCCGGTTTCGTGAGCCACCCGCAGAGCGAGCGCCGCGTGCGGCAGCGCCAGTGCTTCGCTGAGCCCCGGCCACACAGGCCGCGGCGTCGCGAAGTAGGTGCGCACGGCCGGGAGCTGCGGCGTGATGCGCCGTTCCGCTTCGAGCGACAACCGCATGCCGTGCCGCGCCACAAACTGCATCAGGCGCACCAGCAGTTCCGGCTCGGCTTCGAGCTGGTGCGGCGAGCGGAAGTACACCCGTTCGCGCGCTACCGTGAAATCGGCATTCGAAACGCGCGAGCGCCGGTCGCGGAACTGCGCGAATAGAGAGCTAGCCCGCGCCTCTTCGGTCTCGAGGACCCCCAGCGCCGAGCGATGCACTGCGCGCGCGCTGCGGAAGTAGTCGCGCATTACGGCGGTTTCTTCCAGCGCCATCTGCTCGGCCACCCATTCCTGCGCGTCAAACGTCAGGACGTTCGAATCGCGCTTGGCTTGTTCATGCAGATAGCCGCGAACCGCGAACAGGAAGCGGCGCGCCTCGTCCAGCTCCGGCACATGCACGGGCGGCGAAAACGAGCGCGGCGTTGTGCCCGCGATTTGTGCCAGCCAGGAGACCAGTTGCAGGTCGCGCAGCCCGCCAGGCGCTTCCTTGATGTTCGGTTCCAAATGGTGAAAAGTCCCGTTGAAGCGCGTATGCCGCTCCCTCGTCACTTGCGAGAGATGCCGGACAAGCGCGTCCCGCTGGCCGTGGACAAATCGCGGCAGCTTCTCCATCAGCGTGCCGTAGACCGCCGCATCCCCCGCGAGATACCGCTGATCCAGCAGGCTCACGCTCAGTTCGATGTTGCCGTTGTGCAACTCCGCGCATTCGGCCGGTGTGCGCACGGACTGACTCACGCGCAACCCGCCGTCCCAAAGCTGCTGGAGAAAGGCGGCGATCTCTTCTTTGTGCGCGAGGGCCGCCTTGTTGCTCGCAAACAGCAGTAACAGATCGATGTCGGAATAGGGAAACAGTTGCCGGCGTCCGTAACCGCCCACCGCGATCAGCGCAGCGCCCTCCGGAACGGCTGGCGCAATGCGTCCCTGCCAGGCGCTCAGGACCTGCGCATCGACCGCCAAGGTGCGGTCTTCGAGCCCTCGAGCCGGATCAAAGCGCAGCTTCTCCGTGGTCGTCATTCCGGATCCGTATCGCTTCTGCGACGTCGTAGATGAAGACTTTGCCGTCGCCGATCTTCCCTGTGCGCGCCGCCGCGGTCAGGGTCTGCACCACTTCGTTCAGCCGCGCGTCCGTCACTACCAGCTCGATTTTCATCTTGGGCAACAAATCGACGTTGTACTCCTGGCCGCGATAGACCTCTTTATGACCCTTCTGCCGGCCGTGCCCGCGCACCTCGGTGATGGTCATGCCGTCGATGCCGATGTTCTTGAGCGCTTCCTTGACCGGCTCCAGCTTGAACGGCTGAATGATGGCTTCGATTTTCTTCATCGCATGCTCCTGTGCCGCGCCCGCTTAGGCCTCGAAGAAGTACCCTTCTTCGCCGTGCTGGCTCAAATCCAGGCCTTCGATTTCGGCTTCCTTGTCCACTCGCAATCCGGTAACGGCGTCGCAGACTTTCAGGATAATCAAGGTCCCGACGATTGCCAGCACCCAGGCGATCGCCGTGCCGATCAATTGATTCATTACCTGCCCGGGATTGCCGTCCACCCAGCCAAGCGGCAGCAGCTTGCCTGTGGAATCTTTATAGCCGTCGTTGATCAGGTTGGTGGCAAAGACGCCCGTGAGAATCGCGCCCAGCGTACCTCCCGCGCCATGCACTCCGAAAGCATCCAGCGAATCGTCATAACCGAACTTCTGTTTGACCAGCGTCACCATGAAGTAGCATACGATGCCGGCCAGAAACCCGATGAGCAACGCCGGAAACGGCTGCACGAAACCCGATGCCGGCGTGATCGCCACTAGTCCCGCGACGCATCCCGAAATCCCGCCCAGCACGCTCGGCTTGCCGGTGCGCATCCACTCCACGAAAATCCAGCCCAGCGCAGCCGCGGCCGCTCCGAAGTGCGTGGCGACGAATGCGCTCGTCGCCAGCCCCGACGCCGCCACCGCGCTGCCCGCGTTGAATCCGAACCAGCCGAACCACAGAAGACATGCGCCGATGACGCTCAGCACCAGGCTATGCGGCTTCATGGGTTCGTGCGGATACCCTGCTCGCTTGCCCAAATACAGTGCGCAGATCAGCGCCGAAACACCCGACGTGATATGCACCACCGTGCCTCCGGCAAAATCGAAGCACGGAAACCTGCCGCCCAGTGCGGCGTTCAGCAATCCACCTTTGCCCCACACCATGTGCGCCATGGGAAAGTAGACAATCAGCGCCCAAAGCACGGTGAATAGCATCATACCGCTGAATTTCATCCGCTCCGCGAAGGCCCCCGCGATCAGCCCCGGCGTGATGATGGCGAACATCAACTGGTAGATCATGTAGGTTTCTTGCGGGATGGTCGCGCCGTAGTCCGGATTGGGCGCGATCCCCACGCCGCGCAGAAAAACGTAGCGCAAATCACCAAGGAAAGGCGTTCCCTCCGCAAACACCAGGCTGTAGCCCACCAGCGCCCATAGCACCGTGACGATGGCCATCAGAATGAAACTCTGCATCATGGTGCCGAGCACGTTCTTCCGCCGCACCAGGCCGCTGTAGAATAGCGCGAGGCCTGGCCCCGTCATGAGCAGCACCAGCGCGGCCGACGTCAACATCCAGGCGTTGTCGCCCGCGCTCTGCGCTGCTTTCACGGCGGTGTCGAGCGCGGCCAGTTTCGCATCCACACTCTGCGGCGTTTGCGCCATCGCCGCCGTGGAAAACACCAATAGCGTCCAAAACTTCATGCTGGAATCCTTTGTCGGGTTACAAACAGACCAGTGTCCTATTATTCCGCGAAGCCTAGGGCCGGCGGGAAAGAAGCTTTCTATGAGGACGATTGGAAATATTTATTGATCTTTATACAATCCTAATCTCTGTCAACCCGGCCGATCAGCGATGCCGCGTAGATTGACGGGTTGCATTATCCTGGAATTCTTATGCCCGCACGCCGAGACTTCTTCCGCTTCTCCGCGGCACTGGCGCTTGCCTCACGCCTGCCCGCCGCGAGCGCAGCCAAACTGCCGAATGGCACGCTCGATGCCTCCAACGCCCATGTCACGCACGAGCCTTTCGGCGATCTCGCAATCTATTTCGAAGGTCCGACCGATCAGATCGGCTCCATGACCGCTGGAAGCTTGCGATTGAAACCAGGAATGTCGCCGCATCCGCCGCACACGCATCCCGAAGAAGAATTCATGGTGATCACCGAGGGCACCGGCGAGATCGTCGTGGAGGGCAAAACCACCAGGGTCGCGCCGGGCAGCATGATGTACTGCGCCGGAGGCAAGCTTCACGGCATCACCAATACGGGCAAAGAACCGCTGTTGTTCTATTTCTACAAGTGGAAAGTGTGACGTGAATTGCCCGGCAGACTAGGCCGGGCGTGCCCGGCCCCTACAACGAGTTACGAGAGCGCATGTAGGGGGTGGGAAAACCCGACCCATCGCCGGAGCGTCGATGCCGCGCCCCCTATAGCGAACGCAGGAAGTTCAGAATATCCTGCTGCTGTGAGGGCCTGAGCTGGCGAAAAACACTGATCACTTCACTCGCCTCTGATCCGTTGCCGGCGTGATCCCGAATCGCCTGCAGCAGGTCGCTGGTCCGGCCATCGTGCAAGAAAAACGCGCGCTGCCCGACGCCCCACAACGGAGCCGTGCGAAATTCGTCCGGCCCCGCGCCGCCTTGGGTGACCTGATCGGCTAACCCCGATCCCATGTGATGCACCGCAAGATCCGAGAACAGGTTGGCTTGCTTTTGATACAGCGCGGCGACGTTGGATAAGCCCGTGGTCAGCGATGGCGTGTGGCAGGCCGCACAGCCGATGGCGCTGAACAGGTTTCTGCCGTTGTTGATGGAAAAAGAACAAGCGGGTAACGGGGATGCTCCGCACGCTGGTGTGGGCTGGTCGAGGAAGCGCATGAAGCCCATAAACGCGACGATGTCCGACGGGCTGTTGCCGCCATCGAAGCCGGTCCCGCTTTCCGCCATTCCGTTGGTGGCGCACTTCGGATTGTCCTCCCGTTCGTTGGGAAAACTCTCGTTGGTGACGCCCATCTCCACGTTGTACGCCTCGCCGGAAAAAATCAGGAGCGACTTGTTCTGAGCTTTCCAGCCGAATCGCGTCACCGTTCCGTCATTCCCGCTCGTGTTTACGTGCCCGGCGATGCCCATGTGGCGTTTGATGCCGGTGGGATCCGACGCCAGGTTCGCCTTGATGGTGCTATCCGGGATGCTCTCAATCAGTCCCGCGCCGAACGTGGGTGTGGGGATGCGGAAGATCATGTTGTTGGTGTTTGAAAAATCGGGCTGGGTGATGGCGCAGCCCGCGGGATTGTCCGCCCGGCCAACGATCGTAAAGATATCGTGAACGCCGCCGTCCGGCGAGCCGTTAGGCTGTCTGATAAACCGCACCTCGCGAATCGGGCCATTGATGGTGAGGAACGATGGCACGGTGTTCCCGGGTGCCATCAACGAGGCGCGCATCACCTGGGGATTGTTGGTGGGCGGGCTGGATCCGCCTACAGCCGGAAATGCGTGGCAGCCGGCACAGGAATCAAGATTGAATCTCGGGCCCAGGCCGCTGGATACATTTTCGACTTCCGTGAATGTCGCAGTGGCGATGCTGGTGAAGAACGCCATGTCGCCCGCGCTCATTCCGGTGGCGAGCGGCTGTCCTGCTCCGGGCGGCCCGCCGCGGATTCCCGGATCTACCTGCGCGTAAGCGGCAACCGCAACCAATGGCAGCAGTATGCACACAGATCCGCGGGACAAAATCGTCCGCCATGACAACTTTGGCAACGCACTGTTTGTCTTAGTAAACCGCATCATTGAGGCTCCCTCTTCGTCCCCTCAACCGCCGGGACGCAGTTCGGGCTTTGCCATACAAAAACGCAAAGCCCACAGACACAGCTATCGTGGGCCAGCTATTCAATGTCGGAGCCGGATCTGGTAGGATGCGAGAGTGCTGGAGCACAGCTCGGACCCGTGCATAGCGGTCTCCGAGTAATCGGCTCTCGCCCACAACGGGAGCCGATTTACTTTCTCATCCGCGGACACTGCGGCCGTCACAAAAACACTTTAGGCAGTCCGGCGGAAGCGTAATCGACTACAGATACACGTATGGCGCGATCAAACTCTTGTCAATACTGCTGTGGAGCGGCGCGGGCGGGACCGAAGTCATTCTCGCATTGCCTGCGACCTCGGATTGTTCGATTATATCCATCACTTCAGAATTGTCAACTGAATTAATCTGAACTCCTATCGGTTATATGACGTACATCAACGTTAATCTCCGTCGAATTTCAGATCACCAGGCCCTTTCCCTCAATGACCTTCACGTAACGGTCGATGGGAACATCGGTCAATCTCTCGACTTTCCCGCTGGGGAGCGGCCATTTGATCTCGAGCCAGTCGAGCTTCGTCGCCGCTCCCAGTCCCAGCACCTCGCGCGGATCGTGCGACGAGAGATAACTGCCGCCGCTGTTCTTCAGCTGGCTCCGCTTCACGCCACCCGCCGACCACGTGATCCGAGCGCCAATCGCATCGCGGTTGCAATTTACCCCTTCGAGCTTGATCCCCAGCCAGTGATTGCCCGATCCGGAGCGGTTGCGGAGCAGAACCGGCCGGCCACCGTTCTCCGCGACCAATACATCCGGAAAGCCGTCGTTATCGTAGTCGCCCACTGCCAGCCCGCGCGCCGCCAGAGGCTTCGCAAAGGCCGGCCCGGCCTGGGCGCTGAGGTTGCGCAGCACCCCTT
>Ga0335081_10006539_pt1 | contig 18576 bp, 17 predicted proteins | sample Lox_Sample_35_FD_206713 | JGI IMG/M metagenome (GOLD analysis project Ga0335081, IMG submission 206713) | Soil microbial communities from Loxahatchee National Wildlife Refuge, Florida, United States - Lox_Sample_3.5 | ecosystem: Environmental > Terrestrial > Soil > Wetlands | place: USA...
GCCGGGATCATGTCGATGTGGTGCGTCTCGACATACCGGCGCAGCTGTTCATTCTGCACCACGGTCTGAGTCATGACCTGAATTACCCTTCCGAAAGGAGCTGCTCACGTTGTCCTGGAGTACCGCTTGGAGCTTTGGGTCACCTAGGCCGCTGATCACGGCCTTTTGAGCCGCCCGCCGCGAGGTCATGAATGGGCACATCCGAACCCATTGAACACGCGTCCGGGTGCGCGCCTCACGACTGCGGCGTTTCTGGAACGCGCAGATATGCCGGAGGTTCGAGCGCGGGGTTTCCTCCGATCGGTATATACCGCCGGCCGGTGCAGCCGCGCTGCCGACCGCTAGGTGTTAGCCGAGGCCAATATATCGGTCGATCTCGTCGTAAATTGTCGTTTTACCCAGAGGAAACCGATCGGATATGGTTCGGAGCCTGCGCCGCCGGGGCCGAGCGCGCCGCGCAATTATCACCCGGTGATGTTGGCCAGGGTCTCCCGCATCTGCTGCGTCAGCGGATCGCCCGGCGGCAGGGCCTTCTCGCCGCGCGCGATGATGTCGGTGAGCAGGGCCATCGCATCGCCCAGCCGGCCCGTGGCGTAGTAGCCGCGCGCCAGCTCCGCCCGGCAGGCCAGGGTCCTGGGATGATCAGCACCGACGGTGCGCTCGTAGCCCGCGCAGGTCTCCTCGTAGAGCTGCAGCGCCGGGCCCATGCGCCCGGCGGCGAAATGGGCCGAGGCGAGGCTGCCGCGCGCCTGGAGCGTGTCCGGATGGTCCGGGCCCAGCACGCCTTCCCGGTCGGCGAGAACCCGCTTGTACTGGGCGATGGCGTCCTTGGTCTGGCCGCTGGACAGGTAGGCGTCGGCCAGCCCCAGGCTGGTGGTCATGGTGTCGGGATGCTGCGCGCCCAGGATGCGCTCACGGTCGGCCAGCGAGTGCCGGTACGAGCGGATCGCCTCGGCGGGCTTTCCCGCGGCCCGGGCCGCCGCGGCGTACTCTTCCCGTGCGGCGAGCGTCTCGATGTGATCGGCGCCGCGGACGAGCTCGCTGCCGGCGACGGCCTCCTCCAGGACGGCGACGGCGTCGTCGGGCCGGCCGATGGCCACCAGGGCACGTCCGAGGCAGACCTTGGCCGAGATGGCGCCTGGATGATCCGGCCCGAGCATGCTGGCACGGCCGTCGAGGACTCGCTGAAACCAGGGAACGGCCTCCGCCGCCTGCCCGGTCGCCATCAGCGCCTCACCGAGGTAGCCACATGCCGTGAGGGTTTCCTGGCTGGCCGGGCCGAGAACCCGTTCGCTGTCCGCGGCGAGCTCGCGCCAGTAGGCGACGGCCGGGCCGGTCAGCCGCGCGCCGTCCATGCTCTGCCCGGCCAGTATCAGGACGGGGTGACAGCGCCCATCCGCCCAGAGGGCGTCTCCCGCGGCCTGCCGGAGGCTGACGGCGCACGACCGCATGTCCGCGGCCAGCCGTGACTGCGGCTCATCCGCGGGCCACACCTCGAGCAGCGCGTCCGCGCCGGCCCGGGCCGCCCGGTCGTAAAGCTCCTCGGGTACGGCCGCGCGGATGGCCGCCTGGATCACCGGGCTCATCCGGACGGTCGGCGGCGTGCCAGGCGGCGAGTCGACGGTCATCAAGCCGGCCTGCTTCAGGCTGAGGATCGCGTGCCAGATCCGCTGCGGGTCCGGTGCCGGAACCCCTGGCGCCAGGGCGCCCGCGAGGAACTGGCCGATGGCCAGCGTGGTGAAGACGACGCCGGGTATCCCCTGGCCGTCGAGCAGCGCGGCCAGCGTCACCAGTGATCGGATGCTCACGCCCGGCGACAGGTGTTCGGCGTACTCGGCCGAGAACGTCCAGGTGACCGCGGCGGCCGACGCCTCGGCTCGGCCCGCCTCCACGAGCTGCTTCTGCCGCTGCGTGAAGTACTGCCGGTAGTCGCGGCAGGACATGCCGGAGCTGACGATCACCGCGCTGGCCTGGGCCAGCGCGATCGGCTCGCAGCCGAGGTCTCCCACCAGGTCTATCGCTCCGCTGCGCTGGTCCGGGTCTGTGCTGAGGCGGCCGGACAGGTAGTTCATGGCCTCCCGGGTGCTGAAAGCCGGCACCGGCAGCACCAGCGTCCGCTGCTCGGCGGATACGGCCGCCGGGTTCGCGGTCGTGATCAGCACCCGGCCCGCCGGACCCGCGGGCCAGAGCCCCTGCAGGTCAGCCGCGTCACGCAGGTCATCGAGCACGACGAGCCATGACCGGCTGGTCTTGGTGAGCCAGTCGACGAACCTGGCCGCCACCGACTCGGCATCGTCCGCGTCACTGGCCCCCATCGCCGCGGCCGCCTGCACGAAGCCGGACAGCAGCGATGCCCGGCTGGAGGCGACCACCCAGGTCAGCACGTCCACCCCGGGTGACCGCCAGAGCGACTCGGCGAACTGCCGGGCCAGCTGGGTCTTGCCGCTCGACTCCCGCCAGTCCCGCGCTCCCGCCCCGGGAACCGGCGAAGGCCCCTGGTCCGAAACCAGCGCCACCGTGGCGCCGGGAATCAGCGTCGTCTCCAGGCCGGGAACGGTATCGGGCCTGGCCGTGAACCCATCGGCGAGCGGAGGTACCGGACCCGACCAGACCGGCCATGTGGGGGTCTGGCCCTGAGCCGACCCGGTGGCCTGCACCGAGCCGTCCGCCGACATTAAACCGTAACTGCCGGTATGCACCCGGAACCTCCTGATACGCCCGCTTGGTGCAGTGACTAACGATAAGGCCAGCCGGTGCCGGCGCGCCGGTAGATTCGGTGTCCGGACCGCCCTCGTGCCCAAATAGAGACGCCGGGTCAGCCGATCGTGTTGCGGAAGCCGAACACCCGTCGTTCCCTGCGCAGCGCGCGGGCCACTACCAGGTCGCGCCACGGCGTGCTGATCGCCGCCCGGTAGCCGGGTTCCTCCAGAGCCTCGGGGCCCGCCAGCTCGTGCAGGGACAAGAAGCCGGGCCCGGGAGCGTCCATGCTGCGGACGAGCCGGAATCTCCTGATCCGCCGCCACCCGGGCACCTTCAGCAGCATCGGGATGTGCTCCTCGTCATACCAGGCGGCCATGTCCCGCTCGGCCGACGCGGGCGCCGACATCGCCACGGTCAGGATCACCGGAGCCGGGTCGCCGGCGGGCCCCGGACCGTCCTGGCTGATCTGCTCGTAGACCCGCCGGTCCAGGGTGGCCAGGCCGGCGGCGACGGCCTTGTCCCGGTCGCTCGCCCGCGCGCCGAGCGCCTTATATCCGGGGCTGTCGATGATCTCCGGGCTGTCCAGGTCGTACAGCGCGAGCCACGACGGCTTCTCGCCGTCCAGCGCCTGGTACCGGCAGGCCCCGCGGAACCCGGGCACGGTCAGCCGGGCCGGGCCGTGCTCGTGGTCGTACCAGTCGTGGAACTCCGCCTCGTCGACCGAACCTGGCTCGGTGTAGACGTAGAAAAGCCCTGCGGCCATCGATGCGAACCTCCCGGTTAGGCGACGAGACGATCGTATGCCCAGCCTCGGGAGGACCGGCAGAGCCCCCGGCGGACGGCAAAGGCCCCGCGGCGGCGAACCGCCGCGGGGCCGAAACGCCGAGCAGCAATGACTCAGTCGGCCGGTGCCGCCATCGGGTTGACCCCGGCGAGGTCCTCGCGCTTGACCCGGATCGCGACCAGCGTGATGATCAGCGCGAGCAGCGCGATCCCGGCCGAGACCAGGTATCCCTTGGAGAATCCGGTCGAGAGGGCATGGTTGGTTATCGCCTTCTGCAGCGCGCCCTGCTGGGCCGCGGACAGGTGCACGGTGGCGTTCTTCGCCGCCGCGGCCGCCGCGGCGGCCTGCGCGTGGATGCTGTTGGCCACCGCGCTCCAGGCCACCGTGCCCAGGATCGCGAGCCCGATCGACCCGCCGACCTGCTGTCCGGTGTTCAGCAGCGACGACGCCACGCCCGCGTCGCCGTCGCCCACCTTGCTCAGCGCCACCAGCGACAGCGGCACGAAGATCAGCCCCATGCCGGCCGCGGTAACCATCATCGGCCCGAGCAGCCCGGAGGCGTAGTGGCTGTTCTCGGTGATCCGGGACAGCCAGAACATCCCGCCGGTGGTGATCGCGCTGCCGGCGATCATCAGCGGCCGGGCGCCGATCCGGTTCACCAGCTGCGACGCCACCCCGGACATCGCCATCACCGTGGCGATCATCGGCAGGTAGGCGATGCCGGTCTTCAGCGCGCTGTACCCCCACACGTTCTGCACGAAGAGCGTGAGGAAGAAGAACATGCCGAACAGGGCGGTGCCCACGCACAGCATGATCAGGTAGGCCCCGGACCGGTCCCGGCTGCGCAGCACCCGCATCGGCACCAGCGCGTGCTTGCTGCGCACCTCGATGAACCCGAACGTCACCAGCAGCACCACGGCGGCCACCAGCGACACGATCACCTTGGTGTCGCCCCAGTGGGACACGCCGTTCGGGGTGGTGCCGGCGCTGGACAGGCCGTAGACCAGCGCGGCCAGTCCCAGGCTCCCGGTGATCGCGCCGGGCAGGTCGAACCGGCCGCGGCGCCGCTGCGACTCCGGCAGCACGCGCGTCGCGAGCAGCGCGATGACCAGGCCGATCGGCACGTTGACGAAGAACACCCAGCGCCAGTTGAGGTACTGGACCAGCAGCCCGCCGGCGATCAGGCCGACCGCGCCGCCGGCCACGCTCATCGCGGCGTACACGCCCATCGCCCGGTTACGCGGCGGCCCCTCGGGGAAGGTGACCGCGATCAGCGACAGCGCGGTGGGCGCGGCGAACGCGCCGCCGATGCCCTGCAGGACGCGCGCCCCGAGCAGCCATTCCTGGGTGGTGGCGAACCCGCCGAGCAGCGAGGCCAGCGAGAACAGCAAGATGCCGAAGATGAAGATCCGGCGGCGCCCCAGTAGGTCGCCGGATCGGCCGCCGAGCAGCAGCAGCCCACCGAAGGCCAGCGCGTACGCGTTGACGACCCACTCCAGGTTGCTGCCGGAGAACCCGAGCGCGGCCTGGATGTGCGGCAGGGCGACGTTGACGATGGTCGCGTCGAGCACGACCATGAGCTGTGCCGTCGCGATGACGGCGAGGGCCAGTCCCAGCCGGCGCGGCGGCCCCGCGGAGGTCTCGGCGGCGCTGGACGCCGCCGCGATACTGACCTCCCGGGTCGGCTGCCCGGTGTCTGGTGATGTGGCGGACAAGACAATCTCCCTAGATTGAGGGCGTAGTGAACTACCGCCGTGACCTGGGCCGGTGCCGAAGTCACGCGCCGTACTTCGCTGCTAAAGATTTTTTGGTCCGAACGGACCGAGGCTCCCGTTCCCCGTAACTCTCGTTCCTTCCCCGTGTGGTCGCCGTCCTCGGTACTGACGACCCTGCGGCCCGGTTCTCATCTGTGACGAGGCAGCCGCCGCGGTTGTGACAGCATCACCTCCCGCCTCGTGATCTGAGCATCTTCCGCATCAGCCCGAGCAGGCACCGCCGCTCGCCGGTGTCGAGCGCCGTGCACCACGGCGCCTGCGACAGGATCTCGCGGTACAGCCGGTCCCTGACCGTCACGCCCTCCGGGGTGAGCACGATGTTCTTGCTGCGCCGGTCCCGGAGCGAGGGCTCCCGCCGGGCCAGCCCGTGCTTCTCCAGGGCGTCCGCGATCGTGGTGATGAAGGAGGGGTCGCAGCCCATCCGCTGCCCTAGTTCCTTCATGGTCATGGGTGCGTCGAGTTTGAGCAGGGCGATGGCGTCGCTGCCGTTCATCCCGAACTCGGTCGCGATGCGCTGGCCGAGCTCGTGGAAGTGCTTGAAGAGCTCGGGAAACGTATCGCTGATCTGCTGGTTGAGCTGGTCGTCGGTGAGCGGTTCGGCGTGCGGTACCGGCTCTGCCAGCCCAGCCGGGCCCGCTTCGCGAGCTGGCCCTGTGTCGAGCACTGTCCCCTGGTGCTCCTCCATCCGCGCTCACCTCCATCCGAATCCTCTAGACGATTACCTGAGTCTATCAATCTTTGAGTAGCTCAACTATATTTCGGCTTGCTGGTGCAAGCAAGTCTTTAACGGGCAGAATCTTCACGGGCTGACGACGCGCAACTGCTTCCGATCCCGCAGCGTCTTTACTGCAGGGCGGTCACACTGAGGGCAGGTCGAAGGGAAGGCTCAGGCGATGGGTGAGGACCAGGGGCGGCGCGAGTTCCTGCGGTGGGCGGCGGTGGCAGGCGGAGCCGGGCTGCTGGCTTCCTGCAGCCGGGGCAGCGGGACGAGTGCCGCCAGCGCCACGGCGGGCGGGTCCGCGGGCCCCGCCACGGCGACGGCGGACGGAGCGGCCCAGGGGGCCCGGGCCCTCGCCACCCCCCAGGCCACGGGGTCACCGACCCCGGCCGACTGGACGGCCCTCGCCCGCGACCTGTCCGGGCCGCTGGTCCGCCCGGGCGACGCCGCCTACACCGTGTCCAAGCGGCTCTTCGACCCGCGCTTCGACTCGCTGCACCCGGCCGGCATCGCCTACTGCCGCAACCCGCACGACGTGGCCACCTGCCTGGCCTTCGTGCGCAAGTACGGCGTCCCGGTGGCCGCCCGGTGCGGCGGGCACAGCTACGCGGGCTGGTCCTCGACCAGCGGCCTGATCGTGGACGTGACCAAGATGGCGGGGGTGAGCGTCAGCGGGGGCACCGCCACCGTCGGGGCCGGCACCAGGCTGGTCGACTTCTACAACGAGCTGGCGGCGCACGGCCGCGCCGTGCCCGGCGGGTCCTGCCCGACGGTCGGCATCGCCGGGCTCACCCTGGGCGGCGGCGTCGGGGTGGTGTCCCGCGCCTACGGACTGACCAGCGACAACGTGCGGTCCCTGCAGATCGTCACGGCCGACGGCCAGGTCAGGACCTGCAACTCGAGCCAGAACTCCGACCTGTTCTGGGCCTGCCGCGGCGGAGGCGGCGGCAACTTCGGCGTGGTCACCTCGTTCACCTTCGGTACCCACCCGGCCGGGGAGATCGTCCTGTTCTTCCTGTCCTGGCCGTGGTCGCAGGCCGCCCGGGTGATCTCCGCCTGGCAGTCCTGGGCGCCGCACGCCCCGGACGCGCTCTGGTCGAACCTGCACCTGGCCGCCGCGCCGGGCGGCTCGGTCCCGACCATCGAAGTGGGCGGCACCTACCTAGGCAGCATCAGCGCCGCGGCGGCCCAGCTTGAGAAGCTGTACGCGGCCGCGGGCTCGCACCCGTCCTCGCCGTTCATGGAGACCACCACCTGGCTGCACGCGATGCTGGTCGAGGCGGGCTGCGCCTCGCTTACCGTGAACGAGTGCCACCTGCCCACGCAGAACCCGCAAGGCCAGCTCTCGCGGGCCTCTGAGTACGCCAAGTCCGATATCTTCACCAAGCCGCTGAGCAGCCAGGGGATCGGCACCCTGCTGGCCGGCGTGGAGAAGTTCCAGCGGGCGGGCGGCGCGCCCGGCGCTTCCGGCGGCATCGCGTTCGACGCGCTCGGCGGCGCGGTCAACCGGGTCGCCCCGGGCGCCACCGCGTTCGTGCACCGCAACGCGCTCTTCCAGGCGCAGTACACCACCACCTGGCCGCTGGGCTCGGCGGCCGCCGCGGTGGCCCGCCAGCACGCCTGGCAGCAGTCGTTCTGGCAGTCGATGCGCCCCTACGCCAGCGGACAGGCCTACCAGAACTACATCGACCCGGCCCTGGCCAACTGGCGGCAGGCCTACTACGGGGCCAATTTCACCCGGCTCACCCAGGTCAAGGCCAAGTACGACCCGGATCGCGTGTTCACGTTCCCCCAGGCGGTCTGAGGGCCCGGCGCGGTGTGGCGGGCGGGCATGATGGTATCGCCGTAAATGTTGATATCTGTTCCCGTACGCTAGCTAGCCCACCGACGCCCGCACGCCCACGATGTAGGTTCCGAATGACAAGTAACGCTGAACTCCAGACCGCGGCCTCCCCGGCCCTCGACGAGCAGGTGCAGGTCCTGCTCGTCGAGGACGACGACGGGGATGCGTTGCTGGTCGGCGAGCTGCTGAGCGAGGTGGGAGCCGCGGTCGTCGTGCGGCGCGCGCGATCGCTCGCCCAGGCCAGGGACCTGGTACCCGGCGCGGCCTGCGTACTGCTCGACCTGGGCCTGCCGGATTCGCAGGGCCTGAACGGGCTCAGGCAGCTGCTGCAGATCGAGCCGGAAGCGGCCATCGTCGTGCTGACCGGCCAGGCGAGCGAGCACCTGGGCGAGCAGGCGGTCCGGGCCGGCGCCCAGGACTACCTGGTCAAGGGCGAGGTCGCCGGGCCCATGCTGAACCGCGTCATCCGGTACGCGGTCGAGCGGCGGCGCGCCGAGGAAGCGCAGCGGGCGCTGCACGTGGCGCAGATCCACGCCCAGGAGAACGCCAGGCTGGAGCGCGGCCTGCTGCCGTCTCCGCTGCTGGCCGACACGCGGCTGAGCGTGTCGGCGCGCTGCCTGCCCGGCGGCAAGCACATGCTGCTCGGCGGCGACTTCTACGACGTGGTCGAGGCCTCGGACGGCTGGGTGCACGCCCTGGTCGGCGACGTCTGCGGGCGGGGCCCGGCCGAAGCCGCCCTCGGCGTCTGCCTGCGCGTGGCGTGGCGCGCCCTGGTGCTGGCCGGACGGCCCGCCGAGGAGATCTTGTCCACGCTCAGCGAGCTGCTCGAGCACGAGCGGCAGGACGACACCATGTTCGCCACGCTGTGCATGACGTCGGTGCACCCCGGCCGGACCAGCGGCTGGGTGCGGATGGCCGGCCACCTGCCGCCGCTGCTGCTCAGCCGCGGCGGCGTGACCGAGCTCCCGACCCTGTCCGCTCCGCCCCTCGGCCTGTCCGAGGTGCGGGACTGGCCGGGTACCCAGATCCGGCTGGACGGCAGCTGGTCGGTACTGCTCTACACGGACGGGCTTATCGAGGGCCGGATCGGGAAGGGGTCAGAGCGGCTCGGCAGCGAAGGCCTGATGGACCTGATCAGGGACGCCCTCAGCGGCCCGGACAAGCCCGGGGATGCGCTGCTCGACCAGGTGATCGACCGTGTCCGCGAGCTCAACGGAGGAGACCTGGACGACGACCTGGCCGTTCTGGCCCTCGGTTTCTCGTCCCCCGGCGAACCATGAACAGTTCACTCCCAGCCAGCACGGCGAAGCGCTGGCCGCTCAGCCGGATCGTCGGCGTCGCCGTGCTGATCTTGCTGCTGTTCTCGGTGGCCGCCGTGGTGGCGGGCGGGATCGCGCTGCTCAGCCTGCACGACAACCGCGAGCGGGTGGTCACCACGCTCGACCCGGCCGCGCTCCAGGTGCAGCGGCTCGAGACCGCGCTGGTCGACCAGGAGACCGGCGTGCGCGGCTACGCGCTCAGCGGCCAGGAGGACTTCCTGGCGCCCTATACCAGTGGCGTGGCCGAGGAGCGGAACGCGGTCAGTGCTCTGCAGGCCGTCATCAAGCAACTGCCGCCCGGGGCCGCGGCCGACCTGGCCAGCGTCATCACCCAGGCGCACTACTGGCGCACTCACTATGCACAGCCGACCATCGACCAGGTCAGCCGCACCGGAAAGCCGGCGGGCAGCTCCGACATCCTGACCGGCAAGGCGGATTTCGACGCCCTGCGGGCCAAGATAGGCACGCTCCAGGGCGATATTTCCGGCGCCAGGGCGCACGCGGTCGCGGCCCTGAACGACTCCTCCGCCGCGCTCGATGCCGTGTTCATCGCGGTCGCGGCCGGCCTCGCGGCCATCGTGGTCCTGCTCGCGCTCGGCCTGCGGGTCACCGCGATCAGGCCGCTGCACCGGCTGGCCGCCGAGGCCCGCCGGGTGGCCGACGGTGACTTCGAGCACGAGGTCGTGGTGAGCGGCCCGCGGGAAGTGACCGACCTGGCCGTGGACGTCAACCGCATGCGCGAGCGCATCCTGCGGGAGCTGGCCGCGTCACGGGACGCCAATATCGTCCTGCAGGCGCACACCGCGGAGCTGGAACGCTCGAACTCCGAGCTGGAGCAGTTCGCCTACGTCGCGTCGCACGACCTGCAGGAGCCGCTGCGCAAGGTCGCCAGCTTCACCCAGCTGCTGCAGCGCCGCTACGCGGGCAAGCTCGACGCCCGGGCCGATCAGTACATTGAGTTCGCGGTGGACGGCGCCAAGCGGATGCAGGCGCTGATCAACGACCTGCTCCAGTACAGCCGGGTAGGCCGGTCCGCGCGCGAGCCCGCCCTGGTGTCAAGTGACGCCGCGCTGGCGCAGGCCAGGAACAACCTGGCCAGCATGATGGAGGAAACCGGCGCCACCATCGAGGCCGGGCACCTGCCGCTGGTGCTGGCCGAGCTGACGCTGCTCACCGCGGTGTTCCAGAACCTGCTCAGCAACGCGCTGAGGTTCAGCGGCGGCAAGCCGCCGCGCATCGTGATCACCGCCAGCCGCGACGGGCCCTTCTGGCTGTTCTCCTTCGCCGACAACGGCATCGGGATCGAGCCGCAGTACGCCGAGCGGATCTTCGTGATCTTCCAGCGGCTGCACGAGCGGACCGCCTACCCGGGCACCGGCATCGGGCTGGCCATGACCAGGAAGATCGTCGAGTATTTCGGCGGCCGGATCTGGCTCGATACCACCTGCACCGAAGGGTCCAGGTTCCTGTTCACGCTGCCCGTGCCGGACGAGACGCTGAATCCGCCCCCGGAAGACGAGGACCGGGAACCGTCGGGAAGACTTACTCAGGAAGCAGCGGACGCCCTGCTGCGCGAAGATGAGGAAGCCGATGACTGAGCTCGGGGACCCGAGGGTAATCGACGTGCTGCTGGTGGAGGACGACGAGGGCGACGTCCTCATGACCAGGGAGGCTTTCGAGTACTACAAGATCCAGAACCGGCTTCACGTGGTGGGCGACGGCGAGCAGGCCCTGCAGTTCCTGCACCGGACCGGCCCCTACGCCGACGCGCCGCGCCCCGGGCTCATCCTGCTCGACGTCAACCTGCCCCGGCGCAGCGGGCTGGAGGTGCTGGCCGAGCTGAAGCAGGACGACGAACTGCTGATGATCCCGGTGATCATGCTGACCACCTCGCGGGCCGAGGAGGACATCGTGCGCAGCTACTCGCTGCACGCCAACGCGTTCGTCAGCAAGCCCGTCGACTTCGAGCACTTCATCGACGCCATCCGGCAGATCGACACGTTCTTCCTGACCCTGGTCAAGCTCCCCGCCTAGCGACCGCACTCGCACCCTTGCCCGCCCCGGCGGCTACACCGGGATGCTGACCAGGGTGCGGCCGTTCACCACGTCCACGTCGAGGCGGGCCAGGTCGTTCCGGGGAATGGACGTGCCGCCCCGGATGATCAGGTGGGCCGGATGGCCGGGCACCCCGTCGCCCGGGGCGGGCACCAGCCATCCCATGACCACCCGCCGTTCCCCGGTGCTGGACACGGCCACCAGCTCGCATTCCACCGGCCCGTGCACCTTGGACAGGTCCAGGGTGACCTGGGTACCCCAGGCCTTGGCTACCAGGCCGACGGTTCCGGCCACACCGGTGCCGGGATCGGTGGCGGAATGCAGCTGACCCGTGAGGATCACCGCCGGCGCCGGGGGAGCGCCGTGCTGCGGAGCTGTCGCGACGCCGATGGCGACGCCCCCGGCGATCAGCACGATGCCGGCCGCGGCCCCCACCGCGACCTGCCAGCGCCTGCGGTGCCGCTGCCGGGCGGCGCGGCGGCGGATCAGCTCGGTGACCGTCGCCCCGACGGGCTCACCGCCCGCGGCGCCGGCCGCGGCGCCGGTCGGCTCGACGCCCTTGAGCAGCGCGGCCATGGGGGACAGCTCGGCCAGCTCGGCGGCGCAGGACGGGCATCGGGCCAGGTGATCCTCGAACTCCCGGCGGTCCCGCTCCTCGAGCAGGCCCATCGAGTAGGCGCCGACGTCGGTGTGCCCGGCGCTCATACCGGCACCCCCCGCTCGGCCAGGATCACCCGGAGCGCCCGCAGCGCGTAGTACACCCGTGACTTGACGGTGCCTACCGGGATGCCGAGGACCTCGGCCGCCTGGTTGACGGTGCGGTCGCGCAGGATCGTCTCGTTCAGCACCTCACGGTGGGCGGGCGAGAGCGCCTGCAGCGCCTCAGCCACCACCACCTTCCGCAGCAGGTCCTCCATCGTGTCGGCGGCGGGGGCGTTTTCGAGCATGTCGTCCCCCGTCTCGGCCGGCCGGGCGCTCCTGCGGCGCTTGTCGTCAATGACGATACGCCGGGCCACCGTGACCAGCCAGGGCATCAGCGACGGCTCCGTCAGGTCGAGCTGGCCGGCCTGGCGCCAGGCCCGGACCATGGTCTCCTGGACGACATCCTCGGCGTGCTGCCGGTCACCCGCGGTGAGCCGCAGCACGTAGGACATCAGCGGCACCCGGTACTGCCGGTACAGCTCGGTCACCAGCGCGTCGTCGTCGGCCGCGCGGGATCGCACGGCGGTGCGATCTCGCGCTCCTGCCCACATCGCTTCGCTCCGTTCCCCGATGCCCGTTCACAGGAGATACGTGACGGCACCGCCGGAGGGTTCAACGGAAAACTTTCCGGAATCGGCTGAACCCTCCGGGCCCGGCGCCGCGTACCCCTGCCCGACACTGGCCGCGCCGCCGTGGCGCCGCCATCGAAACAGGGGAGACCATTCATGAACATCCTCAAGCACCTGCGCCGCCGCGCCGTGACCTGGGCTGCCGCGGGGCTGGCCGCCACCGCGGTGGCCAGCGCCCTGAGCCTCACCGCGGCCTCGGCGGCCCCGGTGACCAGCGCCAGGGCCGCGGGCCTCGGCCGCTCGTTCACGTTCGCGCTGGTGCCGTCGCCCGGCATCAAGTCCTGCCTGCCCCACGCCGGCGGCCTGGTCACCATCGTCCCCGGGTCGCAGAACGACACTATGCACGTCTCGATCTTCGGCATGCCGCGCAACGCCGGCTTCGACCTGTTCGTGATCCAGCAGCCGGGCAAGCCGTTCGGCGTGTCGTGGTACCAGACCGACGTCAACGCCGACAGCCGCGGCTTCGGCCAGGCCACGGTGCGGGGCGTCTTCGACGTCGAGACCTTCTCGGTGTCGCCGGGCGGCACCACGACGTTCGCGCCGACCCACCAGTACCACCTCGGGCTGTGGTTCAACGATCCCAGCCTCCCGTTCAACCTGGGCTGCGAGCCCGGGGCGACCTCGCCCATCGTGACCCCGTTCAACGGCGAGCAGCACGCCGGCATCCAGGTGCTCAACACCGCCGAGTTCCCGGTCAACGCGGGCCCGCTGTCCCACGTGCACCGCTGACCAGCCGGGGACGGGGGCCGTGCACGTCCGCGGCCCCCGCCCCCGTGCCGCTCCCGCTCCCGCTCCCGCTCCCGCTCCCGCTCCCGCTCCCGCTCCCGCTCCAGCTCCAGCTCCCGCTCCCGCTCCCGCCCGCCGCCAGCGGCGCCCTTCGGCTGTGCCAGGGTGTGATCGTGGCCGAAGACGTGAACCAGCGCCGCGCCGAGTACTGGGACAGGCAGGCGGGCCGGTATGACCGCGAGATGAACTTCTGGGACCGGCACCTGTTCGGGGACAGCCGGCCCTGGGCCTGCAGCCGGGCCGCCGGCGAGGTGCTCGAGGTCGCCGTCGGCACCGGGCGCAACCTGTCCTTCTACCCGGACGGCGTGCGGCTCACCGGCGTGGACTGGTCGCCGGCCATGCTCGGCATCGCCCGCGAGCGGGCGGCCTCCCTGGGTCGCGACGCTGACCTGAGGCATGGCGATGCCCAGGCGCTCGACTTCCCGGACGAGTCGTTCGACACCGTGCTGTGCGCGCTCGGCCTGTGTGCCATCCCCGATGACCAGCGGGCGGTCGCCGAGATGGCGCGCGTCCTGCGCCCGGGCGGCCGCCTGCTGCTCGTCGATCACGTGGCCGCGTCGGCCCGGGCGCTGCGGGGCGTGCAGTGGCTGTACGAGCGGATCACGATCCCGCTGGCCGGCGAGCACTTCCGGCGCAGGCCGATCGGCCACGTCCGGGAACTCGGCTTCCTGATCGAGGAGACCGAGCGGTTCAGGCTCGGCATCGTCGAGCGCGTATCCGCGCGTAAGGCCGGATAGGCCGGCGATAGGATCTGACCGCCGGAAACGGGACACCTAGGGAGACCGATGTACGACGCGACGCTGGCCGAGACCGTCACCATCCGCGGCGACGGCGGGGACGAGATCGAGGCCTACCTGGCCAGGCCGATGAGCGGAGGACCGTTCGGCGGCGTGGTGGTGATCCACCACATGCCGGGCTACGACGCGCCGACCAAGGAGATAACCCGGCGGTTCGCCGCGGAAGGCTACAACGCGCTCATGCCGAACCTGTACCACCGCGACGCCTCCGGGGCCAGCCCAGACGACGCCGCGGCGGCGGCGCGCGCCAAGGGCGGCGTGCCCGACGCACGGCTGGTCGGCGACGTGGCCGGCGCGGCGGCCCATCTTCGCGCGCTGACCTCCTCCAACGGCAAGGTGGGCGTCATCGGCTACTGCTCAGGCGGCCGGCAGTCGTTCCTGGCCGCGTGCAGCCTGCCCCTCGACGCCGCCGTCGACTGCTACGGCGCGTTCGTGACCGCCGCCCCGCCCGAGGGCATGCCGCTGAAGGTCGGTCCCATCAAGCACCTCACCGAGGACCTGTCCTGCCCGCTGCTCGGCCTGTTCGGCGCGGACGACCAGTACCCCTCGCCGGACCAGGTCAGTGAACTCGAGGAGGAACTGAAGGCGCAGGGCAAGACGTACGAGTTCCACACCTACGAGGGCGCCGGGCACGCGTTCTTCTCGGTGAACCGCGTCGCCTACCGCCCCGAAGCCGCGGTCGACGGCTGGGAGAAGATCTTCACCTGGTTCGGCCGCTACCTGGCCTCCTGAGCTCCAGCATCCCGGCCCCCTCGGCTCAGCCGCGCCACCCCAAACCGCGACATTTGCCCTATGCCGGTCCCGTCCGGGGGCTTGCGGACTTCGATGAAGGTGGCGTTCTACCGGATAGAGGGGTCTTTTGATGAATCCCCCGACGGTCTGGCCAGTTCAGCGCGCCGTCTGGTGATCGAGGCCGGGTACCCGTGTCGGCCCTCCGGCCCCCCGGCCCCCCGGCCCTCCGGCCCTCCGGCCCCCCGGCGTTCAGCGCGCAGAATAACCAGCGTGGAGGAAAGGGGTTATGCGGAGGGCTTGGTACCCCGGGGGGTACCAAGCCCTCCGCGGGGGCCCGATCCTCCACGCTGATCCCGCCGGTCTCGTAACCCCTGCGCCCGGCGAGGTCACTGAGATCCGTGAGGCACCCGGCTCAGCGGCATCATCTGGCTCAATCTGCTGACCCCGTTCGCGGCGTGCCTGCTGCCGTTCGGCTCCGCGCTGCTCAGCCGCTATCACCAGGACCCGCTCGCGCTGCGCATGTTCGGCCTGATCTTGATGGCCACGTCCGTGACCCGGACCGCGATCTGGGCCTATGCGGCACGGAGGCCGTCGGTGGTGCATGAGCCGATCGACCGGGCGTCGTTCTGGTCGGGGCTGGCGCTGTCGGCTTTCCCGCTGGCGATCTACGTGGTCGCGTTCGCGGTCGCCGGGGTTTCCACGGGGGCCAGCCTGGCCGTCTACGCCTCGGCGCCGGTGCTGTACTTCATCTGGATCACGCTGCTGCGCTGGCTGGCTCCGCGCGGCTCGGCCGAACGCCAGTTCACCTAGCCGCCGGGCCGGGCGCCGGGCGCCGGGCGGGCGCTAGTGCAGGTGGATCAGGACCAGGTCCTTGAGCAAGATCATCACCAGGCCCAGTCCCGCCGCGATCGCGGTGGCCACCAGGAGTTTGCCGCGCTGTAGCTGGGCGGCCCGGCCGGCCAGCCAGCCGTGGACCGTCAGCAGCACGATCGCCGCCACCAGCCCGGCATTAGCGGCGGTGAGCGCGGAGGCCCCGGCCAGCGTGGCCAGCACCACCGCCAGCAGCGGCAGGTAGGACGCGGTGACCATCGGCCAGGTCGCGGCCAGCGCACCCTGGATGGTGGCCCGGCTCGGCAGCTGGCCGCCCGCCGTGTGCTCGCCCAGGACCTCGGCGTACTCCTCGGCGATCCAGTACACCAGCAACGTGACCACGACTGAGATCACCAGCACGGTGGTGGACGCGTGCCCTCCGGCCGTGTCCAGGATCGCGGCGGTGATGATGGCGCCGTATATCCCGGCAGCACGGCGCCGCCCCGTGTTCTCGGCCGCGGGCCCGAGCTCGGCTGCGTCCCCGGCCGCGATACTTGTCATGGCTGCCCCTTCCGGCCCGTACGTCCTCCGGGCCCCGATTATCACGCCACCGTGCCGGGCCACGGAATGGGCCATCGCCCGCCGGTTCTACCCCTACCGGTCCCGGATCCGGTGCCGGGACTGCCGCAGGCGGATGACCGGGATGACCTATAACCCCCCGCCGAGCCCGCCTACTACCGGTGCCGCCACGACCCCGCCACCCCCCAAGCACGCCGCCGCCTGCCCCGGCCGCCCCGCACCGTCCAGGCCCCCGAGGCCCTGCTGGACCAGATCGTCGGCCAGTTCATCGCTGACCGCATCTTCGGCCCCGGCCGCGCCGCCCTGCTGGCCGCCCAGCTCCCGGTCCCGCACTCTGAGGGCTTCTCAGTGGGCGCTGGAATCGGCCCAGATGTTGATGCCGGCTTCCACCGCGTCGCGGTCGATCGCGGCCAGTTCCTCGTCGGTGAAGGTGCTGTGCCCGCCGGCGGCAAGGTTCTCCTCGAGCTGCGCGACGCTGCTGGCGCCGATGAGCACCGAGGTCACCCGCTGGTCCCGCAGGGCCCAGGACAGCGCGAGCTGGGCCAGGGACTGGCCCCGGGACGCGGCGATCTCTGCCAGCGCCCGTACGTGCCCCAGGGTCCGTCCGGAAATCTGGCCGGCCGGCAGCGAGCCGTTCAGGGTGGCCCGGGACCCTGGGGGCATGCCGTTCAGGTACTTGCCGGTCAGCACGCCCTGGGCCAGCGGCGAGAACGCGATGCAGCCCACGCCCTCGCGGCCGAGCACGTCGAGGAGCCCGCCCTCGATCCACCGGTTCAGCATCGAGTACGACGGCTGGTGGATCAGCAGCGGCGTGCCCATCCGCCGGAGCAGGGATACCGCGTCCAGGGTCCGTTCGGCGGAATAGGAGGAGATGCCCGCGTACAGGGCCTTTCCCGACCGGACCGCGGTGTCCAGCGCGCCCATCGTCTCCTCGAGCGGGGTGTCCGGGTCGAAGCGGTGGGAGTAGAAGATGTCGACGTACTCCAGGCCCATCCGGCGCAGCGACTGGTCCAGGCTGGCCAGCAGGTACTTGCGCGAGCCGTGGTCGCCGTAGGGGCCCGGCCACATGTCATAGCCGGCCTTGGTGGAGACGATCAGCTCGTCGCGGTACGGGCGCAGGTCCTCACGCATGATCCGGCCGAAGTTGATTTCCGCGGAACCGTAAGGGGGCCCGTAGTTGTTCGCGAGGTCGAAGTGCGTGACCCCTAGGTCGAAGGCCCGGCGCAGGATCGCCCGCTGCTCCTCGAGAGGCTTGCCGTCGCCGAAGTTCTGCCACAGCCCGAGGGACACCTCGGGCAGCATGATCCCGCTGCGCCCGCAGCGGCGGTAGGGAAGCCTGCTATAACGGTCACCGGCAGCGACATAGGTCATGGCGGAAGTCTTTCACTGCCAGCGTCCGGTCCCGGCGTCGGCTGTCCCATGACATCATTGTGCCGGCTGTATACGACGCGAGGAGGACGGCATGTACGACGCGATGCTGGCCGAGAGCGTGACGATCACCGGGCACTCCGGCGACGAGATCGAGGCCTACTCGGCCCGGACGCTCCAGGCCGGCCCGGTCGGCGGCGTGGTGGTCATCCACCACCTGCCCGGCTACGACCGTCAGACCAAGGAGCTCACCCGGGCGTTCGCCGCCGGCGGCCTCAACGCGGCGATGCCGAACCTCTACCACCGCGAGGCGCCCGGGGCGGCCCCGGACGACGCGGTGGCGGCAGCGCGGGCGGCGGGTGCGATCCCCCTGCCGGACGAGCGGATCGTCGGCGAGGTGGCGGGCGCGGCGGCCTACCTGCGCGGGCTGGCCAATTCCAACGGCAAGGTAGGCGTGATCGGTCACTGCTCGGGCGGCCGGCACTCGTTCCTGGCTGCGGTGAGCTTGCCGCTCGATGCGGCCGTGGACTGCTATGGCGGCTTCGTGGTCGGGACCCCGCCCGAGGGCCATCCGCTGCGCGGCGTGCCGCCCCTGGTCCAGCGGATCGGTGACCTGTCCTGCCCGCTGCTCGGCCTGTTCGGCCGGGACGACGTGGCGCCGTCTCCCGAGCAGGTCGCGGAACTCGAGGAGGCGCTCAAGGCGCACGGCAAGACCTACGAGTTCCACTCCTACGACGGTGCCGGGCATGCCTTCATGCAGGTGGATCGCCCCAGCTACCGGCCCGAGGCCGCGGTGGACGCCTGGCAGCGCATCTGGGCCTTCTTCGGCCGTTACCTGTTATCGTCCGTGCTTGGAGAGGATTCGACATGTGCACTTACCTGACGGAGAAGGTCTCGATCAGCGGCAGCGGCAAGGGGCCATCCGGATGGTTCCGGCTGACCGACGCCAGCGTGTACTTCGACCACCCGGTGCACGCGC
>Ga0335081_10006540_pt1 | contig 18575 bp, 17 predicted proteins | sample Lox_Sample_35_FD_206713 | JGI IMG/M metagenome (GOLD analysis project Ga0335081, IMG submission 206713) | Soil microbial communities from Loxahatchee National Wildlife Refuge, Florida, United States - Lox_Sample_3.5 | ecosystem: Environmental > Terrestrial > Soil > Wetlands | place: USA...
TCGTCCGCCATCTCCTTTGCGCGCTGACGGGAGTTGCAGGCATCGCCGCAGCCTGGGCTGCCGCTCGGACCATCGGCGGGCCAAGGGCGGGCCTCTTAGCGGCCGCAGCGCTCGCGGTGTGCGGGACTTGGTACGGCGCGATGTTCGCGCACACCAAAGATATCCCCTTCGCGGCCGCCATGATGGGGGCGCTTTACGTCCTGCTCCTTCTTGCACGCGAGTTGCCGCGGCCGCGCTGGCGCTTGGTGCTGCTGTTCGGGGTGCTATGTGGCTGCGCTCTCGGGATTCGGGTGCTCGGTTTGTTCCTGATCGGCTATGCGGGGCTTGCCGTCCTCGCTTATGCGCCGATTGGCAGAGGCTACACAGCGTCTGAAGCGCTTGCGTTCGTGAGCCGCTCTGCGCTCGCCCTCGCGCCGGCCTTTGTCGTTGCCTATGCGATCATGATCGCCGCCTGGCCATGGGCGGGATTGGCCCCGCTCAACCCGCTGCGTGCGATCACTGCCTTCGACAATTTGAACGCCCCGATCAACACCATCCTGGCCGGCCATATCTACCGGATGGCCGACGTTCCGCGCTGGTATGTTCCGGCCTACGTTGCAATCAAGCTGACGCTGCCCTTGCTCGTCGGTTCGGGCTTGGCGCTCGTTCTCGTGATGATCCGCCCACAGGTTACGCCTTCTGCCGGCAAGAGTTGGCGGAGCGAAGTCATCTTGACGTCGATCGCTGCATTTCTCCCGCTGGTCTGCGCCGTGGTCGCCCATACGCCGGCCGACACGGGGATGCGGCATTTCTTGTTCACCGTGCCGCCAATCGCCGTACTGGCGGGATTAGGTTTCGATGGCGTCTTTCGCCGAATGGAGGCTCTGAACCGGCTTGCGGCGGCGGCCGGATTGGCGATTGTGTTGCCCGGCTTGTGCTGGAACGCGGCAACGCTTTATCGACTGCATCCGGAAGAGTATCTGTTTTTTAATGCGTTGGTCGGCGGCCTTGAGGGCGCCTCGCGCCGTTTCGCGACCGATTACTGGGTCAATATCATGCCCGAGGCAGTTGACGACCTCGAGCGTTTTCTCGATCGGGACGAGCGCGCATCGAGGAAGCCATTCTTGCATCGCTATTTGGTGGCCGTATGCGGTGAGCGGTTGCCCTTCGAAAAAAAGGCTGATGCCCGCCTCAAATGGACGCGCGATTGGGACCATGCGGACTTTTTTATTGCGCCGACACACATGAATTGCGACCGCGCCCTCGATGGGCAAGTCGTCGCCACCGTTGAACGGCTCGGCGTGCTGATCGGCGTGGTCAAGGACCGTCGCGCGCTCGTTTCCTCGCACCTCGCGCACAAATGATCCTCCCGTAAGGCGGTCCGACTTGGTTCGCCTTTGGTGTCGTGGTCATCTTGGCGTCGGTGAAGGCTTCATGGTTTCTCGCAGATAGGGTCCGGGTTGCCACGTGCCTTTGACCATGGCGATGACTCCGTTCGGTCGAGAAACGTTAATCAGAAACAACGCGGCCACCAGAGCGATAACCACCTTGGCCAGAACTCTGGGCACGTCTTTCTCCGTTCGGTTGGCGCTCCGCCAGGTGCCGATGCTGGCCAAGAACAGATATGCCCAGAACACGGCAAATACGGCGACATAAACGCCGATGCGTGCGGCTGGAACCGTCCTGATCACGATGAAGCCGATCACGCTCGACGCCATGAGTACGACGAGCCCGCCGAGGATCAGGTACCCCCAAAGGGCCTTCGACAGCGGCTGCGATCCCGACAGGAACGCTTTGAATGAATGCATGGCGGCCTCGTGAGCGAAGCTTTCGGATAGGCGGGATGACAACGACAAGCTGGAAAGGGCAGCCCAATGCTTGTCCTCAACGCCCGATCGCTGGGTCGAAGGGATGCCGGTCAGCGGCGGCGGTGTCGACGGTCAGGGCAGTCCGCCGGAGGCTGCCGGTCGCGGGTGCACGGTCGACCATTTGCTGCTCGCGACGACCTTCCGCGCACCGATCTCATAGACGGTCTTCGCGCGGCGGATCAGCGCCGGGCGATGGGCCACAACGACGCGCGTGATCGGCATCTGGGCGATCAGGTCCGCGATCATCTCCTCGTTCTTTTCATCGAGATTCGCGGTCCCCTCGTCAAGGAAGAGGATTTTCGGATTGCGATACAGTGCGCGGGCGAGCAGCACGCGCTGACGTTGGCCCCCGGACATGGTCGAGCCCATGTCGCCGACCAGCGTCATGTACTGCATCGGTGCGCGCAGAATGTCGTCGTGGACCTGCGCAGCAGTCGCGGCTGCCTGCACGCGCGCCATGTCGAGATCAGGATCGAAGCAGGCGACGTTGTCGGCGATCGTGCCCGACAGGAGCCGGTCGTCCTGCGCCACGACCCCTGCGAACGTGCGCCACGAGCGCCATCGCTCGGCGGTGGCGAGATAGCCGTCGAGCTCGACGGTCCCATCCACCGGACGGTTGAGCCCGAGCATGAGCTTCAGCAGCGTCGTCTTGCCGCCGCCCGACGGCCCGGTGATGGCGATGAAATCGCCCGGCTCGACCTCGAGATTGACGTCCTCGAGCACCAGTGCGTCGGTTGTGCCGTAGCGGAACGAGATGTTCTTCAACCGCATGCGGCCGGTCACCTCGACGAGCGCCGGGGACACCGTGCTGGTTTCCGCGGCGGTTGTGACGATGTCGCCGAGTCGGTCGAGGTGCAGCCGGAGAAAGCGGAATTCCATGAGCTGGTTGACCAGGCCGACGGCGCGGTCCGTGAAGGTCTGACGGAACGACAGGAAGGAGAACAGCATGCCTACGGAAAAGCCTTGGCCTTCGAGCACCAGCCGCGCCGCGACGTAGATCACAAGAACCGTCTGCAGTCCGGTGATGGCGGTCTGCAGGAACCGGCGTGAAATATCGAACTTTCCGACTGCGATGCTTGCGTTGGTCGTCTCGGCATGCAGGTTGCGCCACGCCCCTTCGCGCTCGGACTCCCGACCCATCAGCTTGAGCGTCGTGGCGGCGCGTACCGTCTCCATCAGATGGGATTGTTCCTTGGCGTCGGCGAGAATTTCCTCCTCCATCCGCTGCCGCAGGCTCGGGAACATGGCGAGCGCGATCACCATGCTGAGCACCACCGAAGCAATCACGATGCAGGCGAGGATAATCGAGTAGAAGAACATGATGATCGCGGCAATGAATGCCATGGCGCCATCGATCACCGTTCCGATCACGCCCTGGGTAATCGCGGCCTGTATCGGCTTCACCGACTGCAGTCGTGAAACGATGTCGCCGACGTGACGCTTTTCGAAATAGTCGCTCGGAAGGCGCAACAGGTGGCGGACCAGATTTCCGGTGATCTGGAAGCTCAGGAGATGGCCGAACGTCCGCAGCGCCCAGCCGCGCAGCGCTTCAATCAGCGCCTGGACGATGACGAGCCCCCCGAATGCCAGCGCAAGCACGAGCAGCAGGTTGCTGTCGGATTGCGCGAGCGCTTCATCGACGACGAGTTGCAGCTGGAACGGCGCCGCGAAGGTTGCGATCTGCAGCGCGATCGACAACACCAGCACCTGCAGTAGCGCGCTGCCGAAGCCGCGCATGCGCGACCACAGGTACGACAGTTTCATCGGCGCGCGTTGCGTGATCGGTTCGAACCCTTCCGCACGCGCCAGCTCCAGCACGACGCCGGTGAAGTGCTTGGAAAGCTCGGCGAGGCTCATCGTCCTCACGCCGATGGCCGGATCGTGGATCGCCGCGCTTTTGCGGCCGATCGATTTGAGAACGACGAAGTGAGTGAGATCCCAGTGCAGGATCGCCGGCAGATGCACCTTGCCGAGTGCCCCGATCTCTACTCTCAACGCGCGCGTCGAAAAGCCGAGCTGATCGGCGATGCCCATGAGGCTGCGCAGCGAGGCGCCGGCAAGGGACAGCGAAAAGCGCTGGCGCAGGCCGTTAAGGTCGACATTGTGTCCGTAATAGCGCGCGATCATCGCCATGCAGGCAAGCCCGCATTCGGCCGCCTCCGCGGCAAGGACCGCAGGCAGGCGATGACGCCGACCGAGATTGAGTTCGTCCCAAACGCTCATGTTCGGGCTGCTACGGCATAGATCGGATCAAACAGCCAATGCAGCAGGTTGCGGCGGTCGAACACGATGTCGGCCGAAACCAGCATGCCGGGCTGCAGCGGATATATCTCACCGTAGGCTTCCATCGACTCGCGAGACAGCGATACCCTGATCCGGAACGTCGGCTCCTGAATGTTCAGTCCTTGAATGACCACCTCGCTCGGCGCCAGCACGGTGGTCGACACGAGGCGGATTTTGCCCGTCACCGAGCCGAACCGCTCGCTGGGAAAGGCCTGGAGTTTGATCCGCACTTCCTGGCCCCGGCGCACGAAGCCGATCGCGCGCGACGGCGCGAGCAATTCGGCCTCGAGCTTGCCGCCCTCTGGCACGATCACCGCGACCGTCGCGCCTGCATTGAGCGTCTGGCCGGTCGCGACCGGCAGCGCGGCCACGCGGCCGGCGATCGGCGCGGTGATGAACTGCAGGCGCCGCGCCTCGGATTCGGCGGTCCGCTGCTGCAGTGCCGCCTCGGCGGTCTGCGCTTCGGCGCGCGCCGCCTCCATCTCCAGGGGGATCGAGGCAAGGCTCGCATTGATGTCGGCGAGATCGCGCTCGCTGGTCGCGAGCTGCCGCCGTTGCGAGGCGAGGTCCTGTTGCGCTTGCAGCACGGACGAGCGACGCGCGTCGATCTCCTTGCGCGCCATGTATCCTTTCTCGGCCATGGCCTGCCCGCGCGCGAGGTCCGCTTCGGCGATCTCGACGCGTTGCTGTTGCAGCGCGATCTCCGTCTTGATCTGCTCCTGCTCGGCCTCGCTCTTGGCTCGACGGTTCGTGGTCTGCTCCAGCTCGACCTGAAGGCGGGCCAGTGCCGCTTCGGCCTTCATCTTGGCGGCGACGGCTTCGGAGGTCAGGCCCTTGGAGATCGCCTCGCCGACGTTTCCGGCCGTTGTTTCAGCCGAGAGACCGAGCACCGCGAGGCGCGCGCCGGCGGCGACGACGTCACCCTCCTTGACCATGACGCTCTGCAGAGAGCCGCTGGCCTGGGTCACGGCCCTGATCATGCCCCGGTCGGGTACGATCAGTCCGGTGACGGTCGCCTTGCGGGCATAGGTCGCGTTCACCAGAAACGCCGCGGCGGCGAAGAGGACGGCGGCGAGAAAGAAGCCGAGCGTTTTGACTGACAACGGCGTCGCCAGCAGAACCTCGCCTTCCAGGCGACGGGTCGCGTGGCGGATGGCTTCGCGTCTGAACAGCTCACTCATGGTCGCCCCTCGTGCAAGCTCCCGTTGTCACCGTATTCGCGTATCGGCGAACAGCATGCGCAACGACGCGAGGGGTGCTGTGGCCTCGCCGGTTGCATCCGTCTGATCTGTCCTGTACGCGCTGACCGCGTCCTGCAGGTCCTCGAGCGCCTCTCGCGCCATGTCCGAGACGGCAAAATAGGCAACGTCGGCCCCCTGCCAGCCGAGCACGCTGTAGCCGGTGCGATTTCCACGCACCGCCTCGGCGTCGCTGAGCGGCAGGATATAGAGCGAAACGGCGCGACCCTCGCGTTCCAGCGCCAGCACCGCGACGCCCTCGCCCGATACTGCGTCGATCCGCGCGCCGCGCAGCGAAAATCGGGAGGGCGCGAGCCGGGGAACGACGAAAGAGTAATGGAGCCGGCCTTCGAACCAGCGAGCGATCGCGGCCGGATCATCGCTTGCGATCATGGTGAACTGTCCGCCGAGCAGCGCGGCTGCATGCGCGGACACGACCGTCTTGATCTCGGCGAACTCGACCTGCAGCGGGCCGGGAACCGCCGGCCGATTGAGGATCGTGACGCCGATCGGCGCGGCGGGACGAAGCTGGCAGGCGAGCCGGATGTTGGGTGGCGCTTGTATCATTCGCAGCGCGGCAGCCTCGGCCCGATTCGGCGGCGGAACGCTCTTGAGGCCGGCATCGATCTTGACGCGGCAGGTAAAGCATCGCGCGCGGCCTCCGCAGACCGAGGCGTGCGCAATGCCGGCTGCGCGACTCATTTCGAGCAGCGTCATCCCGCGGCGCCCGGTCACGGTCGGACCGTCATGATACGCGATCGTGATTGTTCTGCCCTGGCGCCAGTGACGCAGGACGAAGATGGCGGCGATCAGCGCGATCATGGCGCCGAAGGCGTATTGCGTAAGGTCGCGCATCCACGCCATGGCATGGCTATCGGCAGGGTTGGGCCAATTCGAACGCTGCTTGAGCGCTGCGAAGGACGTCGGGTCGCTCATGATGTCGGCCGCGGTCGTGCCGGCGACCACGAAGCCGGCGAGCGCCAGAATCGGAATCAGCACGGCCAGCGCCCACAGCACGAGCTTGACGGCGTCGTACCAATCCGCAAGCCGCAGCCAATAATGCAGTCCGATGCAGCCATGCGCCCACACCAGGAGCAACAGCAGGCTTTGCGTCACGCCGCGGTCCGGCCACAGCCGGACAAGTTCATAGAGATAGACGTCGTTCACGTTGAACAGCGCGTGAGCGATGCGCGTGTTGACAATGTGCGGGAACAGCAGAAACGGAATACAGAGCGCGACGAGGATCTGCAGCGCCTCCCAGAGGGGCAATCGCCAGGTGCGCCGCATCGCAAGCTTGTAGAGCCCGAGCGAGACGTGCGTCGCCAGCGCGGCGCCGAGGATCGCCGTTCCAGGCACCGATCGGGTGATCGTCGTTCGCAGCGCCTGGACCTGATGCATCAGCTCAAGGCTGATGAGCCCGGCCGCGTGATTGAGGAAATGGCTTGTCGCGAAGGCGAAAAGCACGAGTCCCGATGCAAGGCGCAAGCGCTGAAGGCGGTCGCCGCGAAGCAGGACGTCCATGGGCCGCTGTTGCCCCCGTCGTGAAAAAGGGATGCTAACTGGCGGAGCCGAGCACTGCAAAGGCCATAAAACGGAGCAAGGCCCCCCGCGGCGCGAAGGGCCTTGAACGCACTCACGGCCTTACCCTCACAGCTTCGAGAGAATGGCCTTGCCGGCCCTCTCGAGGGCGCCGACGATGGTTCCCCCGACCTGCGTCAGCCAGCCCACCACGTCGCCGCCGCCGCCTTTCGGATTCTCGCCGCCAGAGACCGCGTGGATTTCGGCATCTGTCAGGGTTCGGATTTCGCTTTGCATGGTCGTGCTCCTGAGCTGTGGAAGGACCATACCTTCCTTGGTGTCATGAATAGGGGAGATCGGAAATCCAAGCTGTGACCGCTGTCACGAAATGTCGACTTTGGAAGAAGCCGCCGGGTCGCGGCATCATGGCATCAACCGGTTCGCTACGGCGAAGGCCGCGCTCGACGCTCGACATCGGCGTCGAGGAAAGTTCGTCGTGCGATCAGTCCTATTGGCCTCTACGCGACAAGACCGTCACCGCGATCGCATGCGGCCGCATCTGCCTGCACAGGAAAAAGATCAATATCTCGACCGTGCTCGCCGGTCAGAAGCTCGGCATCAAGGAAGTCGACGACGGCATTTGGCTCGTCTCCTTCATGCACTATGATCTCGGTTATATCGACCTGGAGCAGAGGACCTTGCAAACCATCGACAATCCGTTCGGCACGAGATTGTCACCCATGTCTTAGTTAGTACGCTCTGTCACCCATGTCTCCGAGCTGGACAGTCTCCGGGTCGGACAATGGCAGCTTGGTGCCGCGGAAGGGATTCGAACCCCCGACCCACGCATTACGAATGCGTTGCTCTACCGGCTGAGCTACCGCGGCGCGCCATGTCGTACGAACGGCGTTCTAGTAATACCCGTAAAATGTAAACGCAAGGCGTTGCGGTGTCTTGCGGGGCGTATGCTCATAAGCGCCAGCGGTTCCAACGTCCGCTTCTGGGGCATGACCGGCGTCCGAGGCCGCGTTGTAAATCACCCTGAGCTGAAGGAGGCGCGCCGCTGGTCCACATGCTCTCCCCCTGCCGGTGTCGGCCTCATCTGCGTCCCGTGAATGCTCGCCAAAGCGCCCAAAGTCGTGAAAGCCGCCGAGAAAGGGCGACTCTCTATCGCGTCGGGGCCGTGTCCCGCGTCATGCGCCTGGCGAGAAACAATGCGACTGGCACCGCCACGATATAACCACCGACCCCTGCAAGCGGCAGGTATTTCATGGCCTCGCTCCCGAGCTGCGGAACACTAAGAACGGCCGTCACCGCCGAACCCGCAAGCACCGTACCGACCACGATCCAGATGAGCGCGGCGACCTTGAACATTGCTCCCTCCTCCCTCTACGCGTTGTTTTTGCGAAATCGGATTTCGACGCGAACTTAAGTCTGAGGGAACAGAGTTGTCGGCCGCCCCTCTTCGGCTTTGATCTAGATCAAATCATCTGCCGCCCAGAAGTCTGCTCGCACAGATCAGCCACGCGCCATATTGCCATTGGCGGCAGCGCGGCTACGATCTGGAGTTGCGTGCCGCCGCGCTTATTACACGACGTAGACGCGCGAGGCGCCGTGTCGGCGTTCGGGGGCAAGGGTGGCGTTTGGTGGAGTGAGGGGGCTGTCGCTTCGCGACTCTGAGCGGATCGACGGCAAACGGACAGGCAAGGACGTCGGCGGACAGCGGCGTCCGGGCGGCGTTTCCCGTCCCCCCTATCGCCCGGCGCCGCGTCCGAGCGCCTTTCCCGAACTCGACTGCATCCGCGGCCTCCTGCCCGAGCGGGTCATCGTCGCCGCCGAGCGCCGCGCGCATGCGATCGGCGTCGGCGCCGATCGTGTGCTCATCGCCGCGGACGCGATCACCGAGGAGGCCTACCTCAAGGCCTTGGCAGCCTTTCTCGGCACGGTCTACGAGCCGCTGGACCGCGTCTCGCGGGCCGATTGTCCGCTCGACGACGAGCAGTTGATCCAGGCCGCGGCCACCGGCCTGTTGCCGCTGCGCCAAGGCGACGAACTCACCTGGATCGTCGCGCCCCGCCATCTGACCGCGCGCCGCCTCGCCGGCCAGCGGTGGGCTAATCGGCCGCTGCTGCGGTCGTTTCGCCTGACGTCCTGCGAACGGCTTCGGCGCTTTGCCGCTCGTCACGCCTACCGCGCACTTGGGCGGAGCGCCGCGGACGGGCTGCAACGCACATGGCCGCTATTCTCGAACGCCCCCCGCGCGCGCGGTGCTTGGCGCATCGCCGGCGTCGCATTGGCGCTCGCCGGCATCGCGCTTGTGCCGCTCGCGCCGGCCGGGACCGTCGACATACTCGGCATGGTGCTGTGCGCCCTCTTTCTCGCTTCCGCCGGGCTCCGGCTCGCGAGCGTGAGCTTCGCGCGACGGGCGCCGCCGCGGTCCGGTCGCTACGGCGACGACAGGCTGCCGATTTACACCATCATCTGCGCGCTCTACCGCGAGGCCGACGTCGTTGGCGATCTTGTCGCCGCGATCCGTGCGCTCGACTACCCGCAGGAAAAGCTCGACGTGAAGATCGTCGTCGAGGAGGACGACGCCGAGACCGGTGATGCGCTCGCCCGCCTCGATCTCGGCGCGGCGTTCGAAATCATCGCCGCCCCGCCGATCGGCCCGCGCACCAAGCCGAAGGCGCTCAACGTGGCTTTGCCGTTCGCGCGCGGCGCCTTCAGCGTCGTCTATGATGCCGAGGATCTGCCCGAGCCGGACCAGCTCCGGCGCGCGCTCGATACCTTCATCGCCGGCGACGAGCGGCTCGCCTGCGTGCAGGCGTCGCTGACGATCGACAACACCGTCGACAACTGGCTCGCGCGCATGTTCACCGCCGATTATGCCGGGCAGTTCGACGTGTTCCTGCCCGGGCTCGCCGCGCTGCGCCTGCCGTTGCCGCTCGGCGGCTCGTCCAATCACTTTCGCACCGAAGTGCTGCGCAAGGTCGGCGGCTGGGACCCATTCAACGTCACCGAGGATGCCGATCTCGGCATCCGGCTTTGCCGTCTCGGCTACCGCTCCGCCGCCTCCTCATCGGCGACCTACGAGGAGGCGCCGGCGCGCTTCGTGCCATGGCTCAAGCAGCGTACGCGCTGGTACAAAGGCTGGATGCAGACATGGTTGGTGCACATGCGCCAACCGGGCCGGCTGTTGCGCGAGCTCGGGCCGCTCGGCGTCTTGACCTTTCAGCTCCTGATGGCCGGCAATGTGGTCTCGGCCCTGGTGCATCCGCTGTTCCTTGCATGGCTCGGCTATGAGATTCTGGGAACGCCGCAGCTCTCGTTCGCAGAGGCCGCGGACTACGCCGTTCCGATCTTCATCATCGCGCTCATCTGCGGTTACGCGGCGACCATCGTGCCGGATGCGGTCGGGCTGCGGCGGCGCGGCCTTCTCGCTCATGCCTGGGTGCTGGTTCTGACGCCGGTCTATTGGCTGCTGCTGTCGCTCGCGGCCTGGCGCGCGCTCTTTCAGCTTCTCTACGATCCGCAGCGGTGGGAGAAGACCGAGCACGGAGTGGCGCGGACCTCGCGGCTGTCCACGTAACATGATCGCGACAAGTGAAACCGGCCCTGCGAAATTCGCCGATTGTCGGCGACTTGGCTCAGAGATAGCGGCGCAGTTCTTCCGCGGCTGCCTCGGGCGTTCGCTTGAGGTTGAAGGTCGTGACGAAACGGCCGTTCTTGTCCATGAGATAGACGGCGGCGGTGTGGTCCATCGTGTAGTCGCCGTCCTCGAGCGGGATCTTCTTGGCGTAGACGCGATAGGCCTTGAGCGCGGCATTGATCGCGGCTGGATCGCCGGTGAGCCCGCGCAGGTGCGGGTCGAAGCTCGACAGATAGGATTTGAGCATCTCCGGCGTGTCGCGATCGGGGTCGACGGTGATGAACACGGCGCCGGTGCGATCGGCGTCCTTGCCGAGCCGGCGCAGAACCTCGGAAATGTCGAACAGCGTGGTCGGGCAGATATCCGGGCAATGGGTGAAGCCAAAAAACACCAGGAAGGGACGCCCCTTCATGTCCGCATCGCTGAACGGCTTGCCGTCCTGGTCCTCGAGGTGGAACGGACCGCCGACGGCGGTGACCGCCGCCCCGATCGGCAGCGACGAGCGTCCGGCGACGTAAACCACGAGTCCCAAAACCAGCGCCAATCCGGCGAGGAAGGCGGCGAGCATCGGCAGGACGCGGGACGAGCTTCCTTGTTTGCTCAAGGGCGGCCTCCGTCAGCCGAAACAGGCGGTGAAGCCGGTGCGGATGGTCTCGAAGAACACCGCAGTGCCGTAGTGAGCCCAGAGCAGAACCGTACCCCCGAGGACCATGCCGGCCGCCGCGGCGGCAATCGCCAGCGGCCACGATGAAGCGCGAGGTACGACAGCCCCGGACATACGAAGTAAATAGGCCCGGACGCCGCAGGCGGCAACTGTGCGGATAGCCGCACGCGCTAGTGGAGTGGATTTGACATTCGCTACCCAACCAGTGGCCCTTTGATTCCAACATTCGCACAGCGACTTGCGGCAACGGGATGCGAATGCTGGAATCGGACCGCTAGTGGCAGACGTTATAGAGCGAAGAGAGTTCGCGGCCGCGCAGCACGAGAATCCGCGACGTGAGGCCGCCGTGCCGCTCGATCCAATGGCGGATCGGAGGCGGGTAGATGCGCATCACCAGCCGCGTGCCGGCGCGCGTCGGTACCAGCGAGCGCCGCGCGTCGTCGTAATAGGACGCGGCGTGGAACCCGAGCGCCGCGCGCGAGGTCACGCAGACGTGGTCCGGCGGAATGAGCGCCGTGAACAGCGTGCAGGCCGAGAGGCACGGCCCGTCGATCACCAGACGTTCGCCCGTGCTGCGCATTTCGCGGTACTTGTTGAGATAGGTGACGACTTCGCCTCCCTGATCCCTGAAGATGCGCACGTCCGCGTTCGCCACGGTGACGACGAGGGCCGACGCGAGCGCGCCGACCAGAGCTGCCTGCCATTTCATGATTTAACCCTCTCCCCGGGGTTCCCGTGTGCCCACCATCCAGCGCCATTGTGGCGACAGTTCGAAACAGGCCGCGTTCCCGTCCGTTTATCGCGCGCCGGTTCCCCGCGGACCGAAGCGCGCGCCGCAGCCCGATGCTATAGTCGCCGAAGCGCGGCCCAGAAAGCAATCGGTCATCATGGACACTTCACTGTCACGTAAAAGCAATGTTCCGGAATGTGCCACGGCCTATTACCTGCTCGAAGGCTTGAACGAGATCGGCATCGATTACCTGTTCTGTAATCTCGGAACCGATCACGCGCCGATCATCGAAGAGATGGCGAACCGCCGCAAACGCGGCGAGGCGATGCCGAAAATCGTCCGCTGCCCGCACGAGAACACGGCCGCGCACATGGCCGGCGGCTATGCGCTGGTCACCGGGCGCGGCCAGGGCGTGCTCGTGCATGTCGACGTCGGAACCGCCAATGCCGCAAACGCCATGCACAACCTCTACCGCAGCCGCCTGCCGGTGCTGCTCATGGCCGGCAAGGCGCCCTACACCTCGCATGCGGAACTCGTCGGCACCCGCGACACCCATGTGCATTTCGTGCAGGAACCGTTCGACCAGGCAAGCCTGGTGCGGCCCTACATCAAATGGGAGTGGACGCTGCCTTCCGGCGTCGTGGTCAAGGAGGCACTGCGGCGCGCGCATTCGATCATGCAGAGCGCGCCGCGCGGGCCGGTCTATCTGATGATGCAGCGCGAGACCCTGACCCAGAATTGGAGCGCGGAGGAGATTCGCAGCTATTCCGCCGATCGCTTCGGCGCGATGGCCGGCAGCGCCGCCGATCCCGACCTTGTGGCGGCGCTCGCCGAGCGGCTCCTCGCGGCCGAAAACCCGATCCTGATCACCGGCTATGCGGGCCTCGATCCGCTCGGGGCGCAGAAGATCGACGAACTTGCGCAATTCGCCGGCATTGCCGTCTTCGAATCGCAATCCAAGTGCAATATCTCCTACGACAGCCCGTGCTTCTCGGGCTTCGCGCCGGAAAAGGCGCTGCTCGACGCCGATGTCGGCCTGCTCGTCGACGTCGAAGTTCCGTGGTTCCCCGCCGATGTCGAACCGAACGAGGATACGTTCTGGGCGCATATCGACGTGGACGTGCTCAAGCTCGGCTCACCGATGTGGACCTTCCCGGGCCATCTGCGCCTGCAGGGCCACACCGGCCGCATCCTCGACCAGTTGCTCGCGGCGCTGAAGGCGAAGGCGACGCCGCGCTTCAAGGAGGCGGCCGCCGCGCGGCTGGCGCGGCTCAAGCACACACGCAAGGCGCGCCTTGCGCAGGCCGCCAAGCTTGCCGCCGACAAGGGCAAGCCGGGCCTCATCAATCCGCACTATCTCATGGCCGAGCTCGGCAAGGTGCTCGACGACGAGGACATCATCTTCAACGAGGCGGTGACCAATACGCCGGCGGTGCTGATGCAGATTCCGCGGCCGCGGCCGAACACGACGTTCAACACCTGCGGCGCCGGGCTCGGCTGGTCGGGCGGCATGGCGCTTGGCGCCAAGCTCGCGGCGCCCGAACGCATGATGGTGCAGGTCGCCGGCGACGGCAGCTTCTACTTCAACAATCCATCCTCGATATTCGCGGTGTCGCAGCAATACCGGGTGCCGATCTTCTCGATCGTGCTCGACAATTCCGGCTGGAAGGCGGTGAAGGAATCGACGCTGCGCGTGTTTCCCCAAGGCGAGGCCAACGCCGCCAACGAGTTCGAGGCGGAGCTCGCTCCGCACGTCGACTTCGCCAAGATCGGCGCGGCGTTCGGCGCCTATACGGAGACGCTCAGCGATCCGGCCGACGTGCCGGCCGCGATCGCGCGCTGCGCCAAGCAAGTGCGCGGCGGCCGGGCCGCGCTTTTGCACGCGCGCATCACGCGAATGTAGCCGCGACTGCCGGCGGCGGCGCGATCAGGCCCGATAATCGGCGGCCGCGGTGGCGTCGAGCGGCGCTCCATGGCCGCGCATGGCGTTGAACAGCGGCGTCAGCACGACGGCGATGAGGATGTTGAGCACGAGCGTGTAGAACGCGGTATAGCCGGGCAAGGTGTAGCCGCCGAGCGTCAGCGCGTAGTTCGACGACAGGTTCGCGGCGAACGCCATGGCCGTGCCGGCGCCGGTGCCGACGGCCCAGCCGACCAGCAGCGCCCAGTCGTTGAACCAGCGCGTATAGACGCCGAGCATCACGGCCGGCAGCGTCTGGATGATCCAGATGCCGCCGAGGAGCTGGAGCTGGATGGCGTACTGCGTCGGCGCGAACACGATGAAGGCGAGCGCGCCGAACTTGACGATCAGCGACACCCACTTCGCCATCTGCGCTTCCTGCTTTTCGGTCGGGTTCTGGTTGATGAACTCGCGATGGATGTTGCGGGTGTAGAGGTTGGCGGCGGCGATCGACATGATCGCCGCCGGAACCAGCGCGCCGATGCCGATGGCGGCGAAGGCGATGCCGACGAACCAGTTCGGGAAGCTGTGCAGGAGCAGCGCCGGCACCGCGAAGTTGTTGCCGAACTGCTTGAAGCCCGGCGCGTAATCGGGAAGCGTCGCGACCCCGGCGGCGATGGCGAAGAAGCCGAGCAGCGCCAGAAGGCCGAGCACGAGCGAGTAGCCCGGCAGCAGCGCGGCGTTGCGGCGGATGGCGTGGGCGCTGCTGGCGCTGAGGATGCCGGTGATCGAGTGCGGATAGAGGAACAGCGCGAGCGCCGAGCCGAGCGCGAGCGTCGCGTAGGTGCTGTAGGCGCCGGTGGTGTTGGCGCCGGGAACCGCCAGCAGCACCTTCTGCGCCGGCACGGTGGCGAAGATTTTCGCGAACCCGCCGAGCTGGATCGGCACCGCGATGATGGCGGCAAACGCCGTGACGTAGATCAGGATGTCCTTGACGATGGCGATCGAGGCCGGCGCGCGCAGCCCGCTCGAATAGGTGAAGGCGGCGAGAATGATGAAGGCGATGACCAGCGGCAGATCGCCGGCGTAGCCCGGCCCGGAGACGCCGAGACCGCCGATGACGACCTGGAGGCCGAGAAGCTGCAGCGCGATGTAAGGCATCGTCGCCACGATGCCGGTGAGCGTCACCGCAAGCGCGAGCCAGCGGTTGCCGAAGCGTCCGCGCACGAAGTCGGCGGCCGTGATGTAGCCGTGCTTGTGGCAGACCCGCCAGAGCCGCGGGAACGCCAGGAACAGGATCGGATAGATCATGATCGTGTACGGCACGGCGAAGAACGCCATGGCGCCGGCGCCGAAGGCGAGCGCCGGCACGGCGATGAAGGTGTAGGCCGTGTAGAGGTCGCCGCCGACCAGAAACCAGGTGATGAGCGTGCCGAAGCGGCGCCCGCCGAGCCCCCATTCGTGGAGGAGATCGAGGTCGCCCTTGCGCCAGCGCGCGGCGGCAAAGCCGAGCCAGGTGATGAAGCCGAACAGCACCAGGAAAACGACGAGCGCGGTCCAGTTCACGTCCTGCACGGCATGGCTCCGTTTCAGCTCCTTGATTCGGCGATGCGCAACGGCGCGCCGGCCTAGTCGTCGGTCGCGAAATAGACGATGGCGGTGAGGACGGCCCCGAGCACCACCCAGAGAAGCTGGTACCAGTAGAAGAACGGCAACTCGTTCCAGGTCGGCTCGAGCTGATTGTAGAAGGGCGGCCACAGCACGGCGACGAACTGGATCACGAACAGGAGGTACCACCACCTCCATCCGCGCGCCCGCGCGCCGCGCTCGCTCATGGTTTCCCCCTCATGCCCGTTGTCGTTTTCCGCGGCAAAATAAACCGGGCGTGGCCGCTAATCAAAGCGAAAGCGAAGCCGTCGCGCTATCGTCTGCCTGGGCGGCTCCGGACCGGAGCGCCGGGAGCGGGCGACGGGGCCTCCGGGATTGAGCCCCGCACATCGGCGCTGAATCAAATCACTGCCTGAATTTCGCGCCTCTCGGTCAGCCCGATTCGGCTCGGTGCCTGCGAGCGCGCGTGCGACGGCCGCCGCGACTGCCGAGGGCTTGGCGGCCAAGCGTCGTGGCCAAGCGTCTTGACCAATCGGCCTTGCTCTTGAGACGACCACGATTGGCGCGCCCACCTCGCCGCGACCCATGCCGGCTCCGCGATCCCGCTTGACTGAGTTATAACCCGATGGTTATAGCTAAAATCAATAGCCGTTGAGTTATCGATCGCATATGTGGAACGCTCACGACATGTCTCCGGAACGCTCGCCGATTCGTCGGTCGGGATCTCCGGACGGCGACCCCACGTATCAAAGCCTTCGACCAAGCTTGGGACTAACCTTGCGACCAAGCGTGGCACTAACCTTGGGACTAACCTTGGCGCTAAGGAGGAGACGCGGGCATGACGAAGCGCGGGCCGCAGAGCGGCGATACTCCGTCTCGGCTCATAGACGCGAGGATCAAGGAGCTCGGCGACTGGCGGGGCGAGATGCTCAGCCGGCTCCGCGCATTGGTCAAGGAAGCCGATCCCGACATCGTCGAGGAATGGAAGTGGAGAGGGGTTCCGGTGTGGTCGCACGACGGATTGGTCTGCACGGGCGAGACTTACAAGAGCGTCGTGAAGATGACCTTCGCCAAAGGGGCGGCGCTGAAGGATCCTTCGCGCCTCTTCAACTCCAGCCTCGACGGCAACACGCGGCGCGCCATCGACTTCCGCGAGGGCGACACGATCGACGGGGAGGCGTTGAAGTCTCTCATTCGCGCCGCCGTGACCTTGAACAGGTCAAAGGCCAAACGGTGATCAGCGGACGCGGACATTTTGCGCGCAGCCGCTTTGGACAATAGCCAACTGGTTATCGATCGTGATGGCAGTGTCCCATGACATGCTGTTCCGGGCGTTGGCCGATCCGACGCGGCGGGCGCTGTTCGAGCGACTGTGCCGCAAGGGAGAGCAGACGGTCGGGGCGCTGACGGCTCGCGCCGGGATCTCGCAGCCGGCCGTCTCCAAGCATCTTGCGGTCCTGAAACAGGCCGGGCTCGTGCGCGACCGCCACGAAGGTCGCCGGACGCACTACAGCGCGCAGCTCGGCGCCCTGGCCCCGCTGATCGACTGGACCAGCCGAATGGCCGGCTTCTGGCGAGGCCGATTCGACCGTCTCGAAGATCTGCTCAAAAGGATGGACCAATGAACGACACCTCGGCCGAAACGCTCTCCGTCGTCATCGAACGCGAGGTCCCTCATCCGCCGGAAAGGATCTGGCGCGCGCTCACGCAACCCCACCTGATCGAGGAGTGGCTCATGAAGAATGACTTCACGCCCGTCGTCGGCCACCGTTTCGATCTTCGCGCCGACTGGGGCGTCGTCGGCTGCGAGGTCCTGGCGGTCGAGCCGAACAAGACGCTGTCCTACGCGTGGGGCGTCCATGATCTCAAGAGCGTCGTCACCTGGACTCTCACCCCGACGAGCACGGGGACCCGGCTGCGCATGGAGCAGACCGGCTTCCGCGCCGATCAGCCGCGCTACTATCAGGGCGCCAAGGCCGGGTGGCCGCGGTTCTTTTCGGCCCTGGAGCAGGTGCTGGCGCGGATCGATTGAAGCCGGCCGAAGTCCGCTGGCGCAACTCAAAGTGTCGGCCGGCAGAACGACGAGCAAACGAAACCGGCGGTCAAAGGAAAACAAACGACGAGCGCATCACGGCGCTGCCAGCCTGATCGCTGCGACCATGTCTCCGGGCCGGACAATCTGAGCAATGGAGCGGGCGATGGGAATCGAACCCACGACATACAGCTTGGGAAGCTGTCGTTCTACCACTGAACTACGCCCGCAATAATATCATTTTCCGACATTCGGCCGGTCGCATTCCGACAAAAACCGGAACCTCTGTTCACGTTTATCATCGCACTGCCGCAGCCTCAAGTTTGACCGGCCCTTCGGGGCGACGGCCCCTTCCCGGCCGGCCCTCGTTGCCTCCACGCCGAAGACCGGGGTTCGCAGCTCTCCCCCGGCGGCGGGATTTCGCAACAGCCATTCTTGCCGCGCAAGCTCGCCGCGATTTGTGCATTCCGTTTTGATGTTTTCGCGTCTCTGTTTGTAGTCCTGTTTGCAATGCGAGACTTTGTTGTTTGATCGCTCTCTGGACTGGTTGCCGCCTATTTTTGCCGGTAAGAGTTTGGAACCGGCACATGTTTGCAGTCCGATGTTCCAAGCTAAATCCTATCTGGCTACAGTATCGAGCCTGATGCCCGCGCAATCCATTTCATACTCCAGCCCGCGCAATGGGGGCCTCGCGTAATGCCAGATCACTCCGGATTGCGCCGCTCCGCGGCGCACGATTTCACCCCCAAGAAATGGATGAATATCCTGTATAGTGTAGATTTGTACCAATGTGGTGTCAGCCCAACCGACGCCGAGGAGTCTCAGCCGATTTTCCATCTCTCCCAAAACATACTGGGCCTTTTCCATGATCGCATCGGGACTTGTTTCACCGCTTCGTACGGCCCGTTCGGCATATTCCGCGCCGGATCCTTCCGCCACCTCGCCGCTGCCGGAAATAACGAACGTCATCGGGTTCGCTTGGCTTGCTTCGATCGTGAAGCTAAAGGCGTAAAGGCTGGGCACTGCAGGCGGATTTACTTCCGGGCACACATTGCTGCGGGCTACCGGGTTCGCGCGACCGTCGAACAGCCCCCACTTCTGCAGCC
>Ga0335081_10006541_pt1 | contig 18575 bp, 19 predicted proteins | sample Lox_Sample_35_FD_206713 | JGI IMG/M metagenome (GOLD analysis project Ga0335081, IMG submission 206713) | Soil microbial communities from Loxahatchee National Wildlife Refuge, Florida, United States - Lox_Sample_3.5 | ecosystem: Environmental > Terrestrial > Soil > Wetlands | place: USA...
GGAACCCCCGGGCCGCGAACTCATATCCGGATACGAGGAACTCTCGCTCGTCCGTGGCAGTGACTGAGAGGGTCGGGGCGTCGTCCCCTCGTAGCCGGCTTGTGACGAACTCCGAGTCCGTCCGCTGGCGAATCGCGGCGAGGGCGAAGGCTCCGGTGACTGCGATTTCATCCAATCGGTCAATCAAAGACCTCTTGGGGTGCAGCGAGGAGACCGCACGCTTGGTGAGTCGGTCGCCGGCAGATGCGTGGGGTGACAGGCCTGGGGCAAGTCGCCACATTGAACGCGGCGCACTGACCCGGATAATCGAGGGACCGGCGGGCAGCGGTGCGAGCACAGGGAGCGTAGCGACCAGAAGGGCAATAGTTGACGCAGGCAAGTATTTATCGCACATGGACTTCTGGACGCACATCGTAGACCGATGGCAAGACATCCTTCAATCTTTGCAAAGTGCGTGGAGGACGTTCGCCGGTTCAATCGATTCTACACTTCGAAAATCGGCGTCCTCGAAAAGGACTACTTAGGGACTCGCCACTCCGTAACTGAGGCCCGAGTCATCTACGAACTCTCACTCCGAGGAGCATGCACCGCTTCCGACGTGGCTCGGTTCCTCGAAGTAGATGCGGGTTACCTAAGCCGACTGCTCAAATCGCTTGAGCGAAGTGCGGTAATCTCTCGCTCCCAGTCCTCGGCAGATCGCCGGGAGTCCATCATTCGCCTGACGGGTAAAGGTCAGTGTGAGGCTGCCCTTGTCGACCAGCGTTCCCAGGAGATTATCGGCAGAGTAATCACCGGATTGACACCCGCAGAACGGCTTAGGCTCGTGCATGCGCTAAACGTTGTTGAGCGTTTGCTGGGGGCGACGCCGGCGCGAGGGATTCCCCAGCGAAGCCGTCCTTCCGTGAGCGGCCCCAACAGTCCACCCTGTGCCTACCGAGGTATCATCGGTTTGACGAAAATCCTCCCGGGGGAGAAGACAGGTGAGCCACTCGCGACCCCAGGTCGAGTTACCTCGAGGACACCGATCTCAGGGACCGTCAAGAAGGATTGGCCCGGTGAAAGAGTGGAAAGTCGGCCTGGGAATGACGAGACTGCCGGCGCACGGGACTCGCGTCGCTCATCCGGCGCGCGCGCGAGGATGTCGCAGCACAAGAGAGGAGAGTAATGGCGCTCGAAGGCGAACGAATCGGACAAATCCGGGAGTGGGTCGAGGATCGAGCCGACGAGATGGCGGAGTTTTTGACTCGTCTCATCGCTGAAGACACTGAGAATCCACCGGGTCGAGGTCTGCGGCGCTGCGCTGGGGCGCTCCTTTCTCAGATGGAGTACCTGGGCCTGAAGTCGGAAATCCTCCCCCTCTCTCCCTCCGGCTCGCTCGAGGATCCCTGTATCATGCGCGCGACGGTCGGTGAGGGTCCAAGAATCATGTACTTTCACGGCCACTTTGATGTTGTTCCGGCACAGGACCAGCACCAGTTTTCGGCCGTTCGGCGTGAGGGCAAGATCGTCGGTCGCGGCTCAGCGGACATGAAAGGCGGATTGGTAAGCATGCTCTACGGTGCGGCAGCCGCCCAGACGCTGGGTAAGATCGCTGACGGTAGGATCGTCCTACACTTCGTATGCGACGAAGAGACCGGGAGCGTCGCAGGCTCGGGATTTCTGCGAGAGTCGGGTCTGATCGACCCTGCGGCGGTAGCCATGGTGACCGCCGAGCCGAGCGGGGGACAGATCTGGAACGCGGCTCGCGGCGCAATCAGCCTGCGTGTGAGCGTTCCGGGACGTGAGGCCCATGTCGGACAAGCATACCTCGGCGTGAACGCATTCCAACGCATGATCCGAATCGCACAGTCGCTCGAGCCATACGCGCACGAGATGGCGGAGAGGCATACGAGCTTCGACGTGGAAAGCCATGATGCGCGCGGCTCGATGCTCGTGATAGGCGGCCAATCAGGTAGTGGTTCGAGCTTCAATGTGGTTCCAGGGTCATCGTGGTTCACAGTCGATGGCCGATTCAACCCGGAGGAGAACCTCGAGACTGAGCTAGAGCTGATGAAAGAGATAATCCGCCAAGCCGCCGAATCAAACAGCACCCGTGCAATGGTCGAAGTGACACAATTCCAGCCTGCTGCGTCTACCCGGAAAGACCACCCCGCCGGAGAGTCGCTCGCGCGCTGCATCGAAGAGGTAGAGGGCACGGCACCACGATTCGAGATGTGTGCGGGCATTCTGGAGACCCGATGGTACACACAGCTCGGAATCCCAGCCTTCTCCTACGGTCCGGGGCGTCTGGACGTCTCTCACGGCCCCATCGAGTACGTCGACGAGGCTGCGATGCGGCGCTGTGCCGCCGTCTACGCCCTCTATGCCGCTCGGATGCTGTCGTAATCCTCTATTCACCGGACGAGCCGCTCACAAGGGCGTTCCTTCGGCGCTGCCAGTCACCTCTACGGGAGAGATTTAGGCCGGGAGCGTCTGCAGGATGTTGGACGACAGGCGAGGAGGGGGATGGTGCAAATTCCGGAACAGGTCCGACGATTCGTTGAAGAACAGAGGTTGGGATTCGTCGCCACCGTGAACCTGGACGGCTCCCCCAACGTATCCCCGAAAGGGACAGTCACGATTTGGGACGAGGAGCACTTGGTCTTCGCCGACCTCGCTTCACCGACGACGGTCCGAAACCTCGAGCACGACCCGCGATCAGAGGTTTGCGTGGTCGACCCGGTTAGCAGGAAGGGCTGGCGTTTCCGAGGGCAAGCTGAAGTCCTGCATCTGGGAGACCGGTTCCGGGAGGGAGTCCGTTTCTTCGAGGAGCGGCAACTGCCCGACGCGCCGGCAAGGATCCGCTCGATTGTCTTGGTCGGAGTCGATGCGTTGGCTCCTCTCATCTCTCCCGCGTACTCGACAGGGCTTACGGAGGAAGAAGTCCGGCGGAGATCGTGGAGCCGATTTCAGAAAGTGTACGGTCAGGAGGGACTTGGGCCAAAGTAGTGACTCGCCCGGCTCTGTCGAGTCACTTGGATCCTTCCCGCGCGCAGAGTTATGTAAATGTCGCCCGTGTCAGCTCGATTCGTCGGATGGCGGAGTTTCTCCCCGCACTAGTGTAAGGCCACATGGTCTCCTCGAGCACTTGGTCCCCTCGTTTCAACGCACGAATCGTAGTGACGAACCGCTCGATCACCTCCGGAGAATGGGTCGAGTCTCGTCAGACATTTCAGCGACCCTGTCGAAGGACTAAGGGCAGCGTGGCAACCCCAGTGCCAGTGAAGCTTGCGGATGGAGCTTCGCCTCCAAAGAATCGAAGACTGTAAGCGTCCGCGTCTAAATGGCACGTGCGTTTCCTACCCGTGGGATGAAAGTGGGGTCGTCCCAGTTTCGAAGCGAACCCGATTCACCCCCAGTACAGGTTCAAGTTATCGATCAGTCCGTGCTTCACAACAGTCGCCATATACAGGAGATGCTCTCGACTTGGAGCACGGAGCCATGACGAAATCACACCACTACCGAGCACGTATGGAGTGGGTTGGAAACCGCGGTGAAGGGACTAGTGATTATCGCGCGTACGATCGAGACCACGTCGTGACCTTTCCCGGAAAGACTCCGCTCATCGGCTCTTCCGACCCGGAGTTCCGTGGTAACCCTGCCCGTTACAATCCCGAAGAGTTGCTGGTCGCGATTCTGTCCTCGTGCCACATGCTGTGGTATCTGCACCTATGCGCGGACGCGGGAATCGTCGTCGAGCAGTACACCGATGACGCAGAGGGGGTGATGGAGTCGGGCCCCGATGGTTCGGGACGCTTCACTCGCGTCACCCTGCACCCCAAAGTGACCATCAGTCGCGGATCTCCGACCCACGCCACTGAACTCCACGAGCGTGCCCACCGGATGTGCTACATCGCGAATTCAGTGAACTTTTTAGTCGGCCATGAACCCTCCACGACGATGGTAGACTCCTCCCATCTGACGACCCCGCCCGATAGACGTTGAGTCCTACCGCAGGGAAGATACAACGGAGACTGTTTTCTCTCCGGGCTTGCCACGCACCCCCAAGCGCCAATCGCGATCACAACGTGGGCGGCGCTCGCCTCACCCCACCCGATGAAACTACGCGGAATGCATCCCAACGCCCGGTCGCTAAGGTTAGGTCATCGCGGGTGAATACTCCATCCTGGAAGCGACACTTTCAGCCACCTCTTTTCCGAGGAACCGGCCGACCAAGTGTAGCGACATGTCAATCCCAGCAGAGATTCCCGCGGCTGTCACAATCTCGCCGGTATCGACGAATCGTTGTCTCACCACGGTCACTTTCGGAAATGCACTCAATTCGTCGAGTGCGGACGCGTGAGTGGTTGCCGACTTGCCGTCCAGAAGGCCGGCGGCAGCCAGAACCAACGCGCCCGTGCAGACGGAGGCTAGCAGAACTCCGTCGGCACTTGCCTCCTTCAGGTGGGAAAGTAGCCGGGAGTCCCGCATCACCTTCCGTGTGCCCGGGCCCCCCGGGATCACGAGGAGTCGCGGCAAAGGTGAATCGTACAACAATCCATCCGCGTCGATTGTCAATCCGTATCTTCCACGAAGCCTCTTCAGTTCCAAGCCGAGAAGCCGTGTCGGAAACGAGTCGGGATGGAGGCGATTTGCGACTCTAAACACCTCCCAAGGGCCGATGAAGTCGAGTTCCTCCACGTCGTCGAAGACCACTATCCCTGTGGAGATGGATACCGGCTCGATTTGGTGCGCGCTTGTTCGGTGATTGGTGCTCATCGGTGTCATATCGACGAACCCGCGTCCGTTTTCAAGCGTACGCTATGAATCCGCTCGGCCGTTTCCTTGCGCGCTAACGCTCGCTCGGCAAGCATGAAGAGGGCATGGCCGCCCCTGTCGCTCGAATCGCTCCTGTGGCGGCCTCCGCGCTCACTCCGCGTTGATGAGCACGCCGCGGCTAGAGCGACTTCCAGTCAGACGGAGGGAGTACCCTCGGAGGGAACCCCCCTCGCAGAACGATGACCTTCCCCGTTGAGTCCGCGTCCTTTAGGAGAATCACGATTACCTTCGCCACATCTGCGGGGGCTAGAATCGGGGGAAGCCCGGCGAGGTCGGCGGGGGACATCTTCAGTCGAACACGCCGGGAGGAGGGTGTATCGACCTAATCCGGGCAGATGCAATGCACGCGAATTCCAAGCTTCTCTTGAAGTGGTGCAAGGGCCGAAGTGAGTCGAACGAGTCCCGCCTTTGCAGCGGCGTACTCAGGAGAAGAGTGTGCGCCCCACCCCAACCCAGCGACGGACGCAACATTGACGATTGTCCCGCCGCCACGTCGTGCCATCAAAGGTATCGCCAGTTGGGATGCGAGCATCGGCCCGCGCAGATTGAGGTCGATGGTCCGGGACCAGTGTTCGAGTGGAGCGTCCGGGAAATGCGGGGCCGTAGTACCCCCCGCGTTGTTGACCAACACATCAAGCCCATCTCCTCGCTTCTGGACATGGGCGAACACTGTTCTAACGCCCATTTTCGGTGGTCATGTCCGCTTCAACAAACGTGCCGTCGATACGTCGAGCCACTTCTTTCCCGGACTCGGCGTCGATGTCGGCAATGACTACTTTCGATCCTACCCTCCGCAGTTCCTCGGCAGTAGAATGTCCGATGCCGGCCGCACCGCCGGTCACCAACGCGATCTTGCCAGCCAAGCTCGTGGTCGGCGTCGGAGCCATGCACTTCAAACTATCCGGCTGGATTAACTCTTCCGGTGTGCTAACCAAGGCCGACGCTCCGAGAAGAAGCTTCGACTATTGGTTGCCGCTTCGCTCCGACGGTCGCCTCGCGCTCCTTGCCGTCCCGCATCGACCGCGCGCGTCCTTCATGAAGGCGTCGCCGCCGCGGCCCCCCGCGCCGCCATCATGAGGACACGGCCGTCCGCGTCGCTCGCGCCGCTCCGCGACGGCCTGCGCGCTTGCTTCGCATCGATGATGGCAATGAGCGCGCAACGCGCCTCCGAAACTCCTTCGACCGCGAACTCGTTCCGCGACCGGGACGCGAGACACGGGGCGAGCGCGAGTCCCCAGGCGAATCGCCGTCGCGGTCCGCCTACGGAGGCTCAGCTTGTTCGATGAAAAGCGACACTAACTCTTAAGGAACCAGCGAATCGACCCAGTTCATCTGCTTCTCCTTTGATTGCCGACGCCACAATGCGTGAAAGTCGGCCGAACGGTTCGACCCGTACGTTTAGGCGGTCACCATCGCGATGCTGTTCCCAGACTCCCTCGACCTTTCCGTCTACGAGAACAACGGGAGCGATCCATCCTTGGTTTCGATAAACCCTCCGATGGTGGATCGACTCGACAAGGTGTTCTCTCCTAACATGGCCGAGGAGGAAGGAATCAAAGTACGGGAGCAAGCGAACCGTAGGCCGCTCGATTGCCGCATCCTTAAGGTCCGAGAGATCCCGGCGAAGTATCCATGCCGGCCAGCCTTCGACGTTGACGAGTGCCAGGTCTTCTGCTTGTCGCGCCCAGATCCCCCTTGCGTCCGCGAGCGTCATCCCAGTCCATGCCACGAAGTCTTGGACCGTCGCGGGTCCGAAGGAACGCAGGTACCGTCTCAGAATCTCGTCCTCAGCCTCCACCGGCTGCATATCGTGCCATTCGGGGAGCCACTCTTCGGCGCGAACGAAGGTCGCCTCGTCCCCTTCATTGGGTCCCGAACAGACCACGGCCCGGGCACCCAATAGATGCACGATGTACCCCGCGGGGAGGTACCGCCGGCCTATCGAAACACAGGGCACCTTTCGGTCGCTCCCCCAACCGCCGGCGGCCTCCCACCGCATAGGTAACGCGAGCCTCTTGCACACCCGCTCTGCCATCTCGGTTCTAGTGATTGGCTCATCCAAACTAGAAAGAGCGACTTGTAGGACCTGCTCAAGGGTGGTCTCAGAAATCCCGTGCCTGAGGACCCATCGCATCTCCTTCTCGGCCCGCCGAGCGGATCCTCTCACAAAGGCGGCCAGCTCTGTGGAGGGCAGAAGATGCATGGTCCTCCGCATGGACCATGCCTTCGCGAGGGTCCGGTTTCTCCAGAGTGCTGTCTCGACGTCTCCCTTTCGTAGACCATGCACGCGGGCCCAGACAGAGAGTTCGGCGGCCGACAGAACCTGCGCCTGAGCGCCTCCCATGTCTCCTATGATGACGGGCAGGGAGTTGCGAGAACCCCTTTGGTCGAGGTGATGCCGGCGCAATCGAAAGGCTCTCACTCCTTCCCACGAGACCAACGATGCGGCAGATGGCGCCGATTCGCGACGTTTCATGGCGGCCAGTCGAATCCTAGGGGAGCTCGATGACTCGACAGTTCCCTTCGACTATAATCTAGCACTTTGCTCGGGCCCCCTCGCGTGATCGGGGAACCATTGGCCGAAACGACCGGCGGACTGTGTTCGCGTTGTTCTGCCTCGTGTTCGGCTCGCCCCCGCGCTTGTCGCGGTCTCAATCGGCCGCGCGCGCCTCACATCAAGTTCGCGGCGAGCGAAGCATGCCGCTCGTTGGGCTCCGAAATCACTCCGTCCAGTCGAGCTGTGAGGGAGGGACTCCTCGAGACCGACCATAATCTTGAGCTTCTCGCCGTTGTTGTGCATCACCACGTCGATACCGAAATGCCCTTTTCGGATAGACGACGAAAACCTCGTCTCCCGCAGTGAAGTTACAATACCAGACGAACGGCTTATCATCGAGCACCGCCGCCAACGCATCTGACAACCGCGTAGGATCCTCTGTCGATTCGAATTCGATCCCCGTCCAAATGGGCGGTTGGTCCGGGGTGGCGTTGGCTGCGACATCGCGAGATATCTCGGTCAGAGTGAGGGGAATCCCTTTCAAGCTCGAACCAGGTCGAATGCTTTCCGTGATGAGAGTTCCGCGAATCATCAACGGGGGAATCGAGTTGTCACCCTTAAACTTGCATCCTTAGGGAGGTCGAGACGTTAGGCCAGCCCTCGGTCCCGCGCCCTGAACGCGGTCAACACTGAGTCGAAATTCCTTCTCCTTTCCCATGCGTTCGACACGTGGAAGGTCTGCCGAGTTTGCTTACATACGGACATACGAAACGGGCGGTCCCGCACGGCCATCCTACGCCTTGGCGCCACGTTCGAGGGAGTCCTTCGGTTCCATCGTCTCGCTGTGGAGATGATCCCACGCGACTCGGCACGCTTTTCCATCCTGGATTCAGAGTGGCCGCAGATTAAACTCCGTTTGGCCGGTCTGCTCACGCGGGGATCGGCCACGGGGTCGTTCGGTCTTCCGTTGGAAATCCTCTCGAGAGCATCAGGCTTCCCGGACACGTCGGGATTCTCCAAGACGCCGAAGGGAACGAGGACAGGGATACTGACCGCACGACCACCACCGGGGCAACGTTCGAGCCCCCAGCGTCCTCGAATTCTGCGCGGCCGAATGGACCTCTCACGAAAGATGTTCGCGTTGCAGAGTCTCGTCCACTCGATGTCATCGAGTGCCATCTTGGACCGGCGGCACGCGGCGTTCGGGGCTTCCTTGGTAGGTCGACAACTTGCCGTTCGGGGTCCGGGCTTGAAGACGTAGGCTCCGGCACCGAGAAGAAGATGCATCGCTCAAGGAAAACGGCATCGCTGAACGGTGCGATCGCCGAAGGATTGGCGCGAATCCGCTCGGCGGACTGTTCCTGGCGGGTCTCACGCAAACCGGTGATTTCCGACCCGTCGATCAATGGCCACAGAACAGGGGGTCCAACACGAAGGATCGGATCGGTGAGCTGGATCGTTCCCAAGGTACATCTGTGACGAGTCCAGCGGGACCAGAAGCACATCACGGATGAGATGAGGGCCCTCCGAGCGCTTCGGGTAGCCAAGGCTCGGTCGACCTACCGTTTCGAGATGGATTCCCGGTCTGCGAGCTCCCCGAGTCCTCGCCGAGGGCACTCGGGGAACGGCGCGTTGTTCGGATTGGGTCAGGTTCCGAGCTGGTCCGCGTCGACATAGCCGCCCAGTCGCTGGACACTCCAGACGACGATCTCCACTTCGTTGCGCGTCGTGACCGTCATGCCGTCAAATTGCTCACGCACGGACTCGATGGCCTCATGGTGGGAAGGCTCCGGAATCCTCCATTGGCTGGAATAGACCCTCCTCTCCAGCATCGAGATCACCTCCGACGCCGGCACTTTTGCCGTCACCGTCCCGATGCGGATGCGTTTCTCGGGGGGAAGACGGGCCGCCAGGTCGCGTTCGTAGATTCCTGGACGTTTCGTCTCTCCTCCCGCGGCCTCTACAAGCCGAGAGTACTCGGCGTCCACGTCGGGGTCGGCCGATTCGCGTTCGAGCACACTGAGGTAGGTATCTCTAGTGACCCGGCAAACTTCGCGGAGCGCCATCCGCCAGTCGGCAAGTAGGTGGAGCACACGATTGGTCATAGCGGTTCCAATTGTCTTATCGATGAACGGGAGGTGGAGGGCATCCGCAAGGAGCAATCCGCGGGCGCCCTTCTTGACTCCAAGGCAGATCATTTGGGAGGAGACATCCGTTCCCACTACTGGCAGGCCGGCACGTTGAAGGGGTATCGAAAGTCGGCCGGTTCCAACGCCCACCTCCAACAATCGACCGCCCGGGTGAATGCCGGAAATCTCGGAGACGATTCGTGCAACCACCTCGTCCGGCAACCAACGAGACTGGTCGTAGATCGTTGCTACCCGATCGAACGAATAGGGGAATGCGCCCACCGGACCTTCCTTTAGCGAGACATCGAGACCTTCACCGTACACGAAGACAACACGGGCTCCGCCGGAGAGTTAGGCATCGCGAGAACAAACACTCTGCCCGGAGGTAATCAGCAGGTGGCTTCACTTTCGATTGGCCCGTTCTCCACGCGGCGTTCTCCAACACGAAGCATTGCGACCCGCACCCCCCCGACGACGCCCGACTTATTTGAGTTCGGTGAGGTTTATTCGTTGCCGACCCTTTCGAAGCGATGGCTGCACGTCGCTACGAATGCTGGTATCGGACCCACCGTAATTGAAGGCAATCCGCAGGTCCGCGATTAGATGTGCCGAATTCTGGCCCACGTTGACACGTTTCTGAACCTTCTGTCCACCTCGAGTCTGGAAGACATTCAGGAGGCAACCGAGTCCTTGAGTCGGTCCTCGAGCCGACTTGTCACCCTCACTCAGTCTCTTGACCGGTCGACGGGCCGAATGATCCGGCTTACGACTGCCCTCGTAATCGAGTCTCTCGCGATTGCTGGGTTAACCCTAGCCCTCCTGTTCCTTGTGTAACTGCCGCCGTTCCACGCGACCATCATGAGGGACGCGCGCGACCGATGGAGGACCGCAAGCAGCGCGCGGGCGATGGACGACCGCGAGGAGGGTGCCGACTGACTAGAGGTGGTAGACCAGTCCCTGGGGCGCGTAATCAAGGATCAAGATCTCGCACTTTCGGCATCGGACTGCGGGGATTCGGAGAGTCTTCAACGCTTGCGCAGGCGCGAGGACCTCGCGGTGGAGCCGGAGCGTACTCGTCTCCTTTTCGTCTTCGGGGATCCAGCCGAGTGCCTGGACTGTAATCCAACCCGGCTGCATCGGCTCGCCGCATCGATGGCAAGCGGCCGGCATTGGAGCGGACAAACCGGGGCTTGTCACCCGAACGCCCGATATAACGTTCGAGAACGGTGTGGTGCTACCGCATCGGTGTGAAGTGGGACGCGCGCGGCCGAGTCGTGGGGGCTTACCCGCCTGATCGAGCGGACGAATTCGCGGGGTTCGTCCAGAGACGGAACCGCAGTCAGTGCGCGGGACAAGGGCCGGCCGATCTAGTCGTAAAGTCGGAGTTCCGAGAGCTCAGGAAGTGCGAAGCCCTTCCGGAGAGCCTTACGAACATGCTTCCGAGAGGCTTTCCTCGATGATTTCAGTGACGTCAGAACGTCCTTGAAATCCGGGCCGGTGATGAGCCGTAGGGCCTCTGGGGCAGATTGACCTTCCTCTGAGACTTCGGCGACACCCAACCTGTCCGCGGTCATGTCAGCAAAGCTCTTGGTTGCCACGTCGGCGGTTCCCACCTCGATCGGCTGCTGGGCGTCTTTCAATAGACCCTCAACCTTCAACCCCAGCCTGATTGCGTCGGACGTGAGCAGGTCGGGACTGGTGATTGCAGTCCGCTTGAAGTTCGCAAGTTCCGACTTTGCACCGGATAGGTCGCCCTTCCTCACTCGCTCATTGAACGAGGCATAGGCGTCTTTCACATCCGGAATATTGAACCAGTCATCGCGGTTCGGGGCGGCTTGAACGCCGAGGACGATGTAAGGGTAGGCTTCCACCGGATTGCCCTTCTCGTCCAACAACACGTAGTTGAGGTCGACCCTTAACGACGACACATTGACAGTGCCCTGCTTCGCGCCTAGTAGGACAAACTCTCCCGTTTGCGGGCTGTCAAGGGTCTTACTCAACCCAATCTCCAGCATGATGTCGCTCCCGGCCCCTGCGAGCAGATTGATTCCCTCGATGATTGGTCCGATGAAAGGCATTGCCGTCTTTACGAAACTTACTCCGGCGGCGTTGGCCATCTCCTCAAGAACCTTAAGATACGGACCCACAAGATCGGTAGACTTTACGGAAAACAATCCGACCTGCAGATTCACATCACCGCCGCGATATGGCACCGGACCGAGAATCCGACGATTTAGCGAGATGACGCGGTTGAGGCCCGTCTTGTCGATGTTCTGAAGTTGCGTGGGAGTCGTCACCACGTCGAATTGAGCGATGCTCCCCGACAGGTGCGGTAGCGAAATGAAACTGTGAACGGTCCCATAGAACTGTTTGAACCCCTGACGAACGTAGGGTACTCGCATCGACCTTACGAACATGCTGAGGTAGTCCGCGTCAGATTGAATCGATCGACTTGCGGTGCCGGCAGGTAGTTGCGCGGTAGAGAGAGGTTCGAAAGTCCAGTTGGTTGACGGCTTCTTCAGGACCTCGTCCCACCACCCCATGCTCTCTCTCCCAAGCCTGATCGACTCTCGCCGGAACGTGGAGGCGCCGTATAATGGTAGGGCGGAGATTCACTCCTGGGGTTTGACTGGCGGGTCTACCTCACCCCGATGGTCGAGCACCCTCCCTCGCAACCCTCCTACCTTAAGAACGGCCCGTTTCGAGACCCCACGTCGGGGTCCATGCACAGCCACGATGCTCTCACGGGCATGGAACCCACCCCCACCTGTCGGACCTGCGGTACTCCGGTTGACCTGACCCGGCGTAACGCGGTGGATTCCGTGATCTACCGCCACGTGATGTGTCGTGGCTGCGGGGTCATCTGCATCCTGGAAGGGCCGGTACGAAATGTGGTCGACGGGCCCACCCAGACCTCTATCGATCCTGTGGTAGCCAGTGTCCGATGACCGCCGCGAGGAACTCTTCAATCCGGAACTGCCGAAGTGACTGCGGCGCGTCTACCTGTCGTCGCCAACGGTTAAGTAAGCGAACCGGAAGTCCCCAGCGAACACAGGTTGTAGCACAATGACTGCGCGCAACGGGCGCGCGGTCTGGGTCGTGCCGGGTACGACTTCGGACCGGCACGGCAGTGCAGGGAGGCGGCCATGTTTCGTGGCCAGTGCATCCTATGCCGCGTGATTCGTCGTCGAGTTCGGCCCGGGGATGGGTGCCAACACCCCACCTCCGAGGTCCCCCGGTCTTCCAGACGCAAACGCCCATCGCGGTTCGGTGTCGGTGCGGGACCCGTATCCCCCCCGGCGGGACGGTGTTCGGAGTCACGTGCATCCCCCCATCCTTGGAGGATCTGTTCCGTGGGGGCGTGTTCTGCTCCGTCCGGTGCATCCGTGCCTTCTGCCTCGAGTCGCTCGAGATTCTAGACGCGCTCGATACGCCCAATTCGAAGTCGATGGTCACAGACCTCACCGAGGTTCACCGCGAGCTCGCCGAGACGTTGGCCACCATCCGTGAGCAGCCGGGACCCTGATACGAAGCGTCCGCTGACGGTCGACGTGAAATTCGCGTTCGGGGACACGACCGCGATGAGCGCGCGGGACGGGAGACAACCGCGAGGAGCGCGCGCGGCTATGCCTCACGCTGAGAGCGCCCCCACGAGTGGCCCCAAAATCTCGGACCACTCTCCGACGATTCCGACGTCGACCCGCGAGAACAACGGCTCCGAGGCGTTCGTGTTGATTCCGACGGTCACGCGAGCGCGCTTGACCCCGACCCAGTGATTCGCCTTCCCACTCACTCCGACCGCGATGTAGAGGTCCGGTGCGAGTGACTTTCCGGTCAGACCGACCTGAAGTTGGGGGGGAACCCAGCCGGAGTCGACAACCTTTCGACTCGCCGCTAGCGCCGCGCCCAAAGGCCGGATCGTCTCGAGGATCTCTGGGATTCGATCGGGTCCGCCAATTCCCATCCCAATGGCCACAACGACCCGGGCCGATTCCATGTCGCCGAACCGTGGGTCATGTTCCAACCCCGATCCGACTCGGCGAAGGCGTGTCTTAACCTCGCTGAGCGTGACCGGCACGGACTCGAATTGAGTGGCGTTCCGGTCGAGCTCGCTCGCGACGAAGGGACCGGCGCGGATGGTGGCCAGCGAGGGGCGCTGTCTCGAGACGACCTCGGCGATGAATCCCCCACCAAAAGATGGCTTGCCGAGGACCAACCCGCCCGACGCGTCTCCCGAAAGGGAAACCACGTCCCCGGTCAACCCTAGGCCCATCCGACTCGACACGCGGCCCGCGAGCTCGCGGGTCCAGGTCGTGCCCAGGAAGAGCGCGCCGGCCGCTGTGGGCCGCTTCCGGAGGATGCCCGACACAAGGGGCACGAGTTCCTCGGGCGTCCTCCACCCGATTCCTCCGGAACCCCAGAAGACTCGGACCGCTCCGGCGCGGGCGAGATGGGCGCGATCGCCTTCAAGGAGAGGACCGAATCCGACCACCGACGGATAGAAGGGCTCCGGCAGCCGAAGCACCTCCGAGATCAGCGGAAGCGAATCCATGTCCAGACCGCCCTCGGGGCCCGAGGCGAAGACCAACACCTCTCCCGCATCGGACGGATTCGAGGCTGGCGCGCGAGGCGCGGGTGGCCGAAGACGCGGCCGAGCGAGGAGTTCCCGAATCGTCGCAGCGGCCTCCCGGACTCTCACCGACGCGGGACCCGCTCCGAAGACTCGATGGGTCCGCAACGGCTCGTCGTTCCGGAGCGCTCGAACGATGGTAGGCGACCCCGCGAGACCGACCTCGCCGGGGTTCAGGCCCAGGTCGGTGATGTTCCGGACTTCGATCGGCTTGCCTTCGGCTTCCTTGAGCGCCTCGGGGGTCGGGTGCCTCATCTTGACGATCTTCTCGCCCACGGTGATCACGCAAGGGGTCGAGAGCTCGTAGCGGTCCCACCCTTCCTCGGTCTCACCGACGACCTCGAGAATGCCACCGTCCTTCCGCTCGATCGATCGAGCCCCGTTCACCATTGACAGACCCAGGTTCTCCGCGAGCTGAGCAGGCACTTGGCCCGTGGAGGAGTCCGTCGACCAGCGTCCCGCGAGGACGACGTCTGGGGCGACGGGTCGGAGGGCTCGCGCCAGGACCTTCGCGGTGACCAAGGTGTCGGACCCCTCGAGGGCCCGGTCACTCACTAGAAGGCCTCGGTCCGACCCCATCGCCATCGCCTCCAATACACAAGATCGGGCGTCGAGGGGACCCATGCATACGATCACCTTCGAATCTCCCGGCCGCCCCATGAGGGGAGCGACTAGAGCCGCTCGAGCATCGAACGGGTTGAGATAGAGTTCGGTTCCGGTTCGGCGCATCGCATTCGTCGCAGGGTCGATCGTCAGGTTTTCGAGGTCGGGGACGACCTTCACCAGGGTCGCGATAATCATCAGATTCTCTCCTTCGAACCGTCGCCGTCAGACTATTCAACCGTATCTCAACACGGGAGAGCCCCTCGCGGAGGTTCCTGAGAGTTGATCTGTGGCAGTACCCATGGCTTGGACAGCGAGCGAATCGAAAGAACGGTCGAGCGCAGCGAGACCGCGAGGTTGATGCGGGGTCGCGCGGCCGATGGAGGACCGGAATCAGTGCGCGGGTCCAGGGCCAATCGCGTCGAGCGTTCGGTCGATCAGAGGGTCATACTGAATGACTAGGTGCACCCGTTTGGCTACGGCGCCGTGGCGCCCCGGTCGGGTCCGGCGCCATCGGAAGAAGAACAGCCTCGTTCGACGGACCGAGGCCGGAGAGTGCCGCCCCTGCGCTCGTTGCGTGCGCCACTCCAACGTGGGGGTTCGAGATCCGCCGCGGTCGGGTTTCGGGGCGTCCGAGCAGGCGGCGGATCGAGTGCCGTACGTCCGAGATGTAGAGGTTGTCGTACGGGCAGTCCTCGACGCAGTCGCCCACGCCGCAACACTTGGTGCTCCGGAACTCGCCCTTCTGCCGGAAGTGCCCGGGCATGTCGACGAGACCCACCGGGCATCCCTTCGCGCAATCGAGGGTCTTGCAGTCCCTGCAGACCTGCTTGTCCCGGACCTTCAGCTTGAACGTCCCAACCTTCTGGAACGCGGCGGCGATGATTCCCGTGTAGCACCAGCCCATCGTGACGCAGTTGTAGTTGCCGGCGTACGGGATAGCGACGAAAAGGACGTACCAGGCGACTGAGAACGATGCGATGAAGAAGAACACCGAGGGGTCGGTCCCCTGGATGTAAAGGTTGGCTGCCCCAACCGAATCGAGGTACGAAAGAAGGGAAGTGCCAACGAGCGCCACCATGACGAGGCCCATCGTGACCGAGTACGCGCCCGAGAGTCGGCTAGAGAGGTACTTTCGTGCGATCGGGCTCGAGCGGTTGAACGATTTCATCGAGTCGATCGCCGTTCCCTGGTACATCAACGGCGCCGTACAGAAGACGGAACATACGACCCGCCGGCCAAACAACGCGGAGAGCGACCCGAGGACGACATAGGTCAATAGCACCGTACCGAACACTCCGATTGCCAGTGGATACGACCCGATGCCCATGGGCCATCCCAGGACGGCGACCGTGCTCGGGTCCGGTGCGTTCGGGAAGGCGAGAGCGAAGTAGATGCTCGGGTAGAACACCGCGAAGGCGGCGTAGCATCCCATCAAGAAGAGGAGTCGAATTCGGTTCTCGAGATTCTTTGTTTCACGGAACTTGAAGACGACCAAGGCCCCCATCTCGAGGCCCATCATGATGAGGAACCAGGACGACGCCGCTGCGGTCGCGAAGAACCAGAACCCGTTCGACAGCGCGTTGAAGACGACCGTGCCCGGAGGACCCGCCAGAGGCAGGAACGGAAACGCACCCAGGTAATCCGCCGGGTCCAGTTGGACACTGAGCACGGCCCCCATACAGACCTCGGCGACGAACACCCCGGAGAGCAACGCGAAAGCCCAGTGAGGGCGAAGCTGCCATGGCTCCCCCGGGGGCGCTCGGAATGGGTCTGGACGCGCAAGGGCGACATAGACGACCACCATCTCCAGCACAACGGAGATCGCGAACGTCGTTCCGTCGCCGAAGTACTGCCAAACGAACACACCCGCCATCATCAGTCCGTAGACCGAAACCAGCTCGACCAGGTACGAGCCGAAGGCGGGCGCGAACTGGCGGTGGCGGTAGATGTACTCGAACAGGTAGACGAACAGCCCGATCATCAGCGCGCTCGAGACGTAGATGGCCAACCCGGGCCACGTCGCACCCCCGAGCGCGGTGGGGGAGAACAGCATAATCGCCGACTGGACAAGCAGAAAGACGAGGAGCACACGGGAAACGCGGTTCCGCAGGAGAACGGCCGAGAGGACCATCTCTCCGGCCATCGTGAAAAGGAACCAGGGCGAGTTGACGACGGTTGAGAATACTGCGAGGGTAGCTCCGGACGCGGGAAGACCCCCGCCGGCAGTTAGGAGCCCCCAGCTCATGAGGAACTCATTCACAAGGACAAGCGAAGCAAGCCCGACTCCGGCACCGAGCCCCAAGGAAATCGGCCCTGGGCCGATCGTGGTCGCCGCATCGTCAATTCGCCGACTTCTTCCGAGGGCGATGACCAATGGCACGAGTGAGGCCACCATGAGCGCGCCGCTCACGGCGAGCCCGGCGATTAGGCTGGATGAGGAAGGGGAACTCAAGTAGACGATCGCGGCCACCCACATCTCCCCCATCATGGCGAGCAGGAACAGGCCGATCCAAGCGCGGGCCTTGCTTCGCGCCTCCACGACCTCCCAGATCAGGTATGCGGTCGCGACGGCCATCAACAACGCGACAACGACCAGCGCGACCGTGAGGATCGACATATCTTCCCCTCCTGGAGGGATTGTGTCGCGAGCGGACTGCCGTCCCGACTTTAATTGGTCGCGTATTTACTACGGAGATCGTAGGTGGACAATGTCGGCGACCCGGAGGCAGTGTAGCCAATCAGGAGTGGTCGATCTCCACCCGTGTCACGCCCTGAGCGCCCGGTCCGCGCGGCGTAACGTGGGTCGTGGAGTAGCTGACGGGGTCGGTCGAAGCTTGCAGGAACACGATCATTTGGACTAGCAAGGAAAGCGCGAACAACTCGGGACTGGAAAACTCCGCCCAGAGAAACAACCCCGCAGACATCAGCCCGAAGGAGAGGATCAGTCGAGTCGCGTAAGCTGTTACCGGTAGCGAGAGATGCTCGTCTCGGAACAATGCCACGAGAAACAATGCGACTGCGACCGACATGAGCACGCTCGCGGCGGCCGCCGTGGCGACCTCCCAGACCAACCCGCCGAACGTCGGAGGAGAGCAGATCATGACCGCGGGCTGAATCAGAAGAAACGGACCCATCGGTCGGGGCAAGACCGCCAGGAGCCACCGCAGGGTCAGCAGCATTTCGAGGGCCATCGGAAACACGAACCACGGCGAAGTGATCGCGTCGCTCAAAACGCCCAACGTGTCCGCTCCGTTGGTTCCCAGGCCTGGGGAGAGCGCACCGGAAAGCAGGCTGAAGGACCAGCCCATCAGGAATTCATTGACGATTACCAGGCCGACCACCGACGCGACGAACTGCGGACGTGAAATCAACTCTCGAGCTGTCTCGCTCTGAGCGCTCGGTGACCGAGCCTCCTTGACGAATGCTCGGAAGACGATGAACACGGCGGTGGACATGGTTGCACCCGCGACCCAGAATCCGCTGACGAGGCCCGTGGTCCCTCCGATCGCGAAATAGACGAGAACTCCGACGAACATCCCAGCCATCATGGCGAGAATGAACTGGACCGCACCGGCCCCCAACGGCCTCCGGGCAAAGGCAGCCCATCGGACCGTGATCGCGGTGACCGCAGACATTCCTGCTGCCAGGGCCGAAAGAACTACGAGCGTCAGGATTGTTGGCAAGTGAATTCTCCTCGTTCGAGGGCGTTCACGGAAGTCGTCTTCACGGGGGAGTCTCGCGGGCTCAAATCATAGACGATTTCGGCAGGAAGAAACTCGCGGGAACGTGAAACGGGGTGCCGCCGGCTACGGCGCCTAAAGTGGTCCGCGATGCACCTGCGCCTGCGGAGATCCATGACGCTGGGTCAACGACTGCTCGCCGCGCTGATCGCGCT
>Ga0335081_10006543_pt1 | contig 18574 bp, 14 predicted proteins | sample Lox_Sample_35_FD_206713 | JGI IMG/M metagenome (GOLD analysis project Ga0335081, IMG submission 206713) | Soil microbial communities from Loxahatchee National Wildlife Refuge, Florida, United States - Lox_Sample_3.5 | ecosystem: Environmental > Terrestrial > Soil > Wetlands | place: USA...
TGCCCTACCCTACGGATCGCAAATACACGAAAGAACACGAGTGGATTCAGGTCAACGGCAATGCCGCTACCGTTGGCATTACTGACTATGCCCAACAGTCCCTTGGCGATATCGTCTTCGTGGAGACACCGAAAGTCGGCACGGAACTTACAGTCGGCAAGACTTTCGGTACCGTCGAGTCGGTGAAGGCTGTTTCCGATCTATTTGCGCCAGCCTCAGGAACGGTAACTGAGGTCAATGCTGACTTGGCAACTTCGCCCGAAAAGGTAAATTCGGATGCGCACGGCTCCTGGATGCTGAAGATGACGCTGAAGAATCCCAGTGAACTCGACGCGCTGCTTTCCGCCGCCGACTACGAGAAGTTCGTAGCGGAAGAAGCGGGACATTGAAGCCGACCTCGGACGCAGGCATTGGATTGATCTAGCGTGCCTGAGGTTCGAAGTCTGAGGTCCAAGGTCCGATGTTTGAACGGTTTTTGCGTTCTGACCGATGAAACTTGCCCACCATTCAAACGACGCCAGTGCGACCACAATCCAACCGCAATCGAAGCACATCTATATAAGGTCCTATGCGCTATTTACCTAAATCTCCAGCTGACCGCGAAGCCATGCTCAAAACCATCGGCTTGCGTTCGGTAGATGATCTGTTTGCGCCCATTCCGTCTGAATATCGCCTGAACCGTGATTTGAATATCTCTCGCCAGATGGCCGAGTCGGAAATTGTCGACTTTTTCCGCCAGCGCTCGCGCGAGAACGGTGACGGCTACACCAGCTTTCTTGGGGCCGGGGCATATCTGCACTATCGTCCCGTCATCATCGACTCGCTGATTTCCCGCGGAGAGTTTCTGACCGCCTACACGCCATATCAAGCAGAAATCTCGCAGGGAACTCTTCAATCGATCTTCGAATTCCAGAGCATGATCTGCGAACTCACCGGCATGGAAGTGGCGAACGCTTCCATGTACGACGGCTCGACGGCCGGTGCGGAAGCTGTGATGATGGCGGTCCGCTTGACTGGTCGCAAATCAGTCGTCGTTGCGCGCAGCTTACATCCGGAGTATCGGGAAGTGCTGGCTACCTACGCGACGCATCAGGGCATGCCGCTCTCGACAGTCGGGTTTGGCGGAGATGGCCGCGTCAGTCTGAAGGAACTTGAAACCGCCATTACTCCCGATACAGCCTGCGTACTGATCCAGTCCCCGAACTTCTTCGGCACGATCGAAGATGTTGAGGCGATCGCTGGAATCGCGCATCAGCACGGCGCGATGCTGGTGGTCTCGATTGCAGAAGCAGTATCGCTGGGAATCATCGAACCACCGCGAGCTGCCGACATCATCGCGATGGAGGCCCAGTCGTTCGGAGTTCCGCTCGGCTTCGGTGGGCCGTACTGCGGCGTTATTGCCACCCGCGAGAAAAATGTCCGGCAGATGCCAGGCCGGCTTGTCGGACAAACCGTCGACAAGCAGGGGAAGCGTGGATTCGTTCTGACTCTGGCTACCCGCGAGCAACACATTCGACGCGAGAAGGCTACCTCGAATATCTGCACCAATCAGGCGTTAGTGGCTTTGATGGTCAACATCTTCATGACGGTTTACGGCAAGGTTGGGTTGAAAGAGCTGGCCAAGCAGAACCTAGCCAAGACCGCCTACGCAGCGAGCCAGTTTGCCAAGCATGGCAAATTGCTCTTCAACAGCGCGCCACGATTCAACGAGTTTGTAGTGGAAACTAGCGAAGATCCCTATGCAATCAATGGACGTCTCCTCGGGCACAAGATTGTGGGAGGGCTTCCTCTGAAGAAGTTTTACCCCGAACTGGGCAACGCAGCCTTGTGGTGCTGCACCGAGATGACGACCCGCAGCGCTATCGATACTGCTGCGGGGTTGGTCGCCGAGAGCGAGCGCTCCGTCCGGTCTGCGAAAGAAGAAGTTGAGGAGATGGCCCGATGAAACACATGACCCGCAAGGCCACACGCCACGTCAATCAGAATGAAGGCCTGATCTTCGAAAAATCGTCGGCGGGAAAGGCGGCTTGGAAGCTTCCTCCTCTCGATGTGCCCGAAGTGGATACCGCGCAACTCCTCGGTTCCGCCGAACGAAAAGATCTCGGCAATATGCCCGAGGTGAGCGAAATCGAAATCATCCGCCACTTCACACGCATGTCCACGTGGAACTACGCGATTGATCTAGGAATGTATCCCCTCGGTTCCTGCACGATGAAGTACAACCCTCGTGTGAATGAGGCCGTCGCCCGTGTGGAAGGCATCGCCAACGGACATCCGTATCAGCCCGAGAAGATTTCCCAAGGCGCTCTGCGCATCATCAAGACGCTGAGCGAGTGCCTGATCGAGATCACCGGTATGGATGCGATCACGCTTCAGCCAGCCGCTGGCGCCCACGGTGAAATGACTGGCTTGCTGATGGTTCGTGCTTATCACGAATCGAAGGGCAACGCGCGCAAGAAGATTCTGATTCCGGATTCAGCGCATGGTACGAATCCGGCGACGGCTGCCATGGTGGGCTACTCCGTCGAGAATCTAAAGTCAGATTCCCGCGGAATGGTGGACATTGCGGCCCTCGAAGCGCAGATGAACGAAGACGTCGCGGCTCTGATGCTTACCAATCCAAACACTCTGGGAGTATTCGAGCAGCAGATTCACAAGATCGCTGACATTCTCCACGCCAAGGGCGGTTTGCTTTACATGGATGGTGCGAACATGAACGCGCTCGTCGGCAAAGTTCGTCCGGGCGACTTCGGAGTCGACGTCATGCACCTGAACCTGCACAAGACGTTTTCAACTCCGCACGGAGGAGGCGGCCCGGGCTCCGGTCCCGTCGCAATCCAGAAAGAACTTGAGCCTTTCCTCCCGAAGCCAGTTGTTGTCGGGAAGTCTGACGGCACGCTCGGGTTCGACTATGATCGTCCGCAATCGGTCGGACGTGTCCGTGCCTTCTACGGCAACTTCGGTATGTTCGTGCGCGCCTTGGCCTACATTCAGGCAAACGGTCCCGACGGCCTGCGCCAGACGACCGAGGACGCCGTGCTGAATGCCAACTACATCCGAAAAGGATTGGAAGGCGTATACGACCTCCCCTACGCCACGCCGACCATGCACGAGGTCGTCTTCAGCGACAAGGTTCAGGCGAAAAAGGGCGCGCGCACCATGGACATCGCCAAGCGCCTGATCGACTACGGATTTCATCCTTATACGACGGCATTCCCGCTGATCGTTCCCGGCGCGCTCATGATTGAGCCGACCGAGAGCGAGTCTGTGGAAGAGATGGATCTGTTTATCGAAGCCATGAAGTCGATCGCGCAAGAGGTGGAAGAAGATCCGCAGACGGTACTCGATGCGCCGCACTCGACGCGCGTCTCGCGCCTCGATGAGACTGCTGCCGCCCGCAAGCCAATTCTGCGCTGGAAGCCGCAAAGCTAAAAGAAACCGACTTACGAACCATCGGCGGGTTACCACCGTCACCCGCCGGTTCGCGTCCCCGTCAAGCTCGCGTGCCAGCCCCTCTTATAATCAGCACACGCTGATTCCATGGCCACCAGTGCCACAAAATTGAAAAAATCATCAGCGGAGCAAGCCGATGAAAGCCTCTTTTCGTCTCCCCAGAAGAGGAATGTCGTAGCTTGTCTGCTTCTTGTCACCGCGACGTTGCTGCTGTACAACGCCGTCAATCGCAATCCGTTCATCAACTGCGACGATGACCGCTACATCACTGAGAATCCCTACATTCACAGCGGTCTCAATTGGGCGACCGTGAAGTGGGCTCTCACGTCCAGCGGACAAGCAGGTTTCTGGCACCCGCTGACATGGCTATCGCACGCTCTCGACATTTCTCTGTTCGGATTCAATCCAGCCGGGCATCATTTCGTCAGCCTCTTGTTCCACTGCTTTAATGCAGTTCTTGTTTTTCTGCTTCTCGCCCGTGTCACGAAACGCTTCTGGCCAAGCTTCATCGTAGCCGCGGTCTTCGCTGTCCATCCGCTGAACGTTGAATCGGTGGCTTGGGCCGCGGAGCGAAAGAACGTTCTCAGCGGATTTTTCTTTCTTGCGACGATTGGCGCTTATGGGTGGTACGCCCCGAAGGCCGATTGGAAGAGATACTCTGCCGTGGTCGGTCTATTCGCATGTGCTCTTGCATCGAAACCCATGGCAGTCACGCTCCCGTTCGCGTTGCTGCTGCTGGACTACTGGCCGCTCAATCGGATCGGAAAGCGCGATTCATCGGTCGAGACGAACTCGGAACAACCCTCAGCGACTTGGCTGGTAGCAGAGAAACTTCCTCTGTTGGCGATGTCGGCCGCAGCCTCGGTGATTACAGTCATTGCGCAAAAGGCGGCCGGCGCGACGCGCTCCGGTCCCGACTTCTCTTTTGCAATTCGACTTGAAAACGCAATCGTCTCTTACGCAACCTATGTCTGGAAGTTGAGTTACCCCACGCACCTTGCGCCGGTTTATCCGCATCCCGGAGATACTCTCGCTGCCTGGCAGATTGGAATCAGTTCAGTATTCCTGCTCGCCGTGACCGCAACAGTTCTGGTGTCCCGCCGCAGCTACCTGATCATCGGATGGTTTTGGTTCCTCGGGAATCTCTTTCCCACGATCGGTCTGATTCAGGTCGGAGACCAGGCCATGGCGGACCGTTTTGCCTACATTCCGCAACTCGGATTTCTGGTCATGATCGTATGGGGTGGTGCAGAGATCATGGATTCGCTCAAAGCCGGAATTATTTGGCGGGCTGTGCCGGCAGGCGTCACTCTCGTAGCTCTTTCGCTTGTCACTTACCACCAAATCGGCTACTGGCACAGCAACTACGATCTGTGGACCCATGCACTCTCGGTTACGAGGAACAATTTCGTCGCCGAGGACAACATGGGTGGCGCCCTGATCCTGCTAGGTAACGAAGACGAGGCGCATCTTCATTTCGCAGCGGCGTCGAGCATCAACCCAAAAGACCCGATGAGCCGCGTCAATCTCGCCGCATACGATCAGACACACAATCGTCTGACGGATGCGGTTGCTGAGTACAAAACTGTGATTCAACTTACGAGTGAGCCTCATATGCAGGCTCAGGCGTACGCCAATCTTGGCGCGGCGGAGCATAGACTTGGCGCTTCCGACCAAGCTCGATCTGACTTCGAGAAATCCCTGCGCTTGAATCCTGACCAGTTCAACGCCTGGCTGGGAAAGGGTCTTATCGCGGACGAGCAGGGAAGACCCGCCGAAGCGATCGCCTATCTTACTCGCTCGGTTGAACTCCGGCCAACCGCTGAAGGGTATTTCTATTTGGGGCAGTCTCTCGCGCATGCGGGACGGTCGCCGGAAGCCCGCATCGCCTACCAACAAGCGCTGCAAATCTCTCCCGAGTTCGCTGAGGCGCAAAAAGCGTTTGCCGCACTTCCATCAGGCAATCGGTAAGATCTCTGTCAGCTCTTTCTACTGGTCACGGCGAAAAATGCCGCCGCTTCCTGCTCAACGTGCATACTGCCGCAATGAGGGCATTTGGGATTCTCTTTGTCATGTTCGTTGAGGGTCAGGATTACTTCGAAAGGCTTGTGGCAATCGAGGCAAACATAATCGTAGACGGGCATGAGAACCTCCCGCACACCATCGGGAAAATTGTACGCCCATCGAGGGGAAGAGATGTATTGATCTTAATCGTGGGAAGAAAGCTGTTGCGCTAAAGCCTTAATTCAACAATCACCGATTCGCCACTAAACATTCCACTTTCCTTCGATATCGACCGATGCACGGCCTGCGTCTGGTTACTTTCGTTTTCGATTCCGTTGCGTGATAACCCTTCGGGCAATACTGGTTCAGCTAGACTCCGATCAGGGATTGACGCGCCTATGAATGGGCGTTCCTTGTACGGAGGCGTTCGTGTCCGCAGCAACGGCCGTTTCTCGAGCCCGAATTTCTGATTCCACAGCACAGATCGGATCGAGCCCAGAAATGAGGCCCTGGTGGTATCTGTTTTTCTTTGTCTCTGGATTTCCGGCCCTGCTCTATCAGATCGTATGGCAGCGCGCTCTCTTCACGCTCTATGGTGTGAATATCGAGTCGGTCACGATGGTCGTCACTGCATTTATGCTCGGCCTTGGGCTTGGCAGCTTGTTGGGCGGAATCCTATCGCGGCATCAGAAATGGCCTCTGTTGGGAATATTCGGAGGCGCCGAACTGCTCATCGGTTTATATGGAATCTTTTCGCTGAAGGTGTTTCACTGGGCTGCGGATTTTACCGCGGGTACTTCGCCGCTTAAGACGGGATTGATCGCCTTCTTCCTGGTTGTGCTGCCCACCGTGCTCATGGGTGCGACGCTACCGATCCTGGTCTCTTACACGGTACGCTGGTCGCATAACGTTGGAACGACGGTAGGAGCGCTTTATGGCGCCAACACGCTTGGCTCCGCGGCTGCTTGTTTCTGTGCCGGCCTATTCCTGATGCGCTGGCTCGGCCAGGCGAAAACTGTAGCGCTGGCAGCAGCCTTGAATGCATTGGTCGGAGCGATAACCTTGTTGTGGCAATATACGCGAGGCCGCCAACCTGCTGAAGGACGACTGGCGTCGGTGGCGAAATCCTCAGCTGGTATATCCGCGATCAAGTTTCCGGCAGCGTTGATCATCGCCGGCGTTTCCGGATTCGTCGCGCTTGGCTACGAGATCGTCTGGTACCACCTGTTCTCCTTCACTACTGCAGGCGAGGCGAAAAGCTTTGCATTTTTATTGGGAGCATATCTGTGCGGGATTGCATACGGGGCGAACATAGCCAATCGAATCTGTAAGAGGTTCACGGACCAGCAGACATTTACCCGTTTTTTGGCAGGGGCGGTGATTGGGGCGAACTTGCTCGGCTTTCTCGTCAGTCCGCTTCTATTTTATTTGGTCGTTCATTTCTCTCTGATGTGGACACTGCTGCCAATCGGTCTTTCTGCGGCGTGTCTTGGCACGGTTTTCCCCATGCTCTGCCATGTTTCGATTCCGCCCGATGGCGACGTGGGAGCGCGAACCAGCTACCTGTATTTGAGCAACATCATCGGCTCGGCGTTGGGAAGCTATGTTACCGGATTTGTCCTGATGGATAAGTTCCCGCTGCGTGGGGTCAGCGTGATTCTTGCACTGCTTGGCCTGGGATTGGGCGCTGCACTGCTTGCCAGTGCAAAACTGCCCCGAGCCAAACTGATTCTGTCGGCCACAGGCGCTCTAGCAGCGATGCTGTTTGTAGTGAAGGCATCGGGGCCCTTGTTTCATCATATGTACGAAAAGATGATGATGAAGAGCGCCTATGCGCCCGCGAAGGAATTCTCCTACGTCGTTGAGACCCGCAACGGCGTCGTCACCGTCAGCCACAACGGGACCGTGTACGGCGGCGGCATCTACGACGGACGCTTCAATGTGAGCCTGGTCAACGACACAAATGGGATCTATCGTCCCTTTGCGCTCAGCTATTATCATCCCAACCCCCGGGAGGTCCTAATGATCGGGCTTTCTTCCGGATCGTGGGCTCAGGTCATCGCCAACCATCCCCAGGTCGAACATCTGACGATTGTCGAGATAAATCCAGGATATCTGCGCCTGATTCCGCTTGAGAAGAATGTCGCCAGTCTGCTGAGGAATCCAAAGGTTCACATCGAGATCGACGATGGCAGGCGATGGCTAGTGCGCAATGCGGGACGAAAATACGATGCGATTGTGATGAACTCCACTTATAACTGGCGTTCGAATGCTTCAAACCTGCTCTCGGTCGAGTTTCTGCAGCTTATTCGGCAGCACTTAAACCCCGGCGGAATAGCTTTTTACAACACAACCGCCTCGGAGGAAGTCCAAGCCACCGGTCTCAACGTTTTTCCTTCCGGAATGCTTGTGGAAGCCTTCCTGCTGATCAGCGACAGCCCATTGCAACTCGATGCGCAGCGTTGGAAGGAGGTCCTCCTGAAATACCAGATCGATGGCAAGCCGGTGTTGGATCTTTCACGTGAGTCAGATCGCCGCTGCCTCGACCGATTGCTTTCTCTTCCGGAATCCTTGGATCGCAACGTTGTGGGATCTCACACGCTGGAATCTGCCGATCACATTCGCGCCCGCACTCGCCAGGCCCGAATCATCACCGACGACAATATGGGCACGGAATGGTTCCACTGACGCTCATTCCGGAAGGTCAATTGTTGATTTTCGATTGTTGAATGAAAACCGCGGCAAGCAGCCGGTTGGTTTTCATTCAACAATCACCCACTCAACAATTCATTTCGCTTTGATATCAACCGACGCCCGCGTCGTATCCCAATCCAGATGCATGGTACAGCCTGTACCGGTCTTGTCATAGGCGATCGTGAAGTTCTCGACCTTCGACGGTAGCGTCGAAACTTTCATATCGACGCGCGCCAGTTCATCGCTCTCATATTTGTAGGGGATACCCCACTCGCCGGTCTTCTTGTTCACGATCAGGACCCACTTGTCAGGGTTCGGCACTGTGAAGATTGTGTAGTTGCCGGCGGGCACGGCCTTGTCGCCGACCATCACGTCAGCTGTGGTAACAAAAGTGGTCGCTTCATTGGCGCCGGTGCGCCAGACTTTTCCGTAAGGTTCGTGGTCGCCGATCATCTTGCGTCCGCGCAGCCGGGGACTCGAGTAGTTGGTCGTGATGCTCTTCCCGCCGCCGAGGTCGCAAGTCGCCGAGGCGGGCGGGCTCGGTTTCGCGTTGTCCTGGGCAAAGCTCGCGGCGGTGAGAATCAGCAGGAAAGTCGTGAGGATGGCGATTCGTTTTTTCATGTTTTCTCCTGATTTGGTGTCTTTTGCCAAGTGAAGAGTATTTGACGTTTGAGCGGCGAATCCGTCAGCGTTGCTCATTATGCTCCACGTTGCGACGCGGTTACAATCGAACCCATGCCCGTATTCGACGACAAGCAGGAAGAACTGGAGCACTACGAAACCATGATGGGCGTCCCGCGCGGCCGCCTGGCCGTCACCATGGACGCCATTACCGACGCCATGGCCCTCGTCGGCCAGCACGGAGTCTATTGCCAGAGCCAGCGCTGGCCGGGCAAACCGGTCATGGATATTCAGATCATCATGAAGAATCTCACCGACGCCAAAGAATTAATCCAGAGCGTTATGGAAGAACTGAAAAAGCCAGCGTGACTCTGTGTCTCTCTGTGCCCTCTGTGGTGAATGCCTTAGGGTTTTACAGTGACCATCACCACGCCGTGAGCCGCAACCGGCGCCGAGAACTTCCCAGTAACTTTCCCCAAATCCTTGTGCTGCCATAGATCCCGGACCGCCGCGCTCAAACTCGCTGGATAACCCAGATCCTCCCATTGGACCGCGATCTCATGTTCCGCATCGCTGCGATTCAGTAGCAAGACAGCCCGGCTGCCATCCTTCTGTTGCTTGGCCCAAACCTCATAGTCGTCATTTTTCACAACACGTTCGCCTTCGCGGCCGAGCGCGTCCTGATTGACCGCAATCACTTCTTTGTTCGTGAGAATGTCGTGGATCGCCGGCGTCATATTTCGCAGATCGTTTCCAGCAATCAGCGGCGCGGCCAGGATGGCCCAGATGCTGAAGTGGGACCTGTATTCCGTATCAGTCATGCCGCCATTGCCGACTTCAAGCATATCGGGATCATTCCAATGTCCCGGTCCGGCGTAAGACTGGAGTCCGACCTGCTGATCCAAAATTGCCAGCACGCCGTTCGAGCAACAACTGCCGTCGGGCCATTTCTGCTTGCCTCCCCAGCGGTCGTTGATATCGCCGGTCGTGCGCCAAAGATTTCCTCCGACTTCCTCTCCCCAGAGCCAGGGTTTGGCGGTGCCCCACTCGCAAATGCTCAACACGATCGGACGCCCAGCTGTATCAAGTGCAGCACGGATATTGGCATACGAAGCCTTCGCATCCTGCGTGCTGGTATGGCACCAGTCGTATTTCAGATAGTCGACACCCCACTCCGCGTACTTGATCGCGTCTTGATACTCGTGCCCTAGTCCGCCCGGACGCCCTGCGCACGTCTTCGATCCTGCATCGGAATACACGCCGAACTTCAATCCAAGCGAGTGAATGTAGTCGCCGACAGCCTTCATGCCGTGCGGAAACCGCTGAGGCTCAACCACGATGTCCCCATGCGCATCGCGGCTCACTTGCCAGCAGTCGTCAATGTTGACGTAGATGTATCCGGCATCCTTCATGCCCGATTTCACGACCGCGTCGGCCATGCCCTTGATCATGTCCTCGCTGACGTTGCATCCGAACTTGTTCCAGGAGTTCCAGCCCATCGGCGGCGTTAGCGCGAGAGTAGGAGCAATCTTGGATTCCTGAGCCACAACGGTGCTAACAAAGAGCAGGATGGGACAGCCGATGCGCAGCAAGCGAGTAAACGTTTTCATGGGCAACGTTGTATCAGAATCTTCCGAAGATTGGTACATACAACGCCTCCCCAGATTAAGAAATGCCCCACTATGCGTTGTCATTCCGAGTCCGAGCAGGGCGAGGAACGAGGAATCTGCTGTTTCCCCTTACCCACATCGACCGATTTACAATCATCGGTCCTAAGATTCCTCATAGAGGTGCCCTGATGCGCATCACTCTTTCGTCTCAACTCACTCTGTCATTCGCCATTCTGTGTCTGTTTGTTGTCTGTCTTGCTCAAACCGGAACCCCCGTCGGCATCTTCGAAGGACACAACGATGTGGGCACAATCCTGCACCCTGGCGCGGTCGAGTACAACGCGGCCACCAAGACCTACACAATCTCAGGCAGCGGCGAGAACATGTGGTTTGCGACGGACGCGTTCCAGTTCGTCTGGAAAAAGATGTCCGGCGATGTCAGCCTCACCGCCGACATCAGTTTTCTCACCAAGACCGGTAACGAGCACAAAAAGGCCGCACTCATGTTCCGCCAGACTCTCGATGCCGATTCCGTTTACGCCGACATCGCCCTCCATGCGAGCGGACTGACCTCCCTGCAGTTTCGCGATGAAAAAGGTGCGATCACGCGCGAGATTCAATCCAACCTCTCCGCGCCAAAACGTCTGCGGATTGTCAAACGCGGTGACTACGTGTACATGTCGCTCGGCGATGCGGATCTCAAACCCGCTGGCGGATGGCTCCGCGTCCCGCTCAAAGGCGACTTCTATGTCGGATTGGGTGTTTGCTCGCACGACAAAGACGTTGTCGAACAGGCGGTCTTCTCAAACGTTGAACTGTCCCAGCCTGCTTCCAGTACCGCGCAGTCTGTTCTCTATAGCACGCTGGAAACCGTAACCGTTGATTCCGCGGATCGCCGTGTGGCCTATCTTTCTAAAGGACGCTTCGAAGCCCCGAACTGGACCCGTGATGGCAGCGCCTTTCTGTTCAATCGCGAGGGCCATCTCGAACGGCTTGCCGTCGGAAGCGAAAAGCCTACCCAGATCGATACCGCCTTCGCAAATCGCTGCAATAACGACCATGGCATCTCGCCCGACGCCACTCAACTCGCCATCAGCGACAACTCTCAGGGAGACCAAGAATCTCTCGTTTACACCGTGCCGATCAGCGGAGGCACGCCGCACCGCATCACGCAAAAGTCTCCTTCGTACTGGCACGGCTGGTCACCGGACGGCAAGACGCTGGCATTTGTAGGCGAACGCAACGGAGACTTCGACATCTACGCAATCCCAGCCGCAGGCGGCGAAGAGACGCGCCTTACGACTGCTAAGGGACTCGATGATGGTCCGGAGTACTCGCCTGATGGCAAATACATCTACTTCAATTCCGTGCGCACCGGACACATGCAGATCTGGCGCATGAAGCCCGATGGCAGCAGCCAGGAGCAAGTCTTCTCCGACGATCTAAACAACTGGTTCCCGCATATCTCCCCGGACGGTCAATGGATGGTCTTCCTCACCTACAGCGCCGATGTCACGGGACATCCCGAAAATAAAGACGTGATGCTCCGCCTCATGTCGCTCGCGGACAAAAAAATCACGGTGCTGGCGAAACTCTTCGGCGGGCAGGGAACGATCAACGTGCCGTCGTGGTCCCCGGACAGCAAGCGGTTGGCGTTCGTCAGCTATATGCTGATCCCGCAGGAATAGATCGTGAGAGAGGTTCCGTTCGTAACAATACCTTGGGAACCTTGGCACGGTCCCAGTGTCTACTCACCATAGAGGTATCGTGAAACGGAGAAGTCCTATTCCGCTGAAGTATTTGCTCCCGTTTGGCGTGACAGCCGTATGCACCGTTCTCGCGCTCCTTCTGCGCTACCAAATGGCCTATCAGAATGCCGCAATGAACTTGACGATCGGCGCCCCCCGCCGCCTCCTTCATTTTTCGTCGAAGGCTTCCTGGTTACACCGGGCATTCTCGCTGGATGCCCTTTCATTCTTGCTGGCCTGCTGTTTGGGGTTGATTGGCTGACTCAACTCGGGTTGATTCTGGGAGCCGCAGTTTTCTGGTACTGCGCCGGGTGGCAGTTGGACGCCGCGCAGACAAATGTTCGTTCCGACGATCCCCCAACCTTAGTACGTTGGTATTTGATGGGGGTGCGTGTACTAAGCCTAATCGTGCTGCCGTTCGGGCTTCTCGCTGGTTTCAACCTTGGAGTCCATTACTGCGCGAACGGAGTTCCACCGTACTGGGTCGAACTGCTCTCTTACGCAGTTTTGATGGTCTGGGTTACCCTCGGCACCTTTTTCACTTGGCTCAGGTTCAAACGCACAGGCGCGAAGAACACAAGGCCATCTTCCGGACGCGTTCTTAAGGCTTAACTCTGTCCCCAAGGTACTTCGCCATCAACTCCAGCGCCTCTCGTGTCTCCGGCAACTCGAAGTGATACCAGAACGCATGTGGCAAAGCCTCGAACACCGCCAACTGCGACTCGTTCCCCGCCCGCAGCAACGCCCGATGAAAGGTCGTCGTGTCGCTGAGCAGGAGGTCCCGTGTGCTGGTCACCAGCAGGCTCGGAGGCATGCCGCTCAGGTCGGCAAACAACGGCGACAATACGGGATTTCGCGGATCGGTCTTACCCAGATACTCAGCGTCATGCAGGCGGTTCGGATCGGTTGGCTCCAGATGCCCGGGAAATCCATTCAGCGTAAAAAGCTGGCGCGAGTCACTTGTACGGCTGAAGTCAGCCAGAGCGGAAAAGATTCCCAGCGCTCCCGGCAACGGAAGTCCCAGTTGCTTCAGCTTTACGGTCACTTCCGCAGTAAGAATCGCCCCCGCGGATGTCCCGAATATTCCGATGCTTTGCGGCTTGTACGACTTGAGCAGTTCCTTGTACACAGCAACTACATCCTCCACAGCCGCCGGAAACGGGTTCTCAGGCGCCAGCCGGTAGTAAACCGACACAACTTTAATCTTCGCCAGATTCGCGATCGGAACCCCTTCGATCAGCGATCCAGAATCCGAATTGAATCCCCCACCGTGCAGGTTGATCAGCACTTTCCCTTTGTTCTCAGCCGGCATCGCGAGCGGTGTGATGATGTCGGTGCGAACTCCGCCGGTCGTTGCTTCCTCCACGTTCACCGGATACAGCTTTCGCGCTTCAGCCGAATCTTTCGCACGCCATTCGTCGGTCCGCGCCCGCCTCTCCGCCAGCGTTTCCGGGCCGGGCGTCGAGTGCGTCAGTGAACTAAGCCATTTCTGCGCTTCAGGCGAGATCGTCGCCGGCATCGGTACCACGCGCGTGATGTGCGCGGTTCCATCCGGATCGAAAGTCGCGGAATCCCTCTGGTCAGCCGGTACAGATTGAGCGGCCATCGATGCCGCGAGCGCAAACACACAAATACCAGGCAAAGACGTATTCATGAAGTCGACTCCAAATGGCTGTCGGGCGACTTGCCGGCCATGTGCGGGAATCTTACCTGAATCGAAGAAAAAGAAGGGCACAGCGGACTCGGTGGTCCCCTGTGCCCTCTGGGGTAAGTGGTTTAGGCGAGCGTAAACTTCCCACGCTCGATCATCTTTGCCGCGATTTCCTGCCTCAGCACGACCGTATTGAACGGCTCGTACTTCGCGAGCCGTCTCAGGATCGCCAGTTGTGTCCGCAGCATATCGCCGTCAGCAACCGCCGCGATCACTTTCCGCGCTGCTGACTCGACTTTCTCCATCGCCTGCGACAGATAGACACGCGTCATGGCAATTGGTAACGCCGCTCCGGATTCGCCTTTGCTGGCCACGATCTTCTGCGCGCGCAGCACCGCCGATTCCATCGCATACGTTTCGATCGTCATATCAGCGATGGCGCCCATGATCTCCTGCTGATCCTGGATCGCCTGCATATACTTCTGTGTCGCCGATCCGGCCGCGAAAAGCCCGAGTTTCTTGGCCTGCGCAACCAGTTTCTGTTCTTCTGCCAGCGGCCCCTCCAGATCCTCCGCAATCGTCGGACCCGAAAGCACTTCATCCATCAGTTTCTTGATCGCCGGCATCAACGGCAATTGGCCGGTCATGGCCCGCTTCAGCAGGAAGCCGGTGATGATCAGCCGGTTGATTTCATTCGTGCCTTCGAAGATGCGGTTGATGCGGGCATCGCGATAGGCACGTTCTGCCGGATACTCCTCCACGAATCCGTATCCTGCGTAGATCTGCAGGACTTCGTCGACGATGTAATCGATCATCTCCGAGCCCCACACCTTAATAATGGAGCACTCGACCGCATACTCCTCGATTGCTTTGAGCGTTTGTTTTGCGGCATCCGAAGCTGATTTGTCGACCTCGCTGAGCGCCACATCCATCATGCCGACGGTGCGGTACACGAGCGACTCGCCGACAAACAGCAAGGTGGCCATATTCGCGATCTTCTCGCGGACGAGTCCGAAATCGGCGATCACTTTGTTGAACGCCTTGCGCTGCTTGGCGTACGCGATCCCGTTCTCCAGCGACACTCTGCCGCCGCCCACGCACATCGCGCCCAGCTTGAAGCGCCCGATATTCAGGATGTTGAAAGCGATCAGATGACCTTTGCCAACATCGCCGAGCAGGTTCTCCACGGGCACTTTGCAATCATTCAGAATGATCGGGCAGGTAGACGATCCGCGAATTCCCATCTTGTGCTCTTCCGCGCCGATGGAGAATCCGGGAAAGTCTCGCTCAACAAGAAACGCCGAGAACTTCTCGCCGTCCACCTTCGCGAATACGGTGAACAGATCGGCAAACCCGGCATTTGTGATCCACATCTTCTCGCCATTCAGAATGTAATGTTTCCCGTCTTTCGAGAGCGCAGCCTTAGTCCGGCAATTCATCGCGTCCGAGCCGGACGTCGATTCCGACAAGGCATACGCGCCGACAATCTCTCCTGACGCCAAGCGTGGCAAATATTTCTTCTTCTGTTCTTCCGTGCCGAAATACACGATGGGCAGTGTGCCGATTCCTGTGTGCCCGCCCCATGTGGTCGCGAAGCCCGCGTACTTCGCAATGTGGTCGGCAATGACCGCCGCAGTGACCTTGTCCATTTCCAGGCCGCCATAGGCCTCGGGAATTTCGACTGAACTGAGCCCGAGTTCGCCGGCCTTCTTAAGCAAATCGCGAGTAACTGAAAAATCTTTGTGCTCGATCTTCTCGATGTTAGGGACGATTTCGTTGACGGCGAATTCCTCCGCCGTTTGTCCGATGAGCTGGTGTTGTTCGCTGAAATCCTCCGGAGTGAAGACATCCTCGGGTTGTCTTGACTCGAGAAGAAAGCCTCCACCCGAAACTTTTGTCTTGGGAACTGCAGTTGTCGTAGCCATAAAAGAGTCCCTCGATGAAAAGTCCGCCGCACTGCCGACTGGGCGGCGGAGTACAGTGCAATTCTAATGCGGAGAAAGTTGGAATGATAGTCAGCGCCGGAGCGGCCGCGTTCCGTCTCAAGTACCTATCGCTATATTCAGTAATTTTGCCAGGTACCTAATTCCATGGAATCAAGCAGCTGCGGATCGAAGTTTAACCCGCGCCGATAGCTCGACAACATCCGACCGCTAAGAGAAAACGTGTTCGGAGAACGCCGCATGCACTGCTGGTAGCGCTCCTTCAACTGACGGTACAAGCTCTCCTCTTTCTGCCGATTACCGGTGGCCTCGACACAGGCACTCGAGTTCGTGTTCGCGCATGCGCTCAGTTCTAGCGATTGCGCTCCATTCAGCCGTTCCGCCTGTCGATCCATGGCCTGCCGCTCTGCGGAGCAGTAGTCGAGAAAATGGCTCTGCCCGAAGCAGCCGGCGCCATTCCAGAACATGCCGGTTGAGCACACGTGATCTCGGTAGCGAATTGTGGCCACTCCCCCGCAGCCACCTTTGGCCCCGATTTGCCCGTTCGGGCATACCTGGCAAGGCCCTCTCAGGCACACGGGCCGCCGCAGATCGCTGATCGGCTTGGGTTCCGGTGGTCGAAGCCGAAAAGGATGCCGCAGAAACGAGAAGAACCCTCTCTTCTCGGGCTGGGCTGTCCGCATCTGACCGGCTCGACTTGATTCATGCGAGAAACGGGTGTTGTTTGAGTGCGAATCGCGGATGTCGGAATGGTGGGAGACCATCGAATGCGAATCGTGTGGAGCATGACCGCTCGCGGTATTGCCGCCCGTAGAATGACCGCCTGCAGAATTCCCTCCAGAAACATGCCCACCCGAACTGTGTCCGCCTCCCCCACCGCCTCCACTGGAAGAGCTGTGGCTGGAAGAGCCGCTCGAAGCGCTCGATCCGCCGGAGGAACCTCCACCTCCATGAGAGCCACCGCCCCCGCCGGAAGATCCAGCAGAACTCCCGCCTGAACTACCTCCAGAAGAATGCTGGGCTATACCAAGTGGGGAAAAGAGAAGGACCAGGAAAAGAAGGAGTCCGGAGAGCCGCATAAAGCACCTCCACACCCGAGGGCTGGGGGATGCCCTCAATTACGGGGCGAACGCATCCAACTTAAGGATACGCTCTTATTCGTCAATGAGCGTAGCGATCGAGTAAAGATGTGTTACGCAGAACTACGGCTTCTGGCTGGGTGCAATCTCCTGAATCTGCGTGGTTCTCAGTCGGTAACGACTCGCTTTTTGGCAGGTGGAATAACCAACCAAATGTGTAGCATCCGAATGCTTGCTATCGCGGGCCACCACATAGGTCCGCATGGTGAAGCAAGCACCGTCATCGTTGCCGGGCGTGTCGTCAAAATGCAATGCTATCGGATCGTTCTTCGCCTCTGCCTTGAACGGCGAATAGTTACGTTCCGTTCGAAATTCGTTAAGGTGCATTCGGCCCATGGGATCGTCGGTCGATTTCGAAGTTTGCGCTTGTCGAGCGCTGTCCCAGATGGAGAGATTCTTGCTGTCCTTGGAGTTCTGGGCGAAGGCGGCCAAACTCGAGCAGATCGCGAGCGAAAGCAACACGCGGACGAGAGTCATAAAACCTCCCTGTATTCTCAGATTATAAGCGGGCCCTTGCTCAGAACGAGTCTGTAAACTGAAACTTGCGTCACATTTTAAACATGTCTGGTGCTTAGAGGTTTTCGAAAATCCCGGTCGCTCCCATACCGCCGCCGACGCACATCGTCACCATCCCGTATTTCGCTTTCCGCCGCTTCATTTCGCGGATCACCGTCGCCGTCAGCTTGGCCCCTGTGCATCCCAGCGGGTGCCCCAAAGCGATGGCCCCGCCGTTCGGGTTGACCCTCTCCGGGTCTAGCCCAGCTTCCTTGATAACAGCCAGTGACTGCGCCGCAAATGCTTCATTCAACTCAATAACGTCGATGTCCGACAGCTTCAGTCCAGCCATCTTGAGTGCCTTCGGAATCGCGAAAACCGGCCCGAGGCCCATCTCTTCGGGTTTGTATCCAGCCGTCGCAAACGAAACATAACGAGCTAATGGTGTGATGCCCAGCGCTTTCGCTCTCTCCGCCGACATGACCACGGCTGCCGCAGCGCCATCCGACATCTGCGACGAGTTGCCTGCGGTTACGGTTCCTTTCACGTGAAAAGCCGGTTTTAGGGCCAGTAACGCTTCGAGCGATGTGTCTCCCCTCGGACCTTCATCGACCTTGAATACGATTTCCTGGCGCTTCGGTTTCGATCCATTCGGTGTGCTGAAACTCACAGGCACCGGAACAATTTCGTCTTCAAACTTGCCGGCCTGGATGGCGGCGATCGCCTTTTGATGGCTGTGCAGCGAGAATTCGTCAGCTGCCTGCCGCGTAACGCCGAACCTATGCCCGACGCGCTCAGCCGTCAGGCCCATCGACAGATATGCATCTGGATAATTACCAACCAGCCATGGATTCGGCGAGATCTTGTGCCCGCCCATCGGAATCATCGTCATCGACTCCGTGCCGCCTGCGACGATGACCTCCGCGCCGCCGCTCATGATGCGCTCAGCTGCCATCGCGATCGACTGCAGCCCGGAGGAGCAGAAACGATTGATGGTCAGTGCCGAAACTTCTACCGGCAATCCCGCCCGCAGTGAAGCAATCCGTGCGACATTCATGCCCTGTTCGGCCTCAGGCATGGCGCAGCCCATGATCACGTCCTCGATTTCTTTCGGATCCAGTTTCGGCACGCGCTCCAACGCTCCCTTGATCGCGACCGCAGCCAGTTCGTCTGGACGCGTGGCGCGGAGCGTGCCCTTATAAGCCCTTCCCACAGG
>Ga0335081_10006544_pt1 | contig 18574 bp, 14 predicted proteins | sample Lox_Sample_35_FD_206713 | JGI IMG/M metagenome (GOLD analysis project Ga0335081, IMG submission 206713) | Soil microbial communities from Loxahatchee National Wildlife Refuge, Florida, United States - Lox_Sample_3.5 | ecosystem: Environmental > Terrestrial > Soil > Wetlands | place: USA...
AATCAGCGAGGAGTTAAACAGCGATTGAATTCCTTTCTGTTGCGTGATCTGAGAGAGCATCGGCTTCCAGGTCACTACGGCAGAAACGCTGGAATCGCTCAGAAATGCTGACTGAATATCGGCGTCGGATGTGTTGATCATCCGGACTTTGTTGATCTGGTCGCGCAGTGAATTCAGCGTGAGGGCGCGGTCGAAGAGATATTCTGAGACTGTCTTTTCGACGAGCAACATCTTCTTGCCCGCGAGATCTTTCATTTGCACGCCATTGCGGACCAGCAACGCGTCGTTTCCGTTCGAATAGTCGCCGATCAGGATCACCGTTGTCGGAACGCCGGAAGCCGCCGGCATGTCCAGCGCTTCCATATTGGTCATGGTGCAAGCGTCGATGTTGCGCCCGACGAAGGCGTCGAGCGACGGGGCGTAATCGAACCGCTGGACTTTGATCGTGATGCCGTACTTGTCGGCCCACCTCTTCAGCAGGCCTGATTTCTGCATGTAGTGATAGGGTGTCCAACCCGCATAAATGGACCAGCCCACGGTGAACGTGGGCTTCTGAGCGAACGCAGGAATTGCGAGTAACAAACAAAGCAGAAAAATGCCGCGTCGCATGGTGTTGACGACTCCGTCCATGGTGGTTGAATTCTAGCGTTGAGGAGGAAGATCAATCGAAGGCAAAGTTTGCATCGCTCGGATTCAAGATTTAGCGAAGCGCAGAATTTTCAATCGGTGCCATTGAAGATTTCGATGAAGCGCGGTAGGCGCGCCAGCCGCCGAAATGGGTGATGTCGGTTGCGCCGGAGAGGGCGTGAGGCTCACAGACGAAGCACTTTACCTCTTCGCCATCATCGAGTCTGATTGTGCCAATTCCGAGCGGCGTTGGGATACCGGCGACGAAACTGCCGAAGCGGTCTTCAGGCATGGCCCAGACTTCGAGTTCAATTCCCGCGCCGCGGAAACTAGGATCACGAACCAGGCCAGGCTTGGCGGGTATGGTGCCACTCAGGGCGTAGAGGCGATAGTCGGTTGCGGTGCGGCAGGTCTTTAGCAATCGAGCGCCGCGCTCCGTCAGTTGGTGATTCAGCGGCTCTCCGTTGAGATGCGCCCCGACCACGGCCACTTCAATGCATCCCGGAGACTTCTCAACCAGTGGAGTTGTGCCTCCCAGATAACGATGGGCCAGCGCGAGCAACGCTTCATCGGAGAAGGCAGGCCCGATGAGTGAAATTCCGACCGGCAGTCCGCTCGGGCGAGAACCAGCAGGAACCGCCACTGCCGCCAGATCCATTAGGTTCACGAAATTCGTGTAGTAGCCAAGGTTTGAGTTAAGCCTGACGGGATCGGCGGCGATCTGCTCATGGGTGTAAATGGTTCCTGTTGTCGGGAGCACGAGGACATCCATTTCGCGCCATTGCTTGCGGGCTTCGGCACACAGTTCTCGCAGGCGGTATTCGCCCAGGAATGAGTCGACCGCCGAGCCCGTTTCTGCGCCGCTAATGATGCCACGCACGATCGGGTCCAGCTCCGCGGAGTGTTTGGCGAAGAAACCGCGGATGGCCGCCAGACGCTCGGCCACCCAAGCCCCGCCATACATCAACTCGGCGGCTAAACGAAAGGGACTGAAGTCGATTGTTATTTTTTTTCCGCCGAGCTTCTGCAGTTTTTCAATAGCGGCCTGGTAGAGGCGTGCTGCCTCCTCGTCTTCGAAAAACTCCAACTGTTCGGGTGCGGGCACGCCAAAGCGGAAGTCGGAGTAGAGCCATGGCGCTGCGCCTTCTCCAGGGCGTGGCTCGCGAGAATACGGATCGGCACGATCGAGACCACAAGCCACCTGCCAGACTTCGTACGCATCGCTGCAGTGAAGGGCAAAGATCGAGACGCAATCGAGACTGCGGCATGCGGGGACGACTCCGTGTGTGCTCAACAGACCGCGAGTGGGTTTCAGGCCGATCAGTCCGTTGAAAGCTGCGGGCACACGTCCCGAACCTGCGGTATCGGTGCCAAGCGAAAAGGAGACCTGTTCCTTCGCAACAGCGACCGCCGAGCCGGAGCTCGATCCTCCCGAGATATAGCGGGAATCGAAAACGCTGGAGCAGCCACCGTAGGGGGTGCGAGTTCCGACCAAGCCGGTGGCGAACTGATCCATGTTTGTTTTGCCGACCAGGAGCGCCCCGGCTTCCTCCAGCCTACGGACTACTGTCGCGGTGTTCTCGGCTTTATAGCCGTATGCCGGGCAGCCCGCGGTCGTGGTCATGCCGGCGACATCGATGTTGTCTTTGACGGCGAAAGTCTTTCTCGCGAGTGGCAGTTCGGGATGAGCCTCGATCTCGCGCGCACGATTGAGCGCAGCTTCCCTGGGAACTCGCGAAATCCAGACGGGATGCAATGGTTCAGCCTCAAGGCGGTCGTAGAGAGCCGCGACCTCGGTTGCGAAATCAAGCGCTTGTCTCACGCTGTGGCCTCCGCACGCAAAAGCAGCAATATCTGGCCCGCCCAAACCAAAGCCCCCGCGGCGCATGCCAGGCTTTCGACGATTCCGGATTTGGGTGCTGTTACCGCGATCTCAGTCTTCATCGCTTCGAGAACCATCAACTTCTGCCCAACTTCCACGCGCTGTCCAGCTGCGACAGACACGTTCCAAACGCTGGCAGAAATTGGTGAACGTACGGGGGAGCAGCCATCGGGAACTTCGCCTTCCGGCGCGGGGCCAGCCGCTTCGGGAGGTTCGAAATACCCGGCCTGTCCGGCGGCGGTCCAACGCTCGCGCTCCGCTTCGAACGCGGCTTGCTGGTGTTTCTTGAAGGCTTCTGCTTCCGACTTGATCGATTTTAGGAAAGCATGGTATTCGCGCAGACGGAATTGACGCGGCTCGATACGTAGCGGATACCTTCCGCGCGGAAATGCTTCGCGGATCTCTACTAACTCCTCGGCACTAACCGGATAGAAGCGCAACTCATCGAAGAAGCGGAGCAGCCACGGAGTTCCTGCCGGAAATTCCCGGGTCGAGCGGAATGTGTTCCACATCTGCAGCGTGCGTCCGACGAATTGATAGCCGCCGGGGCCTTCCATTCCGTAAACGCATAGATAAGCTCCGCCGATGCCGACGGAGTTCTCTGCGGTCCAGGTACGCGCCGGGTTGTACTTGGTCGTGACTAGGCGATGGCGGGGGTCGACGGGCGTCGCGACTGGGGCCCCGAGATAAACGTCTCCTAATCCCAACACGAGATAACTGGCGCCGAACACAATCCTGTAGACGTCATCGATCGAGATCAGGCCGTTGATTCGGCGGATGAATTCGATATTGCTGGGACACCATGGAGCATCCGGGCGCACGCTCTGCATGTATTTCCGGATGGCGAGCTGTGTGGCGGGATCGTCCCAGGACAGCGGGAGATGTACCACGCGGGACTCGACGGTGATGTCGTCGAGATCGGGAATGCGACGCTCGCACGCATCCAGTGCTTCGAGCAGTTCTTCGCGACGAAGGCACGCGTCATAGTGGATGTGCATAGAGCGCACGCCGGGAGTAATGTCGATGATGCCGGGCAAACTGGCCGCGCGGAGTTGTTGTTCGAGCGCGTGGACGCGAAAGCGTAAGTTCAGGTCTAGAACATTCGGCCCGTATTCAACCAGTAGATAGCGATCGCCGTCGGCACGGCACACAACGGCGGGATTTCCGTTTGAGGCGGGGTGGTTGCTGATGACTGCCTCTTCTCTATATGGCTCGGGAAGATATGGCTCGGGAAGCTGGAGCGGAGGCCCCGCCAGTGTGTCGATGAAGGTTTCGACTTGCAGGCGTAACGTTTCCGCTTGGATCGAGGAGAGCCGACGGAAACGAACCTGGTCGCCCGCTTTCAGTTGGCCCATCTTCCAGATTTCCGCATCAACAATGGTTGCGGGACAAACGAAACCGCCGAGGCTCGGACCGTCGGGTCCAAGAATCACGGGCATGTCGCCGGTGAAGTCGACCGTACCAATGGCGTAGGCGTTGTCGTGAATGTTGGAAGGATGAAGCCCCGCCTCTCCGCCGTCTTTCCGCGCCCAACGGGGCTTGGGGCCGATCAGGCGTACTCCGGTGCGGTCGGAGTTGTAGTGAACCTTCCACGCTGTGGAGAAGAACATTTCGATGTCGTCGGGCGTGAAGAAGTCCGGGGCACCATGGGGGCCGTAGAGAACGCCGATCTCCCACTCGCATTTGTATTTTGGAATAACAGCTTCCGGCAACGTGCGCGCTTCGCATACGGCGGTGTCGTTGAAATGAACAACGTCGCCGGCGCGAAGCACGCGTCCCTTCCCGCCGAATTTGCCGAGGATGAAAGTGGAACGGCTGCCGAGGTATGGGGTGGTCTCGATGCCTCCCGCAATAGCGAGATAAGCACGAGCGCCGCCATCTTGAGCGCCGCCGAGCTCCAAGACCGAATTCTGTTTCACGCGGATGGATTGCCAGCGAGGTAAGGGGCGGCCATCGAGTCGGGCGCCGAAATCAGCGCCTGTGAGGGCGATGATCGCATCGCAGGCAAAGCGCAGAGTTGGGCCGGTGAGGGTGATCTCCAGTCCAGCCGCATCTTCTGTATTGCCCACTAACCGGTTGGCAATCCGAAAGGCAAGCGGATCCATGGGGCCTGAGGGTGGCACTCCGACGTGCCAGTAACGCGTGCGGCCAGGAAAATCCTGAATCGTGGTTTGCGTTCCGGGTTCGATAACATCGATCGCTCGCCTGTTATAGCGGAAGTCCTTTAAGAAAGACGTGGTGAGACCGCCACTAGCGAACTCGGCGCCATCGCAGATCTGACGGAGGTAAGAAAGATTGGTCTCGATGCCAAAGAGTTCCGTTTCGCCGAGCGCAGTGCGAAGTGTGGCGATCGCTTCAGCGCGATCCGATCCCCTCACGATGATCTTTGCCAGCATCGGGTCGTAGAACGGAGTGATTTCCGTGCCGGAATCCACCCAGGTTTCGACGCGCGCGCGGTCGGGCCAGGCAACGTGGAGCAAGCGTCCTGCGCTTGGCTGGAAGTTTCTAGACGGATCTTCGGCGTACACCCTTACCTGAATGGATGAGCCGTTTGCCTTGATGTCGATGTTCTCGAGCGCTGGCATATCGCCAGCGGCCTGGCGCACCATCCATTCGACGAGGTCGACGCCTGTAACTTCTTCGGTGACTCCGTGCTCGACTTGCAGGCGCGTGTTCACTTCGAGGAAGTAGAAATCGCCGCTGGCTTTGTCGTAGATGAACTCGACCGTTCCCGCAGACTGATACTGCACGGCTCTACCGAGACGAACAGCAGTTTCGAGAAGTCGTGTACGGACGTTCTGAGGCAGTCCGGGTGCGGGGGTTTCTTCAATGACCTTCTGGTTGCGGCGCTGGATGGAGCAGTCGCGCTCGCCAAGGGCGATGACGGAGCCACGTCCGTCGCCAAACAGTTGTACTTCGATGTGGCGGGCGGCGGTGACGAAGCGCTCGAGATACAAGTTGCTACTGCCGAAGCTGGCCTGGCTTTGGCGCGAGACCGACTCGTAGGCATCGCGCAGTTCTTCGGGAGAATTGCACAGGCGCATTCCGATGCCGCCACCGCCCGCCGTGCTCTTGAGCATCGTGGGATAACCGATCGCGTTGGCGGCATTCAGGGCCTCGGCTACATCTTTCAGGACGCCCGTCCCTGGCAGCATGGGCACACCATTTTTGGCGGCGATTTCGCGGGCGGTGTGCTTCAGGCCGAAATCGCGCATCTGCTGCGGAGTTGGGCCGATGAAAACGATTCCGTTCTCAGCACAGGCTTCGGCGAAGTTCGCATTTTCGCTAAGAAAACCGTAGCCGGGATGAATGGCTTGTGCGCCATTTTGTTGAGCGGCTTTCAGGATTGCCGAGATGGAAAGATAGCTCTGCGCGGCCGGGGGAGGGCCGATGCAGACGGCTTCGTCCGCCTGATCTACGTGAAGCGAATGGCGGTCCGCTTCGGAATGCACGGCAACCGAAGCGACTCCCATTTTGCGGAGGGTGCGGATGACACGGCAGGCGATGGCTCCGCGATTGGCGATGAGGACCTTGCGGAACATCATGGCTCCGCCGCCCAGATCAAGACTTCCACGGGCGTGGGATTATACGCATTGCATGGATTGTTCAGCTGCGGACAGTTGCTGATCAAAGCCAGCACGTCAGTTTCGGCGCGCATCTCGACGTACTTTCCGGGATCGGAGATTCCATCCTCGAAAGTCAGCTTGCCTTCGGGCGTGACGGGAACATTCATGAAGAAATTAATGTTGTTGGGAATGTCGCGCTTTGACATGCCGTGGTCCCAGTCGATGATCGCCTTTAGGAAGCTGCTGCGGCAGGCGTGCATGTGGCGCTTCTCGATCGCGTAGCGCACCATGTTACTTTCGTTGGCGCAGGCTCCGCCGAGGGTGTCGTGACGTCCGCAGGTATCGGCGACAATGGTCAGCAGGACTGTGCCCGCCATCGACATCAGCTTTGTACCAGCGGTGAGGTAGATATTTCGCTGGTGCTGAATTGTGTCCTGCGCGCTGTAGCGGTCGGAGTAATCTCGCGCGTTGTAGAAGAGCGTGTCGACCGCCTGATTGCCATGCAGGTCGACGATGCGGAAGTACTGTCCTTTATTGATCTCGTGGATCCAGGGATCACCAGCGTTGATCACGCGGCGGTAGATCGCACCTTCTGGCCGCAACTTGCTTTCGACGAGATTCTTGCCGGTTGTCAGGGTTGCGCTCATCGTCATTTCCTCACAAGAAATATCGTTCGGTCAGGGTGAAGCCCCGTCCGTTCTCGGGGCGTGAGACGCGGCAGAGATCCTCGGCGGCCGGGGCGGCAACACGACGAATCGAAACCCGCACCGGCCTGGGCTGATACTTAGGGCAAGGGTCGAGTGGATGCTGACATGTGTTCAAGATGACGAGGACGTTCATTTCTGCGCGCAGATCGATGGAGTCTCCCGCCTTCGAATTGCCTGGGAGGAAGCTCATGGTGCCGTCGTCGGAGACATCGACGCGGCTGAAGAAATTCACGTTCGAGACCAGGTCGCGAGGGCCGAGGCCCCATTTGCCTAGCTCAACCAGAAAACTGTCGCGGCCGTTCTTGTGGTAGCCGTTGCGGTCCTGCTGGTAGTTGGAGAAGCCATACTTGGCTTCGACGATCTTGCGGTTGGAGGTTCCACCGATGGGATCGTGCCATCCGACTGAATCGTTGGTGACTGAGAGAAGAATTCGTCCCATGTCGGTGTAGAGGACGAATCCTTTGGTGAGGCGCGCGACGTGTTGCGCCTTGAGCGTGTCAGGCATGTTGTAGCGCTCGGTCGGGCATTCGAAGTTGTAAAACATACCGCCCACATTGGCGCCGCCTTCCAGATCTGTCAGGCGAAGCGCGGTGCCGCGCTTCAGCACATGCGACCAGGAGGCTCCAGGCTGAATAGTCTCTTCCCAAAGAACAGTCTCGTTCATCGGACACCTACCTATGAAATTTTCGGAAACAGAGTGCAGAACGGGACGGACTAGCGCACGACGGGAGGGCCGCAGCAGACGAACATGCGGGTCAGGCGAAGATAGACGTCGAGCGCGATGTTGGCTCTGGACCGTCGACTTAACGAGTTACACATGCAGCGTAGTTTTTCACACGCGCGGCCGCAAGGCCAATCGCAAATTCAACTGTGAGCAATCAGATTCTTGGATGGGAAGATGAAACTGGCGGAGAGGGAGGGATTCGAATCCGCCTTAATGCGTCAAACAAAGGACTTAACCGCGTACGGACAGCAGCTTTAGTGCATGGAAAGCTTTGAAAATCCAACCATCTGATTTGCAACTGATTTGGCTCAACCAATCGCGTCACCGAGTCACCGAATCGTTTGACGTTAATCCCACCTCGCCCTTAGCCATTCCTGCATCGACTGTCGGCAGGGCTTCGAAGCGTGCGTTATCCTCGGTTCGTCAGCCCTGCCATCGAAATCAAATCACGAATCCGCATTCCGTCGAAGCCAGTCCTCAATCGTATGCGCATCGTCCTCACTCAATGCTGGAGCTCCTTTCTTCATCATCTTATAAACCAATCGATTTCTTCTGGTTCCGTGGGATAGCCAATGTTCTCACCCGTCTTCTGTCCTGCTACCGGTCGCTCGGATGTCGCAACGATCGTGCCCTGCGGATCGATGATGAAAATGAAAGGTACACCTGTACTCCCAGAATGAACTCCCCCGAGCTTAATTAGAAGATCCTCACTACCAGGGTTGTTCTTTCTTGCATCTCCAGCCATTTCTTCTCCCACGGCAATCGTCGCCAGGGTGAAATGTTGATCGACAATGCGGTGAATTCTTGGGTCGCTTACAAACTTTTCGAATTGGTGGCATGGCGGACACCAGGAAGATTGAAACACTAACATCACATTCTTGTTCTCTGCGTGAGCCTTCGCCTTTGCGTCAGCTAACACTTTGTCGGCGCTCGGTAACTTTGTGGCAAGTGCTGTGGTTGAGAGCAGTAGGACGAAGACAAAGAGACTCTTTGATAAGTGATTGCTCATGATGGCCTCCAATGATCAAGCGGACCTCCCCTGAAACAACTTGCAAACCTGTTGCGTGCATCAAAAGAGCGTGATCAAGGTAATCTGTCAGCCATGAGTCATAGGCTGTCTGCAACAGCCTCTAGCACGAACTGTGCAAACCTCTCAGAGAGCCACGCGCCCTCCGCGAAGATCGTTTTAGAATGCATTCGACCTTTCCAAAGGTGCCGGGCTGCACGGTCGGATTCTACGCGCTGAAGCGTGATTAACTAGTGCCATCACTCAATGCTGGTACGGATTAAATCATTGTTTAAATCCGAGCCTTACGAAGCCTTATCACTGCTATTCCTACCAGCAATCCGATCGCGGAATATACGGCAGCGTTCAACCAAACGACGGTTTTCGCTGCTTGCGCTCCAACGTTGACCCTGGGAGAAGTAAAAGTAGGATCTACAATGGCCTTGAATGGCACAAACAATGAAAGCAGGCGATTAGCCTGCAAGGTTGGTACAAGGTAAAAGGCAAAGGTAATCGAGATGCCTAATACGATAAACGTCGTCACAATCGCGACGAGAATCATCTTGTTGCTCAACTCAGCCTCCCTTTTGACGATTAAAGTGGATAGAATGGGTGCGGATGGGGCGTATACCACAAACCCCAAAAAGCGTATCCCGGTCCTCCTTCTTCCCCATTCCAGTCAGTCCAAAACCCCCACGTCCAATCACTTGTCCCAGGATTCGACCAGCCGCCACCACCACCCCGCCTGCGTTGTTGCTTCAGACATGCATTGTAGAGAGATAGCATTTGCTCTTGCGTAAACGAATTGAAACCGAAGGGCCCTGGAACTGAAGACGACCCGTAATCTATTGTTGCGAGCAAAGCCATAGTTGGGTCCTTGGTTGCGTCGTTGACCGTCATAAGGTTTACGTTCCCATTGTAAGGAAGATCAGGGGTTCCGGTAACTTGATGAAATATCTCGTGCGCTGCCACAGTGCCCGCGGCGACAACCGAGTTTTGTCCCCAGGTCTGCTGAACCGTCTTATAGTTCACCCATGAAAGTATCGGTATGCCCGCAAACGTCAGAGTCTCACCATAATCAGCGCCGCTCCTGTTAAAGATCGCCAGATCCACAGCTCCAGGGGTAAACGCCGAGAACTGAACAGCAACCGAGTCCCCGCTCGGAGTAGTCACAGCCCCAACCGTCTGGGAGATCCTATTCTCCAGCTCCTGGGTTGCTTTGTCTCCAAGAGGGCTGATCAAATTGACTTGAAGAGTGCAAGTTGCCAACCCCGTAGGATCCACAGATTGACAAGGAGAGTTTTCAGCGTAAGCGTATCGATTCCAGGACTGTGGGTTTTCAGGCGACACAGCTGTTAATCCAGCCGGATCGGGTGATACCCATCTGCCCTCTCCTGGACTGTATTCGCGCAACAAAAAATCATAGCTTGGATAAGCGGTTACGGTGTCGGCATTCTCGCCCGTAAATACAAGATCGTTTGTACCAGAGTCCGCATAATCCTCCCCGTATGGCGCGTACGCGACATCGAAATACTTTGTAGAACTTGAAGTTGAGGCGAAACGCGAACTCCCGAGCCAATCGGGATGTCGATAGTACGATAGCCCTGATGGGCCATATACGGCCTGAGCACCTGCAGGCAAAGGTACAAACGCCTTATTCAAGTTTGGGCCGTTCATCAAGGCTAGCTTGAATCCCAAGGGTCCGTAAACAATTTGCGTATAGCTTGTGCCACGCGCTTGCTCAACCATCCGCCCGAGGGCGTCATATGTAACGGTAACAATCGAACCCGATGTTCCAACACTTACTGCTTTTCCAACGGCATCCCAGGTGTAATTGTGGAGAGTGTCAGTAAGCAGATTTCCATTGGTGTCATAACCAGGAACGAAACCTGAAATAGACTGAATTTGATTGTTTGTCGAACCGTCTGGCAGAAGGTAGCTTGCAACGAACGAACTGTTGCCACTCTTGCTGAGATTGCCAAAAGCATCCATCGTAAAAGTCTGTTGCCAAGTGTTCTCGCAATGCACGGAGAGGTTTGTGTTTGGCTCGCGCCCCGCCAATCGACCGAGATCGTCATAGAAGTAATTGCAACTTTGCTGATTCTGTGAATTGAACGGGTCGGTAACCGTGAGGCTCCCCAGCGTTCCGTTCAAATTCCATTGAAGCTGCCCCACGACCGATTGGGAACCCACCTTAAAGGTATATTTCGTCATTCTCCCTGTGTTGTCGTACGTAAACGAATCGCTGTCGCCGGATCCCAGCGGAATTTTAAGTACATTGCCCGCGACATCATACGACGTACCAGGTGACGCAACGAGGGGTGTTCCCCCGCCAGCTGAGACTGTCAAGACGCGGCCTTCTGGATCCGGTGTGTAGGTGATTGCTGGCAACCCAGTGAGAGCCTGAATGCTGCTAAGATTCCCGTTTGCGAGATAAGTAGAGGTTACGTGATAGTAACCGCCGGAGTTCGGAGTCTTTTCGTAAACGTCGGCAATTTCTCCTCTCACCGAGTAGCTGAAAAAAAGATCCGTAATCCTCGAACCTGAAGACCCCGTATAGGCTTCTGCTAGACGGCCTTTAGCATTGGCCATTGACGTGCTATTTAAGGTCGCCGAATCATAGATGAAGTATTTGTTCGGCGTGACACTGGCGTAGGGCCCGCTATAAGTAATGCTCGTCACACGATGTAGTGGGTCATACGCATAGCAGGTTGTGTTTCCCTTTGCATCGTACTTTTTAACGAGATCACCACTGTAGGTACCTGGACATGGCGATCCAACGCTTCCAGTGTCGGAGTCGTAGAAATATTGCGTGAGCCCGGCCTCAGGAGTGGTTTCAGATACGATTCTGCCAAGCATGTCTGGAATGAAGCTGCGACTTTGCGGATGCGTAGATTGGGTTCCTTGGTTCACATAAACGAGTTGGTTTCCCCAATACGTATATTGGGTCCAGTACCCCGTTCCGCTAGAATTCTGTGCGCACGAGCCGCCATCACTCGCCGAAGTCATCTCGCACACCGACGAAAGGTTGCCGAGCGCATCGTATTCCATTTGCCGTTGCTTCGTGTGTTCTACTCCAGGGGGAGGCTCGAGGGCCACGACCACGTCGTTCGTACTGGGATCGAAGTTGTAGGCGACATCCCCACCTCCGGCATCGGTAACTTTGCTGATTCTGCCGAATGCATCAAATGCGGTGGTTGTACCCGAACAGTTCGCCGGGGGAGCGCACGTCTGCCCGGCAGATGCGCTGTAAGGAATAGAGTTGAAATAAGGCCTACCCGCAACGTCGTAATCAGTCTCAATGGAGTCATAGGTGCTGACCGGAGAGGGCCCTTGCAGTTTTTGTGCAACATGAGGACGTCCAAAGCCGTCAACGGTTACTCGGGAGTTTGAGACCGACGATCCAAAGGTCAGAGTCGATTCCACCGAATTCAGGTTAGGATAGGTGATAGCCGTCTGATTCAGCAGTTCGTCTGTTGTGCTGGTTGATCGCCAATAGTTGGCATCAGCAAATCCAGTCGAAGTCGTGTTCCCGTTTTCGTCCGTTGAGGACAAAACGACTGCCCCATCGCAGTTGTTTGGAGCGCTGCTCCTATCCGGAGTATCCCAAGTCAAATACCGTTTAAAACCTAAAGCAAGATCAATTTCGATGAGAAGTGAATTCGCGCACGGCTTTCCTGAGACTAGCGTGTTGTATTTGAACGTCGTAACGGCTCCATTGTAATCAGTGGTCGTGTTGACATTTCCAGTGTCGTAATACGTGGCGTGCCGCGTGAGATAGGTCGTGGTTGAGCCATTGGCTGAGACCGCATTGGCAATGGTCGTAGGATTGCCTCTGGATCCGGAAATTGATGCGTGTTGTGGCGTTCCCGTTGTAGATGTCAGTGTGTTCGGTTCGTCATAGGTGTAAACGGTTTTCGACAGAAGACCGCCCGTTCCTAGATTTACTTGAACGGTCGCCGGCTTGTCATAAATCCCGTTTCCTAGAGCGGCGTAGCTTATGGTTGTCGTTCGGCCTAAGGTGTTGTAGCCAGTTTCAGTTATCAGCAGCGGCAAACCTGCAGCTAAATAGGTGGTGTCTACGGTCGCTTTCTGCCCTCCGGGCAGGGTCGTTGTCGTCTTCACTTCCCCGATGGGTAGTGTGATCGTGCTTGCGTTGCAGGTTGCCGGTGTTCCAGTCGGAGCTGTGCCGTTGTAGCAAGTGACCACGTCACGGTAGGGATTTCCACCAGCTGTGCCTTGATAGATCTTTCGTTCAGTCTCGTAAATCCCCTGGAAATTGAGAACTGCCTGATTTTGTTGCGGAGTCGGATCAGTTATCGTGGTAATCCACTGGGTACCCGACACCAGAGAGCGAGCGTATTGCCACGTTCCGGGGTCGTCATTCGTGCCACCGGGATTCGGATCCACAGTTCGCTGCAGGGTTGCCGTACTGCCATCCGCGCACGTGATTCCGTTCGTAGTGTTTGCGACATAAGTCCCACCGATGTATGTGTAACTAATCTTCCCGCCTGTCGGCAGCACAACGCTTTGCAGTCGGCCTGTTACATATCCGGAGTTTCCTGACCCCAATGTGGTTTCATATGCAAATGCGTATGTCGATCCATCCGGAAACGTGATGTGGTCCACTAATGGATTCTGGATTCCGCTCGTGCCACCATATTCCATGAAACCACAGCCGAAATTTGTCTTTACGTTGTAGTTCGTGTAATAAACGTACACGTGACGCAAGCCGTTAGGTCCTGTATATTGCAGGTCGAGCGGACTCGTCGCTGTACCCTGACCTGCGATAGTGAGAACCGTGGTTCCCAAAGTGTCGGTAAACACGCCACTCGCACTCACAGAAATCTGATTCCCATTTCGATCAGTTAGAGTCGATGCCGCTGAGCCGTTCGCGTTAAGAGGTGGCTTGAGAATCAGCCCATCTTTTGTCGTGATCGTGTCCTGCCCTGAAGTGTTGGCTGACAGCGTATAACCCGAGCCATCTGCAGCTGCAGAGGACATCGACAAAGTGTTGCCCAGATCGCAATTCAGGGGATCGGTCTCTAACTGTCCATCAAAGGCGTGGTATCCGCCCCACGGGTCGTGATAAACGAAGTTAGACCAGATCGAGTACGTACCAGTTTGGGGTGGAGGGAGATCGCAGCGCTGGGTCGTTTTAGAGTAAGAAATATATCCCGTTGTAACTGCTGTTTGAGCTACCCACCCCCAATTAAATGCAGGCTGCCACTGTCTCACTCCGTTAACCACGGCCGGTGACCACACAGAGTTGTCATAGCCGAGGCTGTACGTAAAAGGCATCCCACGACCGTTTTTGTTGAGAATCGGCACAGCGAAATGCACATTTACATTTCCCAAATTAACGATGTCGAATGGCCCTCCAGCGAAACTAGCAAACGGAGGCGTTCCGGTTTTCACTTGCCCATACGAGAAACTCAGGGTTATTAAGGCGCAGCATGTTAATGAAATGAGATATCGAACAGGAGACATGTCTTTTTGACTCCTCAAGAAGATTCAGTTGATTGCGAATGTGGATAGCGCGAGACCGATGTTGAACTCGGCACTCGTAACGGTTAGGTCGAGCAGCAGCGTACCTTGTGAGTACCTTTGAATACGGAGAGGAACGCTCACCCCGCCGAGCATCTGATAGTGTGAATAATCGATTTCGACGAGAATGTTCGCGTTTGCATCTTCGTCCGGATGCATGTTGTACGTGATGGCGACCGGGAGGAGTGTTGAGGCGTCGAGGTAGAAGTCCATCGTACTAAGTTGCTGAGGCGATGGATCACCACCAGCATTTTGGCTGGGTTGGTAAATGTAAGACTGAAGGTGTTGTACCTCGGTGCCGTTCCGGGTTTCTGGGCCGATGTACGAAAGCACAACGTTCGCGCCTGCAGACAATGACGTCAACGTTGGAAAAAACCATACGGCGTCAGTAAAGCAATTGTGCGATTCAAAAGGCCCTGATGAGCCATCTTGAGCTGTCCATTTCCCCTGAGCAAATCCGGTTGAGGCATCACGAATCTCGGTACGAGTACCGCCCGATAACACGAGGTCAACGCGGCTCTCTCCGGTACCCAAGGCTTTTAGCGTAGCGTTTCCAGTTTCGGTGTCCGAGCCGGTCCACGCGGCGTTCGCGGTCAGGGTCACATCGTTGACGGAACTACCGCCCGTGATCGCTGCAATCGACTGTGCCGCGAACGCCAGAGCTTGAGGATCACTGGCAGGCTGTCCCTGAGCGAGCGCTAGGCTCGAAACTGTGAGTATGAGTGCAAAGATGAGAGACTGCCGCATCGCCACTTCCTCCTTCAAGCTGAACAGATTGCTCGCGGGCCGTTCAAGTCGAACCGCCAATAGGCGAACATTCCGCACAGACACACACGCCGCGAAAAGCGTGCCTGCCCTTACATGAGGGGAAGCAGCAGGAGAATTCGGATCACACTAGCTACGTGAGCGAATCGGTAAAATACTTGCCGCTCATTTGCGCGACAAAATAAACTCGCCGAGAAGTTGTGTCAATGATAAAAGCGATTTCGTTCAAAGTGCCTGTCAGTCAATGCTTTCGAAGCCATTTATACGGTTAGACTTCTGTGATCTCGATCACATCCGTGTGTAAATCACCCGGTTGTGTTCGAGGAAAAGTGGCGATAGACAGTCAACGGTAGGAGAAATCACGAGTAGCGAACGTTACGCGAATTTCTGGCCGAAATGGTTAGGGGTTGTCAACGCTCATTGGTGAACACCTCCCCAGCGCTAGGCAAGCCGATACCTGTCTCATTGATGGAAACGCTCCAGAATGGATCGATGGTAAGTTGCCGTGTTGTGGCCGACCTGGTAAGACGATGGAGTTTGTGAACATTTGTCGAACGATGTCCGCCACTTTAGCTTTGGAATCCCGGCCATTGCGTTTGCAATTTGGCGCGTCGGAAGCCGGTTAGCGGCACGTTGCCTGTGTTCGGAACGATGTAAGCCAAGAGCGTCCGCTGCCGTCTTCTTTGGTGGCCTTCTTCTAAACTTTTCACTCCGCAAGAATTCCAGTAGCTTAGCGGGATGGCCGACGATTCGTTTCTGCCACTCTGGGCGGATTTCTCGTGGTGTCGCTATCGGTCGCAGCACTGCCGCAACCTCGCGTGGAGTCTTGGCTGCCAGCAGCGGCTTCACGATTTTCGGCCAGAGCTCTTCCAGCCATTGCACCAAGCTGTCGCGGTTCAGCAAAAGCTCTGTCTCGTCCATTTTCTTCTGCGGTCCACGGTGCTTTTTGCCGATGCTGTCTAGCACTTCCTGGATGTGTTCGGGCATTACGCCGGACAAACGGTCAATCTCGCCCTGCATCTGCCCGACTCTCGCTTCCAGTTTCTCCATTCGCTCTTCTAACGACTTTTCTTGCTCCCTAGAAAAGCCTGTCAAGAGGGAAGCGCTCTTTTTGCTCCGCGGATTCACACAAGTTTTGACGTTTCTGCCGTGAGTCATGTCCCGCCTTTGTCGAAAATGCCGTGACTGCAGATTCCAACCGTCGTGCAAAAGCGGCCCCTTCTGAAAACCGGCCCCATACTGAGGCTGCGTTTAGAGATAGATCTCTAAAGGCCGCAAGCACCATCAGCGAACCCCAGTAAACGAGGGTACTCCGACATGGACAACGATAAACCAACCTTCAGCCTATTTAGACGTATCGCGCGAAGAACCTCCGATCCCGAAAAGGCTGCCGGACAACGACAGAGCGACGGCGAGAGACCGAAAGAATCGCTGGAACTCAAGCCTGCCATGCCTGAACTGGGCACGGCTCCCTGTCCGGTGTGCGGGCACAAAGTTGCAGTCTTCGTGACCAGGACCAAGAGGCCATTCATTAACTGTGGCTTTTGTTCGGCTCGCATTTTCTATAACGGCTCCCGGTCGATGGAACTTCTGAAAGACCAGATCAAGGCCCCGAAAAAGGGCGCATGGCTGAAATGAATAGAACAGAACGGAGGGCCGAACAATGACAACTCATGTAATCTCGCTTCGTCTGCCGTCGGCTGTAGAAGCAGCCTTGGAGCGGTCCGCTACCGACGCAGGTATGTCCCTCTCTAGCGGCGTCGATTGGCTGTTGGGGAACTCATTTAGCAATTATCAGCTACTTATAACCTTGGCTGATTGCCCCGATGCCCTGGACGCAAAGCTCGACGTTCGCATTCCACCTGCCACGTTTGAACAACTCAGATTGGCAAGCGAGCGAATGGGAGTTCCCGTTTCTGTCTACACTCGCAAGCTCTTGTATCACTTCTTCATCACCAAGAAGTTGAAATACGTGAAGCAAGATGGTCGTTACACACTAGCAGGCCGCCATGACTAAACAAGAAGTTTTAGAAATCTTCGCCAAAACGAGTCGTTTTATTCCGCCAGACATGGTTTGTAGACAATTGCGCGGATTTCATCATCGCAGTTCTGTCTACAGCTACCTTTTCCGCCTGCACAGGCAAGGATTGCTCTTACGGGGAACAGAACTTGGCCGAATTGTCTACCGAATTTCGGAACGAGGAGTTGAGCGCCTTCGCTTCTTCAGATCGCAGACGGAGCCCAGATCGGGGGTACATCAATGAACTCGCACTCGGATTGGCTGACGGCTACAGAGGCGGCAGCCTACCTCAAGGTCAAAGTGCGTACTCTATTGCTCTGGGTGCGTCAGAGAAAAGTGAAAGCCTTTGCACTATCTGGCACGAAGCGCCGGGTCTGGCGCTTTCGCCAAGCCGACTTGGATGCCGTCCTTCTGGACTCCGCCGTGCTACCATCCATTCCGCTGTCCGTGCGCTCTGAAAGGAGGATGTCTTGAAAAGAGCAGCACGGGTAAATCAAGGAAGTGTAGTTTTCAACAAACGCTTTGGCACCTGGAACTTTCTATGGTGCGAAGACGGTCACCGGCATTCCAAAGTGATCGGAACAGCACAGCAATTCCAGACCAAGGCAGCGGCATGGCGAGCGGCAGAATCACTGAGACAACGACTAGCGCAGTCGGTGACAAACAGTGGTCCTGTGCTTACGTTGCGAAGTTTGGTGGAGCAGTACCGGACGGAGAAGATGCCACGGAGAAAAATGACCAGGCAGGGCTACAACACGTGGCTGAATGGCTACATCATTCCGAAGTGGGGTGATTGCAGTCTTCAGGAACTACAAGCGCGTCCTGTAGACATGTGGTTGCAATCTCTGTCACTGGCTCCGAAGAGCAAAGTCCACATTCGGGGCCTGGTTCGCGCTCTCTGGGAGTTCGCGATGTGGCGCGGCGACGTGCCGACTCAGCGAAACCCTATGGAACTGGTCACGATCAAAGGTGCTACCAAACGCATGAAGAGACCTAGAAGCCTAACGACGGAGGAGTTCCAAAAGCTTGTTGAGCATTTGGACGAACCATTCCGCACGATGGCTCTTGTTTGCGTTTGCTTTGGCCTTCGCATCAGTGAGTGTCTCGCTCTGAAGTGGTCGGACGTGAATTGGCTGAACGGAACGCTTAACGTTGAACGCGGCATAGTGCATCAGGTTGTGGATGAAGTGAAAACCCCTGAGTCACAACGTTCCATGTGCATCGACAGCGAAATGCTGAACGTGCTGAAAACGTGGAAGCAAACTTCCCAGTTCACTGCTCCCGATGACTGGATGTTCGCTTCTCCAATGCAGATCGGACGCTTGCCGTTCTCTTATCCTGGAGTCTGGCGAGCACTCCGCAGAGCAGCAGTGAAAGCGGGCATCGGTCATTTGAGTTCGCACACATTCCGGCACACGCATCGGACATGGCTTGACGCCGTCGGTACTCCGATCGGCGTTCAGCAACGGTTGATGCGGCACACAGACATCAGAACAACGATGAACGTGTACGGCACAGCGGCCACGGCAGACATGCGACAGGCGCACGCGAAAATCGTCAGGCTTGCACTAAGCGGGCTTAACTGATTTATCGAGTGATTTGGTGCACGGCAAGTGACTGAAAACATGGCGGAGAGGGAGGGATTCGAACCCTCGGTACAGGTGTTAGCCCGTACAACGGTTTAGCAAACCGCCGCATTCGGCCACTCTGCCACCTCTCCGACTTTTGCT
>Ga0335081_10006545_pt1 | contig 18572 bp, 22 predicted proteins | sample Lox_Sample_35_FD_206713 | JGI IMG/M metagenome (GOLD analysis project Ga0335081, IMG submission 206713) | Soil microbial communities from Loxahatchee National Wildlife Refuge, Florida, United States - Lox_Sample_3.5 | ecosystem: Environmental > Terrestrial > Soil > Wetlands | place: USA...
GTGACCGCAGCGGCACTCGAGCTATCCCAAGGAACCACCCACATTCAAGCCGCGTTTCAAATGGAGGCCAATATTCCGCGGACCACACTGTTTGATTTCTTGAGCCGCTAGGCGGCTGCTGAAAAACCCCAAACCTCCGCTCCCTACGGTCGCGGTAGCTGCCTGTAAACTCGATGCCGCGTTTTCCGCGCGCGCTAGCAAGCGGGTCTTGGACTCTTTCAGCCCGCCAGGCGCCGGCGGCTATCGCCAGCCGGAACCGTCAGTCCCCTTTTTTGAGGTCCCGCTCGACCCGGCGAATGTAATCCACCGTCTCGGCGTAGGGCGGCACTCCCCGGTACTTCTCCACGGCCGCGGAACCGGCATTATAAGCCGCCAGCGCGTGGCGCAAGCCGCCATTGTACTTTTCGAGAAGCTCCCGCAAGTACCGGGCGCCGGCGTCGACGTTGGACGCGGGGTCGTGCGGGTCCGCCCCTAACGTCTCGGCGGTTGCCGGCATCAACTGCATCAACCCGATCGCTCCCCTGGGAGAAAGCGCTTGCGGGTCGAAGCCCGATTCCACCTTCATCACGCTGCGCACCAGCGCTGGCGGCAACCCGTATTTCTCCGCCGCGCGATCGGCCAGTCGTTCCGGAGAGAGGGCCGGCGGCGCATCCGGCCGGGAAGGAATGGAAACAGCCGCAGGGATGGCCTCATCCACTTCGAAACCGCGAACCTGCGCCGCATCCAGTTCGATGCTGCCGCTGCCATTGAAAAGACGGATCTTAGCCCCCTCCGCTTCGTGGTGGTCGATATGCAGCAGGGCCCCGTTCTCCAAAACCGCATATTCGCCGGCGAATGCCATACCAGCGGTCCATAACAAAAGGGAGAGCAGCGAACGCATTCAAGACCTGTACTATATTGTGACGGATTCCATACGCTCACCGTGTAGTGCGGTTCGCAAGAAAGTACTGAGAGGTCGAGGGCTTCTGGCTCCGGGCAGCCAATTCCGATCTGATATTCTTGGAGATAGCCGCTAGGTATGCCCTTTCATATTCATCCGATCCGGGAATTCCTGGTCCGTCCGGCTCTCCCTCCCGCCTTGTCCCGCCTGAATGAACTGGCTTACAACATCCTGTGGAGTTGGGAGCCGATTATCCGTGCGCTGTTTCGCCGGCTGGATCCTCTGCTTTGGCGGGACTGCGGGTATAACCCCGTCCTGATGCTCGGCCGCGTCTCCCAATCCACACTTCGCAAAGCCGCTGCCGACCCCCGCTATCTGGCTCTTTATAAACAGGCGTGCGACACCTACGACACGCGCGTCCGCCGCGCCGCGCCGCCCAGCGACGGAAAGCTGATTGCCTACTTTTCCGCCGAATACGGGCTCACCGAATGCCTGCCTGTGTATTCGGGCGGCTTGGGTGTTTTGTCCGGCGACCATTTGAAATCCTCGAGCGACCAGGACTATCCTCTGATCGCCCTCGGGCTGCTCTATCAACAAGGCTACTTCCGCCAGTTCCTGAATCCCGACGGTTGGCAGCAGGAGCGTTATCCGGTAAACGATTTCTATACGCTACCGATCACGCCGGTGACCGATGCCGCGGGCCAGGATCTGAAAGTAACCGTCAAGCTGCCCACCGGCAACATATTCATCCAGGTCTGGAAATTGGAAGTCGGCCGGATCACGCTGTACCTTCTCGACACCAACCTCCCCGAAAACGTGCTGCCGCAAGACCGCGACATTACCGATTCACTCTACGGCGGCGACACCGATACGCGTATCCGCCAGGAGATCGTACTGGGAATCGGCGGGATGCGAGCGCTGAAGGCGATGGGGCTGAGCCCTACTGTTTTCCATATGAACGAGGGCCACTCGGCGTTTCTGGCGCTCGAACAGATCCGCCGCTACCGGCACGAACAGGGACTCACCTTCGAAGAGGCGTGGGAAGCCGCGCGCACCAGCAACGTCTTTACCACTCACACGCCCGTTCCGGCGGGCATCGACCTGTTCGATGCCGGCCTGATGTACCACTATTTTTCGGAGTACTGCGGCGAGATCGGCATCGACTTTCAGCAGCTCATGGCCCTTGGACGCCGCAATCCGCACGATCGTGAAGAGCGCTTCTCGATGGCCGTGCTGGCGTTGAACACTTCGGCTTATCGCAACGCGGTGAGCCGGCTGCACCGCCAGGTTTCGCAGGAAATGTTCCACGACCTGTGGCCGCAGTTGCCGGTTTGGGAGGTTCCCATCACCTCAGTCACTAACGGCGTGCATTTGCCCAGCTGGCTGAACGGCGATCTGGCGACGCTCTACGATCAATACCTGGAGCCGGACTGGCGGGAGCGCATGAACGACGCGAGCATCTGGCAGCAGGTCGCCGATATTCCCGATGAAGAACTGGTGGAAGTGCATCGCCGGCGCAAGCGGCGGCTGGTAAGCTTCGTGCGCGCGCGCGCCAACGCTTCCGCCATGCGGCGCCACGCTTCCACAGCCGAGGTGCGGCGCGCCGGAGAAGTGCTCGATCCCAACGCCTTCACCATTGGGTTTGCGCGCCGCTTCGCCACCTACAAGCGCGCCACGCTGCTGTTCCGCGATGTGGAACGCCTCAAACGGATCCTTCTCGATAAAGACATGCCGGTGCAGGTAGTGATCGCCGGAAAAGCGCATCCCAAGGACCAGCCGGGAAAGACCTACATCCGCGAAATCGTGCAGCTCTCGCGCGATCCCGATCTGTGGAAGCACCTGGTCTTTTTGGAAGACTACGACATGAAGGTGGCGCGCGAGTTGGTGCAAGCCGTCGATCTCTGGCTGAATACGCCACGCCGCGGAGAAGAGGCCTGCGGCACCAGCGGCATGAAGGCCGCCATCAACGGTGTTCTCAATCTGAGCATTCTCGATGGCTGGTTCGACGAGGCCTACGAACATTTGGGTGGCTGGGCCATCGGCGAGCGCGAAGCCTATTCCGAGGATCAGGATGCGCTGCACGCCAGCGCCATTTACTATCTGCTCGAGAACGAAATCGTTCCCATGTTTTACGAGCGCAAGGAGCAGATGCCACGGGAATGGATCCGGCGCGTGAAGCAGTCGCTCATGTACATCAACCCCAACTTCGACTGCCGGCGCATGGTGCGCGAATACATGACGCAGTTATATGAGCCGGCGCATTCCCGGCACGTTCGTTTGCTCAAAGGCGAGTTCCGTGAGATTCACGACATGAACCACTGGAACAGCCGCGTCCGGGAAGCCTGGGATCGGGTTCGTTTTGTCGAATCGGGGCCCGTCCCGGCGGTTACGGTGACCAGTGGAAGGGCCTTGCCGGTGCGTGCGGCCATCGAGTTGGCCGGGCTGACCCCGGCCGATGTGCGTGTGGAAGTCGTTGTGGGCAGAGTAGATAGCGAGGGCAACCTGGAGGAGACGGAGGTGATGGTGCTGCCCGCTGTGGAGCAGCAGGGTTCGGTGGCCATCTTCGGAAAGGATGTCGTCCCGGAACGTACGGGACGCCTGGGTTATGCCCTGCGCATTAGCCCGGACCATTTCGAGGACCCCCTCACTCGACCTTGCGCCAGTCTGCTTAAGTGGAGTGCTTCGGTATAAAAGCACAAATTGGACGTGCAATACACCATCAACATGTGGTACACATAGATTTGTAGTAGTAGGGCGGTTCTCGCTCATCCCTTCGGTAACTCCTCGATACCCGGCAGCTGTCGCCCCTGTGCCACTCGCGCTCCGGCAGGGGAATCGGAAGCTACCAAAAGCCCAGGGACGCCTTATCTGATTGTCGGCATTATAAAAGTTACTTTCGCCCCGCAAGATACGGAGCAACCTTTCCCATGGACAGCGACCGCAAGTACCGGCAACAGGGGTACATGGATTCCGACCGCGATGCCAAGGGCTATCGCGAGGACCGTCCCAAGCCGCAAGGCCCCAAACCTCCCATTGATATCACCGGACCTCGCCTGCCACGGCTGGTGCAGCACGTAGCCGCATCCCGCTGCTTCAACTGCGCCACAGCCCTTCCTCCGGGCACCGAATTCAGTGGCACGTGTCCCAAATGCAATGCCGAGTTACATTGCTGTAAACAGTGTTCCCATTTCGAGCCGTCCACGCGGTTTCAATGCCTCAAACCGATCCCGGTACGCATTGCACTGAAGGATAAAGCCAACGAATGCGCCCTGTTTAACCCGCGGGTCACGGTGGCGCGGGAAGGTACGGCCAACAACGGCCCGGCCGTCACGCCTCCCGCCAATCCCGGTCCGCCGACGCCGCGCAATCCGGAAGATGCGCGCAACGCGTTCGACAAGCTGTTCAAGAAGCTCTAGCTCGCTCGCTCTCAAAAGCCCGCCAAGCCTCCGCTCCCTGTGGTCGCGGCTCGGTCACTGCCTGTGAACTCGATGCCGCGTTTCCGAGCCGCGCGCGCAGCAAGCGGTTCTTGGGCCTTTTCAGCAGCCTGGTGGCTCACTCCAAACCCTGTGTGGGGAATCGCCTCATGGGCCATTTCTGCCCAGAGGGCCGTGGCGCCTATTTCGGGCGGGGTGCCGGGTGAGTGTAGTTATATAGCGCCCAGAGAAGCATGCCGAAAAGCAAGCCTGCGATGAGCAGGGCGGGGATATCGAAGGTTAACATAGCGCCCTCCATCAGAATTATAGCTCCGAAATTCATTGAAAAACAGCCCGATAAGTCAGCGTTTTGGAAAGACCCCGGCCGCCGCCGCTGGGTACTAATACTCTGGCCGGAACCCCTGGGACTTTGCTTCTGATTCGACCCATTCCATTATGGAGTCACGGCCCGAGGTTCTGAGTCAGGTTCCCAGTATCAGGCAGGGTCGAAAAGATCAGGAGGATGACTAGTATGTGGAATAAACGACCCGAAGAAGAGCTCCCAAAGTCTTTCAACCCGCCCACTGCAGCGGGAACCCCGACGCGCGTAACGCCGAGCCCCATTGAAGCTAAAAAGGAGAATACACCGATGACAAATACCCAAACGGGGAACGAGCCCGCACGTGGCTCGGCTGTAATTGGCAAGGCCGTCAAGATTGTCGGCGAGATCTATAGCAACGAAGATCTGCTGATCGAGGGCTTTGTGGAAGGAACCGTGGAAGCGTTGGCCCAGAAGCTGACGGTTGGAACGAATGGTACGCTGCACGCCAGCGTGCAGGTCCGCGAACTGGAAGTGATGGGAAATGTCCAGGGCAATGTGGAAGCCTCCGATCGCGTCGAGATTCGCAAGGATGCGAGATTGGTGGGAGACATCAAAGCGGCTCGCATCATCATCGAGGATGGCGCTTATTTCAAGGGCAGCATCGATATCGTGAAGCACGAAGCGGCCGCGACGCCGCAACCCGCCCGCATCCAGAGTGCCCCGAAGACTGCGACGGCCGTGACCGAAGCCGCGTTCGATATGCTGGTGGCCAGCTCTCGGTAACTCTATCGCTAAGGAAAAAACTTCCATCCCACAAACCGGCGCTCCACCCACAAGGTGGACGCCGGTTCGTATTTTGGGCCTGCCATTCTTTCCGCGCTAACGACGCGGTATCTCGTACCGCTTGATTTTTTCGTATAGCGTGGAACGGTCGATTCCCAGCACCGATGCGGCTTCTTTAATGTTGCCGTGAGTGTATTGAATGGTCGCCGCAACCAGAAGCTTTTCCATTTCGCAAAGCTTCATGCCCGGGGCAATGGTGCCCGCGCCAGGCCCGAAGCTCCGGGCCAACTGCTCTCGGAGCGCCGCGTTCTCCCGCCGCAGAGTCTGGATCTCGATCATCCGGCTCACCCGGGCGGAAATGTCATCGGAACTGCACGGCTTGACGGCAACTTCCAGCGCGTCCGGTGTCGTACCTCCGATTGAGGGTTGGTGAGAACTGGGCGCGGCCAAGACCAGCAGGGAGCACTGCGGCCGCAGGCGCTGGATTTCGGTCAGGGTTTCGAAGCCGTCTCCGTGGGCGAGGTCCAAAACGGAAACAGCGTAATCCTGTTGGCGCATGAGCTCCACACCTTCACGCACACAACAAGCTGTATCGACTGCATAGCCGCCCGCGACGAGGCTGGCCGCGAGAGGCTCGCGTAAGTCCGCATCTCCCGCCACAAGAATCCGCCAGCGCGGCATAAGTCTTTTTCAGACCTTAAGCTATTATACGCCTGGAAAAGCTACGTTCAATAGGCCCTTTGGGCAAGCCCGCTAAATTCTTGCCGGCGCCGGCCGAAGAGTCTCGTTGTATGAGCAATCGCAGACTACTACTGCTTACCATTCTGGGCGCGGCGTCTTCGGGCGCTTTCGCGCAAGTGATTCTTCCTGAAGGCACTCGCGTGCGAGTTCGGCTGGAGCAGGCGCTCTCCTCGGCCACCGCGGAGGAGGGCAATCGGTCAACATGAGCGTAGCCGACGACGTCAAGATTGGCGACACCATCGTGGTCCCGCAGGGTTCCACCTGCGCGGGAACGGTGACTCAAGCGGTCGCCAAGCGCCGCTTAGGCCGGAGCGGTAAGCTGGACTTTGCGATCGAGCGGGTGGTAGCGGTCGATGGTTCCTCAATTCCCCTGCGCTATAGCCCCACGAAGAAAGAGGGAGGCAGCCACACCGTGGCCACGGGAGCGTTGACCGCCGGTGCTGCGGTGCTGTTCTGGCCGGCCGCCCCCGTGTTCCTGCTGATCAGAGGCAAAGATGTCAGCGTAAACAGAGGCGTTGAGTTTGAGGTGTTCCCGGACCAACGGTTCACACTTTCCCCCAAAGCGGTCACCATTGCACCGGCTGGCGCAACCACCGTGTTTCCGGCCCAGCCCGTGACCACGCCGGGGCCAGTGGCGTCTGCGCGGGGTAGCGCTCCCGGAGCTGCTGCGGCCGTGAGCATCCGCCCAACCCCGATGGGGCCGACATCGAACTCGATGGCGCGTTTGTGGGCAGCACTCCCGCCACGCTACAGATCGCGCCCGGGCCTCACGATATTACGGTAAAGAAAGGCTCTGCGACGTGGAAGTGCACGGTGCAGGTGCAACCGGGCAGCACGATCAGCCTGGACGCCTCGCTAGCCGCGAGCACCCCGAACAAGGCCGCCCGGCAAGCGCGGTAGGCCGACCGCCGCGGCGTCCGAGTAGCGTTTAGGCAGCCCGGAAGGGGGCATGGGAGTAGCTGGAGCTCAGCAGGACTCGGCACAGGCCAGCATCGTAGAGTACGGATTCCAGCTCGACCGCGCGGCCGTCCTCCGCTTTCCAACCACCGCGGGTCTTTCTCAGCTCGACGGCGTCATCCGCGTCGCGGAGAGCAACTCGCATACGGTCGTGGGCGGCAGCCATCACAATAGCTTCCCGCGTTTCACCGTTGGGAAAACCAATGATCACGTACATCGCGTTCCACCTCTAAAGGAATAATAGGTCTGAAAATATGGTTATTTCCAGGCTGCCTTTGGTTATGGGACTTTAGGACCAGTGGGACAGGCCATCGGTTTTCGTGGCCTGTTTGCTCGGGGGCTAAGGCGAGAAACGGCAAGAGACGACCGTCGGTCCTACCCGAATTCGCGACGCGATGGGTAGTCGACGATGATGGCCCGGCCGTCGGTGAGGGCTTTGACGGAATGGCGGGCGCCACCCGGTACGATCGCAACGAGCCCCGGCCTGGCGATCTGCGCCACTCCCTCGATGGTAAGTTCGAGCTCGCCTTCGATCACCTTGTAGACTTCTTCTTGCGTGTGGAAGTGTTCGTGAATGGAGAGCCGCGCGTAAAATCGTAGTGCGCGAACGTCACGTTCGCCGAATGAAAGTAGCGACCGCGCCAGCCCGGCAAACGCTCGATGACGCGCAGGGCATTCGTGTCAACCAGAGGCATGCCTATTTCGTCCCTGGCGGTACGACCTTCACCTTGTAGAGTTTGAGGTCGCCATCGTAGACGGTGGCTTGGATGTGGTCGCCCTTCTTCAGTTGCTTCAGGACGGTGGGATCGTCGACGTCGTACTTCATCGTCATCGCGTCCATCCAGCCTTCGATTTTTTCGTTGGCGACCATCAGATTGTTGGTGCCGGCGTCTACTGAGGTCACCGTGCCCTTGAAGACGTAGCTCTTCTTGCCCTTCGGCTGGGCGGTAAGGAATGTGGCGGCCAATATCAGGATGGCCGTTAAGGAAACAAATTTGGCGATGGTATTGCGCAACGCGGAACCCTCCTTCTTCGCTAATTATAGGGGATTCTTCTGCGGGTCAAGCTTGGCAGGCCACGAAATACGATGGCCTGCCCTACTTACTCCGACATAATAAGCCCGGTGCGTTCAGTGGGCGTTACTCTGCGAAATGGCCCGCAGGATTGCTCGCCGTACCCACCAAGCGGCATAGGTCGAAAATGCGTAGCCGCGCCAGTTACAGCGCAGACCTCGCGCAGGTACACTCTTACAGGATCGTCAATGGCTGGGTCAGGGTGGTCAAGCTCTTGGGCAATATCCTCGTCGAATCTGATTTTCGGTTCGTCGCGTATAGCTGCGTTCGCGAGCTCTACCAGAAGATCGGCGAACTCGCTTTCGCTCTCGAAATCTTCGAGCAGAAGCTGCTCGAGGTCGGCGTAGGGGACGTAACCCCGTCGTTTGGAATTTTCCAAGAGCCGCTTTAGACGGCCGTTCGGGTCAGCGCCTGGCACTTTACTCCGACATGATCGGCTCGGCGCGTTCATTGGGCGCCGGTTGGACTTGCGGGTTGCGGGCCAGCAGGCGCGCACAGGTATTCCAGCGCAATAGCGCATCGTCGTTGGCGGGCGGGCGGATGGCCTCGGCCTTCTCGTACCAGAGCATGGCTTCGTGAAGCCATTCGTAGATGATGGGGCCGCTGCCGTGGCGCGCCTGCTGCAAGAGCGCTTTGGCGCGCCGCTCGGCGATGATGCCGGAATAGTAGGCTCGATCGTATTCGTCGCGCAGGCGCGGGATCAGATCCTTGGCCTCCTGCACCGGATGGCCGTGTTCGAACTGGTCGGTAAGCGCCAGGATCAGGGTGATCAAGGCGGATTCGTTGTCGGGATCGATGCGCAACACGTCCTGACAGATGCTTTCGCTTTGCCACGGCTCATGAAGCAACCGGTAACGCTCGGCTTTGGCGAGCGCGCCGGGGATGGCGTCCTTGTGTAGCGATTTCAGTTCCATGCCGGCCTCCTGGACCGCTCCCTTTGGTCGCGGCTCGGCAACAAGAAAACGATGCTAGCTGCCGAATATCTTCATCACCAATTTTCGCAGCGGATCGTAGTATTCGTCCACCACGCGCTCTTTGAGGGGGATGATGGCGTTTTCCGTGATGACGATTTCTTCGGGACAAACCTTGCGGCAACACGTGGTGATATTGCAGTAGCCGACGTTGTGCTTGTCTTTCAAATCCAGGGTGCGGCTATCGGTATCGAGCGGATGCATTTCGAGCGCGGCGGTGTGCACGAAGAAGCGCGGGCCGGCGAATTCGTCGAATTTCCGGTGCTCGCGCAGCACATGGCAGACATCCTGGCACAGGAAGCATTCGATACACTTGCGAAATTCCTGGATGCGGTTGACGTCGTTCTGGTCCATCTTCCAGGTGCCGTCCGCGAAATCCGGCTTGCGCGGCGCAAACTTCTTGATCGACTTCTTCACGCGGAAATTCCAGGAGACGTCGGTTGCCAAGTCCTTAATTAATGGGAAAGTGCGCATCGGCTCCACGGTTACCGGCTTATCGAGCGGCAGGGTGTTGAGCCGCGTCATGCACATCAGCTTGGGATTGCCATTGATCTCGGCCGAACACGACCCGCACTTGCCGGCCTTGCAATTCCAGCGCACCGCCATATCGTTGGCTTGCTCGGCTTGGACCTTGAGAACGGCGTCGAGGACCACCATACCCTCGGAAACCTCGGTGGCGTAGTCCTGGAATTTGCCGCCCTTTTCATTGCCCCGCCAGATTCGGAAAGTTGCGCTCGCCACCTATTTCATCTCCTCGATTACTTGCTTCAGTTCCGCGGGCATTTCCGCAATCGCTTCGCGCGCGATCTGCATTTCACCGCCGGCGCCCTGCCGGATCACGATATTGAAATGGCCGTATTGGGGGTCTTTTTCGGGATAGTCCTCGCGGAAATGGCCGCCGCGGCTTTCTTTCCGCTCGAGGGCCGCCAGGGTGACGGCTTCTGAGACGGTGAGTAGATTGGGCAGGTCCATGGCCGTGTGCCAGCCATTGTTGAACTCGCGATTTCCCGTGATGCCGGTGCGGGCAGCCCGCTCGCGCAGAAGAGCGAGTTTCTCCAGAGCCTCTTCCATCTCTTCTTTGTGGCGCACGATTCCCACCAGGTTCTGCATCATATTCTGGAGGTCGTACTGAATCTGGTAGGGGCCTTCAAAGTTCAGCTTCTGGCCGCGCTCGAAGGGTAGCAGCGACTCGCGCGCGGCGCGATCGATTTGTTGCGCATCCACGCTTGCCTCACCGTGCTCTTTGGCGAAGCAGGCGGCGTAATGGCCGGCCCTCTTCCCGAATACGAGCAGGTCGGAGAGCGAGTTGCCGCCCAGGCGGTTGGCCCCGTGCAGTCCCGCCGCGCACTCGCCGGCGGCAAACAGGCCTGGAATGGTGGACATTTGCGTGTCCGGGTCTACCTTGATGCCACCCATCATGTAATGCGTGGTGGGGCCGATCTCCATGGGCTCTTTGGTGATGTCGATATCTGCCAGTTGTTTGAACTGGTGATACATGCTGGGCAGCTTGCGTTTGATGTGCTCCGCCGAATTCGGCAGCTTTTCCTTAATCCAGGAGATATCGAGATAGACGCCGCCGTGCGGGCTGCCGCGGCCGGCCTTGATTTCGCGGACGATGCAGCGCGCCACGTGGTCGCGGGTGAGCAGTTCGGGAGGCCGCCGGGCGTCCCGATCGCCTTGGGTGTAGCGCCAGCCCTCTTCGGGATTGTCGGCCGTCTGAGTGCGGTAGTTCTCGGGGATATCGTCGAACATGAAGCGGCGGCCGTCTTTGTTTCGCAGAACGCCGCCTTCTCCACGCACGCCTTCGGTGACCAGCAGGCCTTGCACGCTGGGCGGCCAGACCATCCCGGTGGGATGGAACTGGACGAACTCCATGTCCTTGAGGTCCGCTCCGGCGTGATAAGCGAGGGCCAGCCCGTCGCCGGTGTACTCCCAGCTGTTGCTGGTGATGCGATAGGCGCGGCCGATGCCGCCGGTGGCAAGCACGACGGACTTTGCGGGGAATAACAAAAAGTGCCCGCGCTCGCGGTCATATCCGAAGGCGCCTGCGACGCGGCCGCCATCGAGCAGCAACGTCAGGACCGTGCACTCCATGTGGACTTCCATGCCCTGGTGGATGCCGTGGTCCTGCAGCGTGCGGATCATTTCCAGGCCGGTGCGGTCGCCCACGTGCGCGAGGCGAGGGTACCGGTGGCCGCCGAAGTTGCGCTGCAAAATGCGTCCGTCTTTGGTGCGGTCGAAAACGGCGCCCCACTTTTCCAACTCGCGGACACGATCGGGAGCTTCCTTGGCGTGCAGTTCCGCCATGCGCCAACTATTCAGATATTGGCCGCCGCGCATGGTGTCGGCGAAGTGGACCTTCCAGCTATCGCGCTCGTCCACGTTGGCGAGCGCCGCCGCCACGCCGCCTTCGGCCATGACGGTGTGCGCCTTGCCGAGAAGCGATTTCGTAATGACGCCAACGCGCGCGCCATCGGCGGAAGCTTCAATGGCGGCGCGCAAACCTGAACCACCCGCGCCGATTACCAGCACGTCGTAGGGGTGCGTCCGGTATTCGGGCATCAAAAAATTCTCCAGTCACGAATCGCGCCGATGGCGCAGAGGCGGATGTAGATGTCTGAGAATGCCACCGAAAACAGGCTGCACCAGGCCCAGAGTTGGTGGCGGCTATTCAGGCAGCTCACGCATTGATAACTCTTAGCGCGGAACGGCGAAAGCAGTTCGAAACGGCCCCCAACCAGGTGACGGAGCGAGTGGCAGCCGAGCGCATAGCTTCCGAGGAGGAAGACATTGGCGGCCAGGATCAGCGTGCCCAGGCCGATTCCGAACGATACCTGACCGGCTGCATCGGTGAACCACAGCGCTTTCCATACGTCATGCGCGAGGAAGACCAGGAAGATGAGCGCAATGTACATGAAGTAGCGATGGACGTTTTGGAGGATCAAGGGGAAGTGGCGTTCGCCGAGATAGGACTTGCGCGGCTCGCCCACGGTGCAGGAGGGCGGGTCGCCCCAAAACGCTTTGTAATAGGCGCCGCGGTAGTAATAACAGGTGAAGCGAAACAGACCCGGAAACGGAAGGATGAGCAATGCGGGCGACCAGGGTAACCAGGCCGGCCACCACGCGGGCATGGGCCCGAGCAGGGCGTGCGGCGAATCGCCGAAAATTTCCGGGGAATAGAACGGCGAAAGGTAGGGGCCGTAGGTGTAATTCTTGCCTTGGAAAGCGGCCCAGGTGACGTAGACTACGAAGGCAGAGAAGCCCAAGAAAACCAGCAGCGGCGTTTGCCACCATCGATCGCGTCGCAGGGTCTGGCCAAAACGGCGCCTTTCCCAGGACACTTCGGCGAAGGCCATAGCGAAACTTCCTCCATGCCCGGCAGAACGGTCGGGTCCCTCATGATATCGAGTCGCTGGCGGGTATTTCAACCTTCCACCAATCCACTTGGCTTCGTGGAGCCGTATAGTAACCAGAACCTTGGAGGGTTCAAAAATGTCAACAGCTACACCGGGACCAAACGATGCGGCGTGTGCGGTGCGTACGCTCGAAGCGGAATTCCAACGGCTCGCCAACGCCAACGACGCCGCCGGGCTAGCCGAGGCGTTCTATACCGAGGATGCCCAATTGCTGCCGCCCAACGCGCCGCAAGTAAATGGTAAGGCCGCCATACGCGATTTTTGGAAAGCGTTTTTGGCGCAAGGCGTATCGGATGTCGTACTGGAAACGGGCAATGTCATTTCTTCGGGGGACCTCGCCTACGGTGTCGGCAAGTATGGATATACGGCTTCGGGCGTCCGGCAAAACGGCAAGTACGTCGTGGTATACCGGCGGCAGGCGAACGGCTCTTATCGCGCGGTGGCGGATTCGTTCAACAGCAACGCGTAAGCCTATCCCGCGCCAGGCGGCTTGGGCGCAATCAGTGCGACCTTGACCGCCTTTCCGCCCGGCTGCACCTTCATCACCTTGCAGATGAGTTCCAGGCGCTCGGCGGGCGCAATCACACGCGTGAGATTGCGTTCGGCATCGATGCCGGTCAACACCGCGACGCTCCACGAAGGCACATAGATTTCCATCAGGCGCATGGTCTCGAGGCCGTTGTGGAGCAGCACCACGAGTTCCTCGTCGTCCTTCAAAGCCTTCTGCATGGCTTGAATCTGTCCGAGGACCACCGCGCAAACGTTATCCCCCGAACCCGCCGCGGTACGTGAGCTTTTGACGGACTCGGAGACCTGGGCGGCGTCGGCGGGGCGTAGCGAATCGAGCACGTCCTTCACCGGGGCTTTCAGCGCCTGCTGGACGACCTGCTTGGTAATGTCACCGAGAGCCATCTGGCGTCATCCTAGCACGGCGGAACTTCGGGCGCTGTCGTGGTGTCCAAGACGGGAGAGTGAGACCAATTCTGCTGATGGCGCTGGCGGCGGCTGGGCTGGCGCAGACCGTCGTGCCCACCGCGCAGTATGACAACCAGCGGACGGGCGCCAATTGGCACGAGGCCCTCCTCACGCCGCGAAACGTCCATCCAGCGACTTTCGGAAAACTCTTCGTGCTGCCGGTGGACGGCGACACTTACGCACAGCCGCTGTTCGTCCCGCGGCTCGAAATACCGGGCAAGGGAGTGCACAATGTCGTCTTCGTCGCGACCGAACACGACAGCGTGTACGCCTTTGATGCCGCAGGCCGGCCTGACACGCCACTCTGGCACGTGAGTTTTCTGCGAGGCAAGGGCGTCACGACAGTGCCGCAAGCTGCCGTGGGCTGCCAATTCATCGAACCGGAAATCGGGATCACGTCAACGCCGGTGATCGACGCGGCTTCGCGCACGATGTATGTGCTGGTGCGAACCAGCGAGCCGGGAAGCGATGCCAGGCCGCGCTACTATCAACGTCTCCACGCGCTCGATATCGCGGACGGCGCAGAACGGCCTGGCAGCCCGGTGCTCATCCGCGCTTCGGTGAGGGTTCCAGGCCTGTTTGGGCTTTGGCAAAGCGAAGTGAGCTTCCACGCGCTGCGCGAGAATCCGAGGGCGGGCATGTTGCTGACGAACGGCAATGTCTACATGGCTTGGGGCTCGTCCTGCGATGTAGGCCCATATTACGGCTGGGTGCTGGCGTATGACAGCCGCACGCTGCAACAGACCGGTGTATTCAACGCATCGCCCAGCGCTGGCGAGAGTGGAATCTGGCAAGCCGACACCGGAATTGCGGCCGATGAGCATGGCGATGTGTACGCCGTTACCGGCAACGGCACGTTTAACGGGGCGTCGGGCGGACGCGACTACGGCGATTCGGTTTTGAAGATGGGGTTCGCGAACGGCGCGCTGGCAGTCCGCGATTATTTCACTCCATCCAATCAAAGCGAACTGAATGCGCACGACGCCGATCTTGGCTCCGGCGGGCCGGTTCTGCTTCCCGATCAGCCGGGGCCGCATCCGCATCTGCTGGTGACCGCGGGCAAGGGCGGCGTGCTCTACGTGATCGATCGCGACCGCATGGGTCAATTCCACGCTGGCTCCGATAGCCACGCGATCCAGACCATACCCGCCCCTGGTCCCCGCACCGCGGCCTTCGGCGCGCCCGCCTATTGGAACGGGCACTTGTACTATTCCGGCAGCAACGCCCCGCTGAAGGATTTTGCGGTCAACCAAGGCCGGCTGTCGACAGTGCCAATACATCAGGGCGGTGTCGTAATCCAAGAACCCGGCGCCATCCCATCGATTTCCGCCAATGGCACGAAGGACGGAATCGTGTGGGTCCTGCGCACAAAGGGTTGGGAGCAAGGTAACACCTACGGAGTCCTGCAGGCTTATGATGCCCATGATGTAAGCCAACTGCTTTACACCACCGACGCGGGAGGCCGGGACTCGCCTGGCATGGTGCTGCGCTTCACTGTTCCGACGGTGGCAGACGGGCGCGTGTATGTGGGCATGCGGCACGCGTTGTTTGTGTACGGCCTGCGCGATAGCCCCCGCCCGAAACCGCGCTAGGCTCGAACCCCGATATACAATTAGCCCCGCACCAGTAGTAATGTTTTGAGATAGAGGATGACGGAATGAGTAAGAAGTGGATTGCTGCGGTGGTGTTGTCGTGGGGCGTGGCCGGGCTGCTGTTCGCCGCGGAGCCCGAATGGAATGCCGCGAATATCAAAGCATGCGACCGCGCCTGTCTCGTCGCAATCATGGACGGCTATATGGCCGCCATCTACAAGCACGATCCGAAAGCTGTGCCGGCGCTGGCGGCCGACGTGCGCATGACCGAAAACACCGGGCACATGGACGTCGGCGAGGGGATGCTTTGGCGATCGAAGGTGGAACCGACCAGCTTCCATTTGTACGTTGTGGACCCGGTGTCCGGCCAGGTGGCACTCCAGGCGCGAGTGAAAGTTCAGGGCCGAGACACGCTGATCGCCATCCGCTTAAAGGTGGACCGTGGGCAGATTCAGGAAATCGAACAGCTTTGGGCGGGCAACATCAATGCGGCTCCGATTCCGCTGCTGACCATGCCTCGCGCCACGCTGACCACCGACCTTCCGGTCTCGCAACGCGACTCGCGCGAAGTGCTGCTCCGCGCGGCGAATTCGTATTTCGACGCGCTCGAGGGTGACGACGGCAAGATCGCCGCCTTCGCGGATGACTGCGTGCGCTAAGGTCGACAGCAAGATCTTCGCCTACATGAAAAGAATTCGCCCGCGGCGCGCGCTGGTGATCGATGAACAGCGGGGGTTGGTGGCCACCTTCCCGCTCTTCGTTCACGACGGCACTCGTCGGGGCGCTCCGCCGGATGCGTTGCAGAACCCGGTGACGATGGAAACGTTTGGTATCCGCGGGGGAATGATTCACGAGGTGGAGGTGTTTCCGTTCGTCACGCTGCCGTATGGGTTGGGAAACGGGTGGACGGAGGGTTCGGAGCGTTAGTGGACAAAGCACTGCTCCCTACGGTCGCGGCTCGGAAACGGAACGCATACCGAGCCGCGACCATAGGGAGCGGTGCCTTTGCTTTGCGTCGTCTGTCCGATCGCAGACGGCTGAAAGGCGACGATCTGCGCCACAAAGGCCGGGAGGCTTGTACTACTTACGCGACGCCGCCGCGTAGGAACGATGCGGGAGTGGGCGCGGCTGCTCCCATCAGTTTTGGGCCCTGCTGCGTTTCCGGTATCGCATCGCCTTCACCGGGCGCCAGGAACAAGTTGGCATCGATACCGTGCTGGCGCGTGTATAGGTCGTAATAGCGTCCGCCCAGTGCGTAGAGCGAATCGTGCGTGCCGCGCTCGGCAATGCGTCCGTTTTCCACCACCAGGATCTGCTCGGCGCGCCGGATGGTCGAAAGCCGGTGTGCGATCACGAACGTCGTGCGGCCTTCCATGAGGTACGACAGCCCGGCCTGAATCGCTTGCTCGGATTCGGAATCGAGGCTGGAGGTGGCTTCGTCCAGAATCAGAATCCGCGGATTGGCCAGGATGGCGCGGGCAATCGAGACGCGTTGCCGCTGGCCGCCGGAAAGCTTGACACCGCGCTCGCCCACGATGGTGTCGTACTTCTTCTCGAATCGCTCGGCGAATTCGCTGACGTGGGCAATGCGGCAGGCTTCCAGGATCTCTTCCTCGGTGGCTCCCGGCCGCGCGAACGCTACGTTTTCGCGAATCGTGCCGTCGAACAGGAAGGTATCCTGCAAAACCACGCCGAGTTGGGTGCGGTAGGAATCGAGACGCGCATTGGCGAGGTCGGCGCTGTCGACTCGGATGGTGCCCTCGGTGGGTTCGTGGAAGGCGGCGATCAGGCTGATGATCGTCGATTTCCCGGAACCTGAAGGCCCCACCAGCGCCGTCGCCGTGCCCGGTGTAGCTTCGAAGCTGACGTTGTGCAGAACCGGTTTGCCGGGATCATAAGCGAAGGTCACATCTTCAAAAGTGATGTAGCCTTGGATCGGCCCCATCGCCGCCAGGCGGCGTTCGTCTTCGTCTTCCGGCTTTTCGTGCAGGACTTCCTGCGTGCGGTCGAGACCGGCGAGGGCTTCGGTGATCTGTGTACCGATGCCCACCACCTGGAACATAGGCGCTACCAGGAACGCCAGAAGAGCTGTGAAGCTCATCAGATCGCCCAGCGTAAGGGTGTGGGCGAAAATCTCTCGTGCGCCCACATACATCACAATGGCCCCCACAAAGCCCATCAGCACCGTGGCGGAGAAGCTCATCATGGAGATGGCGGTAAGCGATTTCAGCACGTTATCCAGCAGGCGCTGCACGCCGCCCGAGAAGACTTCGGCCTCCTGCGCCTCGGCGTGGTAGCCCTTCACCACGCGCACACCGGCCAGGGATTCGGTGAGCCGTCCCGTGACTTCGGCGTTGATCTTGCCGCGCTCGCGGAAAATCGGCCGGATGCGTTTGAAAGCCACCTGCAGCGCCAGACTGAAGGCCACGATGAACAGGAGCGCGGTGCCCGTGAGAAGCGCGCTAATTCGTACGAGAAAGATCAGGGAGAACAGCGCGGTCAAAAGCCCGCCCACGAATTCCACCAACCCTGTGCCCACCAGGTTGCGAACACCCTCGACGTCGGTCATGATGCGCGAAACCAGCACGCCGGCCTTGTTCGAATCGTAATAGGCAACCGGCAGCCGGCCAATGTGCTCCTGCACTTTTCGCCGCAACTGGGCGATCAACCGCTGCGCCTCTTTCGAAAGTAGCTGGGTGAGGGTGAATGACGTGCCGCCTTGAATCAGCGTAGTGGTCAAGACCAGGAGCACCAGCGGCGTGAGAAGGTCGATCCGCTGTTTGCCGATGATGGTGTCGACCAGGAATTTGGTGGAGATGGGTAACACCAGGCCCGCCGCGCGGTTGATGACCATCAGCCCCATGCCGAACAGCAGCAAGCCGCGGCGCGGCCGGACCAATTCCATCAGCAGCGGGAGGGCACTGCGGAGCTGTTCGCCGGTCGATTTCTTGGACTTGGCGGGCGACACGGTCCTTTCAGAGTAACAGTTGCGGGGATCTTCACGCTGGCATAGCGTTTGCAGTGTTAGAACGTGCCATGCCAGAAAAAGAAACTATCCAACGAGCGGGCGAAGATGCCCGGGAAGGCAAAGCGCCAAGCACCCAAGCGGGAGAATTCGTTAAAGAAGAGATGGACCACATCCGCGAGGGCAAGCACGGAGCGCGTTCACCCCAACAGGCCATCGCGATCGGATTGTCGAAAGCGCGCCGGGCAGGAGTCGCGCTGTCGCCGCCGAAAGCGGGGCGCACTTCGGATCGGACCCGCAAGCGGGCCGAGCGCGACTATGAAAAGGGGCAAAGCGGCGAAGGACGGAAAAAGCCCGCTGTGAAACGGTCGCGCGCCACTTCGACAGCTCTCAAGCGGGAAGGACGTAGCGCGGCATCGCACCAGGCGCTTTCGAAGCAGGCGCGCAGCGCGGCGGCACGGCGAAAGCGTTCATCCAGCAGGAA
>Ga0335081_10006546_pt1 | contig 18570 bp, 19 predicted proteins | sample Lox_Sample_35_FD_206713 | JGI IMG/M metagenome (GOLD analysis project Ga0335081, IMG submission 206713) | Soil microbial communities from Loxahatchee National Wildlife Refuge, Florida, United States - Lox_Sample_3.5 | ecosystem: Environmental > Terrestrial > Soil > Wetlands | place: USA...
CGTCCGGGACCAGCGCCTCGCCGGCGGCGACATAGCCCTCCAGCGGCTGCAGATCCACCAGCGGCTCGGGACACGGGAAGCCGGCCGTCCACAGGGCCCGCAGGAAGACTGCGGGCAGGCATCCGGTTCCTGAATCAGGCGGCCGCCGTGCGGGCCCAGCGCATCCGCGGCACCGCCGTCTCCGGGTGCTCGCCGTAGGCCTGCGCGACCCGGGCCGCGCAGCCCCGGGTCCCGAACGCGCCGATGGCCGCGGCGATGGCCTGGCGGACCTGCGCGGCGCTGGGATCATCCGAACGCTGCAGGGCCGAGGCGAACAGCGCCTCGGCCTCCGTGGTGCCGAGGGACAGGCGGCATGCCGCTGGCTGCATCGTGGACCTCCCTGGCCGGTGACGGTGCCGGCCTGGCCGGCTGAGGTCCAGCGTGCCGGACCGCCACGTGGATGACAGTCACCCGGCTGACACCGTTGGTGTCTGCCCGCCGACATCCGCGCAGGGCCAAGCCAAGCAAAAGGACACGCTCCAGATCATCACGGCCGCTCCCACCTCGTTTGGGCTGGTGACACGTGCGTTAACCGAGTCGTCTGCGGGTTCAGCTCGGCCGAAGGCTCTTCACCGGGAATTCACGGCTTCAGCGCATGATGGCGCAGAACCTTAGCGGGTTCATCGGGGCGTTGCGCGGCTTCCTGAAGCGGCCCGTCTCCCGTGCGCAAGGTTGACGGCGAGGGTTAGGGGGCGGCGATGAGCGGCCGGTACCGCTCCCTGAGTATCTGGTCGCCGCGCTGGCGCAGCGCGGCGTCGCGGACGGCGGCGGGCTGGCGTGGGCGGCGTCGCCGATGAGCACGACCCGGCCGGCGTGCCAGCGTTTCAGGTCGATGGACTCGATCGGCCCGAAATGGATCTGCTCGTCGCAGGTCAGGGCGGCGAGGTAGCTGGTAACCAGCGGTCCGAAGCCGCGGAAGTGCCGCCGGAGCCGGTCCAGGCGCCCCGCGGGCGGGTCGTGGAACGGTTCGCCGTCCAGGCCGGCGAACCCGTAGGTGTGCCCGCCACACCCAGCGTCTGCACGAAGACGCCGCGCAGGTGGTGAAGCCGATCAGCGACCAGGTGCCGGTGCTGTCGGGTGGCGCCTGGACGACGCTCCATGTGGTGCCCTGGTCGGGTGGTGCGGATCAGCGGGTTGCCAGGTAGATCGCTGGCCGCCACCGCCGTGGTGGGGGAGGCAACTTCAAGCATGGACCCGTTGGGATAGCTGTCGGGCGTGGCCGGCGGAGGCTGGATGCGCGCGGCGGCGGCGAAGCGGGCACCTGCGTCGGCCGACAGGTAGGCGTACATGAAATGGCCGCCGCTGCAGTAGGACCAGACGACGGTGTCGCTGGCCGGGGAGTAGGTGCAGGCGATGCCGGGGATCGCCTCGGGCTGGAGGGCGAAGTGGCTGCCGCCGTCTGCTGAGTGCAGCAGGCCGGTGCCGAGCACCGGGCCGTCGCGGGTGCTCATGGCGTTGATGACCCATACCGAGCGGCCGTGGACGGCCAGCCCGGTGCTCACCGCGCCGGCCGCCAGGTCGGCGCTCCAGTGGTCGCTCGATGGCTGCGCGCGCCACAGCCGGGGGGCCGGGGTGCTGCTGGTACAGGTCCCGGTCCTCTGATTACAGCGACAGCGCGCCGGCCGATCAGGCCAACCGCGCGGCAGATCACGCTCTGCATGACTGCACAGACGCCAGCCCGGCCGGTCCGGTTGCCCTCAACGGGCCCTGCGTGCCGCATACCTGACCAGCGCGAGCATGGGCATCGTCCCGACTGGGCCCGTTCCTCGCCGCCGCTGCCCAAAAGGGGCAGACGGCCGCTATGAGGCGGTGGCGGGCTTGCGGGCGATGAAGACCAACTCGAGCCCGGGACGGTCCGGCGCGCCGCGGACATCGGTCAGCTCGTAGCCCGCTGAGGCGAGCGAGTCCTCGATCACCGGACGCGGCGGGTAGCGCCGGATGCCCTCCGAGGTCATCGTGGCCCCGTCAGCCGCGAAAACGTACGTCCGCCGGGTGCTGACCAGGTCACCCTCCACCCCGGTCACCTCGAGCCAGCTCTCGAACACCCCCGCGTCAGCAGACTCCCGCCTGACATAGGTAGTCTCGCGGTTCCAGTTCAGCCACGGCTGGCCGACCGGGTCCACGGACTCGAACACCAGGTAGCCGCCGGGACGCAACGCCGCATGGACACCGCCCAGCGTCGCCAGCCACTCCTGCTGGGTGAGGAACACGTTGCTGACGTTGCCGGTCATTGTCGCCAGGTCCACCGCAAGGGCCGGCAGGCCCGTCACGTCGCCATGGATCCACCGCACTCGCTGCGCGCCTGGCTTGGCCCGGGCGACATCCAGTGACGCCGCGGCCGGGTCCAGCCCGACCACCTCAAAGCCGCGCTCGGCGAGCATGCTCGCCCAGTTACCCGTCCCGCAGCCGACATCAAGCACGCTGCGCGCGCCGAGCTCAGCCACGATCGCCAGGTAACTGGGCAGGTCAATGCGCTCCCCTTCCCACACGTCATAGATCCTGGCCAGCCGCGGCTCCGCGAAGAGGGCATCCTGCACGGCAAATCAGCATAGTGCGGTCAGGAACCGGGAAACAGACTGGCCGTTCGGGTGCGGCACAGACAGCCAGCTTTCTATGAGTCCGACGCCTACCAGAAAGCCCGTCAGGTCCGGCTGCGCTCATCGACCGCAGGCGTGGTCGCCATGGACGGCATCTCCGATAGGTGACGGATCGACCCGGCCCGGCATGACGACGGTGCAGGTCACCAGCCAGGCCCAATCCGGCGGTCTGACGCTTACGGGGGTTCCTGGCGAGTGGCCCGCTGGCGTGGCCACCAGCCGGGGACAGCCCGCCGGTAGGCCTCGTACTGCGCGCCGTAGCGCCGGGCCAGGGTGGGCTGTTCGTACCCGTAGACGAACGCGGTAAAGGCGCCGCCCACTGCCGCGGCGTAGCCCAGCAGCACCGGGCGGCCCAACAGGAGGGCCTGGCCGGTGATGACGGCCAGCACGGCCAGGTACATGGGATTGCGGACATGCCTGTAGAGCCCGCGGCCCTGAGGGGTCGCGGCCTCACTCCTCGAGCAAGCCTGCGGCCACGAACGCCCGGTGATAGATCTCCCGGATGACCTGCTGCTTGCGGGCGTTGTACTGCATGACGTGCTCTCCAGCCGCGTTGGCCGCGGACGCAGCCTCGCCCTTGGCGGCGGCGTAGCGGCCGCGGTCGGCGGGGTTGCCACGCAGCCAGTCACGGAAGATCCGGTGCCGCAGCGGCTCGGGACTGTCGAACCCGAAAACATGCAGATTGCACCGCGGCCCGTCCGCCGCCAGAGCCCGGTGGCCATACCACCAGGGCTCGCGGATCACCAGCCGGAACCCGATCGCCTCCAGCGCTGGCACATAGTCGCGCTCGCGGTCCGGGTCGGCCACCGTCAGGTCGATGTCGATGACGGGCTTGGCCGCCAGCCCCGGGACGGAGGTGGAGCCCACGTGCTCAAGCTGCAGCACCCGCCAGCCCAGGGCCTGCCGGATCCGGGCGGCCAGGTCGTCGTACTGCCGCGGCCAGGCGGGGTCGGGCTCGGTTACCTCGATGCCGTCGGCTGGGGCGGCGCCGGGCACCCATGGATCGGCTCCCGGCGGTGGCGGGGAGTCGTCGAATGACACGATCTCGGCTCGGCTAGGCATCAGTGCAGTTTATGACCCGCTCATCGATTCCGGTCGACCTCGGCGCGCAGATCGATCTGATCGGCGCGCTTGAGCCGATCAGCATCGAGGCCGTCCCGGCCGCCCCGAACGGCGGGTCCGCGCGTCTGCCGCGGCAGGCTTCGATCACGCTCCGCACCTTTTCTCGTTACATGAGGACGAGCATGCCCGGCAGGCTGGCGCGTAGGCTTGCGATGCGATCAGGGAGGTACGCTTTGGCTCGTCGCGCAACCGCCGTTTTCGTGACTTTCGCGGCTGCTGACACGCTTCTCGCGGCAACAGGGCACGACCGGCAGCGCTGGCTGACCAAGCCGTTGCTGATGCCGGTGCTGATGGCGGGCCGCGACCGCTCGGCGCAGCGGGCGCTTGCCCTCGGCGGCGCAGGCGATGTGGCCTTGCTCGGCAGCAGCCAGATCGCTTTCACGGCGGGGCTGGCGAGTTTCCTGGCCGGCCACGTGGCCTGGATCATCGCCCTGCGCCAGCGCCCTGGCGGCGGACGCCTGCGCGCCCGGCCAGCCCTGGCCGCGCCGCACGTGGCCGCGTTCGGCGCGCTGAACGCCTACCTGTGGAAGCGCACCGGCCGGGACCGTATCCCGGTCATCGTCTACAGCACCGCACTGCTCGCGATGTCCCTGGTGGCACTGGATTCCGGGTCGCCGCGGACGGCCGCCGGCGGCGCGCTGTTCCTGGCATCGGACGCCCTGCTGGCGCTGGAGAAGTTCGGCGGCCTGCACTGGCCCGCTCATGAGGGCCTGGTGATGGCGACGTACACCAGTGCCCAGGCGCTGCTCGCCGGCTAACTGCCCGTGCCGGCCCGCGCCTCTCCGGCCAGGACACGACCGGCAGCGCGTTACCCGAGCCGCGATAACGCATGGCCGTACCGCGGCCGCACCCTCGATCGTGATCACAACCGGGATCGCCCGGCCCGTACTACGCGCTGCGCGCTTCGGCGGTAGTCCCTCCGCGCTGGTAAACACGCGTAACGATTCTGTACGGTCCGTATGGCTATGACAGCGTTAAGTGGGTTCAGTCGCCGACCGGGTGCCAGGCCGGCGTGCCGTCGATGACGATGCGGCCGAAGGGCGCGCCGGCGAAGTGGATGCCGAATCCGATCGTGTCGGGCTTGGCGAGTTCCGTGAGGAGGCTGGTGCGCAGGCTGGTGGACTGCTGGTGGTTGAAGTCGAAGGTGTTCTCCCACAGCGGGTGGGCGATCTGGAGGGTGGAGTGGAAGGCGTCGCCGAAGGCGATCACCTGCTGCCCGCCGGCGTCGATGACGTAGGCGGCGTGCCCGGCGCTGTGGCCCGGCATGTACCTGACGCGGACGCCGGGGAAGATCTCCTGGCCCTCGGCCACCGTGCGCACCTGCGGCGCCAGGGCCTTGATCATGTCGCCCATGCCCTGCGCCTCGGCGAAGTGACGCTGGGTCCACTCGGATTCGGCGACCAGGTAGCCGGCGGTGAAGGCGGGCCGGTCGCTGCCCGGGGCGGGATGCCAGGCCCACCCGAAGTGGTCGGCGTGCAGGTGGGTGAGCGCGATCGCCTCGATGTCCGCGGGGCCGCGGCCGACCTTGGCGAGGTTGTCCAGCAGCGCGCCGCCAGTCATGACGCCGTAGGTGTTCAGCGGCGGCCCGATTGTTATCGGGCCGGCCCCGGCGTCGATGAGCAGCGCGCGGCCGTCGCGTTCCACGAGCAGCCCCCCGACGCTGGCCAGCAGGAACCCGCCCTCGTCGAGGTAGCCGGCGTGCTGCGCCCACTCCTGCTCGGTGACCTCGGGCAGCAGCATCCGGGCGTTGATCGTGGTCTGGCCGTCCGGCACGTAGGTCAGCTTGGTGTCGCCGAGCGTCAGGGACCGGATGTCCGCGGGGTCCCGGAACCGCTCGCCCAGGGTCGATGCCGTGTCTGTCATGAGGCTCATCCTCCATATCCTTATGGCCTGAAATGTTCAAATCATAATTATCATAACTTGAAGGAGATTGCTAGACTCGATCTATGACGATGTCGGATGTGCAGGCAGCCGCGGACTGGGAGCTGGCCAAGCTGGTGCACGAGCTGGACACGCAGAGCTATGCGCGGCAGCGCGAGCGGGTGGGCAAGCTCGGCCTCACCATCGGGCAGGCCTCCGCGCTACGCGAGCTGACGGGCCCGATGACCTTGCGGGAACTGGCAGTCCGGATGGCCTGCGAACCGTCGAACGCCATCGTCGTGATCGACCAACTCGAGAGCCAGCAACTGCTCGAACGGCGTCCCCACCCCACCGACCGCCGGGCCAAACAGCTGATGCTCACCCCCGGTGGCGCCGAGCGCCGGGAAAAGCTGCTGGAATCCCTGAGGGGCGAGGAACCCCTCATGACCGGCCTGACCCAGCAGGAGCAAGACACGCTCCAGGACCTGCTGCAGCGAGCCCTCTCCCGCCGCTGACCACCCTCGCCCCAGTGCGGTCAAATCACGCGAACAAAACCGCCGCCCAGCCCGCCAGGTGCGGTCAAAACTCACGAACAACCGCAGTCAAAAACTCACGAACGAAGCCAGGCCACCGCAGCGCAGGCGCATCAAGCAGTCAGCGAAATGCTCCAGGCCGATTTAGCATGGCAGACGGATCGGCGACTGTGCGCCGGCATGCGCGGGCAGATTCTCCAGTTATGGCATCGTTGGCCCGGCTGCTGCCGGATTGATCGCAGGTTATGCCGCTTGTGTATCGGTAGGCGGCAACCCGCATGCCTCTGGCGCCGGTTAATGAGCCATGGACCTCGTAGGTCACCAGAGCATCGTCATCCTGCGAAAGAGAGGAGGAGCGGCGGCGAGCACGGCAGTGGTGACTGGTAACGCGGACGGCGTCCGCGGCAGGCGGCCGAGCAGGTAGAACTCGTCGTTCGGCATGGTGCTGGTCAGGTGCGCCAGCCGGTTCGACATGGCGAAGAACGCGCTGATCGAGCCGACATCCCAGATGTCATCGTCAGTCAGGCCGTGCGCGCGCAGCGAACCCAGGACCTCGTCATTGACCGTCCACGGCTCGACCGCGATCTTGACGGCGACCTCCAGGATGGCGCGCTGGCGGTCATCGAGCTCGGCGCTGCGCCAGTCGGTGGCGACCTGGTCGGCGATCCGGGGGTTGCGCGTCCGGATCCGGGCGATCGCACCGTGGGCCACGACGCAGTACAGGCAGCGGTTCTCCGCACTGGTGGCCACCACGATCAGCTCCCGGTCGCCCTTGCTGAGCGCCGGCGTCTCCTTGTCCATCAGCGCGTCGTGATAGGCGAAGAACGCACGCCATTCGGCAGGCCGGCGGGCCAGGCTGAGGAAGATGTTAGGGACGAAGCCGGACTTTTCCGCAACCTCCTTGATGCGGGATAGCAGGTCTTCGGGCATGTCCTCAAGCGACGGCACGTCAAACATGCTCCTCACCCTATCGATCACTATCACCAGGCAAGCAGAGCCAGTCTTCCTGCTGATGATCGCCGGCCACGAGACCACGGTGAACCTGATCGCCAGCGGGGTGCTGGCGCTGCTGAAGTTCCCGGAGGAGATGGCACGGCTGCGGTCCGACCCGTCGCTGCTGCCGGGGGCGGTCGAGGAGCTGCTGCGGTACGCGAACCCGCTGAACCACGCGACCGAGCGGTTCACGCTGGAGCCCGTGGTGATCGGCGGCGTGGAGATCCCGGCGCACGAGTGGGTGACCTGCGTGACGTCGTCGGCCAACCACGACCCGTCCCGGTTCGGTTCGCCCGGTCGCCTGGACCTCGGGCGGGACACGAGCGGCCACCTGGCGTTCGGCCACGGAATCCACTACTGCCTGGGCGCTCCGCTTGCCCGGCTGGAGGGTGAGGTTGCGTTCGGGGCGCTGCTTTCCCGGTTCCCGGTGCTGTCACTGGCGGTACCGGCGACCTCGCTGCGATGGCGGCCGTCGAGCCTGATCCACGGCCTGGAGGCGCTCCCGGTCCGGCTGCGCTAGTCCGGGGCCGCATCACGCTCATGAGCGCGCGGCTAGCCAAGGATGCTGGCAACCGGGACGGAGCCCGCCGAGGTCAGATGGTCCAGTTGACCGGGTAGTTGACGATCGGGATGAACGTCACGCCGACCGCCTCCATCTCTCCGCGCGCATCGACGGTCATCTCCTTGAGCCGGCCCATCTGCGCCGCATGCTCATCGGAGTCCCAGACGCTGACGTTCACGATCGAGCCCTCCGGCGAGACGCCGGCGTACCAGTGAATGAGCCCCGGCAGTCGCTTGATGGCCGGGACCAGGTACTCCGAGACCTTCGTGTTCACGGCGTCGACATCGGCGAACCGGCTCGGGTCGAAGCTGCCCCGCGAGACACGCACGACGGCGGTCGCCGTCCCAGCACTACCCCGCGGCCGCGCACCTGAGGGTGGTGGTGATCCCGGACACCGGGCACGCCCTCGCCCTCGCCACCACCGCTCCTGCCACCGATGCCGTCATGATCGGCTGGTCACTCTCGGTCCTCGCCCCGTGAAGATCCCGCCGCCCGGAGAATGGGCGGGCTAGCTGGCAGCTGGCCAGGTGTGGACTGGCAGCCCGGTGGCGGCCCATTGGAGGTAGCGGTCGAGCATGATGGCCAGCGCACGCTGCCGGTCATGGTGTCGTTCGGAGGCGGCCAGCGTGGCGCGCTGCCACGCTGCGCCGGTCTGCCCTGAGGCTGCCCTGGCGGAGATCACATCAAGCAGCCCATTCGCCTCTTCGGCGGCCACGCCAGCCTCAAGCAGCCCCTGCCGTGCCGCTGGCACCAACTCGGCTATGAGCTTGGCGGCGGGGACCGTCCGCATCTGGTCTCGGTGCCCTGCTGGCCAGCTCAGCTGGGCGGACAAGCCGTGCTGGGCGGCACGGTAGAAGCTATGGTCGGCCCGTTCGAACGGCAGTGCGTAGGTCCAGTGCTGGTCTTGTGCGGCCAGCCACAGTGACAGCCCGATCAGGAATGCGGCGTTAGCCAGCATGTCGATCGTGGTGGGGCCGGCGGGCAGGGCGCGCATCTCGATCCGCAGATGCCCGCCCCAGCCGGGGTCGTAGATAGCGCGGTTCCAGCGCCACACGGTGCCCTGGTGCAGCCGGAGCTCATCCAGCGGTGGCGCCTGCTTCCCGGCGCTGCCGGCCATCGGGCCCAGGCCGCTGAGTACCGGCAGCAGGGGCTGGTGCAGCCGGATGCTTTCGGTAAACAACTCCAGCGGGCCGCCGCGCAGCCAGCCCGTTCCCAGCGTGATGCGAGCCGGCCGGCGGCGGGGTCCGTGGCCGGGACGGTCGTCCACCGACTGCTTGAACACGGCGATCCGGGTCTCTTCCCAGAGCCGATGGCCCAGGAAGGTGGGTGAGTTGCCGGACACGGCCAGCACCGGTGCCGTGGCCAACTGAACCGCGTTGTAGGTGCGCGTGAAGTCATCCGGAGCTACGCGAAGGTGCACCTGGAACGAGCTGTTCGCCCCTTCCAGCGCAACATCGGCGTTGGCTAGTTCCAACGGGTGCTCGCCGGCGATCTGGATGCGGAACCGGTCCTGGCGGAGCCGCCGCAGGCCACTATTCAGCATCCGGTACCGCGGCAGATCGGTCAGTGCGCCGGGACCGAAGTCAGCCTCGGTGAGCGTGGGCAAGATGCCGATGAGCGCGGGCCGGGCTGCGTGGTCTTTGGCGGCGTCGGCCACCCGGTCAACTAGCAGGTTCAGTTCGCCGCCGAGCGCGGTGAACGGCCGCCCGGCCAGCGCGGCGGGTGATGCATTAAGTTCCAGGTTGAACCGGTCCAGCTCGACGGTGACCCTCGGATCGGCCACCGCGGCGCGGATGGCCTGATTGTGCGGCAGCGGCCGGCCTGCGCTGTCAATGAGGAAGAGCTCGAGCTCGGCACCGATCGTGGCGGGGCCGGTCCCGAATCCAGGGCGGTTCAGCAGGCGCGCGAGCACGGCCAGGCATTCCTCGAGCCGTTCGGCGAAACGGGAGTAGTCGCGCTCGTCGAAGTCTTCCGTGCCGATGTCTGTTCCCATGGCCGGACCTCACCATCGTGTCCGGGGCTACGGCCCCGGGCTGCCGTTCCTGTCCTGGTGCGAAGGGCCGCCTGCCGCCGAGATCCGACGGCCGGTCAGCTTCGCGGGCAGAATGCGCACGTAGCGCGTCTTGGCGCCAGGTACCCACGGGGATAGCCGCAGCTTGCGCAGGCGTGCCAGCTCTTCCGGGTCAGTGACCTCGGTGGCCTCGCCGCGGACCACGACGCTCCAGCCCGTGTGCGCCGCCTCATCGGCCCCGTCGACCTCGAACGCGACCCGGCCGCCCCTGGCCGCAGCGGCGAGCTTGGTTCCTTCGTCGGTGCGGAATACCACCATGTGCCGGTCTAGGACGAAGTTGACGGGAAAGATGATGGGCCCCTGGTCGTCCACCACAGCCACCCGGCCCAGACGCTGGCCGGAAAGCAGCTCGAAGCACTCGGACTTGGTCAGCTCCTGCCAGCGCGCCCGCTGCCCGGGCCCGTCATTCATGGCCGGACCGGAAGGTTCGCCGCCGCCGGGCGCGAAACAACTGCTGTTCGTACTCGGCGGGATCGGCTCCTCCGCTTCGCAGCCGACGGTAATACCAGCCATGTCAACCCAGTTGGCGCCGGGCCGAGGTCACAGGGCAGATGCCAAGGTCCGCGCACAGCGGGACGTTGGTCTCCAATCGGCAACCCGATGGTAGCCGTTCCTGACGGCGACCTTCCTTCAGGCGGAGGCTATTATTCAGGCGGACGGAGGCTGAATATCGCGATGGGTCCCGCGGCAGATATTCCAAGGCCTCGGGTACGCGATATACCGAAGCAGGATCTGATATTCATCCAGCACGAGGCAGCTTCTAGTATTGTTTCCAGACTGCCCCATCATGAATATTCATGAACTTCCGGATCTGATGGCTTCATGCTACCGTGAGGTAGCCCCGAGACGCCGGAGGCCCGCATGGACGGGACGCCTGACTACAACGTCTTCCTCGCCGCCTACTACAAGGCCGCAGATCCCTCGCTTACCCAGCATGCGATCGGCTCACGGGCCAACCTCGGCACGCAGGCTCAGGTGTCACGGCTGCTCGCGGAGGCACGGTCGAAGGGATACCTGCGCGAGGTCTTCGAGTTTCCCGCCGACATGCCGCCGGACGAACGCCGCCAGCTGCAGCGGCGGCTGGAACTGTCGTTCTACAAGCAGCACGCGCAGCTTGAGGCCGCTTTGACCAAGCGGGCCAGGGAGCTGTGCCGTACCCGCTCCGATGGCGGCAACCCGTTCAAGCGGCTGCACGTGGTGGCCACGCCCGGCTGGGACGAAGGGGATGAGAAGGCGCGCGAGGACGCCTTCGGCGCGTTCGGGGCCAGCGCCGCCGAGATCGCCGCCGGCTACATTGACGAGGCCGATTCCTGCTCGGTCTCCTGGGGCCGGACGATCGACGCCACCGTGCGGCGCATCCGCTCGCGCGGCAAGCCACCCGGGCCCGGGAAAGTCTTCATGCCGATCGCCGGCGAGCCGACCAACTTCGAACCCAACGGGGTCAGCCCGAGCGACGCGGCCCGCATCCTGGCTGCCGCCTGGCCGGGATCGGAGCACCTGTCGCTGCGCGGCGGGCCGGCCCGGATCCCCAAGTCGGTCTACGAGCACGACCGGGACGGCATCGCCCGGGAGATGGCGAGCTATTCCAAGAACTACCGGCGGATCTTCGGGCGGCCGGGCGGGCTGATCGAGAACGTCGCGATGATCCTGACCGGCATCGGCGACGTCACGACGAGCAAGCGAACCGGCGAGCAGGCCGACCCGTGGTACCTGGAGACCGCCGACGCTGAAGACCCGGAGGTCCTCGGGCTCGCGGTGGGGAACATCGGCGGCGTCTGGATAGCCCGCGACGGCCTGGCCGAGCCAGGCACCGGGAAGGTCGAGCAGGTGAACAAGCACTGGCTCGGCGCCCAGCATGACGACTTCCGGCGCTGCTCGCTCAGCGGCGGCGAAAGCGGCCGTCCGGGCGTCGTCGTCCTGGCGGTGGAGCCGGAGAAGGCCGCGATCGCGCTCGAGGCCCTGTACCTGGTGAACGTGCTGATCATCAGCAGGCAGCTCGCGGACACGCTGGCTCGCGAGCTGCTCGGCGCGAGCCGGGAATGAGGTGAGCCGGATGGTTCAGCCAGACGACCGGACAGGTCACCGGGTCATCATCGCGCTCGACATCGAGAAGTCCACCAGCCGCCCCGATCTGGTCAAAGCCCAACTCCGCCGCACGGTCTACGAGCTATTCGAACAGGCGCTGCGCTCGGCCGGGATTCACCCGCGCTGCCGTGACCGGTTCATTGACCGCGGCGACGGGATCCTCGCGCTGATCCGCCCGCTGGACCAGGCACCCAAGGCGGTGCTGCTGAATCGCGTCATCCCCGCCCTCAGCCAGCTACTGGCCAGCTACAACGCGAACCTCCCGCTCCCCGAGAGACCGCAGCGGCAGCTGCGGGTCCGCGCCGTCGTGCACGCCGGAGAAGTCCACTACGACGCCAACGGCTGCTTCGGCGAGGCACTGGACGTCGCCTTCCGCCTGCTCGACGCCGCCTACGTGAAAAAGGCACTCCGGGAGGCGGCCGGCCCGCTGACCCTGGTCGTCTCCGCGGAGATCTACCGGTCCGTCGTGCGCCAGGGCCACCGGGGGATCGACCAGCACACCTACCGGCCGCTTGTCCGGGTGCAGGTGGCGGGCAGCCGCCACCAGGGCTGGATCCACGTCCCCCAGCAAGCCGCCCCCAGCCGGGTGGCCGACATGGCCTGGTACCGGCAGCCCGTCTATCCACTTGGAGCCCGGCCTGCCAGCCACGTGACGCTATCGTGAAGGGGTGGGGGCGGAACCGGTTACCAGGCCATCGGGGAATCAGGGAAGCTCAGCCGCGGCCGCAGGAAGACGGCTTCGCCGCGGGCGACCGCCCGCACGGCTCGCCTCCACGGCGGTGCCGGTCCCGGCGGCGGACCGCACCGACCAGGAGCCGCCGAGCTCTTCGGCCCGTCTTGACCAGCCATCAGTAGGCATTTCTGCCCACACATAGGCACGGCATCCTCCCTTAAAGGGGTAACCCGGCCCCTGCTCTCCGGCATCCGCGCTCGGCAGGCTGGCAGACATCGGCGGGAGCGCCCCGGCCGGATCTGAGCAGACAGGAAGATCCCGTGTTCACCAAACCCCAGATCACCAGCAAGCCCGCCCGCAGCCAGCAACTCGTCCGCCAGCCGAACCGTAATGACAGCACCGCGAGCCAGGCCAGCCCGGCAGGACTGCCCGGCCGACGCCCCGGCCGGCTAGGGCGCCGCCTGCGCTGGCTGGCGCTCAGCGTCGCCGGGGCCACCTGCGCGCTGGTCTTCGGTGCTGGAGCGGCATCGGCAGCGTCGGGTCCTCAGTGGAGCCCGGTTATCTCGCCTCAGTACTGGAGCGGCTATTTCGGTAACTGCAGCATTCTCGCCGGGCCGGTTTACGACCCGTACACGACCGGCGGACGGTTCGACGTCATCGGCGGCGGTCAGTTGTTCTGCAGCACGAGCCACAGCTATTCCGTCAAGACCCAGGAGTACTTCTCCTGGACGGGCACAGGGGCCAGCTACTACCTGCAATCCGACAGCGGGTGGTACTCGGCGACCAACTCCGGCTTCCCCACCACGATCCAGGAGACTGGCCGCATATGCGGGACCGGCTACTGGTTCACCCGCGTCACGGTAAGCGTCGCGGGCTACTCCCCGCTGTATTTCGACAGCACCCCGCACTATGTCCCGGCAACCTTGGGGTGCTGAGGATCCCGATCCTGCCCTGACCCTGACCCGGACCGCCGGGCAGGGCCAGGGCAGCGTCATGCCGGTGTCACCGTGTCAGATCAGGCCGACCTGCAAGGCTAGCCGGGTTGCTTATCAGACCCGAAAGATTGTTATGAACCATGGGTTATTCGTGACGGACGGCTTCCGCGAACGAATTCCGCACGTGGCGGCAGGATTACGGTACTGAGCGGGTGCTGCGGAGTAATCCCGAACTGTGTAGATTGGTGTCCTGACCTGGACGTCTGGGCGGAGGGGGGAAACTGTTGCTGGATGCGTTCGTGGGGCGATTCTTACCTTGGGGCCTGCTGATATTCGTGGTGATGCAGGTCACTATGAGTAACTTCGGAAGACGGGACTTTGACGCATCGGGCAGTGCGGACTGACTAGCTTTGCGACTTGTCCTGATGCTTCTGGGCCGCTGCCCGCGAGGCGACAAACGGGAACGGCACCTAGCCAACTGACCGGCCTGCATGACGGGATATCAGCGCTGCCCGGCAACAAGCGAGAGAAGATCCGCCGTCAGCTGACGGCCTGACATGTTACAGGAAGGGCCAGCGGACGCCGGGTGCCGCTCGTGACGCGGGAACGGCCCAGGCTGGCCTGTCGCTGACATCCGCTGGCAGAGGGAATCGAGGAACGCGCTTATGACGGCATCGCGAGTGAGGAGAGAGTCATGGCGGTCTTTGTAATCGAACGCAGGTTCGCAGAGGATATTGACCTCAGCGAGGAAGACGTCACGGAAATCAACGTGATCAACGACGAGGAGGGTGTCCGCTGGTTGTATTCGTTCTTGTCGGTGGACCGGCGGAAGACGTACTGCCTGTACGAGGCGCCGTCGGTGGAGGCGGTCCGGCGGGCCGCGGTCCGAGCCGGCCTGCCGGCCGATGTCGTGATCGAGGTGAGCGGGAAGGTGCACAGCGACGGGTCGCTGAATCCGGTCTGACGCGCCGGTTGGCAACGGGGCGAGTCAGAGCAGCCCGCGCGCGGATGCGTAGATGGCGGCCTGGGTCCGGTTGCCCGCGCCGATCTTCATCAAGATGTTCCGGACGTGATTGGCGGCCGTGTTCTCGGTGATGAACAACTGCCCGGCGATTTCCCGGTTGCTGGCCCCGGCACCGAGCAGGCGCAGCACGTCGATCTCCCGGCTGGTAAGCCCGTCAGGACGGGCAGGCAGGCGAGGCTCCTGGCCATCACGGGTGGTGAGCATGCCGATGACCCGGCGGAGTCCGCACGGCTTGGCGATGGACAATGCCTGCTCGGTCAGCTCCTGTGCCCTCGCCGTGTCCTTCGCTGTGCCCCGTAGATGTGCCGCGTGAGCGGCCAGGGTTTCGGCCTGGTGCAGCGGTGCCTGTGTCCGCACATCGAGGTCAAACGCAGCCTCAAAGTGATCTTCGGGCGAACCAGTGTCCAGCAGGGAGTCGAGCTGGCCGAGATACCGGTCGGCGCTGCCGAACACTGCGGCGAAGTGCCCGGCGAGCAGGTTCAGGCCCGCATACTCGGCTATCAGGGGCCGCAGCCGACGGGCCGCCGGCAGGTCTTCCAGCCCGATGGCCGCCTCGGTCATGAACACTAGCCGGATAGGCCAATCGCCAGAGTCGCGGTCATGGTCGTCGTGCCGGTCGAGCAGCCACCGCAAGAGCCGCTGCGCCGGCTGCTCCAGTCCCAGTTCGGTATAAAGCGCGAGCAGGCCGGGCGCCCACCGCTGAGTAGGTGACTCCTCGCCGGTGATCAGCGGCCGCACCGGCTCCAGATGTCCTGCCTCGCGCTGCACCAGGTACATCTGCACCCCGTACGGCCCCTCGGTGTCATCTGACCCGAACGATTCGCCGTATTCGACCAGGCACGAACAGGTCTGCTTCGCAGCGCCGAGGTCACCCGCGGTGAACTGGCGGGCGTAGCGGATGCACCCGGCAAAATAGTCCCAGTAATCACCACCGACCTCCCGCGAGGCCCTGGCCAGATCGGCCTCACAGCTGTCCAGGCCGACGACATCCCCGTTGATATAGCTCGCAAGCCCCCGGAAGCACGCGGCAGCCCCCAGGTGCTCGGCGTTGCCAGACCGGCCAGCCAGTCGAGCCAGCTCGTCGGCCCGGCCCAACCGCGGGGCGATATCGGCGGGCCGGTAGGGATGGAACAGGGTGGCGTCGAGCGTGCTGGCGAGCAGGTCCTTATCATCCAGCGATCGGGCCATGGCGATGGCGTCATCGCCAAGCGCCCGGGCCTGGCCAGAGGCGCCGGTCAACGCGACGGCCCGGCCCAGGCTGGCGATCCCGCGGATATACAGGGCATCCGCGGGATCGCGCGGGACCCCCTGCAGCGCCTCAGTGATCACCTGGACCGCGCGGTGCCCCCAGCGGCCGGGGCGGAACGACGCCGTCTCATAGCTGATCGCGGCCCGGAGCCGCTGCCTCGGATCGCCTGTTGCGATGACTTCTTCGCCGAGTTCGCGGGCGCGGCCAAAGTCCGCAGCGAGCAGGTAGCAGCGCGCTGCCTGCAGTCGCAGGTCGTCCCGCTGCTGCGGGAGCGCGGCGGCTGAGGCGGCGCGCTGGTACAGGCGGGCTGCGTCCGCGTGGGCCAGGGCACGGTCGGCGATCTGCGCTGCCTGGACCAGGTACAGGACGGCTTGCTCAACGTACCCCAGCGCGCGGGCGCTGGCATAGTGATGGGCCAGTCGCTGCACCCGCCGCTGCGCGGCAGGGAAAGTGTGCTCCAGCTCCTCGGCGATCCGGCTGTGCGCCCTGGTCAGGCGGGAGGGGGACAGGCGCTCCAGGAGCACCTGCCGCGCGATGGCATGCAGGAACTGGAAATGGCCGTCACCGTCGGCCGATGGCTCAAGTATGCCCAGGTCTACTCCCGCGTCAAGGGCGGCCAGCGCGGTATCGGCTGGGTGCCGAGACACCGCCAGCAGCTCGACGGAATCGAATTCCTCACCCATAACGGCCGCGAGCTCGATGACCTCCTGATATTCCGCGGTGAGCCGGCTCAGACGGTGCTCAAGTGCGGCTTTGACTGATTCCGGGGCGGCGAAGGCGCCGGGGCGGATGTTGGCGAGCTCGCCGTACCCGGCTAGGTCGCGCCATAGCTCCCGCAAGAAAAATGGGTTACCCCCGGTTTGGTCGCGCAGCAAAGCCGCCGCCCTTTGCACTTGACGATCTGGAACCAGGATTTGGCGGGCCAGGTAGTCGGCGATGTCGTCGGTGGTGAGCGGCGGCAAGTCCAGGCGGCGCACCCCGTCTAGGTGGTACAGGCCCGCGATAGCCTCGCCCAGCGACCTGGAACGATCTGGTGCCGATGTCCGATGGGTCACCAGGATGAGGATCCGCACGTCCATCGCGTGCTCCACCAGGTACCTAAGCAACTCTAGCGCCGTCGCACCGGCCCACTGAAGGTCCTCCAGCACCAGCACCAGTGGTGCCTGATCCGTAGCACCGCGAAACGCCGCCACCACGGCGTCATACAGCCCCCGCTGGTACCTCGGCTCCGCCGCAGCAGGCGCGACATCCATCCGGCCCGCGACAGCGGAAAGCAGGTCGAGCCCCAGTTCACCCCCGGCCGCTCCCCAGTCTGCCAGGGCAATCTGGCCCTGGCGGAGAGCCGGCAGCAGCACACGGATCGGCCCATCGAACGGCTCGTACGGCGCGCTCAGTTCGGCTACGCATGAACCTAGCAGCACCATCGCATCATGGCCGTAAAAGGCGCGCGCCGCCTCAGCGGCTAGCCGTGACTTCCCCGCACCAGGCTCACCGCCAACGAACACCGCACGGCCCGCGCCAGCAACAACTGCCGTCCAGGCCTCCTCCAGAACAGCAAGCTCGGCCCGGCGGCCGACAAACGGCGGCTGCTGACCCTTGTTGGTCCATCGCATCGGAAACGACGGGCGTGCCCATTCCGGCATTCCTCCAGCGTACGCATCGGCCCACACACCGGCCATGACCAGAATCCACTAAGCCTGGCACGTACGGACATTGATCAGAACCGGTCATGTGCAGCGCTGACGCTATCCCTAGCGTCATGTCGAGGGCCGGAACGCCTGGCCGTATCCGAACACCGGGAGAAGAAAATGTCCACACGTGTTACCTGCCGCCGGACCCGCCTGCACACCGCCGCGTGGCTGCGCGGCATAGCCGCGGCCCTGGCCGTCGTGACCAGCGGCCTGCTGGCCTGGGCCGCCATCCCGGCCGCCTCCGCCGCGACTATCCTGATCCCGGCCCCGGACGGCGCGGGCGGGACAGTCCCCGCTACCCCGCCGACTGTCCCGGTCCAGGTGACCATAGCGGGCGGCATGCCCGGCTGGCAGGTCACCCTCATCGCAGTCGCTGCCGCCCTGATCGCGGCCACTGTCGCGGTGTTCCTGGACCGCGCCCGGGCCGACCGCCGGTCCGCCTCCGTCACAGGATGACACCAGTCGACCGTGCGGACACGCGAGCCAGCCACACGTCATTCTCCAAGGCCGCATCGTATTCATCGTTACGTCCCCTGTCCCCTAAGTGAGGATTCTAATGAAGCTCGATGCTGCGAGAAGGGCCCGAGCCGGAATACTGCGGCGCACTTGCGCGCTGGCGCTCGCAGGCGTGTTGATCATCACGGGACTTTCTGCATGCGGTCCCGGCCCTAAGCCGACCTGTAGCGGCGGCACAGAGGACTATAAGGGAACTTGTGTACCGCAGGTCACGGCGGAATACCTTGCCTGCATCCAGGACAGGGGCTTCAGCTCGAGCACCGAGGTGAGCGCAGGCGTGCCCCTGCTGAGGGTGGCCGACTCCACCGTCCAGGTCGCTTACAAGAAATCAAAAGAAGAAGACAGCACCGTCAGCCTGCAGGTCGTGCGCGACTGCCTCACGCTTGCTGAGCAGGCCGCGACCCCGGGCACCGACCGCGGCGCCGCCCGACAGTACGCCCAGCAGGCGGCCCGGGACATCGCCGTGGTAAGGCAAAGGCTTCCCGCGATCGAGGTCGACCCACAGGGAACGCTCGACTGCGGCACGGCCAGCATCGACGCCCAGGTGACGTGCCAGGTCACGATCAAAAGCACCGGCGTCACGGCGCTGCACATCACCGGCACAGAGATGACCGGGGCGA
>Ga0335081_10006547_pt1 | contig 18569 bp, 21 predicted proteins | sample Lox_Sample_35_FD_206713 | JGI IMG/M metagenome (GOLD analysis project Ga0335081, IMG submission 206713) | Soil microbial communities from Loxahatchee National Wildlife Refuge, Florida, United States - Lox_Sample_3.5 | ecosystem: Environmental > Terrestrial > Soil > Wetlands | place: USA...
AACAACTACAGGCCACCCTGAACAACCGTTTGACCATCGAGCAAGCCAAAGGCATTGTCGCTGAGCGCGCTGGTATCACGGTCGATGAGGCGTTCGAATTGTTGCGTGGGTACTCCCATAGCCGCAACCAGAGATTGACCGACCTGGCCGACGCCATGGTGCGTCGTGACCCCGCCGTCGCCGACCTGGTGCCCCGCACGGGCGGTAGTCCGACGCCTTGACCTTGTGCGGCCGGTGTCGAATCCGGGCGGCTCAACGGATCCTGTACTCGGCGCCGTCGCTGCCCCACGACTCGAATGGTGGACGCCACCGGCTTCGAACAGCCCAACCGCGGCGCGCACACCCAGCTCGCCGGCCCGACGGCGGATCTGGGGCATCAACTCGGCCCGTTCGTCGCTGACCAGCCAGGCGTCCAGTGGGCTTGTGGGATCGGCGGAACCTCCGCCGTCGAGCATCACCCGATGGCCGGTCCAGCTCACCAACAACCCAGCCGGACGGTAGCGGGACGATCCGACACCAACCAGCACCAGCCGCGGCATTTACTCGCTCAATGTCGAAGCCGGAAATCTAAGGTCTAAGCCAGCGACTCGCGTGCGACGATTACCGGCACCCGCGCCATTTGGGCAACGGTTTCGCTGACCGAGCCGACCAGCATTCCGGCGAATCCACCGCGGCCCCGGCTGCCGACCACGACCAGCTGGGCCTCTTCGGACCGTTGCACGAGCTGGCGTGCCGGCTGGGCCTGCACGACGCTACGGGTTACCTGCACGTCGGGATAGTCTTCCTGCCAACCCGCCAAGCGCTCGGCTAATACCTCTTCGGCCATCGATTGTGTTGCCGGCCAATCGATTCCGGGCCACTCCGACACATCGAGATCGCTCCATGCGTGCAGAGCGATCAACCCCACATGCCGGCGCGAGGCCTCGTCGAAGGCGATCGCGGTCGCCGACTCAGATGCCGGCGAGCCGTCGATGCCGACCAGCACCGCCGACTGGGCCGGATGCGGCGTCGACGGCTCCTCTTCGTGGATGATCACGACCGGGCAATGCGCGTGACGCAGCAGAGCCGAACTAACCGAACCGAGCAGCCGGCCGGGCCAGCGCCCACTGCCTTGTGACCCCGCGACCACCATCTCCGCTTCTTTGGACAAGTCGGTCAACGTGGGAACGGCTCCCGACGCGAAGATTTCGGTGTGGACCCCGGCGGGACCGCCATGCTGGGTGGCCTCTTCGACGACCGTGAGCGCCCCGTCGATCAGCCGGCGCCCGTGATCCTGCTGCCAACGCATCACGCCGGCGGGCAACGGCGTTTTCAACCACGTCGAAACCTCCGGTGAAACCGCGTGCACGAGCGTCAGCGGGATCTTTCGCAGCTCGGCGTCGCGTGCCGCCCACTGCACCGCTGCCCTGGCGGCCGGTGAGTCGTCGATGCCCACGACAATTCCAAAAGGTGCGTTCCGCGATGACATGGCTTGTCCTCTATCCGTTGACGTATTCATTGGTTCCGCCGAAGTCGGCTTTGCTGCTCATGCACGACGGTATCTAGGGTAAACGCGTTTCGGTCAGGGGCGTTTGTCATCAGCCGGACGAGCACAAGTCGCGGAGGTTGAGGTTGACGTGCCAGCTACTGGCCGGCACCTGATGCCGCGGCCTTGTGGGCGACGATGGCCACGGCGGCCAATCGCTCACGATGCCTGCGAAACGTGCGGCGCATGGAAAGCACTCGCTTTCGGGCGTCACGATGGACGAGCACGTTCTTGGCGAACCGCAGTGCTCCGAAAAGCCCTTCGTCGGCGATCAACCGTCGTGGTTCTAGCAGGGCCATCGGCGCGGTCGCGACGTGGTCGACCACCAGTCCGTGGTCTGTCAGCAGCCGTGACCATTCCGCAATGGTCAGCGGACGCGCATTCACCTTGATCGCACGGGCAAGCGACTGCCGGATGTCGGTGCCGATTTCCGCTGAGACGGTATCCGGCATCAGAGCTAGTTCGTGGATCGCGTAGCGTCCGTGCGGCCGCAGCACTCGCGATGCCTCGGCGAGTATGGCGCGCTTAGCGGCATCGCCCTGCATGGTCAGCATCGCCTCTCCGATGACGACATCGCTGCTGGCGTCGGGTAATCCGGTGGCGGCCGCGTCGGCGACCCGGACGAACCCGTTGTCGGCCCCGAGTTCGGCGAGCACGCCGCGAACCACGTTGGCCGCGTCGGGGTCGCTTTCGGCGCCGACGTAGGACCGTGGACCTCGGGCCAGGATCTCAGCGGCGGTGCGGCCCAGGCCCGGCGCCAGCTCGAGCACGTCGGCGTCGGTCAACTCGGCACGGGCCAGCAGTGTGCGGGTGAGCTCGACACCGCCGGGCCGAAGCACCCGTTTACCCAGTCGCGCCAGCAGCCAATGGCCTGCAACGGTGTCGTCGGCGCGACTCGACGAAGGCAGGGGTTGCCGTGAATCCTGCCGTCGCAAACGCCGTGGCAACCGCAGCGGGGCGGCGGGGGAGGGATGCTTGTCCGGCTTACGCAGCTGCCGGACGTCAAGTTGATTGGCGGCCATAGGTTCTCCCGCTCGCAGGCTGGTTTTTTACAAAACAGTTTGTGTAAACTCTAGCGCATGACGTACGTGATCGGAAAGCCATGCATCGATGTGACGGACCGGGCTTGCGTCGACGAGTGCCCAGTGGACTGCATCTACGAGGGCGGCCGGGCGCCGGGTCGCGATGGTCCATTGGGGTCCCCGGGTGGGGCGGCCAAGATCGGGCCGCTCGGCGTCGACGCACCTCTGGTGGCCGCCCAGCCGATAACCGACGATTCTTTAAGGAGCGTGAGGGACCCTTGATGTTCCGGGTCACGTCGGTCGGGGAATCCGCCGGTCGCCGTCGCGAGGTGCTGCGGGTATTGCGAGCGTCGGCTGATCCGATGAGCATCATCGCGATCGCCGATGTGCTAGGCGTGCATCCCAACACCGTCCGCTTCCACCTCGACAGCCTGGTTGGCGACGGCCAAGTGGAACAGGTCGAGCTGGGCCGCAAGGGGCCGGGGCGCCCGCCGCTGATGTTCCGGGCGGTCCGGCAGATGGATCGCGGCGGAACGCGCCATTACCGGCTGCTCGCCGAGATCCTGACTATGGCGTTTGCCGCCGAGCGGGATCCGCGCGCCAAGGCCCGGGCCGCCGGGCGGACCTGGGGACGAACGGTGGATTCAAGGCTGCAATCGCCGCCCGCAGATGCCGCCAGCGTCGAGGGGGCCATCGACCACTTGGTCGGTGTGCTCGACGAGCTCGGCTTCGCCCCCGAGCGCCGGGTAGCCAACGGGGAGCAACAGATCGGCCTGCGACACTGCCCGTTCCTGGAGCTCGCCGAAAACCGGACCAGCGTCGTCTGCCCGGTGCACCTCGGGCTCATGCAAGGAGCCCTGGAAGCGTGGGAGGCGCCGGTTTCCGTCGACCGGCTCGACGCGTTCGTCGAACCGGATCTGTGCCTGGCTCACCTGACGCTGCAGGCAGCCGCCAAGTGAGCACCGGACCCGCGATCACCGTCGCGGTCACCTTCGTCTGGCTGGGCATGGTGCTGGCCATCTCGTTTCTGGAAGCCCCGCTGAAGTTCCGCGCACCCAACGTGACGTTGCAGATCGGGCTCGGCATCGGGCGCCTGATCTTTCGTGCACTCAACACCGTGGAGGTCGGTTTCGCCCTGGTCATCCTGGCGATCGTGGCGGCCGGCCCGACACCGGCGCGGATCGCCGTGGCGTTTTCAGTCGCTCTGGCTGCACTGGCCATCCAGTTGATAGCGGTGCGCCCCGGATTGACCCGCCGTTCCGACAAGGTGCTCGCCGGATCCGATGGGCCCCGCTCCCGCGCTCACTACGCGTATGTCGGTTTGGAGGTGGTCAAGGCGGTTGCGTTGATCGTGGCGGGGATACTCCTACTAAGCGCCTGACACAGCCAGCTCCCGAACCCAAAGGACTCGCCATGGAATCCATCTCGTTGCCCAGCCTGGCCTCCGAAAAGCTGGTCGAGGCCCAACAGTCGCATAGCGGGCGGGCTGCGCACACCATCCACGGCGGTCACACCCACGAACTTCGGCAGACGGTGCTGGCTCTGCTTGCCGGCCATGACCTCTCCGAACACGACAGTCCTGGCGAGGCGACGCTACAGGTGCTGCAGGGTCACGTGCGCCTGACCACTGGTAACGACGCCTGGGACGGCAAGACCGGCGACTACGTCGCGATTCCGGCGGAACGGCACGCCCTGCACGCCGTCGAGGATTCGGTGATCATGCTGACCGTGCTGAAGTCCATTCCCTCGGCGGCTCACTAGCGATCACACCGCGCGCAAGTAACGCCTGGCGATGACGCGCTGGGCCACCGACACCAGCGGCCCACCGGCCTTGCTCCACCAGGTCGCGGGCCGGGAGAACGCCGACACTTCTGCAAACACCGCGGAGGTGGTCGGGTCACGGCGTACGACGAAGCGTTCCTCGCCGGACTCCGGATGGCCTGGCAGAGTCCCGTAGGCGAATCCGCGTATATCGGGTTCGTCGATGACGTACACCACGCGGCACGGCGCGGGCAGAAAACCCATCCGCACCAAGACCACCGCGTCGGCCACGGCGACCCCGGAGCTGGCCTGCACCCGCAGGCCGGCTCCGCGCTGCATGCCCCAGTGCATGACGGCGTCGGCAGCTTGCTCGAAACGCTGCTGGCCCGCCCCGATCTGACGCTCCGCGCGAAGGTGGCCATATCCCGCAGGTAGCTGGCCGGCTGCGGTCGCGCCCACCTCTGGATAAGTCAGCGGAAGTTCCTCGAGCGCTCCTAGGTCCACCCGCCCAGCTTGCCAGGCCAAGATGCGCAGCGAAGCTTCCGGCGTACGGTCGTAGAAGTGACGGCACAAAAATCGAAAACTCTTGCAGAAGCATCCGGAACGTTCATGCTCGGCGGCGACCTGACCGTTAACCGGCTGGGTTTCGGCGCCATGCGCCTGACCGGTAAGGGCGTGTGGGGCCCGCCTGCCGACCGCGACGCAGCCATCAGAGTGTTGCGGCGCGCCGTCGAGCTCGGGGTGAACCTCATCGACACCGCAGGCTCATACGGCCCCTACATCTCCGAGGAGATCATCCACGAGGCGCTGCATCCCTACGACGGTCTGGTGATCGCGACCAAGGCGGGTCTGCTGCGCACCGGCCCGGACATATGGATTCCGTTGGGCAATCCGAGTTACCTACGCCAGGAATGCGAGATGAGCTTGCGCCGCCTCGGCGTCGACACTATCGATCTGTTTCAGCTGCACCGCATCGACCGGAACTTCCCGTTGGCCGACCAGGTGGGCGAGTTGGTCGCATTGAAGAACGAAGGCAAGATCCGCCATATCGGTCTCTCCGAGATCAACGTCGATCAACTCAACGCGGCCCAGCAGATCACGGAGATCGCGTCGGTGCAGAACATGTACAACCTGTCGGCCCGTGGCGCGAAACCGCTGTTGGACGTCGCGACCAGCCAGGGCATCGGTTTCATTCCGTGGTTCCCGCTGGCTGCCGGACCGCTGGCCGCCCCGGACGGCCCGCTGCAACGTATCGCCGCCGACCTTGACGTGACACCGTCACAAGTGGCGCTGGCCTGGTTGCTGAAACGGTCGCCGGTTATGCTGCCGATTCCGGGCACGTCGAGTGTGGCGCATCTGGAGGAGAACGTCGCCGCCGCCCAGATCACGCTCACTGACGACGAGTTCGAGGCCCTCGCCGCCGTCGGCGCCCAGCAGAGCGCCTAGCTTCTGTCGGCACGGGGGCGCCGGGGGTCCCCCCGCTTGCGGGGGCGCAATACGGTGTCGTAGTGGCCGGCGAACATGCGCGACACCCCGGCGGTGGATTCAATCCACCCGAACCGACGACCAAGGGCGGGCCCGACTACGGCAGGTTCATCGACGCGGTGCGCAAGTTGCAGGATCACGCCCGTGCCGTCGACGCGCCGGACGAGGTGATCAGCGAAGCGGCCGATCTGATCGAGAAAGTGTCCGATCTGCTGAACCCATTCGACACCGACGAATGGTCCTCGCCGTCGGGCCGGCGGATGGATCTGCCGAACCGCGGCAACATCCTGCCGGTGCCGATGAGGGTGGGAATGACTGACGACGGCCGCATCCATGGCTGGGCCCGATTCGCACGGTTTCATCTGGGACGCAACGGCGCCGTGCACGGCGGCGCCCTCGGCTTGCTGTTCGACACCGTGCTCGGCTTGACATCCAGGGTGCACACCGGCGGCCCCTACCAGCGCACCGCCTGTCTCAAGATTAATTACCGCCACATCGTGCCGATTGAAAAGGAACTGCAAATCGGTGCCGGAGTTGACCGGGTGGACGGGCGCAAGATATTCGTGTCGGGCCGGCTGAGCGACGGCGACACCCTGCTGACCGAAGCCGAGGCCCTGTTCGTGCGGCTCAAGCCTGGTCAGCTATGAGCGGGTCGGTCGTCGGGAAGCTCAGTTCAGGCCAGCGTCCAACACGAGGAGTCAGATGACGGCAACCGAGAATCCCACCCAGGATCTGTCCGGAATCGTCGGGCACCGGTTCATCTACACCTACTACACCTACGCCAATGGCTGGCAGCACGCGTGCAGCAAGGACACGCTGTGTGGGGCGCGTCGATAGGTCTGGCTGTCAGTGGTCACCTCTACGGTTGTGGTTATGCAGATGGGTGACGGCTACCGGGTCGAACCGACACCGGCCGCTGGGCCGGCGCAGCCGGGCGAGGGTAAGCCGCGTGCGCGTAAGCGTCCGAGGGGTGCGCCCACCCATGTGCGGTCGTGGCCGTTGCGCCCGGATCCGGCGCGGTGCCGGGTGATCCGGACACGGTTTTTCACCGGCACGCGGGTGTACAACGCGGTGTTGGCGGAGTTCATCGGGTGCAGTCGTGCGGTCAAATCCGATCCGGCGTGGCAGGCCGCGCGGCAACTGCCGCGGCGCACCAAGAGCAACGGGCCACCCGACGGGCGGCGTTCGATGCCGTGGTGGCAGCCCATGGTTTTTCCGCCAGTGCGGTGCAGTCGTTTGCGTCGTCGCTGCGCCAATCCTGGGTGCGAGCACCTGCCGGCCCAGGAGACCCAGAACCTGGGGGCGCGGGCGTTTGATGCGGTCAAGTGCTGGCATGTGGGCCGCAACGGCAAGCCGCGGTTCAAGTCGACCAAGCGTGGGTTGCATTCGGTGGCGGCCAAAGACGGTCATGGTGCGTTGCGGCCCACGACCGACGCGGCCGGCCGGCTGGTGGGGTTGCAGTGGGGGGCCGGGTTCGTGGTTGCGATAGCGCCGCCCGCCTCGTCGGGGCGACGCGGTAAGGAGCAGCGGGCGAGTTGGCCGAGACTGAGGCGTTGATCGCGGCCGGGCGGGTGTTGTCGACCCGGATTGTGCGCAGCGTGATCAATGGGCGCGATACCTACCGCATGCAACTGGTCTGCGATGGGCATCTGACCCGGCGCCATCCGGTCGGCGACGGGCGGGTGTCGTTTGATTTGGGGCCCAGCGAGATCGCGGTGGCCGTCGAGCGTAGCGAGGGGACCTGGGAGGGATGGGTTGAGCCGCTGGCTGATCGGATCCGGCTGAACACCGTGCGGTTCCGTTACCAGCGACACTTGGACCGTCAGCACCGGGCCGGCTCGCCGGGCTGTTTTAACCCGGATGGCACTCACCAATCTGGCCGCTGCGACTGGCAGCACTCCCACGCCGCCGAGCGGAGCGCCACTCGGGTGGCCGAGCGGCATCGTCGGCTGGCTGAGCATCGTAAGACGGTGCACGGGGCGCTGGCCAACCGCCTGTTCACGCATGGTGCCGATGTGGCGTGCGAGAAGCTGGATTACCTGGCTTGGCCTCCAGAGGATCTTCACCGTGGCTGGCTGGACTGCAGCGACTGAAAAACCGACCGCGGCGTTGCGTGGCCGCTCGACGGCCCTGCTCGGCTCCGGGCCGCCCCGATAGCATGGTCGTCGTTCCACCGACCCTTGGAGACCACCCCCATGAGCGCCCCCTTACCCCCCGCCCCAGCAGCCCCGATCCGGGTTCCTGCCGGGACTACCGCGGCCGCCGCGGTCGGCGAGGCGGGGTTGCCGAGGCGGGGAGCGCCGGACGCGATCGTGGTAGTGCGCGACACCGAAGGCAAGCTGCGCGACTTGAGTTGGGTGCCCGACGCCGACGCCGAGGTGATCCCGGTGGCGGCCAACACCGACGAGGGTCGCAGCGTCATCCGGCATTCGACCGCACACGTGTTGGCCCAGGCTGTCCAAGACCTGTTTCCGCAAGCCAAATTGGGCATCGGGCCTCCCATCACCGACGGCTTCTACTACGACTTCGACGTGCCGGAGCCGTTCACGCCGGAGGACTTGGCGGAGCTGGAAAAGCGGATGCGTCAGATCGTCAAAGAGGGTCAGCTGTTCGACCGGCGCGTCTACGAGTCGAAAGAGCAGGCGCGCGAGGAGCTGGCCAACGAGCCCTACAAGCTTGAACTCGTCGACGACAAGTCCGGTGACGCCGAGATCATGGAGGTCGGGGGCGACGAGCTCACCGCGTACGACAACCTCAATCCCCGTACCCGGGAAAGGGCCTGGGGTGACCTGTGCCGGGGACCGCACATCCCCACCACCAAGCACATCCCGGCGTTCAAGCTGACCAGAAGCTCCGCCGCCTACTGGCGGGGCGACCAGAACAATGCCAGCCTGCAACGCATCTACGGCACCGCGTGGGAGTCGCAGGAAGCGCTCGACCGCCACCTGGAGCTGATCGCGGAAGCCCAGCGCCGCGACCACCGCAAGCTGGGCGTCGAGCTGGACCTGTTCAGCTTTCCCGACGAAATCGGTTCCGGCCTGGCGGTTTTCCACCCCAAGGGCGGTATCGTGCGCAGGGAGCTGGAGGAGTACTCGCGGCGCAAGCACATCGAGGCCGGGTACGAGTTCGTCAACACCCCGCACATCACCAAGGCGCAGCTGTTCCACACCTCGGGCCACTTGGACTGGTACGCCGACGGCATGTTCCCGCCGATGCACCTCGACGCCGAGTACAACGACGACGGAACATTGCGCAAGCCGGGCCAGGACTACTACCTCAAGCCGATGAACTGCCCGATGCACACCCTGATCTTCGCCTCGCGCGGGCGCTCGTATCGCGAGCTTCCGTTGCGGCTCTTCGAATTCGGCACTGTGTACCGCTATGAGAAGTCCGGCGTCGTGCACGGGCTGACCCGGGCACGCGGGTTCACGATGGACGACTCGCATATCTTCTGCACCCGAGAACAGCTGCACGACGAACTGGCGTCGCTGCTGCGGTTCGTGCTCGACCTGCTCGGCGACTACGGTCTGGAGGACTTCTACCTGGAGCTGTCCACCAAGGACCCCGACAAGTTCGTCGGCTCCGAAGAGGTGTGGGAGCAGGCCACCACCGCGCTGGCCGACGTCGCCCGGGAGTCGGGCCTCGAGCTGGTTCCCGATCCCGGCGGTGCGGCGTTCTACGGCCCCAAGATCTCGGTGCAGGCCCGCGACGCGCTGGGCCGCAGCTGGCAGATGTCGACCATCCAGGTGGATTTCAACTTCCCGGAGCGTTTCGAGCTGGAGTACACCGCCCCAGACGGAACCCGCCGGCGCCCGGTGATGATCCACCGGGCGCTGTTCGGGTCGATCGAGCGGTTCTTCGGCATCCTCACCGAGCACTACGCGGGGGCGTTCCCGGCGTGGCTGGCGCCCATTCAGGTGGTCGGCATCCCGGTCGCCGACGAGCACGTAGCCTACCTGGAAGGCGTTGCCGCGCAGCTAAAGTCGCGCGGAGTGCGGGTCGAAGTGGACGCCAGCGACGATCGGATGGCCAAGAAGATCGTCCACCACACCAGCCAGAAGGTGCCGTTTATGCTGCTGGCCGGCGACCGCGACGTGCAGGCCGGGGCGGTGAGCTTCCGCTTCGGTGACCGCACGCAGATCAACGGCGTACCCCGCGACAGCGCGGTCGATGCCATCGTCAAGTGGATCGCTGACCGCGAGAATGCCGCTCCCACAGCCGAACTGGTGAAAGTGGCAAGTAGTGAGTGACCGGGAAAAAGCCGAGGAATGCGCCGGTCGCACTGACGACACCATCCTCGACACGGGTGTCGGCCAGCGCGACCACCTGCAGCGGTTATGGACGCCGTACCGGATGACCTACCTGGCCGAAGCGCCGATGAAGCGCGACGATGATAGCCCCGAGCAGCCGTTCACCGACATTCCGCAACTGTCCGACGAGGAGGGTCTGGTGGTCGCGCGGGGCGAACTCGTCTACGCCGTGCTCAACCTCTACCCGTACAACCCCGGGCACTTGATGGTGGTGCCCTATCGGCGGGTTTCCGAGCTCGAGGACCTGACCGATGCCGAGAGCGCGGAGTTGATGGCGTTCACCCAGAAGGCGATTCGCGTCATCAAGAGCGTGTCACGGCCGCACGGCTTCAACGTTGGCCTGAACTTGGGGACATCGGCGGGGGGATCGCTGGCCGAGCATCTGCATGTGCACGTGGTGCCGCGCTGGGGCGGCGACGCGAACTTCATCACCATCATCGGCGGCTCGAAGGTGATCCCGCAGTTGCTGCGCGAGACTCGCCAGCTGCTGGCCACCGAGTGGGCGAAGCAGCCATGAGCCACGGCGGCGACGATGCAGTGGGGGCACCACCCGCTCGCGGGGGACGGCGCTCATGAGTAAGGTGCCGTTCCTGTCCCGGGCGGCGTTCGCGCGGGTGACCACTCCGACCGCTAAGGCGTTGCTGCGGGTGGGATTGACGCCGGATGCCGTCACCATCTTGGGCACCATCGTGGCAGTGGCGGGGGCGCTGACGCTTTTCCCGATGGGCAAGCTGTTCGCCGGCATGCTGGTGGTCTCGTTCTTCGTGCTCTTCGACATGCTCGACGGGGCGATGGCCCGGGAGAGGGGCGGCGGCACCCGATTCGGCGCGGTGCTGGACGCCACGTGTGACCGTATCAGCGACGGCGCGGTGTTCTGCGGGCTGCTGTGGTGGGTAGCGTTCGGCCTGCGCAGCACGCAGCTGGTGGTGGCGACCTTGATCTGCCTGGTTACGTCGCAGGTGATTTCCTATATCAAGGCGCGGGCCGAAGCCAGCGGGCTGCGTGGGGGCGGCGGCATCATCGAACGGCCGGAACGGTTGATCATCGCGTTGGTCGGTGCCGGGTTGTCGGATTTGCCGGTGTATCCGTTGCCGTGGGCGTTGCCGGTGGCGATGTGGCTGCTGGCGGCGGCCAGCCTGGTCACCTGCGCGCAGCGGTTGCATACAGTGCGGTCGTCGCCCGGCGCGACGGAGCCCATGCCGAGCGACGTGAGCGATCACGCCAAGCCCGGCCCGGGAAGCCTGGGAACGAGCGAGCCGTGATCGCCTCTCCGGCGGGCCTGAAAGTGATCGAGGCGCCACGCCATTTAGTGAGCCGCCTGGTGACCCGTACCGCGACCGACTGGGCGTACGCGGCCGGCTGGATGGCTGTGCGGGCGATGCCGGAATTCGCCGCGCGCGCCGCATTCGACGCCGGAGCGCGCTATGCGGCCCGCCATGGCGGGCCGGACCAGCTGCGCAAGAACCTGGCCCGCGTCATCGGGGTGCCGCCGGCCGACGTGCCGGACGCGCTGATGCGCGCCTCGCTGGCCTCCTATGGCCGCTACTGGCGGGAGGCTTTCCGCCTGCCGACGATGAATCTTCCTGCGCTGGCCCGCCAGCTCCACGACTCGGTCGGCGGGCAAGACCATCTGGATGCGGCGCTGGCCGCGGGCCGCGGGGCGGTGCTGGCGTTGCCGCACAGCGGCAACTGGGATATGGCCGGGGTATGGCTGGCGCAATCGCACGGCAGGTTGACCACCGTTGCAGAGCGCCTCCAACCCGAGTCGCTGTACCAGCGTTTCATCGACTACCGCGAAAGCCTCGGGTTCGAAGTGCTGCCGCTGTCCGGCGCCAAACGACCTCCCTTCGAGGTGTTGTGCGAGCGGTTGCGGGACAACCGGGTGGTGTGCCTGATGGCCGAACGCGACCTCACCCGCACCGGTGTCGAAGTCGAATTCTTCGGCGAACCCACCCGGATGCCCGCCGGGCCGGCCAAGCTTGCGATCGAGACCGGGGCAGCCCTGCTGCCGGCGCACTGCTGGTTCGAAGGCAATGACGATCAAGGCTGGGGCTTCTCCGTACACCCGGCTCTGGATTGCACCAGCGGTGACATCGGCGCCATCACCCAGGTGCTGGCCGATCAGTTCGCCAAGAACATCGTCGCCCACCCCGAGGACTGGCACATGTTGCAGCCGCAGTGGCTGACCGATCTTGCGCCCGGCGACGATGCGGGCCAAAAAGGCCCGAGGAGGAGCTGGGCAATCGGACCCCGTGCCAAACAGGCCCGGCTCAGGGAAACCTGATGCGGATCGGGATGGTCTGTCCGTACTCGTTCGACGTGCCGGGCGGGGTGCAGTCGCATGTCCTGCAACTGGCCGAGGTGATCCGCGCCCGCGGACACGAGGTGAGCGTGGTGGCGCCGGTTTCGCCGCACGCCTCGCTGCCCGACTACGTCGTCTCCGCCGGCAAGGCCGTCCCCATTCCCTACAACGGGTCGGTGGCCCGGCTGCGGTTCGGCCCGGCTACCCACCGCAAGGTCAAAAAGTGGCTTGTGGAAGGTGATTTCGACGTGCTGCACCTGCACGAGCCCAATGCGCCGAGCCTGTCGATGCTGGCCCTGAACATAGCCGAGGGGCCGATCGTCGCGACGTTTCACACGTCGACCACCAAATCGCTGACCCTGACGGTCTTCCAGGGCATCCTGCGGCCGATGCACGAGAAGATCGTCGGCCGGATTGCGGTGTCCGACCTGGCCCGGCGCTGGCAGATGGAGGCGCTGGGAACCGACGCGGTGGAGATCCCCAACGGAGTCGACGTCGATTCGTTCGCCTCGGCACCGCGGCTGGACGGATATCCGCGGCCGGGCAAGACGGTGCTGTTCCTGGGCCGCTACTACGAGCCGCGCAAGGGCATGTCGGTCCTGCTCGACGCGCTGCCACGGGTGGTCGAGCGCTTCGCAGATGTGCAGCTGCTAGTAGTCGGTCGCGGCGACGAGGACCAATTGCGCGGCCAGGCAGGTGGACTGGTGGAACACATACGCTTTCTTGGCCAGGTCGACGACGCCGAGAAGGCGTCAGCGATGCGCAGCGCCGACGTCTACTGCGCGCCCAATACGGGAAGCGAGAGCTTCGGCATCGTCTTGGTCGAGGCGATGGCCGCCGGCACTCCGGTGGTGGCCAGCGGCCTGGATGCCTTTCGGCGCGTGCTGCGCGACGGTGAGGTCGGGTGCCTGGTGCCGGTTGGCGACGGCGACGCGCTGGCCGATGCGCTTATCGCGGTGCTGGAGAACGACGTGCTGCGCGAACGTTATGTGATGGCCGGTTTGGACGTGGTCCACCGCTACGACTGGTCAGTGGTGGCCAGCCAGATCATGCGGGTATACGAGACGGTCGCCGGGTCGGGCGCCAAGGTTCAGGTGGCCAACTGATGGCATGGCTGATTGTCGCCATCACGGTGCTAGTCGTGGTACTGATGGTGTTCGGCGGCTGGGGATATCAAACGGCCAACCGACTGGACCGGCTCCACGTCCGCTACGACCTGTCCTGGCAGGCGCTGGACGGTGCACTGGCGCGGCGCGCAGTGGTAGCGCGAGCGGTCGCGATCGACGCTTATGGCGGCGCCTCGAAAGCTACCGAAGGTAGGCGGCTGGCGGCGCTGGCCGATGCCGCGGAGGTCGCGCCCCGGCACGCGCGCGAGTCGTGCGAAAACGAGCTCTCGGCCGCACTGGCGATGGTTGATCCGGCGTCGCTGCCGGCGGGCCTAATTGCCGAGTTGGCCGACGCCGAGGCTCGGGTGCTGCTGGCCCGCCGATTCCACAACGATGCCGTCCGCGATACCCTCGCACTGCGTGAGCGATTCCTGGTGCGCACCCTTCGGCTCGGCGGAACCGCGGCGCTGCCAAGCTATTTCGAGATCGTCGAGCGGCCCCATGCGTTGGCGCACGGCGACCACGGCGTGCTCAACCACCGCACCTCGGCGCGGGTGGTGCTGCTCGATGACAGCGGCGCGGTGCTGTTGCTGTGTGGGTCGGATCCGGCGATCGCCGATGGCGCCGCGCCGAGGTGGTGGTTCACCGTGGGCGGCGAAGTGCGGCAAGGCGAGCGGTTGGCCGAGGCCGCCGCGCGGGAGTTGGCCGAAGAAACCGGTCTACGGGTCGCGTCGGCCGACCTGATCGGACCCACCTGGCGGCGCGACGAGGTCTTCGAGTTCAACGGCTCACTGATCGACAGTGAGGAGTTCTACCTGGTCTACCGCACCCGGCGGTTCGAGCCGTCCATCGCGGGACGGACCGAGTTGGAACGCCGCTACATCCACGGTGCCCGCTGGTGTGACGCGAACGACATCGCCGATCTGCGCACGGCCGGTGAGCAGGTATACCCGCTGCAACTGGGCGAGTTGTTGCCCGCGGCCAACCAACTGGCGGATGCCGCGCTCGACAACAAGGCCGCCGCCGGTGTGCCTCAGCCCATCCGCTGACATGCACAGCGTGGGTGTCGTTCGAGGAGCCTCAAGGAAGTCTGGGGAACGCCGGGACCGACGGCGGCGGCAACCCCACATCGGCCAGTGCGTCGTTGACACCTTGCACGGTCCCCTGCTGCAGCTCGGCGGCGACCGTGGCCGGATCGATGTTCGGGAACAGTCCGAACGGCGTGGGCACATCCTGATAGGCGGTGCGGTCGTAGCCCAACTCGACGAGCACCCGCAAGTCCGGCTGGACCAGGTCGGCCAGTGGGTTTCCCACTAGGGGAATGGCACGCACCGGGTCCAGCAGCGGCAGATTCTGGGTGGGAATGAGGATGTAGGTGGTATCGGTATCTCCCGGAGACACCGGCTCGACTACACCTGACGCAATCTGGGTGGGCGTCAGAGTGTCATACGCAGGGTGCAAGAAAAAGATGCCCGCGATGGCGTTGGCGTCCGCGAAGATATCGATCGGGTACTGCGGGAAGTCGGCGACACCGTCGTATTGGACCGCGTAATCGATGGTGGGGTAGGCGTTGGTGGGAGTCGCGCCGTAAGTGGTGAAACCGAGCAACGGTATGGAGATACCAGGGAGACGCGCGAGGATACCGCCGTCGGGCCGGTCGGGATTACCGATCAGCACAAAGGAGAGCTCGTCCGGTGCCGGCCGTTGGCTAGCCGGCAGGGTTTCCAGATAGCGCATTTCGAGGGTGGCTACCGTGGCGCTTTGGGAGACGCCGAAGACGACGGTGTGGTTTCCCGCAGCGTGTTGCGCCATGATCGCGGTGTTCAGGTTCGCGACGCCCTGGGCCACGGACGCGTCGAAGGTCAGGCTGGTCGGCCCGGTGAATGGAAAAAACTTCTCGGGCGTTACCAGGAACTTCGCGGTGTACATGGGATGAGTGGGAGTGATGAACTCCTCAGCAGTTGCCACGAAGCCGGGCCGAGGTAGCGGGCTTAATCCGGTGCCGCCCATGAGTAGCGCTGTTTCCCCCGGGCCCCCGGCGCCCACCTGATTTTCGTTGATGAGCAGGACCCCGACGTTGCCGTTACCGGGCATCCCCCAGCCGATAATTCGGTTCCCGGTGTTCCCGATGCCGAAGTTCCAGTTGCCGATGTTCCCGATGCCGATGTTCCCGATGCCGATGTTGCCGTTGCCGATGTTTTCGTTGCCGATGTTGCGGTTACCGATGTCGTCGACGCCGACATTTCCGTTGCCCACGTTGAAGGTTCCGGTCCTCAAATCCAGGCTGATCGCCGGCAGCCCCGAGGCGGCGTAGGCGCTACCCAGCTGGACCTGCAGGTTCTGCAGCAGCTCCTGCCACGGCATCAATTGTGCGGTGGCCGCCGAAGCGCCGGCGTAATAGCCCGACATCGCGGCCACGTCCTGTGCCCACATCTGCTCATATTCGGCCTCGGCGGCCGCGATCGCCGGGGCGTTCTGGCCCAGCAGGTTGGATCCCACCAGCGACACGAGCCGAGTCCGGTTGGCGGCCACCACAATCGGATCCACGGTGGCCGCCAACGCCGCCTCGAAGGCACTCGTCGCTAACCGGGCCTGGGCGCCCGCCTGCTCGGCCTGACTCGCCGCCGCGCTCAACCACGTCACATACGGGCCGGCCGCGCGTGTCATCGCCAGCGCTGTCGGGCCCTGCCAGACCTCGCCGGCCAGCTTAGAAATCACGGCCGCAAACGAGCCCGCCGCAGCGTGCAACTCCTCGGCTACCCCATCCCAGGCCGACGCCGCCGCCAGCATCGGGCCCTGGCCCGCACCGGCGAACATGCGCGCCGAATTCATTTCCGGCGGTAACACGGCGAAATTCATCGCTACGTTTCTTTCGGTCAGCCTTTCGCGGTAGCCACCACCGCGGAGACGTCCCACCCCATCGGGCATCCCGGTAGTCAGAGACCCTATGACATGTCCGGCAGGATCTTCGGGTTTCCACCGAACTTCTCCCACATGGTGGCCCAGGGTCAGTGAGGCCGTGGCATGCGGCTCGGCGACCGGCGCCTGCATACCGTAAGAGTGGAGAAACTCGTTTGTTGGACAAACTAGACTGGTGCTCGAATTAAAGGGGTGAAGGAGAGTAGTGGACAGCGCCGCACAGTCGAGCCAGGCCAACCAGACCGGCACCGCGCGGGTCAAGCGCGGCATGGCCGAGATGCTCAAGGGCGGCGTCATTATGGACGTCGTCACCCCGGAGCAGGCCCGGATCGCCGAGGGCGCCGGCGCCGTCGCGGTGATGGCGCTGGAACGGGTACCGGCCGACATCCGCGCCCACGGCGGGGTGGCGCGGATGAGCGATCCCGACATGATCGTGCGCATCATTTCTGCGGTAACCATCCCGGTGATGGCCAAGGTACGCATCGGGCATTTCGTCGAAGCGCAGATCTTGCAGAGCCTCGGCGTGGACTACGTCGACGAATCCGAGGTGCTCACCCCTGCCGACTACACCCACCACATCGACAAGTGGAAGTTCACCGTGCCGTTCGTGTGCGGGGCGACCAATCTGGGCGAGGCATTGCGGCGCATCAGCGAGGGCGCGGCCATGATCCGGTCCAAGGGCGAAGCCGGTACCGGTGACGTCTCCAACGCGACCACCCATATGCGGGCCATCGGCAGCGAGATCCGCCGACTGACGTCGTTGTCTGAGGACGAGTTGTATGTGGCGGCAAAGGAATTGCAAGCGCCCTACGAGCTTGTCGTCGAAGTGGCCCGGGCGGGCAAGCTGCCGGTCACGCTGTTCACCGCGGGCGGTATCGCGACTCCCGCCGATGCGGCGATGATGATGCAGCTCGGCGCCGAGGGCGTCTTCGTGGGCTCGGGCATCTTCAAGTCCGGCGCCCCCGAGCACCGCGCCGCCGCGATCGTCAAGGCCACCACGTTCTACGACGACCCCGACGTGCTGGCCAAGGTGTCGCGTGGCCTGGGCGAGCCGATGGTGGGCATCAACGTAGAGCAGATCGCGCAGCCGCATCGTTTGGCCCAGCGCGGCTGGTAAGAACGTTTCGTGTCGATCGAGAAGATCCTTGATCTCGAGCAACTCGAGGTCAACATCTACCGCGGGAGCGTGTTCAGCCTGGAATCGGGCAACTGGCAACGCACCTTCGGCGGTCATGTGGCCGGTCAGTCGCTGGTGTCGGCGGTGCGCACCGTCGAGCCCGTTTACCTGGTGCACTCGCTGCACGGTTACTTTCTGCGGCCCGGAGATGCCAAAGCGCCCACGGTCTTCATCATCGAACGCATCCGCGACGGCGGCTCGTTTTGCACCAGGCGGGTCAACGCGATCCAGCACGGCGAGACCATCTTTTCCATGTCGGCGTCGTTCCAGACCGACCAGGACGGCATCAACCACCAGGACGCCATGCCGGCAGCGCCGCCGCCGGATGACCTGCCGGGGTTGAACTCGATGAAGGTGTTCGGCCCCCCCGGAATCCCGGCCGGATTTCGTCAGTTCGACGAGTGGGACGTCCGTATCGTGCCGCGGGATCGGCTGCAGCTGCTGCCCGGCAAGGCGTCCCAGCAGCAGGTGTGGTTTCGCCACCGTGATCCGCTGCCCGACGACCCGGTCCTGCACATCTGCGCGCTGGCCTACATGAGCGACCTGACGCTGCTGGGATCGGCGCAGGTCACCCATCTCGAGGAGCGCGAGCATCTCCAGGTGGCGTCGCTGGACCATGCGATGTGGTTCATGCGGGTGTTCCGGGCCGACGAGTGGCTGCTCTATGACCAGTCCTCGCCGTCGGCCTGCGGCGGCCGGGCACTCACCCAGGGGAAGATCTTCAACCAGTACGGCGAGATGGTCGCGGCGGTCATGCAGGAGGGCCTGACCCGCTTCAGGCGCGGACACTACCCTCCGCCGCAGTGAGTGCACCACGGATCGGGGTCTTGGCGCTGCAAGGCGATACCCGTGAGCACCTCGCAGCGCTGCGCGAAGCCGGAGCCGAGTCGATGCCGGTACGCCGCCGCAGCGAGCTCGAGGCGGTAGACGCGCTGGTCATTCCCGGCGGGGAATCCACCACC
>Ga0335081_10006548_pt1 | contig 18569 bp, 19 predicted proteins | sample Lox_Sample_35_FD_206713 | JGI IMG/M metagenome (GOLD analysis project Ga0335081, IMG submission 206713) | Soil microbial communities from Loxahatchee National Wildlife Refuge, Florida, United States - Lox_Sample_3.5 | ecosystem: Environmental > Terrestrial > Soil > Wetlands | place: USA...
ATGCGAAGCGGCTCAGCGCAAGGTTGACGTCCCCTTAACCGCGGCGGCGCGGTTCGGCTCGATCGGGCAACCAATCGCGAACTCCTGACTTGCTAGTGCTCGACGCGCGACCGCCGCGCCGCGCGCGGCGGTGCGGGCGAGGGTTGCGATGTCCGATCGCCGGAAGTCGTCGTTTGAGGCACGTGCCGTAGGTTCGGCCACCTTGCAACTGCTGCGCCGCTTCGTGGGGGACAAAAGGGGCGTGAGCGCCGTCGAATTCAGCTTCGTGGCAGCGCCATTCCTCGCCTTGACTATCGGAATCATCGAGACGGCGCTCGTTTTCTTTGCCGGCCAAGCGCTGGAAACGGCGGCGACCACCGCCGCCCGGCTGATCATGACCGGTCAGGCGCAAACGCAGGGCTTGAGCGCCGCCCAGTTCAAACAGCAGGTCTGCAACCAGCTCCAAGCGCTGCCCAATTGCAGCGGCAACCTTTACGTCGACGTGGAGACTTTCGCGTCGTTCGGCTCGATCAATCTCGGGCTGCCGATCAGCAACGGCACTCTCAACACCTCGAACCTCGGCTTTAATCCCGGAGTGGCGGGCGAGGTGGTGATGGTGCGCCTCTATTACCCGTTCCCGGTCTATTTCAACGTGATCGGCCTGAACAATCTGAGCGGCGGCTACTCTCTTTTGACCGCGACCGCCGTGTTCCAGAACGAACCGTTTGCGCCGTCGTGACCGCACCCACGCCATGATCGCTTGCGCAACCCTATTGGCCGACCGCCTCGCGCGCTTCGTCAATGACCGCCGCGCGGTCACCGCGGTCGAGTTCGCTATCCTGCTGCCACTCTTGCTGACGCTCTATATCGGCAGCGCGGAGGTCGCCCAGGGCATCGCCATCAAGCACAAGGTCACGCTGACCGCACACGCCGTCGCCGATTTGTCGACGCAGTTTACCGCGATCAACAACGCCGACATGTCGAACATCCTCAAGGCGGCGTCGGCCATCATCGCCCCCTACGCGACGAGCGGGCTGCAGGCGACGGTATCGGAGATCGCGGTCGACGGGCAGGGCAATGCGACGGTGGCGTGGAGCGATTCGCTCAACGGCACGGCGCTGACCGTCGGTCAGTCGGTGACGGTGCCCGCGGCGCTGGCGCAGCCGAACACTTATCTGATCCTCGGCCAGGCTCAGTACGCGTATAATCCGACCTACGGCATCGTTCTGACCAATACGCTGACGCTGAGCGACCAGATCTATCTGCTGCCGCGCCAGTCCGCCTCGATCGCCCGCACCGCGTCGTGAGCCGTCTGGTCACGGAATTGGCAGCGCCGTCGTCGACTTGATCTTCTCCATCGCGAACCGCGAGGTCACATTCGCCAGCGGCACCGCCGCGATCAGCCGCTTGTAGAACGCGTCATAGCCGGCAATGTCGGGCACCACGACGCGCAGCATGTAGTCGACGTCGCCGGCCATGCGATAGAACTCCATCACCTCGGGCATGGCGTCGACGATCTTGGCGAAGCGCTCGAGCCAGTCGTTCGAATGATCGCCGGTCTCGATCGAAACGAACACGGTGACACCGAGCCCGATGCGGCTTTGCTCGACCAGCGCCACCCGCTTGAGGATGACACCGTCGGCTTCGAGACGCTGAATGCGCTTCCAGCACGGCGTCGAGGACAGACCGACGCGGTTGCCGATCTCGGCGACCGAGAGCGAAGCGTCCTCCTGCAGCACCGCCAGGATTTTCCGGTCGATGGCGTCCATCCGGTGGGTCTCGTGAGACATGCGATCCGACGGGATTTTGCTGAGGAACAATCTTTCAATCTGACCGCCAGATTTGTATTTACAGAGAATAATATTCCAAATCAAGCCCGTGCTCGAGGCCGACCGCCGAGGCTCGATCGCGCCCGGGTACCGGCCAGACCGCACACCGCAACGAAACCGGCACGATCGGGCCGGCAATCGTTATAGCCTCGGCGCGCGCGGCTTGAGGCGTTGAGGTGGCGGAATGAGGATCGGCGTCGATTTGGGTGGCTCCAAAATCGAGGTCATCGCCCTTGCCGACGACGGCGCCACGCTGCTGCGCCGCCGCTCACCGACGCCGGTTGGAGAATACGCCGCGACCTTGAACGCCGTCGCCGACCTGATCGCGCTTGCCGAGCGCGAGACCGGAAAAACCGGCACGGTCGGGATTGCTTCGCCCGGCGCAGAGTCGACCAGGACCGGGCTCATCAAAAACTCGAACAGCGCGGTTCTCAACGGCAGGCCGCTGCGCCGCGATCTCGAGCAGAAATTGAGCCGCGAGGTTCGCCTCGAGAACGACGCCAACTGCTTCGCGCTGTCGGAGGCGATCGACGGCGCCGCGTCTCAAGCCCGCGTGGTGTTCGGCGTCATCCTCGGCACCGGCGTCGGCGGCGGCCTCGTCATCGACAGAGAGGTCGTCGTCGGCCGCAATCGGATTGCCGGCGAATGGGGCCACAATCCGCTGCCGTGGCCGGATAACAGTGAAAACCTGACTGTGCCTTGCTACTGCGGCAAGACCGGCTGCATCGAATACTTCCTGTCCGGCCCCGGCTTGGCGCGCAGCTATCACGCGGCGACGAACCGCGAGCTGTCGGCGCCGGATATCGTCTTAAGGGCGGCATCCGGAGACGAGGCGGCGCGCGCGTGTCTGCGGCTCTATCAGGCCCGCCTGGCGCGCAGCCTGGCGAGCGTCATCAATTTGGTTGATCCGGACCTGATCGTGCTCGGCGGCGGACTTTCGAATATCACCGAGCTCTATTCGGCCTTGCCGGCGCTGATCGCTCGCTACGCGTTCTCGGACGTGATCGACACGCCGATCGTGCGCGCGGCGCACGGCGACTCAAGCGGCGTGCGCGGCGCCGCCTGGCTCTGGCCGCTCGAACCGGCCTAAGGCCGCACGGCGCCGGAGTCAGAACAGATCGCCGTCGCGCTCGACGAAGTCGCGAACGATGTGATGGGCGATGGCGAGCGGCGGCGGCGTGGCGAGGCCGTCCGGATGGCGGCGCTCGAGCATCAGCCGGAGCTCGTCGCGGTCGAACCAGCGCGCTTCCTCGATCTCGCTGCGATCGATGACGATCGTCTCCGACCGCGCTTCGGCGTGGCAGCCGATCATCAGCGAGGTCGGGAACGGCCAAGGCTGCGACGCGAAATAGCTGACCCGGGCGCAAACGAGGCCGACCTCCTCGCGCACCTCGCGGCGCACCGCCTCCTCGATCGATTCGCCGGGCTCGGCAAAGCCGGCGAGGCACGACCACATCGTTTTCGGGAACCGCGGCGAGCGGCCGAGCACGCAGCGCTCGCCGGCGACCGCGAGCATGATGACAACCGGATCGGTGCGCGGAAAGTGTTCGGCCTTGCAGGCCGGGCAGTCGCGCCGCCAGCCGCCCTGCACCGGCAGCGTCGCCGCGCCGCAATTGGGACAGAAGCGGTGATGGGCATGCCAGCCGATCACGGCCTTGGCTTCGGCGAGCGGCGGCAGATGCTCGGCGGCAACGATACCCTGCATCGCGATGGTACGTAGATCGATGAGCTTGAGATCGCTGCGCGCTTTGAGTGGATCGAGCGCGGCCGGGTCGAGCGCCAGACCGAAGCGCGGCGCTTCTTCCAACAGCCCCAGGAACACCGTCTCGTGCGCGGCACCGAGCGTGCGCGCCTCGCCGAGCGCGAACAGCGGGTCGAGCGCCTCGCCGCGTTTGCGCATCACGATCAGATCGGAGACGATCACGTAGCAGCGGGCGCTGTCGCTCTCCGCGAGCGCCGCGAGCTCAGCCGCGTCGCTGCGACGCGAGGCGGCGCGCTCAATGGCGTTGCCGGCATAGGCAAAGCGCGGCGGCGAGGCAAGATCAGGGCGTCGGGACAACGATCACCGAAGGCGGTTTCGCGCGGCGGCCGGATTGAAGCGGCGTCGGCCACGAAGGTCAAGCGGCTAGCACACGCCGCCCGCTTCGTCATACTTTGCCGAGACGGGAGGAAGCCATGACCGAGCGAACACATCGCGCCGAGGCGACGCGGCGGCAATGGCTGGAGACGATCGAGCGTCATCGCCACGATCGCGATGCGCCCGGTTCCGCGGAGTTCTGGTCGCCGCGCCTCGACACCGCCCCGCGCGACGAGATCAGAGCGATCCAGGACGACAAAATCGCGGCGGTGGCGCCGTTCCTCTATGAGAACAGCGAATTCTACCGCCGCCGCTTCGACCGGCTCGGGCTTGCGCCGACCGATTTGCGCAGCGTCGACGATCTCGTCGCCAAATGGCCGGTCGTCGACAAGCTCGAAATGGCGGCGGATGCCGCGGCCAATCCGCCTTACGGCACCTACACGACGATGACCGATGAGGTCTGGGCCGAGCGCGGCTGGATGATGTTCTCCTCCTCGGGCACCACCGGCGCGCCGCGCGTCTTTCGCTATTCCCATCTCGACCGCGAGCTGTGGGCTTGGGCCAATGCGCGGGCGCTTCAGGCAATGGATTTCCGCAACGGCGATACCGTGTTCATGATCACCGGCTACGGCCCGCATGTGTGGGCCTGGGGCGTGCAATACGCGCTCGCCAAGATGGGCCTGCCGACGCTGCCCGGCGGCGGCATGGATGCGAAAGCGCGCGCCAATATCGTCATCCGCTTCAAGCCGACCATCCTCTTGTGCACGCCCTCCTATGCGCTCCATCTCGCCCGCACCGTCGAGGCGCTCGGCGTCGATCCACGGAGCACCGCGGTGCGCACGCTCTTCGTCGCCGGCGAGCCCGGGATGAGCATCGCCGCGACGCGCGAGCGCATCCAGGACTTGTGGGACGCCCGCCTCGTCGAGTTCTATGGCTGCACCGAGGCCTCGCCCCATGTCGGCGGCTTCTCCTGCCCGCATTCGCAGCCGGCGGGCGGTCCGGTGACGACGCACCTCCTCGAGGACGTGCAGGTCTGGGAGACCGTCGATCCGCAATCGCTCAAGCCGCAGCGCGACCGCGAGCGCGGGCTCACGGTGTGCACCAACCTCAATTCGGAGTCCTCGCCGCAACTGCGTTTCCTGGTCGGCGACTACGCGACCTTCGACCGCTCGCGCTGCCCGTGCGGGCGCACCCACGTGCGCGCCATCGGCTCGTTCGCCGGCCGCGCCGACGACCTCATCAATCTGCGCGGCATCAAGATGTTTCCGGGACAGATCGAGCACGCGGTGCGTTCGGTTGCCGGCATCGGCGACGAATTCGAGATCGTGCTCCTGACCGACGATGGCGGCCTCGACATCATGACGGTGCGGGTCGAGCACCACGCCGGCGAGACGATCGCGGCCGCCGTCGCCGAAGAGATCCGCTCGCGCTGCGAGGTGCGCGCGGCGGTCGAGGTGTTGGCGCCGGGCACGCTGCCGCGCACCGAGTTCAAGGCGGCGCGGGTCAAGGATCGGCGCGGCAAGCGCTGAAGGCGCCGTATTGCTTTATCGCCCCGCGCGGCCGATATAGGGACGGGAGGTTGGCGGTGGACGAGCCACTCGCCAACCGGGTCAGGTCCGGAAGGAAGCAGCCCTAACGAGCGCGGTTCGGGTCGCTCGTCAGCCTCCCACCCCTCTCATATGCGTGCACTCATGCATGTAGCCCGGATTGAGCGGAGCGAAATCCGGGATCGACCGAGAGGCTTGGACGCCGCTCCCCGACTTTCGCTGCGCTCAACCCAGGCTACGTTTTCACGATGAACGACGCTGCGACATCAACGGCCTATCGCGTCCTCGCCCGCAAGTACCGGCCGTCGACCTTCGCCGACCTGATCGGTCAGGACGCGATGGTGCGCACGATCTCGAACGCATTCGAGGCCGGCCGCATTCCGCAGGCCTGGATCCTCACCGGCGTGCGCGGCGTCGGCAAGACCACGACGGCGCGGATTCTCGCCCGCGCGCTCAATTACGAGCTTGCCGACGGCTCGGTCACCGCGCCGCGGGTCGACATGCCGGTCCTCGGCGTACACTGCCAGGCGATCATGGAAAGCCGGCACCTCGACGTGATCGAGATGGACGCCGCCTCGCATAACAGCGTCGAGGACGTGCGCGCGATCAACGACGCCGTGCGCTACGCCCCGGTCTCGGCCCGCTACAAGGTGTACATCCTCGACGAAGTGCACATGCTGTCGGGCGCCGCCTTTAATGCGCTCCTCAAGACGCTGGAAGAGCCGCCGCCGCACGCCAAATTCGTGTTCGCGACCACCGAGATCCGCAAGGTCCCGATCACCGTGCTGTCGCGCTGCCAGCGCTTCGACCTGCGCCGGGTCGACGCCGCGCTCCTGGTCGAGCACCTCCAAGGCATCGCCGCCAAGGAGGCGATCACCGCCGATCCAGAGGCGCTGGCGCTGATCGCGCGGGCCGCCGAGGGCTCGGTGCGCGACGCGCTCTCGCTGTTCGATCAGGCGATCGCCCACGCCGCGGGTCCGGTGCGCGCGGAGGACGTGCGGCAGATGCTCGGCCTCGCTGACCGCACCCGCATCATCGACCTGTTCGAAGCGCTGATGCGCGCCGATCTCGCCACCGCGCTGGCCGAGCTGCGCGACCAATACGACACCGGTGCCGATCCGGCGATGGTGCTCGGCGATCTCGCCGAGTTCACGCATTTCGTCACCCGGGTGAAGGTGGTGCCGGCCTTGGCCGAGGATGTTTCGCTCACCGAGACGGAGCGCACGCGCGGCCGCGACTTTGCCGCCAAGCTCTCGATGCGGGTGCTGGCGCGGACCTGGCAGATGCTGCTCAAAGGCCTCGAGGAGGTCGCGGCGTCAGGCCGCCCGCTCGCCGCGGCGGAAATGATTCTGGTTCGCATCGCCTACGTGGCCGATCTGCCGACGCCCGACGAGGTGATCCGTTCGCTCGGCGACGGGGCGCGCGGCAACGGCGCCGCGCGCACGCCGCCCGCGTCTTCGTCGCTGCGCGCCGAAATGCCGGCCCGCTCCGAGGCGCCGCTGCGGGCTGAGCTCTCGGCGCCGCGCGGCGGCGGCCGCGGGCCGCTTGTCTCGGCGGCACCGGCGGAATTGCCGGCGACCGAGGATGCCGCGCCACGCGCCGAGCTCGGCGCGCCGGCAGGCGCGCTTGCGAGCTTCGAGGATCTCCTCGCGCTCGCCGTCGAAAAGCGCGACCTCGCAATCAAAAGCGCGCTCGAGCGCGATGTGCGTCTGGTGCGTTTCGAGGACGGCAGACTGGAGATCGGGCTCGAGCCGAGCGCGCCGAAGACGCTGACCGGCGAGCTCTCCAAGAAGCTCAGCGACTGGACCGGCCGGCGCTGGATGGTGATCGTTTCCGCCGAGCCCGGCATGCCGAGCCTCAAGGCGCAGGCGCAGACGCGCAAAGCCGAGCTCAAGGACGGCGTCCGCGGCGATCCGCTGGTGCAGGCCGTGCTGGCGCGCTTTCCCGGCGCCGAGATCGTCGACGTACGGCCGCCGACCGATGCGCCTGCGGCGTTGGATGATGCCGCGTTCGATGCGTCGGGCGAGACTGGCCGGCCCGACGAAGAACTTTAAACAGGATCGCCATGCCCGATTTTCTCGGCCTGATGAAGCAGGCCGCCGAACTCAAATCGAAGATGGAAGCGATGCAGGCCGAACTCGATCGCGTCGAGGTCGACGGCTCAGCGGGCGGCGGGCTGGTGACAATCAAGCTTTCCGGCAAGGGCGAGGTAAAAGCCGTACATATCGATGACTCGCTGCTCAAGCCCGACCAGCGCGAGATCATCGAGGATCTCCTCGTCGCCGCATACGCCGATGCCCGCCGCCGGCTCGAGACCGTGCTGCAGGACAAGATGCAGGCATTGACCGGCGGCCTGCCGTTGCCGCCGGGGCTGAAATTGTTCTGAACGATGCCCTCTGTCGCCGCCGGCCCCGAGATCGAACGCCTGATCCAGCTGCTCGCCCGCCTGCCCGGCCTCGGCCCGCGCTCGGCGCGCCGCGCCGCGCTGTTTCTCATCAAGAAGCGCGAGGCGCTGATGGCGCCGCTTGCCGCCGCGCTGCAGACCGCGATCGAGAAGATCGAGGTGTGCCGCATCTGCGGCAATATCGACACGCAGAATCCCTGCACCTTGTGCACCGATCCGCGGCGCGACCCTGCGGCGATCGTCGTCGTCGCCGACGTCGCCGATCTGTGGGCGCTCGAGCGCGCCCACGCCATCAACGCGCGCTACCACGTGCTCGGCGGGACGCTCTCCCCGCTCGACGGCGTCGGGCCCGAGGATCTGACGATCGACGCGCTTCTCAAGCGCGCGCATGACCCTGCGGTCGGCGAAGTGATCCTGGCGCTCAACGCCACGGTCGACGGCCAGAGCACGGCCCACTACATCACCGACCTGCTGCACGACGCCAAGGTCAAGGTGACGCGGCTCGCCCATGGCGTGCCGGTCGGTGGCGAACTCGACTATCTCGATGAAGGAACGCTGGCGGCGGCGATCCGCAGTCGGACGCCGTTTTAGGCCTGCCGGGCGTGCTGCCCGCATTTTAGCCAGCAACCGCCCGATCCGCGACCACAATTGCCGCGGCCGCGGGTTGTTCACGCGGAATCGGCCCGGTTTGCCGCCTCCGACACTGGTTTGCAGCCTCCTGCATTTGGCCCGCCCCTTGCATGACAGTGACCGGCGATCTCGATCTCACAACACGTGTTGAATGAGATTGCTGGAGCCCCGGCGTTCCCGGCACCGGGGCTTCATCATTTTTTGGCCCTTTGCACGCTCGGATTTTCGCCTGCCCCGCTCGCTTGCGCTGCCACAGTTCCCGCCGCACATCGAGGCGCGGAGGGTATGGAGCGCGTCATGGCGAAAGTTCCGGCTGGCGCGTCAGCCGCTGCGCCGAAGGCCCACAAGGGCGTCGGCATGGAAGGCTTCGTCGCCAGATGGTACGCGCGGCAGACCGCGCACGACCTCGATGAATTCAAGAGCACGGCGCGGCGGCTAGCCGCCCATTGCAGCGCCGGCTCGCGCGTCCTCGAGATCGCTCCCTGGCCCGGCTATCTCGCGATCGAGCTCGTCAAGCTCACCGGCTGCCGCATGGTCGGGCTCGACATCAGCCGCACCTTCGTGCGCATCGCCGCCGAGAACGCCCGCAAGGCCGCCCTGCGCATCGATTTCGAAGAGGGCGACGCCGCCGACCTGCCGTTTCCCGCCCAGCAATTCGACTTCATCGTCTGCCGCGCGGCGTTCAAGAATTTCGCCCGGCCGCTCGAGGCGCTCGACGAGATGCACCGCGTGCTCCGGGCCGACGGCGTTGCGCTGATCATCGACCTGCGCAAGGACTTTTCGCGCCAGGCGGTCGACGATTACGTCAAGGACCGCGGCGCGATCAGCGCCGCGATGATCAAGCTCACCTTCAACACCGTGCTGAAGAAGCGGGCCTATACGAGAGAGGGCATCGCCGCGCTTGTATCGCAGTCGCAATTCAGGCAAGGCGATATCCGCCTCGATCCGCTCGGCTTCGAGGTCTGGCTGCGCAAGTGAGACCGCCAGCGTCTTTCCGGGGCGCGGGCGCCGGCCCGCGAGCCCGGAACCCATAACCACCGCCGCCGAAAGAAAGTCTCCTGAGATGTACCGTAGCTTCCGCGGGTATGGAATCCGGGCTCGGCGCTTTGCGCCGCCCCGGAATGACGAGTGGCGCCCCGCATGAGCGAGACCATCCACTACAACAAAGTCTTCGACCTCGTGCCCGGCCGCGCCGAGGAAGTCGCGCCGGGAGTGCGCGCGGTCGTCGCCAACAATCCCGGGCCGTTCACCTTCAAGGGCACGGTCAGCTACATCATCGGCCGCGGCAAGGTGGCGATCCTCGATCCCGGCCCCGATGACGACGCCCATATCGCGGCGCTCCTCGACGCCGTGCGCGGCGAAACGGTCACCCATATCTTCGTCACCCACACGCATCGCGATCACTCCCCCGCCGTCCCCAGGATCAAGGCGGCGACCGGCGCGACGGTCTATGCTGAGGGCCCGCACCGTCCGGCGCGGCCGCTCCATATCGACGAGGCCGCGCGCCTCGACGCCAGCGCCGATCTCGACTTCCGGCCCGACATCGGGCTCGCCGATGGCGAGGTGGTCGCCGGCAACGGCTGGAGCGTCGAGGCGGTGGCGACGCCCGGGCATACCGCGAACCACATGGCCTTTGCCTTCAAGGAGGCCGATCTCCTGTTCTCCGGCGATCACGTGATGGCGTGGTCGACCACGATCGTCGGCCCGCCCGACGGCGCGATGAGCGACTACATGGCCTCGCTGCATAAGCTGCGGCGGCGGAGCGAGCCGCTCTACCTGCCCGGTCATGGCGGCCCGGTGCGCGACGCTTCGCGCTTCGTCGGCGAGCTGATCCTGCACCGGGAGAAGCGCGAGGCCTCGATCCTGCGGCGCCTGCGCGCGGGCGCCGCCGACATCCCGACGCTGGTGCGGGCGATCTATATCGGCCTCGATCAACGCCTTGTCGGCGCCGCCGGGCTTTCGGTGCTGGCGCATCTCGAGGATTTGGTCGCGCGCGGGGTGGTCGAGACCGAGGGCACGCCGTCTATCGGCGGCACCTATCGCTTGGCGGAGTTGCCTTTGCCGGCGGCCTGAGCGGGCTTCGCTGCCGGCTCTTTCTTTCCCGTCTCAGGCGCGGCGAGCAGGGTATCGATGTCGTCGATGAGCGCCCGCACGCGCGCGGCATTCTCGCCGAGATCGTGCCGGCCGTAGCGCGAGGCCGAGCGGATGTCGATGCGGGCGCCGTCGGGCGTCGCGCGTACGCGCACCGCCACGTCTTCCCGGAAGCCGAGCAACGGGGTGAGCGCGATCGCCTCGATGCGCCCTTCGCGCGGCGTCGCGCCCTGCGGCGGCGGGCGGGCATCGACGATGTGCCATTTGCGTTTGGTGATCGCCTTGAGCGCCGCGTTGTAGGCTTCAAGCGGGGAGGAATCGGTGAGGTCAGGCTCGATATCGGAGTAAGCGGCGCGCTGCTGCTCTGCGGTGTAGAGGCCGGCATAGGTCACCGGATTGGCATCGCGCGGGCGCAGCCGCGCAATCGCGTCGAACCGCGGCGGGTCAATCGGGTCAGTGGTGACATCGTAGATCGCCGGCAGCCGGTAGGCTTTGACGCCGAGATAGGCCGGGTAGGCAATGAGCGCCAAGCCGATAAGCAGGGCGGTGACGGCCTGGTGCAGGCCGCCAACGCCTTCGCGCCAGATCACCACCCCGGCGGCAAGCGCCAGCAGGATTGCGACCATGGCGAGGACGAGCGCGCCGGCGAGCGTCGACAGCGCCGGCACGATGTCAAGCGCCCCCGAGCGCACGATGATGACGGCGATCACGGTCGCGGCGAGCGAGAACAGCGCGAAGCGCCGCGCCCAAATCGCAAACCGAGACGCCGGCTGCTCAGCAATGCGACGCCGCACCATCGCCGTGTTTCCGTGGTCCGCAGGCAGGAATAATGGCTTCACTGGCGGCAGGCAATACGGCCGGAATTCATGGCAAATTTTGCGTTGCCGGCGCAGCGGCTCGCAGGGAGAATATCGATGACCGCGTCGATTTTGCCGCTTGAGCCCGAGGCCGCGCCGGGTTCCGCGCGAACCGAGGCCGGATTCGTGACCGGCGGCGTGCGGACGCTGTTACGGCTCGAGGGACTCGCCGCCTTTGCCGCTGCGCTCGCGATCTACGCGCATGCCGGCTTCTCCTGGGGCGCGTTCGCGCTTCTCTTCCTCGCGCCGGACCTGTCGATGCTCGCCTATCTCGCCGGGCCCCGGGCCGGCGCAATCGGCTACAATGTCGTGCACACTTACGTGTTCCCGCTCCTGCTCGCGCTCGCGGGATTTGCCAGCGGCGTTCCCGTCACCGCGGCGGGAGGCCTGATTTGGATCGCCCATATCGGGCTCGACCGGCTCATCGGTTACGGCCTCAAATATCCGACCGCCTTCGGCGACACCCATCTCGGCCGCTTTCGTCGTTCCTGAGGCGCGCACAATTCACGGAGAGAGATCATGCGCATTCACGCCATCGAGACCGGCCGCGTGCAGATCAAGAAGGCGCAGATCGAGGGCCGCGGCCACGGAACCTGGCGTCAGCTCCAGCCGATCCTCTCCCGCGAATGGGCGGATTGGTCGCCGACCTATGCCTGGGCGATCGAGCACCCCGAGGGCGTGATCGTCGTCGACACCGGCGCTGCCGCGCATCTCAAATCGCTGCCGCGGTGGCATCCCTATTTTCAGCTCGCCGTTCGCTTCGACATCGAGGGCGAGCAGGAAGTCGGCCCGCAATTGCGCAGCCGCGGTATCGGCGCCCGCGATGTCAAGACCGTGATTCTGACCCACATGCATATCGACCACGACGGCGGCCTCGCGCATTTCCCGCATAGCCGCATCCTCGTCAGCGGCGAGGAGCTCGCGCGCACCGCGGGCATCGGCGGTGCGATCCTCGGCTATTTGCCGAAGCGGTGGCCGACATGGTTCGACCCCGAGCCGCTCACCTGGCAGGCGGCGCGCCACGGACCGTTCGCGCGGAGCGCGCCGCTGACCGAAGCGGGCGACGTCGTCGCCGTGCCGACGCCGGGTCACACGCCCAGCCATTTGTCGGTGCTCGTGCGCGACGGCGACAGCGACATCATGCTCGCGGGCGACACCTCCTACCTCGAATCGACCATGCTGCGCGGCGCGGTCGACGGCGTGAGCCCGAACGAGGCCGAGGCCGCCGCGACATTAGCTGCGATCCGCGAATTATGCGCGGAGCGCCCGACAGTCTATCTGCCGACGCACGATCCGAAATCGGCCGAGCGGCTCGATCAGCGGCGTGCCACGGTCGCGCGACGCGAAGCGCCGCGGCTTAGCGCATGATCCGGAAAAGTGGAAACCGGTTTTCCGAAAGGATCATGCTCTACTAAAAGAGTTAGTGCGGCGCGCTATTACATCGCCTTCAGGTTCATCGCCACCGACGCGAGCGGCTTGACCTCGCGCTTGACCACCATATCCTTGGTGATCTCCTTGTATTTCTTGAAATGCTCGGTCGCGGTGTGCGCCTGCGCGGCAGCGGCGTCGTCATAGACCTCGAATATGAACACGTGGTTCGGATCCTTTTGCGAAACCGCGATGTCGAACTCGCGGCAGCCCGGCTCCTTCACCGAAGCGGCGCCGTTCTCCTTGAGCGCGGCCAGGAAGTTGTCGACTTGACCGGGCACCACATCGTATTCGACGGCGTGGATATGCAGCGGCGCGGATTGCGCCAGCGCCGCTTGATGGCGCACCGGCAGCATCAACGCCATCGCCGCGAGCGCGATAGCGGCCGGCATGACGACTGACTTCCACATGGCGTTCTCCTCCCTTTGACGGAACAGTGTGGCTGGCAACGACGTTTCCCGTCGCGTCAGAGCGAGCTGTCGAGAAACCGCATCAGCCGCGGCACCGCAGTTGCGCTGTAGCTGCGCGGCTCGCCCTCGAACGGGTCGGATGCCCAGAAATGGCCGGCGCCGGGAATGACGATCCGGCGCACGAAGAAACCGGCCTGAGTCAGAGCGGTGAGGAATGCGCCGGACTGGCTCTCCGAATCGACGACGTCGTCGTTGGTGCCGTGGATGAGCAGGAAGCGGGCCTTGTTGCGGTCGACGGTCGCGTAGCTGATCGGCGAGGCTTCGAAATAGAGGCGCCGGTTCTGCATCGGTGAGGCGCCGAGGAATTTCTCGACATAGCCCCCGCCGGGATAGGATACGAGCTCGCGACTCCACTGCGCCTGGAGGTCGTAAGCGCCGTAGAAGCCGATCACCGCCTTCACGTCGGCGGGCGTCGCTGCGAACGGATCGTCGCGGTAGGCCGAGGTGAACTGGTCGGCGGCGAGACCCACCATCGCTGCAAGATAAGCCCCGGCTGAATCGCCGATCAGAGCGATGCGGTCGGGGTCGAGATCGAATTCCGCCGCCTTCGCCCGCAGGAACTGAACGGCCGCCTTGCTGTCGTAGACCGCAGCCGGATAGGCGCCGGGCTTGCCCAGCCGGTAGTCGATGGCAAATACGGCATAACCGTTGCGGGCAAGGAACGCGCCCCAGTAGACGTAGAATGACTTGCTGCCGCCCTGGAATCCGCCGCCGTGGATCGCCACCAGGACCGGCGCCTTAGCCAGGCCCTTGGGATGATAGAGGTCGCCGACGAGCTTGGTCCCGTCGTGCTCGGCATAAACAATTCCGGTCTGGGTCGTGAACTCGTACACCGCCGCACGCGCGTGGCCGATCGAGACGAGCAAGGCCAGCGCCGCCAACAAGCCGTATGTGAAGCGCATGTCGTGGTCTCCGCCGGATAGCTGATGACCCCCGCAGCGGCACTAGCGGTAGCAACTTTCGAGGCGCGTTACCACCACGCATGGAAGTGGTGCAGCGGGCCGCGGCCGGAGCCGACGGTAAGCCGGTCGGCGGCAGCGATTGCCGCAGTCACGTAGTCCTTGGCGCGCTTCACTGCTTCCTCGAGCGCGAGCCCATTGGCGAGCCCGGCGGCGATCGCCGCGGCGAGGGTACAGCCGGTGCCGTGGGTGTTGCGGGTGGCGAGGCGCGGCGCTGCGAACCGGAGCGAGCCTTCGGCGCCAACCAGAAGGTCAACGCTCTGCGGTCCGCTGCCGTGGCCGCCCTTGATCAGCACTACGCCGGCGCCGAGCGCCAAGAGCTTTTCCGCCTGCGCACGCATCTCATTTTCGTCACGCGCGAGCGGCGCGTCAAGAAGCGCCGCCGCTTCCGGCAGGTTCGGCGTCACCAGGCGTGCGCGCCGGATCAAATCCCGCAGCCGGTGGATCGCGCCTTGTTGCAGCAAGGGTTCGCCGGAGCTTGCGGCCATCACCGGATCGAGCACCACATTGGCCGGGCGATAGCGGTCGAGCGCCGCGGCGACGACGTCGATCCCCGCCGCATGCGCCAGCATGCCGAGCTTCACCGCGCCGATCGCAAGATCGGAGAACACGGCATTGATCTGCGCGGCGATGAAGTCGCCGGGCACCTCGTGGATGGCAAAGACGCCCTTGGTGTTCTGCGCTGTCAGCGCCGTGATTACGCACGCGCCATAGACGCCGAAGGCCGCGAAGGTCTTCAGATCGGCTTCGATGCCGGCGCCGCCGCTTGAATCCGAGCCGGCGATCGTCAGGGCGATCGACGTCGGGGTTTTTTGCAGGCTTTGTTGCGATGCAACCATTGCTGAAATTTAACTCCCGGCGGGCAACCGCGACCGCCCTGGAAAGTTTGTAGTACGGACGGAGACCGCGCGTCTCACCGCCCGTTCGCGCGGGCGAGAAGGCCAACAGTAGCCGTCGCGACACCCATCGCAACGCAATGCCTGGCAGCGGAGGACAATCATGCAAAAGCGGACAATCGGGGTTCTCGCGACGAGCGTCGCACTGTGCGCGCTGTTGGTCGCGTCCGACGCATCAGCGATTGGCCGCGGCGGCGGCGGCGGCGGCCATGGCGGTGGCGGATTTCACGGCGGTGGTGGCGGCTTTCACGGCGGCGGCGGCTTTCACGGCGGTGGCGGCTTTCACGGCGGCGGCGCCCATTTCGGCGGCGCCCGTATCGGCGGCGGCGGCGGCTTCCACGGCCTGGCGGGGCGCGGCTTTGGTGGACATGGTCTTGGTGGACATGGTTTCGGTGGACATGGTCTTGGCGGACATGGTCTTGGCCGCCTCGGTGGCGGACCCCGCTTTGCCGGTCACGGCTTTGGCGGCCATGGACGGCTCGGCGGCGCGCATGGGCTCGCGGGGCACGGACTTGGCACTCACGGCGTGCACGGACTCGCCGCGCATGGGCTTGGCACTCATGAGCTCGGCGCTCATGGTCTCGCGGCTCACAACGGGCTCGGCGGCGCCAATGCCGGTCGCTTTGGCGGCCGCGATCAGTTCGCCCACAGCCAAATCGCGGCTGCGCATTTTCACGGCCTGCATCAATTCAATCGCGCTGGGTTCAACCGCAATGCCTTCGGCAACGGACGCAACTGGAACCGCTGGGGCGGCCAATTCTGGGGGGCCGGATGGAATAACTGGGGTGGCGGATGGGGCGGCTGGGCCGGCCCGGTATTCTGGCCGTTCCTTTACGGCGACCTCTTCAGCTTCGCATTCTGGCCTTATGGTTACTACGACCCGTTCTGGGCGCTGGGCCCGGACTTCCTCCTCGGCAGCATCTTCGCGCCAGGCCCGTATTACGGCTACGACTACGGATACGGCGCCGGCTATTACGGCTACGCCGGATCTCCGGACATTTACTACGGGCGTCGTGCGGCAAGGACGACCCGCGAGGAGCGCGCACGAGCCCAGGCTGCCGCGCAGAGTTGCAGCGGGCTCGCACCGGGCGTGACCGATCTGCCGATCGAGCAAATCCGCAGGACGATCCATCCGACCGGCGCGGCGGCGGCCGCCCTCGACGCTCTGAGTGCGGCGGCGTTCAAGGCGAGCGACCTCGTCCAGGCATCATGCCCGAGCGAAGTCCCGCTGACGCCGATGGCGCGGCTCGACGCCGCCGAGAAGCGGCTCGACGCAATGCTGCAGGCGGTCGACATCGTGCGCGAGCCGATGGCGAAGTTCTACGATGCGCTGAGCGACGACGAGCGACAGCGCTTCGACACCATGGGCAATGCCGGCGCGCCGCGAGCCGGTTCGAGCGGCGGCAGCGATCTCGCCGCGCTCTGCGGCCAGCAGAACGGCGTGACCAATCTGCCGGTTGAGCGCATCGAGCAGGTGGTGGCGCCGACCGGAGAGCAGCAGGGCGCCTTCGACGCCCTGAAGCAGGCGGCGAAGAGCGCCGCTGACGCGCTTCAGGCCTCCTGCCCGACGCAGGTGCCGCAAACTCCGGTGGCGCGGCTCGACGCGGTGGCAAAGCGGCTCACCGCCATGATCGATGCGATGAAGAGCGTTCGCCCAAAGCTCGAGGCGTTCTATGCGTCGCTGAGCGACGATCAGAAGGCGAGGTTCAACACCATGGGTCCGCCGCAGAATGCCGCCTCGCAGAGCGGCCAACCGAGCGGCGGCCAGTAGGACAACAATTCTGAGCGCATCGGCCTGGCGAGTGAGGCGGACACCGAGCGTGGCCGCCTCGCTTCCGCTTGCGCGCCGCCGCTGACGCGCGGACCAGCGCCCGTGCCGCAACGCCGCGCTAACCACGTCGAGCCGCGGCGCGAAAAAAATCGGCGCGCAAGCAAAAAATGCTTGCATCGCCCGGCCATCGCGATTATGTCGCGTCCGCCCAATTTCGCACGTGCCTGTGGCCGCGTGCCGGTTGGTGGGCATCCGGACAAGAGGCCGGACAGCCGCCCGGAGTGAGGTTGAGACTCAAAGCCAAGGGCCTCCAAACCCAACGGCGAGAGTATCGGCCGCCTGAGCTCCGAACCACTTAACCGGCAGCCGGAGGCGAAACCGGCGCACCCCGCGCTCAACGGGGGACGCGGCTTAAAGCAACGACGGAGCGGGCTTCTCTGGTCTCGCCGGCCCTCCAAAGTCGGCACCGCAGAGGCTTGTTCATCCTTGCCGGCCGTGCGGAACGGGTCTTCCCGCTCCAAGCCAAGGCAGCATCTCGGGTGCAGAGCCCGCCGCCTTTGTCCGTGTCTCCACCACACGGCGAGGCGCCGACCCTCACCCGCTGACGCCGGGCGGTCCGCCGCCCGAATTTCAATCCGAGCCGCAAGGCTCATTGAACCTGGTGAGGAGAGCGCCATGACTCAGCGCATCCGCGATTTCCTGCGTCATCGTCGGGACGACGGGCCCTGCCTCGTCGTCGATCTCGACGTCGTGCGCGACAACTATCTCGGCTTCGCCAAGGCGCTGCCCGACACCCGCGTGTTCTACGCGGTCAAGGCAAACCCGGCGCCGGAGGTGCTCTCGCTCCTTGCCGGCCTTGGCTCGTGCTTCGACACCGCTTCGGTCGCCGAGATCGAGATGGTGCTCGCCGCCGGCGCCACCGCGGAGCGCATCTCCTATGGCAACACCATCAAGAAGGAGCGCGATATCGCCCGCGCCTATGCGCTCGGCGTGCGCCTTTACGCGGTCGATTGCCTGGCCGAGGTCGAGAAGGTGGCGCGCGCGGCGCCGGGCAGCCGGGTGTTCTGCCGCATCCTCTGCGACTGCGTCGGCGCGGAGTGGCCGCTGTCGCGCAAGTTCGGCTGCGAGCCGGCGATGGCCGTTGACGTGCTGGAGGCGGCGCACCGTCTCGGCCTCGAGGCCTATGGCATCTCGTTCCACGTCGGATCGCAGCAGCGCAATCCGCACGCCTGGGACCGCGCGCTCGCTTCCGCCGCCGTGGTGTTCCGCGAGTGCGGCGAGCGCGGCCTGACGCTCTCGATGGTCAATCTCGGCGGCGGCTTCCCGACCAAATACCTGAAGAACGTGCCGACGGTGAAGGCCTATGGCGCGGCGATCTTCCGCGCCCTGCGCCGCCATTTCGGCAACCGTATCCCGGAGACCATCGTCGAGCCGGGCCGCGGCATGGTCGGCAATGCCGGGGTGATCGAGGCCGAAATCGTACTGGTCTCGAAGAAGAGCGAGAGCGACGACGTGCGCTGGGTCTATCTCGACATCGGCAAGTTCGGCGGCCTCGCCGAGACCATGGACGAGTCGATCCGCTATCCGATCCGCACGCCGCGCGACAGCCGCGACGGCGAGCTCGGCCCCTG
>Ga0335081_10006552_pt1 | contig 18566 bp, 13 predicted proteins | sample Lox_Sample_35_FD_206713 | JGI IMG/M metagenome (GOLD analysis project Ga0335081, IMG submission 206713) | Soil microbial communities from Loxahatchee National Wildlife Refuge, Florida, United States - Lox_Sample_3.5 | ecosystem: Environmental > Terrestrial > Soil > Wetlands | place: USA...
TTCGATTAAGTTGCCTATTCTTTGAGTGGCAGTGCCGCGGGACGCTGCAGTTTTTTCCGCTGCGGCCTCGATCTTGCCAAGGAGGCCCATGCAGACGGCCTCGTTGATTTTCGATTTCGCCGGGAAAAGAAGCATATCGTTTATAACCATTATTGTGGCCGCCGATTTTCCGTGACCCGCTCCAGTAAGAGGATGGCACTTCTGTCCGGCCGGTGAAGGTTCCCTACCATCCCACGCGCGCGGACAACCGATGGGCGCCCTGCCTGGCCCAGCGCCTGCCGGGCTGCCTCATCCAGTACAGCTGCCCACCCTGGTGGGAGCGAGGGCTCAGCGGGGAGCATCAGGCTGTGCTCGAGGCCCGAATTGACGTGCGCCGGTCATGGCCCGCTGTTCGCCAGGCCTCGATACGGAGGGCAGCGTGAAATTGCCACTAACACAGGCCAATTCGGGGGCTATATCGCAACGCACCATCAAGTTGACGTGATTTCTGCGCTGCACTATGAGGAATGACGCGATCCGAAGGCAAGCCCGCCGAGCTAAAGAGAGCCGGCTCATCCTCTAAGAAGGAGCATTAGATGGCCTACCGTGATGACTTCTTGAATTCGGCAAAAGAACAACTCGAGGCGGTGACGGCGTCGTCGTGTTCTTTTGGCAAGAGCTGGCAAGCCATCGCTGCCGAATCGAGCGAGTATGCAAAAAAGTCCTTTGAAAATGGCTCCGCTTTCTTTGAAAAGCTGCGCGGCGCCAAGTCTTTCGAGAGCGTCCTTCAGCTCCAGTCCGAATTTGCCAAGTCGTCCTCCGACAGGGCCGTCGACTATATGACGAAGGTGGGTGAACTCTATTCCAACCTCGCGAGACAGGCTTTTAGGCTCGATACCGCGGTCAGCAAGGTTCAGGGTTCCAAGGACTAGCTTGCTGCAATTTTCAATTACCACCCAAAGGGCTACGCTTAGCCCGCCCCTTTGGCGAATTCCCCCCCAAGTTTGCTGCCTCTCTTTGAAGTGCTTTGCGCAAAATCGAAGCCGCCCAGTTCTGCTATGTCGAGCGCACCCTTCTGATCCAATCTGAAGATGTAGCTGAGAAAAATGGGCGAACTCTATACCAATCTCACCAAAGAGGCCTTTAAAACCGGTTGATGCGGCAATCGCCAATTTTCAGGGCGGTAACGAAGAGTGCTTCATGCGCGCGAGCGGGGCCTTGGGGCACCGAGATATTTTGTGGAATTCGCAACATACTGAAGGGCTTTGTCATCTATCGAATTTGCGAAGTCTCAACCAAAATGTTGCATCGAGCAGCCTTGCCATCGATCCATGCTTAATGCGCCATCTAACGCAGAACCGCTCACGCGCTTGCCAACATGATTCTCGGCAGCGGAGGTCTTTCCGGCCTGAGCCCTGGGATAATGCTGGCTCTCTTGTTTATTAGAAAGGAGCTTGAGGCAGGTATCGTACGTCATATGTGCACCGCTGCTCTACGTTGTGGCGCGCCAAAGAAAATCACCTCGAGACGGCTTTTGAAGGAGAACAGATGACCCGGGTAGCGCTCGTAAGCGGAGGCTCGCGTGGGATAGGCGCCGCGATCAGCAAAGCTTTGCAAGCGGCTGGTTACAAGGTCGCCGCCAATTACGCCGGCAATGACGAGGCAGCAGCCAAATTCAAGAAGGAGACCGGCATCCCGGTCTATAAATGGAACGTGTCCAGCTACAAGCAGTGCGTCGAAGGCGTGCAAAAGGTTACCGAAGACCTGGGACCTATCGACATCCTGGTCAACAATGCAGGAATCACCCGCGATACCACGCTCCATAAGATGACCCCGGAGCAATGGTACGATGTGATCAATACGAACTTGAATTCGCTTTTCAACATGACCCGGCCGGTGATCGAGGGCATGCGCGAGCGGGGCTTTGGTCGGATCGTCAATATTTCGTCGATCAATGGTCAGAAAGGCCAATTCGGGCAGACGAATTATGCGGCATCGAAGGCGGGTGACATCGGCTTCACCAAATCCCTCGCCCAGGAAAATGCCGGCAAGGGAATCACCGTCAACGCGGTTTGTCCCGGCTATATTGCGACGGAGATGGTAAAGGCTGTACCGAAGGATGTTTTGGAAAAGTCAATCCTACCCCATATCCCGGTTCGGCGGCTTGGTGAACCGGAAGAGGTTGCCCGCTGCGTGGCTTCTCTCGTCGCCGATGAATCGGGGTTTATCACGGGTTCGACGCTAACGGTCAACGGCGGACAGTATATGATCTAATCCCAAGGTTTCATCGGACGCCAACTCGCACCCCTCTTTTGTTCGGGCGCCGTAAGGATTTCAATAGCTGCTTCTCGCCCCTGCTCCATTTAAACGAAAAGGCATCTTTTGAGCAGTTCAGGGAACGCTCGGAGGGAAAAAGTTTGAAAGCGATGCGAAAACTTACCGTCACTCTCGCCTCTATTCTTGTCGCCCTAGCCGGATTAGCGCTGGCGCCGGAAGCTGCCCTAACGCCGTATGCAGACGTGGCTCATGCCGTATTGCTGAAGGCGATTGCGGCGGCCGCTTTTCTGCTTCTCCTCGCCATAATCGCCGATCGTCCGAAGGCCGAACCCGCCCGAACCGCCGCCGAAGCGGTCAACCTCGCCGCTCCGGTGCCAACGGGGAATCAAGCCGATGCCGAGGTCGTCAATTTTCTCGCCATTCTTCAGGAAAAGGGCCGCTTGGTCGACTTCCTGATGGACGACATCACGGCCTACAGCGACGCGCAGGTGGGTGCCGCCGGACGCGTTCTGCATGAGGGATGCAAGGCCGTCCTCCTGGAGCATTTCGGGATACGCCCGATGCGCGAAGAGGGCGAAGGATCGAAAGTCACCATCCCGCCCGGATATGCTCCAGACGATTACCGTCTGGTCGGCAAGATCAGCGGCGAGCCGCCGTTTACAGGAACGCTCGTCCATCACGGATGGAGGGCGGAATGGGTGAAACTGCCGCGCCTCATAGGGATTAGCGCCGGCCGACCGCCGGCAATTGCTCCCGCCGAGGTCGAACTTGGATGATCGCCAGCTATCCGCCCACGCAATTATCCCGGTCCTCATAATCATCTTCAGCGGCAACAAAGTGGCGCCTTTCCATGGACCATCGGTTCAGTCTTGGCATCGACCTCGGCACAAGCAACAGCGCGATCGCATTATCGGAGGTCGACGGCGAGCAAACGGACATCATTGAACTTACCCAGGTCTTAGGGCCTAACCGGATCGGTGAAAAACCGACGCTGCCGTCCGCCGTTTATATCCCGCATCCCGATGAATTTCCTGAAGGCACATTCCCCTTGCCGTGGCGAACTGCCGGGAGTGGCGGCGCGATCATTGGCCATTTCGCGCGCGATCATGGCGCGCTGGTTCCAGACCGCCTGGTCACATCGGCAAAGTCGTGGCTGTCGAACCCGCACATCGATCCCCGGCAGCGAATTCTTCCTTGGAACTCGGAGATTAAGGAACAGAAACTCTCCGCTTTCGACTGCTCGCGGTTCTATCTTGAGCATATCAGGGAAAGTTTCTGCTACGCGATGCGGAGGCGGGGCACTGATATGGCCTTGCCGGACCTGCAGGTAATGCTAACCGTCCCAGCCTCCTTCGACGACATTGCGAGAAACCTGACCGCGGAGGCCGCGGAAGCCGCCGGTTTCGGCAAGGTGATTTTGCTGGAAGAGCCCCTGGCGGCGTTCTACGCATGGACTGCGCAGGCTGGAAAAGAATGGCGCGCTCAGATTCGCCCAGGCGACATCGTCCTGGTCTGCGACGTCGGCGGCGGGACGGCCGACTTCAGCCTGATCGCCATATCAGAGAATGAGGGCGTCCTTGACCTCAAACGCATCAGCGTCGGCGAGCATATCCTGCTCGGTGGCGACAATATGGATCTGGCGCTCGCCTATGCGCTCCGTGCCAGGCTGGAGGCGGACGGCAAGTCGATCGGCGAAATGCAGTTTCTGGCGCTGACGCATGCCGCGGGCAAGGCCAAGGTGGCGATGTTCGAAGAGGAAGCCCTGGCCGAGTTCCCAATTGCCGTGCCGTCGCGCGGTGCAAGCCTGCTCGGCGGAACCGTCTCAACGCAACTCGACCGGCAAACGCTCGAACAGGTCATCCTCGAAGGCTTCTTCGCCAGGACTGGGATCGCGGATCTGCCGCAGAAAGCGCGGCGGGCGGGCTTGCAGGAATTCGGGCTGCCTTACGCGCCGGATCCCGTCATCAGCAAGCATCTCGCACGCTTTCTCACGCGCAGCCTCGAGAACGTGCAGGCGAGTGAGACGTTGCGCTCCCTGATCAGCGCCGAGGCCCGTTCGAAGCCGTTTCTGGCGCCCACCGCAGTCCTGTTCAACGGCGGCGTCTTCAAGGCCGCTCCTATCCGGCGGCGGCTGCTTGATCTGCTTGCGGCCTGGAACGAGGGCCACGCCGTTCGCGAGCTCGCCGGATACCAGCCGGATTTGGCGGTCGCCAAGGGGGCGTCGTTCTTCGGACGCAATCGCATCACGGGAAAGGGAATCCGCATCAAGGCCGGCGCGTCCCGTTCCTATTATATCGGGCTCGAGACATCGATGCCGGCGGTGCCCGGCTTCAATCCACCGCTGAAAGCGCTGTGCGTCGTTCCGCAGGGGATGGAGGAAGGCTCCGAGGTCCGGATTGAAGGACGCGACCTCGGTCTCGTCACCGGACAATCGGCAGAATTCAGGTTCTTTTCATCGGAAGTAAGAAGCGGCGACGCGCCGGGGCAGATCATACCCGACGCCGAACGTGACTTGCTGGAAATCAGCCTTCTCGAAGTCGATCTGGCGGCGGTCGAGGACATTCCGGCGGGACAGCCAGTCCCCGTTCAGATCAACGCTGTCGTCACGGAGCTCGGCAATCTCGAGCTCTGGATGAAACACACCAAATCGGATCGCCGCTGGAAGGTGGAATTCCAGGTCCGGACCGAATAGCCGGAAAGGCGCCGCCTGAGCAGCGAGCCGCCCATATTCCGCAGAGCTCGGCATGGAAAGCTGATGGCCCAACCCAAATTCAGTATCGGTATCGATCTTGGCACAAGCAACTCCGTGTTGGCGTTTTCTCCGCTCTCGGGCGAGGGCGGCTCGGAAGTTCTTGCGATCCCGCAGTGGGATACGCCGTCGACGGTGACGGAATCCGCGACGGTTCCATCTTTCCTTTATTTGCCCGAGGAGGCGGTTGCCGCACAGATCCGGGGCCGTGGCCTCGGCTCGGGCGCGTGGGTCGTCGGCAAGCTGGCGCAACGCAAGGCCAGCGAAACGCCGGGGCGCGTCGCGAAGTCCACGAAGTCCTGGCTCTGTCATCACGCTGCCGACCGCTCGGCGCCATTCCTGCCGTGGGGATCGGATGCGCTGGCGCAGCAGGACAAGATCTCCCCCGTTTTCGCGTCGGCGCTCATTCTCGTCCATCTTCGCGCGGCATGGAACGCCCGGTTTGCAGGGCAAGGCTCCGACTTCGAGTTCGACGCCCAGGACATTACGATCACCGTTCCCGCCTCCTTTGATGCGGCGGCGCAGCGGCTGACGCTCGCTGCCGCCCAGCAAGCCGGCTTCCCCGGTCATGTGCGTCTGCTCGAGGAACCGCAGGCGGCATTCTACTGGTGGCTGGAGCAGCAGACTGGCCATAGCGATCCGTGGAGTGTGCTACCAAATCCGCAAACCGCCGCTCGCCATGTTTTGGTAATCGACGTCGGGGGCGGCACCTCGGACTTCAGCCTGTTTGAACTGCGCCAGAATGAGGGCAGCCGTGATCCCGGGATCACGCGGGTCGCCGTCAGCGACCACATCCTGCTCGGCGGCGATAACATCGATCTTGCAATCGCGCATCTGCTCGAACCCCGCCTCGCGGCGAGCGAGGGCGGGCTTTCCGCTGGGCAGTGGGACCACCTCGTCGCGCGATGCCGGTCTCTCAAGGAAAGCGTGCTGGGTTGCGAAGCTGCGCCGGATGAGGTCTTCACCGTTTCGATTCCCGGGCGCGGTTCGAGCCTGTTCGCCGGCTCGCTGTCGGCGCAGGTGACGCGCGCGGAGCTGGAAGCGCTGCTCCTCGACGGATTCTTTCCCGACTGCTTGTCGACGGATCGGCCAATGCGGGCCCTCGGCGCGATAAAGGAGTGGGGGCTCCCCTATGCCTTCGACGGCGCGATCACCCGGCATCTCGCCGCGTTTCTGCGCGGTCGTCCCGGCGTCGACGCCGTGCTCTTCAACGGCGGCTCACTCCGTCCCTCGCGCTTGCGTGGCAAGCTGCGCGAGCAGATCGGGAAATGGCAAGAGGGGCGTCCGCCGCAAGTTCTGGAGAACGCTCAGCTCGATCTTGCGGTTGCGCACGGCGCGGCCTATTCCGGCCGGCTGCTGCATCTACGAGCCGGCCGCATCGAGGGGGGCGCCGCGCGCGCGGTCTTTCTAGAAGCGCAAAGGAAGGCGCCGAAGGGCGGCGGCGAGGCGGCAAGACGCTCGCTCGTCTGCATTGTTCCGCACGGCGCCGTATCCGAACAGGCGTTTGAACTTGCGGACCACGATCTGCGCCTTCGCATCAATCGGCCGGTGCGTTTCCAGGTCTATACGTCGACTCGCCACGACGAGCTAAAAGCCGGGGACGTCGTCGAACTGGTCCCGGAGGAGTTCCACGCCCTGCCGCCGCTCGAAACAGCTGCGGCCGCTGCAGAGCTGGCGAGAGGCGAACTGGCTTTCGCGATTCCTGTCGCCTTAATCGCCAAGGTGAATGAATTGGGCCTGCTGCAGGTGTCATGCCGCAGCCTCGCCTCGGACATCCCGCAGTCCTGGCCGCTCGAATTCAACCTGCGCCCGCACGATCGCAATCTTGCCGCGCCGGCTCGAGAGCCCGCACCGCCGGCACAGGCAAAACCCAATGTCGCGCCGGACGCGCTTGCGGCGGCCGAGCGGCGGATCGGCGCCGCGTTCGCGCAATCTTCCCCCAAGGCCGAGAAGCTAACGGCGCCGCGGCTCTTCCAGAGCCTGGAGCAGATTCTGGGCCGGTCCAAGGGCGATTGGAATGCGATCCTCCTCCGCGACCTCTGGACGAGCCTGGAGGCGAGCCAGACCGGCCGCGCGCTTTCAGTTGAGCATGAGGAGGCCTGGCTGATCCTCGCCGGTTTCCTGCTACGGCCCGGATTTGGTGTGGCGATGGATCAGCTCCGCATCGATGGACTGTGGGGCATCCGCGGCGACGGGCTGCGCTTTCCGGGCAAGCGAACCAAGCTTCAGGAGTACATCCTGTGGAGACGGGTGGCCGGCGGCCTCTCGCGGGAGCGGCAGGAAATCGTGCTCGTGGCGGAAAAAGACAAAATTGGCCAGCCGAAAAGCGTCTCCTCCGAACTGATCCGCATGGCCGGATCCTTCGAACGGATCGGCCATGAACTCAAGGCGGAGCTGATCGGGCGCTTCATAGAGACGGTCGTGGAGCTCGCCTCTCAGCAAAAGCACTGTGCGCCGTATCTCGCGGCGCTCGGATTGCTTCTCAACCGGACGCCATTTTACGCCGGCCCGGAAAGCGTCGTGCCGCCGGCGCTTGTGGAAAAGGCGTACGAGGCGTTTCGCCGGTTTGGTTGGAACGACCCGGAATTCGAAGAGGCGCAGGTGCTGTTCCTGCGCGCGGCTCGCGCCGTTGACGACCGGCGTCTGGATTTACCCAAATCAATGCGCAATCACATCGCCGACAGGTTGGAGAAATGCGGAATCGCGCCGGTCAAGACCGGCCGCCTGAGAAATGTCGTGCCTGTCGAGCGCTTGGAACGACTCAGCTCGTACGGAGAGGCTGTGCCGCCCGGGCTCATCCTGAGCGAATAATGAGTTTGTAAAGTAAGTGGACCCATTTGGGACCAGTGGTTTATATAGCAACGGCATTAGGTCATGACTGTCAAACCGGCACAACTTGCCGACGCTTCGCCGACATCCCTGCAAATGCCAACGCCCGGCTCGGGGGAACCTGAGAGGTCCCGGCCGCGGCGATAGGCCAGCTCGCCTTTTCGTCAGAGTTCATTGAAGTACCCCCGATAGCGCTCGTCGAGGCTTTCGGGATCCGACCCGAGGCGTGCAAAATCGGCCATTGTCCGCTTTGGCCGTTGCCTTGGGGCGGGATCAACAACGGCCTCAAATTTGGCTTCCAGCCGATTCCAACCTTCGTCACTGATCCAGTGAACACCATGCTTAACCGCCGCGGCCGATGCATAGATCATCGTATCCAGCATTTCGCAGGCTTGCTTTTCCGGCTTTTCCCACCGCCAAATGATTTGACCAAAGCGCTTATGCGAAACCCTGGTTTCTGCGACGAGCTCCTGAAAATACCGGTCCTCGCAATTGTTCGGGAAGCTCACAAAGCCGGGCGCGGCCGGATCATCCTTCAGCAGATCGCGGTAAAGCGACATTTTGAGCGTATTGACACCAACATTAAAGAAGCGGTTGCTATATTTCAGCACCGTGCCGCGCTTTTCGTCGCGTTCCCGCTGCACCTTCGCGATCCTCGGCGCGGTGTCACCTTGTGCGCCTCGGACCGCGATCAATTTGTGGGGAGGATACCGCCGAGCATAGGCTAGAACGTCGTCTGTCGAATAACCAGCATCGATCGCCGCGAGGCTGATTCCGATTTTGTGACCATAGCTGTTTGCCCATCTCCGTGCGAGCAAAAGGTCTAAATTTCTCTGGCAATCCGGTTCGGAAATGTGCTTGCCGATCGTGCCGTAATCGATGACATAACGCCGGTGCTCGCGGCCAAAGCCGACAAGCTGCCACTCGACGCGATCAAGCTGGCAGTCGACGCCGAGCATGAGCAAAAGCGCGCCCTTCGGCACCTGACCGCGCGCGTAATCGGACTTTGCGGCACGACCTGCAAGCTCCTGCCATGGGCGGCCATCGCCGCGAGTCTCGTAGGCCCTGCCGAGGGTATCGTTCCAAAATGTTTTCTCGCTTGCCGGGTCGCCTCTGGCCTTGAGCCATTCCCGTGCGATTTGTTCGAAGGTTTGCAGCGGCGAATAAGCGGACCAGATCCAGAAACTTCGGTGCTCCCGCCTGGCCGCCGGATTGTGGGCGCGCCACTCGAAGCCCTTGAGCATCTGTGGGCGGTGACGCTCCTCGGCGAGCCCGCCACACGCCACACATGAGAAGCCGGCCCTCTCGGGATGCGCCGGGTCGAGCGTGGCCAGCATATTTTCCCACTCCAACACCTGCATAGAGCCGCAATGCGGACACGGGACGTAAGGGTGCTCTTGGCTTCCATCACGAAAGTTTCGCGTAATTCGACAGCCCGGAATAATTAGCGGCGTGCTGATCTTAAATATTTTCGCATCGGCGATCGCTCTTGACCGGCTGTCGGCCTGGGCTTCCGGATCGCCGGCCGGGTTCGTCTCGTATTTCGAAACGTCATCCTGAACCTGATGATCGATCGTAACCTGGCTGAGGGACGCCGGGCTGTTGGCGCCAGTAATTAAGAGCCGCGAAAGACCATCTCGCCGCTCTTTGTAGAGCACGCTCGCCTGGCTATCATTCGCCCGTTGGGGAAATAATTCACCCACGATCGCAGTAGATCGCATCAGCGGCGATAATTTCATTTTTGACCAGCGCGCGGCGTTCTCGATTGTCGGATGAACGTAGAGGAACGAGCCACGGCCGATCGTAATCGAAGCCAGGCAGAAAATATTGGCGAGCGTGGTCTTGCCAACTTGCGCGCTGGCTACGAGCGTCACGAAGCGGCACGGATCTTCGGGAGACAGAGCCCGCAATATCTCGTCGAAAAACGGGAACAGCTGGCGATTATAAGGCCCCAGGAACGGCCCATCCTCAAACACGACGTTGCGCTCGGCCCACGCAAGGTAATTAACCGGCGGCGCCGGCTGCAGAGCGGCCGCGATAACCTCGCGTCCAAGCCGTTCAGCATTCGCAACACGCGGCATTTGTTTCGCCCTCGTCATCGAGCAATGACGGCAAGGCTTCGACCTCGGCGCGGATCGCTTGAGCATGGCGGGCACGGATCTCGTGCCACGTGGCCCGCAAGAGGCGGACTGCTTCCCTTCTCGTTGCCGGCGGTGCGGCCATGATTGCATCCGCCATTTCGGCCAAACTCGCGTCGAAAATCGTCATGAGCCTGCCCGCTATCCGGCCCATTTGCTGCCTTGCATCGTCGGTTTTGATAAACCGGCCGGAACGAACCGCGGCTTCCTCGCGCGCGGCTGCATTGGCGAGGGCCAGCTGATCAAGGCGCTCGCGTTTGATCCGGCCTTCCAATGTCTCGGGCTCTGACGGCTCATCGCCATCGAGCCTGGCCTTCCCGTTGGCGCCGAGGCGCTGATCAATATCGAGATTCTTCCGCAACTGCTCCAGAGCAATGTCAGTCCGGATTCGGGCACGGCAGCCGCGTCCAACGAGCGCATCGCCGTGGAGCTTTTTCTCGCCAATCCAATGACTGACGCAAGATGGCGTCACGCCAACCGCTTCGGCGAAAGCTTTCTTCGTCACAACGTCCTGCATGCTCAATAAGATACTCTATTCAAGTTGAGGCTTCAAATTTCGAGTAAACGTCGAGATATCCTGCGAGGCAGCGGCCCCCGCATTTGTCAGCGGCTCCCAGAGGACCCGGTGATTTTTGCCAAAGCGCCATGCTCAACTCCGTCATGGCCGTTCCGCCGGAGCGGATGACCTGCCACGCCCCGTCCGCAGCCTGAACGCCAGCAGGGTAATCTCCTCCGAGGCCTCTTCGGTCTGTTCGCCCTTCGCGTTCGTCCAGAACCTCAGGACCGTCTCGGCCTTCGCGACGACATACCGCCGCCCGGTGTTGCCCGACGTGCACGCAACAACCGGCGACGAGAGCAGCTTCGCCATCGTTTCGCAGTATATTCCGGTTCCATCCCTTCATGCCGCCATGCCGACCAGGCGGCTGAGTGTGCCTTCTATTGTGACCAATGTAGTGTAGGCCCTCGGCTCGCGTGCCAGGGCTTTGACCGCTTTGATCGCCCGCTCCTTGAGTTCCTCCCGCTTCAACTCGCGATAGGCTGCCATCAATGAGCCGGGCACGGACGTTGGCCTCACACCGTCGCGCATGCTCTTCCTTGCGGCTGCCTCGGCCCTTCCGGTTGAGCACCCATGCAAGGCTTTCCCTTCTCGCCGGACCTTGCCACGGTTCAACCTGGATGGATATTGGGCGCTAGCCTCGGCGGCTGCGACTTCAGACGCTGAGACAGGTATCTTCCGACGCCCGCAGATAGTAACGCTACGCGTTACGGGCCGCCCCCATACTTGTCTCACGGGGGTACTTGTCTCACGGATTTCGAGGGTACTTGACTCACGCTCTGCCGTTTCAGCCTGCGCCTTTCGGCGGCGCTCGTTGGCGAGTTCGGCTAGGACGTCTTTTGGCGTTTTGCGGTACCAGGTGGCCTTGCTGATGCCCTCTTTTTCCCAGGGGGCCTCTCGCGTCAGGCTATTGGCTTCGTAGGCGTCGCGCGAAACACTGCCCTTAGCTCGCCTGTCCTTGCGCTTTTTGCCGGCCTTCTCGATCTGACGCTTCTCTTTCAGGCTTTCCGCCGTTTCTCCGACAGGAATGAGGTTATACGCGCGTATGTCGGGATCGAGCCGCTCTTCGGGTGTAAGCTTAAGCCGTGAGCCGAGTTCTTTTCTGCCAATCGGCTTTTTTCTCTTGCACACGTCCGCAATAAGCGCCGCCATTTCCCTCTCGGCCAGGGACATGCCGAATATCGAAAGCTCGCGTTCGAGTGCGTCGAGCCCGGGCCATGTGACCACAGCCTTTCGTCCGTTGATCCGGATATGCCCGCGCGGGGCTTTGTTGAGGACAGCGGCGATGCAGTAACGCCATTGATAGAAATCCAGGCCGCCATCAGTCCGCAGGCGCTTGTTGTAGAGCCTGAACATCTCAGACAGGAGAATTAATCCCATCCGGCGCGCCCCAAAATGCTCCTTGTACGACGAGCACCCCCCGATCTCGTCAAAGGCAATAACATTGCCGAAAAGGACCACCTTGTTTGAAGTTTTCCGGCGAGCCGCTTTTTGCCATTTTGTGGATCGAAATGTAACTTGCGCCGCGCCGGTCTCGAGGTTATTTTCCAAGAGCGTCATGGTGAAGTCCCTTCGTTCGGATTTTCGAGTGACATCGCGTTCTTTCTTCGTCAGTATCGACCCCGCCGCTCGTCACGGCGGGGCTTTCTTTTTCCGATCTCGTCAGAAGGGGACTTCTTCGTCTGAGGATGGCGCAGCGGCCCCTTCGTTCTTTTCCGCCCAGGCGTAGTAATCCTCGTCGCGGACGACCTCTTCACCCGCTCCATCCGCTGGCTTGATCGCTGTGAACGCGCCAAACCCAAGCTCGTCATACTGGCGCCTCTGCTCTTCCTCCGTCTCGTGCTGCCAGCTTGAGAAGAGATTTATGCCAGCCCACCACCTGAGCTTGTGCTCCTTGCAAAAGAACCAGTGAACCCGACCGGTATTGATGTATCCGTCAGTCTTGCCGCATACCGGGCACACGCCGAAATAATTGTCGGTGCTCATTGCTCCTTCTCCATCTTGCTTTCATCATCGTCGTGAAAGATCGGCTGGGTTGCCTTGCAGCCCGGCGTTTTCATCTGACGCCATCATCGTGCCTCCTCCGCCCCGTGGGCTTGCCTTGGTGCTGCTTGTAACGATCAATTTGCGCGAGGTAGTCGCGCTGGCCATCGAAGAGCGGGTCTTCCCACTCTTCCACTTCCCTCGGGACGGGCCAATGAAATTCGAGGTCGCGGCAAGCCTCGCCAAGCTCCCGCGCGATCACCTCATTGTGTTCGGCAATATCCTGGGCAAGCTCATCAGCCTGGCGACGCAAATCGGCTAAGCGCTGGGCAAGGCCGGAATCTTCACCAGCATGCCGTTCGCGAATTTCCCGGCCGATGGCTTCGAGGCGGTCGTGAGCTTCAGTCCGGGCAGCTACCCATTCCTGGGTAAAGTCCTCGTCGTAGAATCGGGTGATCTCCTCGACGAGTATGTCTTCCAGCGCACCTGGACGCAGCGCCTCCAGGGCGTCGAGCTCCGTCGCGCCTTCACCAAACCGCCGCTCGAAGCGCGCGGCCCGAAGCTCGGTCTCCTTGATCGGTGTGCGTGGCAGTGCGTACTCCACGCATTGCTCATGCGTGAGCGCGACGGGCTGCAGCTGAATATCCTGGCAGTCATCAATCGCCCACTCGATCTTGCGCGCTGTTGCGACGGGCATGGACAGCCCCGCCGGATCAAAGTCGGAGATGTAGAGAATTCGCACCGGACGCCCCTCGTTTGGGCGGCCCGCTCGACGCGCTCCTGGCACCTCGTGAGGCTCATTTCGCCGAGCGACGTCTGGACGTTCAAATCATAGCGGCGTGCTAGTGGAATCAGCACGTCATTGACCGTGCTCTTCTCGCACCAGATTTCGACGTGATAGGGTTGCGCCGGGCATTCGCCGAATAATAGCCCTAGGTGGGGGCTGGGTACCTCTTCCGGGATCTCGACATGAAGGCATCCGGGCGAGGCTGTAATTATGGGCTCGCCCCTCATGGGGTCCGGCAGATAGAGTTCCGGCTCAGGGTTGCGCTGATCGACGAAGTCCATGGCGGGGATGAGCTCTGCATAGCGGGCGGACTTGGCCGCGTCGCACAGTTTCTGCCAACACTCGACCGTGTTGAGGTAGTCCCTGCCGTCCGGCATCTGGATCGGCGTCTCCAGGGAAACGAAACGGTAATGGATCCGGCGCAGATGGACGCCTCTACCAAACCCGTGCTCACGATAGAGCCCGGCAAGCCACTCTGCGTCACGGCAGCGCGCCGGGCTCAGATAGAATGGATCATTTTGGGGGCTGAGCGCGACAAGGCTGCTGATTGGGCGTCCGCGCCTTTTGGCCAGCTCTTGAACCACACGCGAATTGTGGTGATCCATGGCTCACCGCCCCCTCGGGGTTGCCAATGGCGCAAAAATCCGGTTTGCAAAACGCGCGCAACCCTTTGAAATATCGTGAGCGATTTGCGCGCCGGTTTGCCAAATTTCTGAGAAAAAACAGCGGTTAAAGAGGGACTCTGACTCCGTTAATCGTGGTTCGAATCCACGTCCCCCAGCCAACTACGTCCAAATAGGCCCATTTGCGCTTTACTAGCCCATGATGGTGCGTGCTCAGCTTTGCGCCCGATTGGGGCTTTTAGCCGCCTGCTTTGGTGGAGCGCTCCAGTGTGATCATGCGGCGCCTGCACTTGGCGTTCGAAGGCCGGCGACAAACGCGTGATCGGGGAGGTTTTGCGTTCACGTGAAAAGTCAAAATGTCTACAAACGGCCGCTCTCACATCTCGGGATCATCACTTTGGCATGGGTGCCGTTATCCGCAGGACATCGGCGAGGTCAAGCGGCTCTTTCGGCGGAACATCCTCTCTGTTCCACCATCCACCGCCGAGGGCTTGGAAAAGAGCAGTCGTGTCGGCATAGCGATTGGCTTCGGCCTGAACGCGCGTGAGAAGAGCTTGCAAATAGGTCTGCTCGGCGTTGAGAACAGCGAGGGTGCTGAGTTGTCCAAGATGGGCCTGCTTGCGCACAATATCTAGGCTCTTGAAAGCCGCTTTTTCAGCTGCCACAGCAGCCTTGAACGCGCGTGCATCGGCCTCTATCGCATGGAGTGTATCAGCGACATTCTGAAACGCCGTTATGACGGTGCTGCGATATTGCGCCTCGGCCTCGTCATAGAAAGCCTCGGCCGCCTTTTGCTTGTGATACAATGTGAAACCATCGAAGAGGGTTTGCGTCACGCTCCCGGCAAAGAGATATGCGGTGGCCGGCGGCGAAAAGAGCTGCGAGAAGAGAGTGCCGCTTGTCGCCAAATTCGCGGTCAGATTGATCACCGGCAAGCGATTGGCGATGGCGACGCCGATGGCGGCACTTGCCGAGTGGAGACTGGCCTCCGCGGCCTGCACATCGGGGCGTTGCTCGACCAAATTCGAAGGCAGGCTGACCGGAAGTTCGTGCGCAAGGTGCAGGGAGTCGAGGTCGAACTTTTCGCCTACCTCATCGCTTGGAAAGCGGCCGGCCAGTGCGGTGAGAAGATCACGCTGCTGAGCAAGCTGCTTTTCGAGCGGAGGAAGGGTTTGTTGTGCTTGCGCAAGAGCCGCCTCTTGGGCCAGGACATCTGCGGCTGCCACGTGCCCGAAGCTCTTCTGGAGGCGCAGGAGATTGAGGAGTTCTGTTTCGACCGAGATGATCTTCTTCGTGGCGTCGATCTGGCCTCGCAACGAAGCCTCCTGAATGGCCGCCACGACAACATTGGAGGTGAGCGTGAGAAAGGTTGCTTCAACTTGAAATCTTTGCGCTTGCGATTGGGCCTCAAGCGATTCAACTTGCCTTCGGACGAGCCCGAAGACATCCGGCGTGTACGACACATCTAGCTCAAGCGTATGCAGTGTCAGGTAGTCGGACAGCGTGCTTCCCGGCGGCGAAACCACCGCAGCAACTTTTTGAGTGTAGCTGTTATAGTTCCCGCTGGCCTGCGGATAAAAAGCGCCTTTCTGGGCTTCCACATTTTCGCGCGCGACGCGCAGAGCCGCCTGTGCCGCCTGCAAATCCGGATTATGCCTCAGCGCATCCTCAATGAGATTATTCAGCGGGCGTGAATGAAACGTCGCCCACCACTTGGCCGGAATATCGAGATCCTGCACGAAGCGCTGGGTCTCCCCCCCTCTACTCAACGCCGAGGCGGTTTGGTGCACCAGTGGCTCCTGTGTATATCCTTTTACATCCGGGGCGGGTGGCGGCTGAAAATCCGGGCCCATAGCGCAGCTTGCCAGTGGGTTGCAGGCGAAAGCCACCGCAAGACCGGCCCATCGGATTACTTTTACCCTTGCACCGGCACTGGCCGGGAAAACCCCATGTTCGACGCTCGTCTTCTTTGTGTCAGCAAAGAGGCGAACATGTTTCACGGCGGCTCGGCTCCGGTTCATGTTTCTACTTGGTCTTCATCTTGCGGGGGCACAACGTCGGTTTCGTTTGTCTCGGTCACAGCTTCGCGTCCTAGGAATAGCATGCGAAGCGCGGGCGCGACGATCAGCAGCATGAAGGGCCCTATCGTCATGCCGCCGACCACGACTGTGGCGAGCGGCCGCTGTACCTGGCTGCCGATCCCATGTGAGATCGCCGCGGGGAGAAGGCCGACGCCTGCGGAAAGCGCGGTCATCAACAGAGGCCGCATCCGCTGCTCGGCGCCTCGAAACACGGCTTCGGCAATAGCCATGCCGCGAGTCCTCAACTCGTGATAATAGGTAATGTTCAAGATGCCGTCCATGACGGCCACGCCCAGCAGCGAAATGAACCCGATCGCGGCGGATACGCTAAAAGGCTGTCCGGAGATGTAAAGTGCGAGAATGCCGCCAGCGATAGAGAAGGGTATGCCGATGATCGACAGAAGACTATCGCGCATGGAATTGAACAGGGCATAGAGAAGCACCATAATGAGGAAGAATGTGATTGGGATGATCACGGCAAGCCGCGCGCTGGCGCGCTGAAGATCCTCGAATTCCCCCGACCACAGGATCCGATACCCGGTCGGCAATTTCACGTTTTGGGCGATCAGTGCCTGCGCCTCGGCGACTGTGCTTCCGAGGTCGCGTCCGCGCACGCTGAACTTTATTGGAATATAACGATTGGCCCGTTCGCGGTAGATGAAGGCCGCCCCGGTGTCGAGGGAGATCGTGGCGAGCTCACTCAATGGAATATAGGCGTTGACGCCGCCGGCAGTTTGGTAAGCGACTTTGACCTTGCCAATCTCGCTCAATGTGTCGCGGAAATTCGGCGCCAAACGCACGGCCACGCCGAACTGGCGATCGCCTTCAAGAACCGTAGTTGCGACAGTGCCGCCGATTGCGGCCTGAATCACCGTGTTCACATCCCCCGTGTTGAGGCCATATCTTGCCGTCTTGGTGCGATCGATCTTGATATTTAGGTTTGGCTGCCCGAGGACATGAAAGATGCCGAGATCTTCGACCCCCCGAACCGTCTTCACTTGTTCCACGACGCGTGCTGCCAGTGATTCAGCGGTCGCCAGATCGGGTCCGACGATTTTGATCGAGTTTGCGCCTTTAACACCGGACAGCGCCTCCTCGACATTGTCTTGGATGTATTGCGAGAAATTGAAGCCAATTCCCGGCAATTCTTCCGAAAACTCCTTCTGAAGCTCTTCGGTAAGCTTGTCCTTGGTGAGGCCGGCCGGCCATTCATCGAATGGCTTGAGCGGCGCGAAGATCTCGACATTGGAAAAGGGAGAGGCATCGCTTCCATTGTCCGGCCGGCCATGTTGTGAGACGACCGTGATAATTTCAGGATGCCGGAGCAGGATCTCCCGCATTTTCGCAACTGCGGGTGTGCCGGCATCAAGCGACATCGTTGGCGGCATATTCGCGTGGATCCAGTAGTTGCCTTCCTCGAGCGCAGGCAGGAACTCGCTGCCGAGTCTCGTTGCCACAAGCCCGCTGACGGCGAGAAATGCCAGCCCTATTGCAAGGGAGACCCAGCGGCGGTCGAGGCTCCATCTCAGGACGGGGGTATAGGCGGCACGCAGCGCCTGGACGATGAGCGTTTCGCCTCTATTGACCTTTCGCGGAATCATGAACGAAGCGAGGACCGGCGTAACTGTAAACGTCGCCAAAAGAGCCCCTGCGAGAGCATAGCCATAGGTTCGTGCCATCGGCCCGAAGATCTGGCCCTCAACGCCCTGCATCGTGAACAAGGGAACGAACGCCGTGACGGTGATCGTCGATGTGAAAAACACAGCCTGGTTAACTTGCAGCCCGCTGATGAAGATGAGGCGCAGCCTTTTGCTCCATTTCTTGCTTCCGTGAACGCCTCCCGAGCTTGTCGGGTCTGGACCCCAATAACCGCGCATCAGATGCTCGAGAAGAGACCGCCTCTCCGACTTTTTCGCCTGGAAATTCCGAAATGTGTTTTCGACCAGGATCACTGCCGAATCGACGATAATTCCGAAATCGACCGCGCCAAGCGACAGGAGGTTCGCGTCCTCGCCCCGGAACACGAGAAGAATGATCGCAAAAAACAAGGCAAACGGAATATTCGCGCTGACGACAATGGCGCTGCGCAAGTCACCGAGAAAAAGCCACTGAATGAAAAACACGAGAAGACAACCGAACACGAGATTGTGGAGGACGGTGTGCGTGGTGACTGATACAAGCGCACGACGGTCATAAAAGGGAACGACCTTGACACCCGGTGGCAGGGTTCCATCTGAATTTATTTTTTCGACTTCGGCTTGGATAAGGGGAAGTACCGCATTTGTATGCTGCGTCCGGCCCATGACGACGATTGCGGCGACGACGTCATCGTCGTGATCGCGCCCAGCGATGCCGAGGCGCGGAACATAGCCAACCGACACATGGGCGATATCCTTGACCAGAACGGGAATGCCGTTTGATTGCGTTAAGACGATATTCTGGATGTCCTCAACCTTGTAGCCGTCAGTGATAACGGCATCCCCGCCATCATTGATCAAGCCAATCCCGCGAATGTTCACGGACTGCTGTCCAATGCTGATCTCGCGGGCTCCGACATTGATATT
>Ga0335081_10006553_pt1 | contig 18565 bp, 12 predicted proteins | sample Lox_Sample_35_FD_206713 | JGI IMG/M metagenome (GOLD analysis project Ga0335081, IMG submission 206713) | Soil microbial communities from Loxahatchee National Wildlife Refuge, Florida, United States - Lox_Sample_3.5 | ecosystem: Environmental > Terrestrial > Soil > Wetlands | place: USA...
AATTCCGTGGTGGTGCTCGAGAACATCTACCGCCACCTCGAGATGGGCGAGGACCCGGTGATTGCCGCCGAAAAAGGCGGCCGCGAGGTGACGCTGCCGGTGCTGGCTTCCACGCTCACAACGATCGTGGTGTTCTTCCCGGTCACCCTGCTCTACGGGGTCAGCAAGTTCCTGTTTTCGGCACTGGCCCTGGCGGTCGTCCTTTCGCTGCTGGCTTCCTTCACAGTGGCGATGACGGTGGTGCCGCTGTTCTGCTCGAAATTCATCAAGGGAGCGCACGGGGCTCATGCGCAGCACGGCGCCCAGGAAGGGCAGCCGCGCCGGCGGCGGGGGCCGCTCGAGCGTTTCAATGCGTGGTTTGATCCACAATTCGAACGCTTCCTGAATTTCTACGACCGCGTCATCAGCGTGGTGCTGAAAGCGCCTGTGACGGTGCTCTTCTTTCTTACGGGCCTGATCGTGGTGAGCCTGTTCATGTACCCGCTCCTGGATTTCGCGTTCTTCCCCCGCACCGATCCCGGCCAGTTCATGATGAACGTGAAACTGCCTTCCGGCACGCGCATCGGGATTACCGAGCAGGAGATCGCCAAGGTGGAGGACCTGGTTCGCAGCGAGGTTTCGCCCGAAGACCTGGGGATGATCGTCTCCAACATCGGCTCGACGCCCGACTTCTCGGCCATTTATACGCCCAATTCCGGAATGCATACCGCCACCGTGCAGGTGAGTCTGAAGGAAGACCACAAGGTGGGGAGCTATGAGTACATGGCGCGGGTGCGGAAGCGGATCAGCGAAGAGATGCCGGAGCTGCGGGTATACCTGCAGTCGGGCGGCCTGGTGGACGCGGTGCTCGGCATGGGCATGCCTGCCCCCATCGACGTGCAGGTGGGAGGCAGCAATCTGCAGAACAGCTTCCGTACTGCCATGGAACTGTCGAACGAGATCCGCAAGATGCCTGGCGTGGGCGACATTTACATTCCGCAGGATCTCGACTATCCCGCACTGAAATTGGACATCGACCGCACACGCGCCTCCGAGTTGGGACTGAGTCAGCAGGAAGTGGTCGATAACGTGATCACCGCTTTGACGTCGAACACGATGATCGCGCCCAGCTACTGGATCGATCCGCACACCGGCAACGACTACATGTTAACGGTGCAGTATCCGGAGACCCAGATCAAGACATTCAGCGACCTGCGGGCGATCCCGATTCACGGGACCAACGTCAAGGACTCCACGCGGCTGGATGCTGTTTCCGCGATCCAGCGCATCAAGTCGCCGACGGAGGTGGACCATTACGCTTTGCGGCGAACGATCGATATCTATGTGCAGCCGGTTGGGGAGGACCTGGGACGGATCGCAAGGGCGATCGACGATCTCACGGCCAAGACCAGGATTCCCGAGGGGGTGACCGTCCAACTGGCAGGGCTTGTGCAAGGTATGCGGCAGAGCTTCGCACGGTTCGGCATCGGACTGACGCTATCGGTAGTGCTCCTCTATCTGATTCTGGTCGCGCAGTTCCGTTCGTTCCTCGATCCGCTGCTGATTCTCACGGCGGCTCCGCCCGGACTGACGGGCGCGCTGTTGATCCTCTATTTCACCGGGACGAGCATGAACGTGATGTCGCTCATGGGCCTGATGATTCTGATCGGTATGACCGTTTCGGACAGCATTCTGATCGTGGAATTCACGCGGCACCTGCGGGAGGAAGGTATGACGGTACGGCAGGCGGTGGTGACGGCGGCGCGCGTCCGGCTGCGCCCCGTGCTGATGACTTCGCTGGCGACGATTGTGGGATTGTTGCCGATGGCGCTGAAGATCGGAGCGGGCAGCGAGTCGTACGCGCCGCTCGCGCGGGCGGTTCTGGGCGGGATGAGCGTCTCGCTCATGATGACGGTGATCATGGTTCCGGCGGCATACTACGTGGCCTACCGCCGGGACGACTCCCGGCCGGTGGAGGCTCACTAGAATGCCCCGCGCCACATGCGAAAGGATCGTGGAGCAATGAGGGTCTTTGCCGTACCGATCGGTCTTCTTCTCCTGGAGGCGACCCTGTCTGCGCAGCCGGTGATGCGGCTTACGCTGGCCGAGGCGCAACGGCAGGCGCTCCAGAACAATCCACAGTACTCATCGGCGAAGTTCATCGCGGCGGCCGCATACCAGGTCCCCAATCAATACAAAGCCGCCTACCAGCCGAACATGTTCGGCAGCTTTACCGGCGTGGGCGCCGACAGCGGCAGCCGCCTGGCGGCGGGAGCACTCAACAATCCGGTGGTCTACGACCGGCTCGGCTCCGGCCTTTCCATGTCGCAGATGATCACCGATTTCGGACGTACCAGCAACCTGGTGGCGACCGCCAAGCTGCGGGCGCAGTCGCAGGACCAGGCGACGGAGACGACCCGCGCGCAGATCCTGCTGGTCACCGGGCGCGCCTATTTCAACCTGCTGCGCGCCAACGCGGTTCTGAAGGTAGCCAACGAGACCGTGAACGCCCGCCAACTGGTGGTGGACCAGATCTCCGCGCTGGCGGAAAGCAAGATGCGGTCCACCCTGGATGTGACGTTCGCCAGGTACAATCTCTCGGATGCCAAGCTGCTCGCAGTCCAGGCACAGAACGATGTCAAGGCAGCGGAAGCGGAACTGGCAACGGCCATGGGGCTCCCCGGGGAAACGTCCTTCGAGTTGCAGGAAGAGGCGCTGCCGGCGCCGCTTCCGGACAAAGTCAACGATCTGCTGCGCGAGGCTCTGCAGGATCGGCCCGAGGTGAAAGACTTACGACTGCAGCAGAGCGCGGATGAGCGCTTTATCCGGGCGGAGCACGCACTCTACTTTCCGAGCATCGGAATGGTGGGGACGGCGGGCATCGTGCCATCCGGCGAGGCGGTCATTCCGGGCCGCTACGGCGCGGTAGGCATGAACATCACGATCCCGATTTTCAACGGTGGACTGTTCCGGGCGCGGCAGACGGAAGCCGAGTTGCGGGCCAAGGCGGCGGCACAGAATGTCAGCGACCTGGAGAACCGCGTGGTCCGCGATGTCCGCGAGGCGTACCTCAACGCCAACACGGCGGCCGACCGCATGACCTTGACCCTCGAACTGCTCAACCAGGCCGAACAATCGCTCGATCTGGCGAAAACGCGGTTCGACGCGGGGCTCGGCACCATCGTGGAACTCAGCCAGGCCCAGCTCAATCTGACAACCGCGCAGATCGCCAACGCATCCGCGAAATATGATTATCAGGCGCAACGGGTGGCACTCGATTATCAAACAGGAGCTTTGCGGTAGGCCGACATGGCACGAGAGACAAGATGGGATCTGGCATTAGCTCTGGCCGGGCTGGTGTATCTGGCGCTGGTGTTGTTTATGGGGATCGAGGTGCCGGTAGTGGGGGTAGCGCTGGTCGTACTGGCGGTGTGCGCGCTGATCCGGCCGCACCGGCATTCGCGGCATGAGCGCCAGGACAAGCTGACGGGGCCGGGTCAATAGTGCCAGGCTAATCGACCCGCAGGCCTGTGGTGGGATCAACCCGGGTAGCACGAATCGCCGGCAGCGAGCAGGCGAGCACGGTGACCGTGACAAGCAGCAGCGGGACCAATGTAAAGGTGACGGGATCCAGCGGACGGACACCGAAGAGAAGTCCGCGCATCAGCCGTGTCAGGAAGGCCGCTGCCGGGATTCCGGTTGTGATCCCCAGGAGGGCCGGGCGAAGTCCTCGCAGCAGCACCATCCGGTGCACCTCGCCGCTGTTGGCACCGAGAGCGATCCGGATGGCGATCTCCTTGACGCTTTGGGAGACGCCCCAGGAGACTACTCCGTAGAGCCCAACGCTCGCCAGAACCATCGCCATGCCGGCGAAGGCGGCGAGCAACGTCATCACAAACTGGCGGTCGCCAGTAGTTTCATGGAGCGACTCGTCCATAGATTGGACACCGAACACCGCCAGGTCGGGATCGATCTTTTGAAGAACCGAACGAGCTGCGCCGGCAACCGTGCCGCCCGCCGCCGTATGAAGGATGATACTGACCTCCGTGGAATCGCCATCCAGAAGAGGAAGGTAAAAGGTGGGTTGAGCTGGAGTTTGAGGCCGTTCCAGCACATCGCCGCTGATTCCAACGATGCGGTACCGGAGCACCGACCGCTCCGGATTGTTTCCAACGAACCAATAGAGGGTGATGAAGCGATCGATCGGATCCTCAGTAGGAAAGAACTCCCTGGCAAATGCCTGGTTGATCACCGCGGCGCCCGGTAGAGGATTTTTGTCGTCCACGCCAATTCCGTCGGATGGAGTGAAGGCACGGCCGCGAAGAACCGGGATCCCGGCAGCGCGGAAGAAGTCAGGATTCACCCCGCGATACTGGGCATCCATCGGATGTCCGGCCCTGGGGGCCCGGTGTTCGATCTGAAAAACGGAATCCGGACAGAAGCCGGGCAGTGTAATGGCGGGACAACTACTAAGTCCGACTCCCAGCACGCCGGGTATCGACTGGAGCTGCGCGGTCAGCTCCTTGAGGAAACTGGAAACCTGAAGGCGTTCATGATAGCGGGTGTCCGGAAGAGACAACCGCATGATCAGGCGGTTTGAGGTGCCCAGACCGAGATTGGTGGTGACCAGATGGCCGAAGCTACGGATGAGCACTCCCGCGGCGGCCAGCAGAATGAGGGCGAGAGCAACCTCGGAGGCAACCAGGATGTCACGGAACCGGTCCAGAGACCGTCCAGGGGTCGCTACCCTTCCGGTCTCTTTCAGATTTCGGGCAAGGTCTGCCGAGGTCGTAATCCGGAGGGCGGGAAGCAGACCGGCGAAGACACCCGCGGCAACCGCCGCACTCAAGCTGAAGAAGAATACCGTGGGGTCGGGGCGAATCGTTACAGCCTGTGGAACCCAGGTTGCGCCGGGTGACCAGTCAACTAAGCGATTGATCAGCTCCAGCGCGAGCAGCATTCCGGCGGAGCCGCCCAACAGAGACAGCACGATACTCTCCATGAGCAACTGGCGGACAATCCGGCCCCGCGCGGCGCCCAGGGCCGTCCGAATCGACACTTCGCGCCGGCGTGCCGCCGCCCGCGAGAGAAGCAGGTTCGCCACATTGACGCAGGCGATGAGAAGGACGCAGCTCACCGCTCCAAAGAGGAACAGGAGTAACTTGCGAACATCTTTCCCTTCGCTATCCGCGAGAGGCACAATCCTGGCGCCGGTTCCCATCACCTCCTCGGGATGCTGCCGCTGGTAGCGGCCGATGATGGCGTCGATCTCCGCATTCGCCTGCGCCATGCCGACTCCCATTCGCAGCCGGCCGATCACCGTCAATACATGGTTGTCATGAGCCTGGAGCACCACCGGCGGAAGCCAGGTCTGGATTGGAATCCAGGCCTGGATGGACCTTGCGGGGTAACTAAAACCAGGAGGCATCACGCCGATTACGGTGTACAGGCGCGAATCCAGCTTGATGACGCCTGACAGCGCGCGTGGAGACCCCTGGAACCTCTGTTTCCACAAATCGTAGCTGATCACGGCCACCGGAGGAGCGTCGGGACGGTCTTCTTCCGGCCGGAAGCCTCGTCCCACGGCCGGCATGGTTCCAATCGTGTCGAACAGGCCGGCGGAGCAGGCACAAACGTCAATCCGTTCGGGAGCGGCGCCGTCCGGCGTGCCCGAGAGATTCAGGCGGGCGTAGCTGATTGCCGCGATTCGATCGAGGGTGGTTGCCTGCTTCTGCAAGTCGAAATAATTGGCTGGAGCGACAGAGTAATCGGAAATCCCGTGGTCCAGGACATTCCGTTCGAAGATGGCAACCAGGTTTTCGGGATGAGGAAACGGGAGGGGATGGAGCAGGATTCCGTTCACAAGGCTGAAGATTGCAGTGTTCGCGCCCAGCCCGATCGCGAGAATGGCGATTACCATCAGGGAGAAGCCGGGCTGCTTTCGGATCATGCGCAGGCTGAAAACGAGATCCCGCCCGAGATTCTCGAGAAACGGAAGTCCGCGGGTTTCGCGAAGATGCTCGTGAAGCTGGGCGATGCCACCGAATTCGCGCCGGGCGGCCAGCCGGACATCGGCCGGCGACAGGCCCTGGCGCCTGAATCGCTCCTCGAGGAGGCGCAAGTGCTCCTCGATCTCCAGGTGGAATTCGCGGCCAGACGGATCGGGGAGGAAGGCGCCGCGCAAACGCGAAGCCAGAAGGCGGAATCGCCACATGCCTTATGCCCCGGCTTCCATATCCAGGACACGGCCGACCGCGCCGGCAGTCCGGTCCCAGTTCTCCACCTCCCGGCGGAGTTGCCGGCGTCCGGACGGGGTGATCGCGTAGAACTTGGCTTTCCGGTTGTTCTCCGAGGCACCCCAGCTGGCGGAGATCCAGGCTTTTTGCTGAAGACGCAAGAGCGACGCGTAGACGGTGCCTTCGTTGAGGTGCAAAGCATTTGCGCTGACCTGCTCGATGCGCCGCGCGATGCCAAAGCCGTGCATCGCTCCCATCACGTCGAGAGTCTTCAGGACCATCAGATCGAGCGTACCCTGCAATAGTTCAGCCCTGGCTTCATGCATCGACGTGTTCCATTGGCATTGCCAAAGGAAGGATAGCAGCGTTCCTTTGGGGTGTCAATAGGAAAGGGCGGTGCGCGGTTTGAAGAGTCCGGCACGAGTGCCGGGGCGAGGCAGCCTCGAGAGTCCCTTCGTGGGCACTGGCACTGTACACGCCCGACAAGCGCCGAGATGAGTCTCGGCGCGGCAGGCAGGAGTGCCTGCGCCACGTCTGGCAAAATCGTCCATATTAGTGTGAATTCGTACGGTCGGTAAATCCTGAATATTCAAAGAAATCGTAATAATTGACGAGGGTTCGCGGGTTTGAAAACCGCAGAGGTTGCCCACAACCCCCGGATGAATGCAACGCCGGCCGCCGCCGGATCACGATACCACAAGGTGGGATGTATGATGACGGATTCACAACGGTTACCTTCCGATGCGATCGGGCAGTTCGACCAATGGGCGGCCGCGGTTTTCGACCAGTCGTCGCTGGGCATGCTGCGGGTGTCCAAGGATTACAGAGTGGTGGCCAGCAACCGGACGGCTGCCGAGATCCTCGGACTGCCGACCCTCGAAGGCCGGTTGATTCATGAGCTGATTGCCGACAAGAGAGGCATTCAGATTTTACGCAACCAGGCGCAGCACCGCCAGCAGGGGCTGAGCACGGAATACGAAATTGAAGTGCTCCACTTTCCCGAGCGGCGGCACGTGCCCGTCCTGGTGTCGGGCATGCCGATCATCGCCGAAAACGGGGAACACGCAGGCTCTTTAGCGATTGTGCGCAGCGTGGAACTGGAGCGCCGGGTCGAGGAGTTCGAGGAGGTGATTCACCGCGCGTCGGGAGCCGCCGCGATCTTTCGGGCGGTTTGCGAACAGATTCGTACCTTGCTGGATTTCGATTTCGGCGCCTTCAGTATCTTCAGCAAGAACGGCAGGCACTCCCGCATGATGCTGTCCTACGATCCGGAGCGGCAGGTGGAGAGCCATAAGCGCTGGTATCCAATGTGCGGAGCGCTGGCCCGGTGGAGCCAGAGGCAGGAAATCCAGGTCACCGAGATCGCGCAATTCGTGGAAGAGTTCCCGGAGTTCCGGGATGACCCGACCGTGCAGAAGTTTCTCAACTCCGGGTTTGTCAAATCGGCGCGGTTTCCGGTGGTGCGGAGCGGCCGGGTGGTCGCGACCTTCAGTTGCAGCAGCCGGAACCCCGACGCGTTCAACGAGCGGCAGATGCGGATTTTGAAGGCCCTGCCGATTGCCAAGGCATTTCTGATGGCGCTGCATTCGCTCGAAAGCGAGGAGCTGTCGTTTCGCAACGATCTGATCAAGGAGATGTTCATCCGCCGGACGCCGGAGGAGATCGCCGAGGTGGCGGCGAAGAAAATCGCGGAGCAGTATGGCTGGGAGAGCGTCGAGATCTACACGATCGAACAAGGCAGCCGGAGGATCCGGTTATTGAGCCAGTCGTCATCGACCGAATTCCAGGTGGAGGAAGGCTACTCGCAATCCTTCGACAAAGGCGTTCTGGGCTACGTCTGCAGAACGGACCAGGATGTGCGCATCGACAACCTGCCGGCCGATCCGCAGTTCCAGGATGTGTTTGTGGCACTCCAGCGGGCGACGCTTTCGGAGCTGTGCATGCCGATCCGGGTCAACGGCCGGATCTCGGGCATTCTGAATGTTGAGGACAAGCGGGAGAACGCCTTCGCGGATGAGGAGCAGAAGCAGCTCAGGAGCCTGCTCGACGAGATTGGCGGTCTGTTCGGGGCGGTCTGGGACAAAGCACTCATCGAAAGCGCGTTCGAATACACGCCCGCGCTGGTGTTGATTGCGGACGCGGCTAAAACCGTGATCCGGCACAATGCGGCGGCGGTGGAGCGCCTGCTGTTTACGACCCAGGAGATGACCGGCTCTCCGATCGGCAATTACTTCGAGGCGGGCATCGCGAAGCGGCTGTTTGAGGCGCCCCCGCTGGCCGGGATCGAGACGATGATGCGGCGGAAGGACGGCAGTGTTCTGCCGGTACTGGTTGGGTCGCGCGAGCTGGAGGGTTTTGGAGCGTGGGTCATCACCGCCCGAGACCTGACAGCACAGAAGCGGATCGCGGAGTTGGAAGGTTTGCGGCACACGTATCGCGAAATCGCGGCCCAGACCAAGACTCCTCTTTCCCTGGCATACAGTTGGATCCAGCGGCTGCAACGAAAAGCCGAGGAACCGCAGAGCGAGACCGCGGTGGTTTTGAAAAAGGCGCTGGCGCAACTGCGCAAGGTCGATCTCACGTATGAGCGGCTTGCGCTCTACAGCCAGGATCCCGGTTCGCCGGCATCCAAGGAGTATCTGTTGAACGCCGGAGACCTTCTGCGGCGGATTACGGACAGTTTTCCGCAGGACCTGTTATCCCTGGAAGGCCTGGATACGGCTGACCTGTACGTTCGCGGCGATCCGTTCGAAATCGAGTTCGCAGTGGAAAGCACGATTTCTTACCTGCTGCGGTTCCTACCGCCGAACGAAAGAGTCGAGGTGAAACTGGCGTCCACAGCGGATCGGCTGGGGATCGAGATTCGGGGGCCGTTCCCTCCGGAACCCGGATCCACCCGCGAAGACGATGGCGAAGGCGCGCCGCCGGAAGCCATCTGCGAGGTCCTCCACGAGATCTCGCTCGGCGCCGAAACTATCGGCAGGTTCATGCGGCGGCACGGGGGCATGTTCCGGCAGGGCACCTTGCCCAACGGCGATGTCCGGTTTCAGTTGGATCTGCCGCGGGCGCAGGTGGAGGCTTGACATGCGCAAAATTCTTGCAGTTCACCCGGACGCGGACATGCTGGACCTGATGTCCAGCGCGCTCAAAGAGCGATTGCCGGATGTGCTCATGGAGAAGGTCCGCTACGCTTCCGACGCGCAGGAACAATGCCGCGCGCAGAAGGAGGATCCGTTTCGCGTGGTGATCGCGAACCTCAGCATCGCGGCGGATTTTCGGGCCAGGGGCAGCCAGACCGAGAACAAAGGGATGGAGTTTCTGGAGTGGTTGGAGCAAGCGGGCCATGGCGACGCGCAGAAGATCCTGATTGCGGACACGGCCAGCAACGGCCTGCTGGCGAGAACCGAACGCCTGCGGAATTGCCGGCTGCTGCTGATGGACGATTCCACCGGATTCGAAGACGCGTTCGTGGCCGCGGTTTCGCGCGCGATCGAGCAGGCAACCAACGGCAAGCAGGAAGAGGAACCCGGGCAGGTGAAGGTAGTGGTCAGCCTGGACCTCGAGAATCAGCTTTGGAATTACCAACTCAAAGGCGTTGGCGGGTTCACTTACACCAAACCGCCGGTCCCGTTGCAGATGGACTCGCGCACCCTCAAGAGTATCGTGCGCAGGTCGCGTTGGGCCGGCGACAACTCGCAGGATTGGGAAGACGAACTTCTCGATATCGGGCAGGCTTTTGGCAAATTGCTTCTCTACGATAACCCCGGGTTTCTGAGCGAATTGAAAGATGCTCAAAACAAGGTTGGGGGCGAGGAGAGAAAGAGTATCTGCTTCAGCATCGACAAGTCTGTGCATCCGGCCGCGCTGGAAGCGCTCACCCCTCCGTCAGAGGATAGCTTTTGGATGCTGCGGGTGCCGATGTACCGGCAGTTGATCCGCTCGGGGCAGAAAGTGATGGACCGGCCGGTGCTGTTCAACGGACGCGGAAGGGGCAAGGAGCCATTCAACGCGTTGATCATCGAGTCGCCCGCGGAGGGCGTAGTCGGGAATCTGAAGGACAGCGCGGGGCGACCGTTGCAGTTGGACACGCTGGCGAACGTCACGGAGGAGGCCGACGCGGTCGAGAAAATCCTGGCGGGTAAAGCTGTGCGGCTCAGGCGGATCCGTCCACAGGACACGCCCGCGGGATCGACGTTCAAGACGTTCGTCAAAGATGTGCTCGGCAGCGACCAGTGGGACTGGGTGCATTATGCGGGCCACAGCCACTACGACGAGGCCACCGGCAAGGGATACCTGCTCTTTCCGGGCGAATACGTGGATGCGCTCGACATCGAGCTGTTCAACACGTATCTGGATCGCGCGAAGACGCGGTTCCTCTATCTGAGCGGGTGCAAAAGCTCCGAGGCGGGGTTCGTCTTCGAGTTGGCCCGGCTGCAGATTCCCGGAGTGCTGGGCTTCCGGTGGCCGATCAACGACTGGGCAGCGCTGGAGTTCGCCCGAACGTTTTACCAGTGCCTGTTTGAAAAGGGAGGCACGCCGCGGCTGGACAGCGCGTTTCTTTCCACCCGCTGCGCGATTCGGGATGCGTACAAACAAGACAAGATCTGGGCGTCGGCGATGTTGATTTTGCAGGATTCGGACTGAGGGTCAGTATCCGTCCGGGGCTGAGAATTCTTCGCGGCCAAACTCAGGGAATTCAGATTGTTATGGGAGGATCGATGGGCGCCTTCTCCAGTTTTGTGGAAACGGTGATGCACGGGGCGACGGCTCAGAAGGTGTACAGCCGGATTGCGGACGATCATGTTCTGGATGCCGGCTACGGGAGCGCCGGGTTGGCGCCTGACCAGGCGTACTTCACGATTTCCCTCTCCAAGATGTTTCTGGCGGATGCGCGCAAACTCTGGCAGGGATTCGCGCCGATGACGATTGCCGCGGCCGAATTTCAATACGGCGGGCAGAAACAGTCGGTGCCGTACGTGGTGGGCAAGGAACTGCTGGCGAGCATCCAGTCGTATCTGAAGGACCAGAATATCGAGTATCGGAACACCCGGATGTTCGGGCCGTGTCCTTATACCGGCGGCGGGTTATCGCTTTTCATCGGCCTGTTCCGGACGGCGGCGAACAGCGCCAGCACGGAGTTCTTCAGCCTGTTGGCCGACGTTGCGGGCGCGTTCGAGCTGACGGGACTCTCGGGGTACCTGCCGGTGGCCAAGGTCGTGACCTCGGGATTGGGCCGGCTGTTGGGTCTCAGCGAAACGACGCTGCGCATCGGAGCGCGCGACGAGTTTTCCGAGTTTCGCGAGGGCTTCCTGGCGTACGTGAATTGCAGCGCCGAAGAACTCGGAGGCGCGCTTTGGACGAAAGGCGGCGAACTGCTCTCGGGCGCCACAGCCGATTCCGCGCGGCCGGTGACGCGTTACGACCATTGCCTGGTCAGAATCGCATCGCAGACGGAGCGAAATGATTACACTTCTCTGCCGTTCCATGCGTGCTGGAAAAAGACAAGTGACCTGATCTGGGCCGGCCAGGAGGAAAAGGCGCGTTCGGCCTTTCTGGAACTGGTGGGGCAGGTGGCCGGATCCCCGGACCTGACCGCGCGACATCGGGTCGCCCTGCTTTCGGTCTACCGGGGCAATTTCGAGGCGGAATTGGAATTGTATCGCGCCACGACAGGGGTGGGGCAGCCCTCATCGAGTAAGCGGGCCGCGAAGAGTGGCGTGGCGAGTCCCAAGGCAGCGCTGCAAAGCGAAGCTCTGATTGCGCACACCGCGAAATTGGGCGCGGAGGTCGAGGCGACGCTGCGGAGTTTGGCGGAAGGATTTCCGCGGCTCCAGGAAATGCGAGGCGGCAGCCGGGATCTGAATGATGAGGTCTTGAGCAGGCAGATGGGTGTGATGGGCACGTCGGCTGCGGACCCTCAGAAACTGGCGGATGCATTGATGGTGGCTGCATTCCGGAATTCGGGCTGAGGCGTTGGGCAGAGGGGTGTGTGACAGCCTCACCATTTGCGACGGAAGTGCCTGGCGGCCGACAAGTGCCCCGATGAGTCGGGACGCGGCAGGCAGGAGTGCCTGGACCACGTTGAACAGCGCAGCGGCGCTTATGCCGCGGCGGTGCCGGCCAGCGCCCGGTAGAGCGCGGCCTTCCAACGTGCGACATCAATCGACCATACGACTTGGGCGCGGGGGACACGGCCGAGCAGCGGTTTCCAGACCTCGCGATTGCGATCGTTGCCGGCGGCGTTCAGGCGGTCCACTACGGTCATTCCGCGCGTCAATTCGCCGGCGACTTCGACGTCGGTGAAATGCGCGCTCACCGCGGTGCAGACGGCGGGGTCGAGCGCGATCGACATCGCGACCGGATCCGGCAGCGAGATTCCATCCTCGCCGGTCTGTACCCGATACGCTTCCCGCGCGGTGGCATTGCAGTCGATGGCGAAGCGCGCCAGGGGGGTGTTCAGGCTCAAGACGTGGTCGATGTCGGTCTGTCTGAGGACCGCATCGCCGCGGCAGAGGTGCCAGCCGGCCAATTCGATCGGCAGGCCCGACCGCAGCACCATGCGGGCCGCCTCCGGGTCCACCCAGATGTTGTACTCGGCGGCGGGGGTCACATTCCCTTCGCAGCACGGATTGCCGCCCATGATGACACACCGGCTGACATTGGCCACCAACCCCGGGTCGCGGGCCACGGCCATCGCCAGGTTGGTGAGCGGTCCCAGCGTGACCAGCACGAGGCCCGGGTTCGCCGAGACCGTCCGGATGATCGCATCCACGGCGTGCATCCGCTGGGGCGCGCGGCGGGGAGGAGGAAATCCGCGGTCTCCCAGTCCATCCTTTCCGTGAAACCACTCGGCGTGGGCGTACTCGCGCCAGAGCGGCCGCTCCGCCCCGGAATAAACCGGGACCTCGGATCCGCACAACTCCGCGGTATAGAGAGCATTGCGCGTGGCCTGCGCGACCGGGACATTGCCCGCCACCACGGTTATGGCGGCCACCTGTACATCTGGCGCGCGCAGGGCCATGATGAGCGCCACAGCGTCGTCAGAAGCGGTGTCGGTGTCGATGAGGAAGGCGCGCGGCACGAGGATCAGCTTATCACCGGCCACGGATATATACTGGCGAAACAGGAGGACGCGATGAAACGGCGCACGGCGATCGGGCGGGTGGTCATGGGAGCGGCAGCGGCGGCAGCGCCCCAGGCGCGCGCGGCGGGCAAGGAACTGGAGATCTTTCTCGCCCGCTGGGACAAGGCCAAGGTCTTCACTCTGCAGGTGGCCGACGCCATGCCGGCCGACAGCTACGACTTCAAGCCGAAGGCCGAGATGCGCTCGTATGGCCAGCTCATGCAACACCTCGGCACCAACAACGCCTTTTACATTTCGCGATTCAAAGCCGGCGAGATCCCCGATTCCCTCCAACCGCCCGAGAAGTTCGACAAAGAGACGACCCGAAAGTATCTCACCGCAAGCTTCGATTTCTGTGCCGGTGTTCTGAAGGGAATCAGCGAAGCGGACCTCGACAAATCCTACCCCGGCCGGCCGAATACACCGCCGCAAACGGGGTGGGACTGGGTGTTGCACGCGTTCATCCATACGGCGCATCACCGCGGCTACGCCGAGGTTTACCTGCGCGAAAAGGGAATTACACCACCGCGGTACTCGGTATGAGACGGATGCGGCCGGTTCTGCTGGCGTTTCTGTGTCCCGCCGCGCTGGCAGCGCAGACGGCGCCGGCGCAGGATTGGACGATTGTGGCCGGGCTGCGGGTAGGGCCGATTGCCGCCACCGCGGTCCGTGCCGATTTGCCTCGCCTGTTCCCGACCGGCGCGGTGGAAGACGACGAGATCGAGCTGGACGAAGGGATGCTGCAGGCGGCGACGCTGGTTTACAAGAACGATCCCTCTCAGGCCCTGGCGATTTCCTGGGACGGTAAAGGGCCGCAGGCGCACCCCAGGCAGATCTTCATCTGCCATGGCCTGCGGCGCGGAGCGTGCCGCTGGCAGGTCGCCGGGGGAATCCGGTTTGGCACGACGCTCGCGGAGCTGGAAAGCCTGAATGGCGGCCATTTTACCTTGTCCGGCTTCGGATTCAATTACGGCGGCAACGTGACTTCGTGGGACGGCGGCAAACTGGCCAGGCTGGATTGCGGGGGCCGCGTGGTGCTGACCCTGGACGGTGCGCGCACCGGCGGGCGGTATTCCGTCCCCATGACACCGGAGGAGGTGCACGCGGTCCGGGGCGATCGGCCGATCTCGTCGAGCACCCCGGCGATGCAGAAACTGAATCCTCGAGTCGTGGGAATTCTGTTTCAATTCGCAGGCTCCGAGAGCACGAACTGCCGGTAGACGCGCTGTACCTTTTCGCCTGGAGCCGACGTCTAAGTGTCGGGAGGCAACGGAATATGACACACCCGGATGCTGAACGCCGTCCCGGACTGGGTGAGTCCTTCTTCGCGGTGTATGGTGTTACCCGCGGAATGTGTGAAATGAGTGTTTCCAGAAGCTGGCGCGGATTTCTCGCAAAGGCCATGGCCAGTTCGCGAGACCGTATCCGGAATCTGCTGAAACGCCACCGGCCGGAGACCTCCTAGCGTTGTCCACGCCGTCGTTTTAGGCGTGGCCCAGGCGACCGCCGCGTCCCACAATCGAACACTACAGGGCAGTATTTTCAGGCCCTAATTACTGATATTATTGAGACTGCCGAAGCTCGACGCCCGGCAATCGGCTTGCTCCTGCTTCTAGGAATCCAGAGATTGGAAGGAGGCCCCATGCTGCCGTCGATCCGTCAAGCCTTCCGGGTCCTTCGCAAGGACGAAGGCTTCACCGCCGTGGCAATCTGCTCGCTGGCCATCGGTATAGGCGCGACGTCGTCGATGTTCAGCTTCGCCGACTCGATGCTGCTGCGCCCCCTGCCGGTCCAGGAGCCTGGGCGGGTATTGGCCATCAACACGGCGATACCGGCGGCATTCGGCGACAACCCGGCGATTTCCTACCCCGATTACATCGACCTGCGCGACCGCAATCGCAGCTTCGACGGTCTGGTGGCGGCTTCCTACTCGTTCTTCAGTTACAGTCCGGATTCCGATGCCTTGCCGCGCGTCAAATGGGGACTGTACGTGTCGGGCAACTTCTTTCATGTGCTGGGAGTGGAGCCCACCGTGGGACGCGGTTTCAACGCCGAGGAAGACCGGGTGGCGGGGCGCGACCCGGTGGTGGTGCTGGGCCACGATTTCTGGGTAAGCCAATTTGGGGGCGACCCGGGTATTGTGGGATCGCCTATCCGGCTGAACGGCGTCGAGTTTTCGGTGATCGGAGTGGCGCCGGAGCACTTCACCGGCATCGATCTGTTCATGCGGCCCCAGGTGTACGTTCCGCTGACGATGTCGCCGCGCATGGGACCGCGCGATTCCCTGGTGAATCGCGACTTCGGCTGGCTGTTCGTGAAAGGACGGCTGAAGCCGGGCGCCGGTCTGCCACAGGCCCAATCCGATATCGGGGCTATTTCCAAGGATCTCCAGAAACTGCACGGCGCGGCCAGCCGCGATCAGCGTCTGGTGGTGCAGACGGAATTGCAGTTCCGTGCAACGCAGTCCCGGGCCACGATGGAGCTGGTGACGATGCTTGGGCTGCTGGGCATCTGCGTGCTGCTGGTGGCGTGCGCCAACGTGGCGGGATTGCTGCTGAGCCGGGCACGAGCGCGCTCGCGGGAGATCGCGGTGCGGCTGGCCATAGGCGCGGGGCGGGCGGCGCTCGTCCGGCAGTTCCTGCTCGAGAATCTGCTGGTGGCCATAGCGGGCGGGGTGGGTGGCTCATTTCTGGCAGAAGCGCTGGCGGCTTTCTGGAAGCGCATGCCGATTCCCACCGACGTGCCGGTGGTATGGGTGATCGAAGTGGACCGGCGTGTTCTGCTGTTTACGCTTGCCATCTCGGTGCTGAGCACGGTGCTGTTCGGGCTGGCGCCGGCCTTGCGTGCCACCCGACCCAACCTGGTACCGGCGCTCAAAGCCGCAGATGCCGACAGTGGCGGGCGGCGCCGGCTCTGGGGACGAAACACGATCGTTGCCGGCCAGGTGGCCCTCTCGGTGGTGCTGCTGGCAGTCTCCGCCGCCCTGATGCAGGGCTTTCGCGAACAACTGCTCCCCGGACCGGGGTATCGCGTGGATCGCCTCTTCCTCACCACAATCGACACCCGCTTTGCGAACTATACGCCGGAACAGGCGTCGCGATTTTTCCAGAATCTGCTGGATCGGACGCGTTCGGCGCCGGGGGTGCGGTCCGCCGCCCTCACGTTCACGGTGCCCATGATGTCGAACTCCGCGAGGATCAACCTGGTCCCACAAGGGTGGCAATTGCCGCGGGGCGAGCGGGCCATGCTCACGATCGGCACGTACATCAGCGAGGGCTACTTTGAAACCATGAACGTCCCGATTCTGCGCGGGCGCGACCTTCTCCAGTCGGATGGGGAGCACGCACCGCTGGTGGCCGTGGTCAACGAGCAGATGGCCAACCACTATTGGAAGGGAGACGCGGTGGGCAAGCGATTCCACCTGGACGACGCGGAAGGCCCCCTGGTCGAGATCGTAGGGGTGGCCCGGCAATCGAAGGTCGGGTGGATAGTCGAGCCCTTGCTGGACTACGTCTACCTGCCCTACCGCCAGCACGCGTCGCCGCGGCTGTCGCTGGTGGCCGAATCGGCAGCTCGTGATGCCGGCGCCATCGCCCCCGTTGTGCGGGATGCGGTGCGCACACTCGACCGGGACATGCCGCTTTTCGACGTTCGCACCATGCAGGACCTTTATTCGCAGAGAGGCGTGAAGACCTCGAATATGATCCTGCAGAACGTACTGCTCATGGGGTTGATGGGCATGGTCCTGGCCGCGGTTGGCTTGTACGGCCTGGTGGCGTATGCGGTGAGCCGGCGCACCACCGAGATCGGCATCCGCATGGCGCTGGGAGCGGAGCGGCGGGCGGTAGTCTGGATGGTGCTGCGGCAAGGATTGCGGCTGGGAGGCGCGGGAGTCACCGTGGGATTGGCATTGGCCGTTTTCGTCTGCCGCGGAGTCGGTTCTACCCTGGCGTTCTTTGCTTTCGGCCATATCAGCGCGATGGCGTATATCGGCGTACCGCTCCTCCTCCTGGTTGTTACGGCGGTCGCGTCCTGGGCTCCGGCGCGGCGGGCGTCCCACGTGGATCCGCTCACCTCGCTCCGTGATCTGTGAATGGCGCCGCTCGTCACCTGCCGCCGAACTGCCCGAACGGAATAGCGTCTTCGATGTGGACCCGGAAGCTCACGACGGATGCCGGGCCGCGGTCCCGGTTGTAGCCCGGGTCGGTGACGTGCTGATAGTCGATGGCGAGCGAGACGCCGCGCCACACGTGAGCCGTGTAGTAGGTCTCGAAGATCTTCTCGAGACCGTAGCGCAAACCTCCATCGCCGAGGATGAAGCCCTGGCCGCCGAGAGCCAGGTACCGGCGGTGGTCGCCCGAGATGGCGTTTGCCACAAAGGCCGCGCCGATCTTATCTTGAGAGCGGTGCCAACGCTTTCCGCGGAGATCGGCGCCAAATTCGGCAGTCCGGTCGATCTCGGTGTAGGCATACGACTCGTTGGCGCCGTCGTTCCATCCCAACCGCCCAAAGGCGCGGATCAGGGGAGTGACTTCCTGCTCGGCGTTCAGCCCAAAACCGTACTTGACGTTGCCTTGCTTCCGGTAGAGCGTGACATCGGGGAGCGGGTCCTTTCCGGACAAGTAGCCATCGATGGCTTCCCGGTAGCTGCCCATGTTGGCGTGATTGACGAATCCGAGCGCCCGCACCACGGTGGCACGTTTCGGAATCCAGGCGGGGTGATATTCGAACTCGAAGTTCTCGCCGCGCGCGCGGGCGATGTTCCAATCGAGCTGAATGCCGTTGGCAACGGTAGGCATCAGCATCTCTCCGAATCGCGCGGCCCAGTTCCTGTCGTAATACTCCATCACCAGGCCATAGGTGTAGCCGCGGGTATCGGCGGCATAATCGAACGCGCCGTTGTTGACGAGAGCCCAGTTCATGAACTGAAGGTGGCTGTCGCTGCCAACGGAGTTGAGGTCGAAGAAATCCACGGTGCTCATTTTGCCCAACCGTAGTTCCAAGCGGCGTTCCGGGACGGTGGAGGCCAGCGAGAGCGGGTTGCGGGTCGTCTCGGCGGTTTCTTTCGAAAGCGGGATGGTGTAGTGCAGCATCACTCGGGAGACATAGGGCGCCTCGCCGAGAGTCGGATTTCGGACCACATCCACATTGGTGAAGCCGGCAACGCCGAGCGCGTTGCTGAGTCCTCCTCCCCCGGCGCTCTCCACGTCACAGAGGATTTCGAGAC
>Ga0335081_10006555_pt1 | contig 18564 bp, 19 predicted proteins | sample Lox_Sample_35_FD_206713 | JGI IMG/M metagenome (GOLD analysis project Ga0335081, IMG submission 206713) | Soil microbial communities from Loxahatchee National Wildlife Refuge, Florida, United States - Lox_Sample_3.5 | ecosystem: Environmental > Terrestrial > Soil > Wetlands | place: USA...
CGCGAGACGCACACCGCGATCGATCAACTCCTGGGGGTACTTCCTCGGACGTGGCATAGGACGGGGACTTCCTTCCTCGAGGCCGAAAACCTCGTTTCAAAGTCTCCGTCAAAGCCAGGACAGCTCATCTCGAGATCCGCGCGAAGCGGGGCCCGCATCGTCCGTTAGCGAGGTGCTCGTCGCCGAGCAAAGGCAGGTCTTGCTAATGCGTGGTCCGTTCCGAGCCCGATCCGTGTTTTGTTGTGAAGTTTCGCGCGAGACGCCGGATCTGTCGGAAGCGCCGCTTAAGGCAGCGCGTCGCCGGGGAAGCCGCCTATGGGATGCAGCTCGTACGTGAGTGACTCGGTCTTCGATGGCCGGGTCTTGGTCGATCATCTGTCGGACGTTTTCGACGGGAGCGGAGAAGATCCCGCTACCGGCCAGGTCGCTGCCGTTGGTCGCTGGGCAGACGATTGATAGGGCATTCGCGGCCTGGAGGGCCATGTTGCGTCGGCCGTGTTCCCAGATGATCGGGTTGCTTTCGTCTTGGAACGTCGTGGGCGTCGCGTTCAGGAGGACCCCGTGTATTCGCGGGCGCTGCTCAGGCGTTCGTTCATTTGGTCGTCGGTGATCTCGGGCAACTCATCGTTTTTCAACATCGATAACTGCTTGTGGTGGTGGAACCTTCTAACGCACGCCGACTCATCGAAAGTTATGGCCGCATGCCGGTCGTGATCCCGTGCTTGAGTGCGTCGCGTTGCGTCGGGACGAGCCGAGTTGCTCGTGGCCGGGTGCCGCGCCTCGCAGGTCCCGCATCCGGGAGATCAGCTCGACCCGGGCGGAGGTAGCGTGGCGGCCGCAGTGTGGGATTGCCCCTCGGTGAGAGGGCTTGGGGTCGCGACGCGGAGCAGTCTTGCGGCGGGGGTGGGGAGGAGCCAGTTCCAGTGCCCGAAGAGGGAGACGAGCGCGGGGACGAGCAGGGCGCGGACGATGAACGCGTCGATCAGGATCCCAGCAGCCAGGCCGGTGGCGAGCATCTTTAGGAACGAGAGCGGTGCGGTTGACATCGCCACGAATGCGAGGGTGAGGATCAGCGCGGCGCTGGTGACGAGTCGGCCGGTGCGGCCGATGCCTTCGATCACGGCGGTCGAGGTGTCGCCGGTGTGGTCGTAGGTCTCGCGCATGCGGCTGAGGATGAATACCTCGTAGTCGATCGCCAGTCCGAACAGGAACGCGAACATGACGATCGGCACCCAGAAGGTGATCGCGCCGGTGGCGGGTAGCCCGAACAGCGCTTGGCCCCCGTGGCCTTGCTGCCAGATCAGCACTAGGACGCCGTAGGCTGCGGCGAGGCTGGCGAGGTTCAGGAGCACCGCTTTGGCGGCGAGCAGCAGGCTGCGGAATGCCCGTGCCAAGACCACGAAGGTGACGAGCGCGACGAGCGCGAGCAGTAGCGGGAAGCTGCTGTCGATCGCGTCGTTGAAGTCGACGCTCTGGGGTCCTGAGCCAGTCACGCCGAGCACCGCGGGATCGCTGCTCACCGCGGCGCGCACGCGGTCGACCAGCGCGGTGCCGCCGGGCGCTCCCGTCTCGGGTGTCGGCAGAACGGTTATGAGCGCGGTGCCGGCCCGCGCGTCGACGGGGCCGGATGGAGGCAGGGACGCCCACACGCTGTGAAGCGCTCCGAGCCGCGCGGCCACCCGCCCAGCGTCGGCCGGTTTGCGGACCATCACCAGGATCGGGTCGAGCACCCCGGTCGGGATCCCGCCCGAGCGGACTGTCTGAAGGGCCTGGTGCGGCTGCCCGGAGCGCGCCAGCGACTTGGTTAGGGGATCGCCGATGTTCAGGCTGAACAGGGGCACGATCAGCGCGCCAATGATCACCAGCCCGGCGATCGCCGCCGGCCAACGCCGGCGGTCGACCAGCCGCGCCCACCAGAACCACGGCGGACTGGCGCTGTCCCGCCGGCGCAGACGGTGACGATCGAGGCGCGGGCCGAAGCTCGCCAGGCACACCGGCAACAGCGTCAGCGCCACGGCGACCGACACCAGCGGGATCAGCACGCCGCCCCAGCCCATGCTGTGCAGGAACGGCACCGGCAAGAGCACTAGCGCGAGCAAGCCGATCGCGACCGTCACGCCCGAAAATACGACCGAGCGACCCGCCGTGTCCATCGCCGCGACCACGGCCTCCTCGCCCGGGCGGTGCAGCGTCTCTTCGCGCCACCGGGTGGTGACCAGCAGCGAGTAGTCGATCGCGATCCCGAGCCCAAGCAGTCCGATCAGGAACTGCACAACAAAGCTGACCGTCGTGAGCTCCGTGAGCCCGAGCAGCAGCAGGAATGCGGTCGGGATCGCGACGATCGCCATGATCAGCGGCAGCACCGCGAGCGCCGAGGCGAACACGACCGCGAGCACCGCGAGCGCGCCCAGTCCGCCGATCACCGTTTCGACGAACACGCCGTTGCCGCCACCCGTCCCGGTCGAGGACTGCAGTTGGTTGGTCCCGGTCGTCGCCTCGGTGAACCCGGCCGGCAGCGCCGCCTGGACCGCCGCGGTGATTCCGGGCGTCGGGTCAGGGATGCCGAAGCCCTGCTGCCCGGTGAACACGAGGATGAACGCGCTGCGACCGTCGGCAGTCAGAAACCGCGGACTGCCGGTCGTGCCGTAACCGAGCACTCGGTAGCGCCCGCCCTCGGACGCCGCCAGCTCCACCCGCTGCAGCAGGACCCGACCCGACGATCCGGCAAGTGTTCGCCTGGCGGGGGCGGTGATCACCGGCACTGTCGGGTCTTGGCCGCCCGCCTCCCCGCGATACAGCGCCGCCAGCCGCCGACCCGTCTCAAAGCTTGGCCGGCCCGGTAGGTCGAAGGTCTTGCCCAACCGGCTCGTTGTCGTCGACGCCAGCGCGCCGCCGGCGGCAGCCACGCAAACCCATCCGAGCACTACCACCCGGCGGTGCGTGAGCACCCATCGCGTTAACGCCCTCATATAAGCCGCCGACCCACCGAAGGCTTCGGTATCGGAGTTCGCTCTGCCGACGACTCGGGGGCGCGAGCCAGGAAGAGCACGCCAGCGTCACGCCATTGCCGCGCTGCGGCCTTAACTGCCTCAGAGATCATCTCGCTAGCGCACGTTGGGTTTAGGGGCCGCTCTCATTCGCGCTCATCATCTCGCCACAGAAAGCGAAGGACCAGCTCGTCAAACGCGTCGGGCCGCTCGGCGTTGGGGGCGTGGCCCGTGTCTGGCACTGTGTGCATTTGGGCCCCAGGGATCCTGGTCGCGAATAGCTCCGCTTGGTTGCGGACAAACGCCATGTCGAGCTCGCCGACGAGCACGAGCGTCGAGACGACGATCTCGGAGAGCCGATCGGCGAGATCACTGACCAGGAATTCCTCGCGCCAGCCGGCCGCGACCTCGCGGGTAGATAGAAACGCGTCGCGCTGCATCTGGGCGATCTTGGCGCGCAGCGCGGGATCAACCTGTTCGGGTGTGCGGTGCGGCCCGTCCACCCACGCCCGCATGTTGACCTCGACCGCTGCCTCCAGATCGCGTTTGCCGATCGCGTTCATCAGCTCGCGCGTGTAGTCCTGCATCTCGGGGGCGGCTGCCAGCGCCTCCGGTGTTGCTGCGCCGACGAGCACCAGCGCGCTAACGAGATCGCGTCTTGCCACGGCGAGCTCGAGCGCGACCCGGCCGCCCAGGGAGGATCCGATGATCGCCGCGCTCCGGATCCCCAGCTCGTCGAGCAGGGCTGCGACGTCGGCCGCGTAGGTGATCGGCATCTGGCCGACCGACGAGCACCCGAACCCGCGCAGGTCACAGCGAACAGTCCGAAAGCGTTGTGCGTAATGCTGCCATTGGGGATCCCAGATTCGGCTGTCCGCGAAGCCAGGATGCAGCAGAACGACCGGGCTCCACCCGCCCGAGACCTCGTAGTAGATCTCGCTATCGCTCATTCCTGCAGCACCATCGCACGCTCGGCGAACACGGCCCCGTCCGCTCGGTTGTGAGTCACCCCGAAGCTTTCAGTAAGCGGAGCGCGCTGCGACACGCTCCACCTCGCGGGTCTCGGCGGCGTACGCATACGGGTGGTGGAACACGTCGAGGGCGTGGTCACGGTCGCGGACTTCGAGCTCGAACGTCTTGGCCGTCTTGGAGTCGCTGACCGCCACAGAGACGTGACCGTCGTGGGGGTACCAAAGCAGCTGAACCTGGATGCCGTCGGTCGTGCGGCTGTCCAGTTCGCGCGGCGCCGTCGTGCTGCGGGCGACGCCGGGTTGCGGGGCGGTTGTGCGGACCATGTTGGCTCCTTCGGTGCGTTGTATTGATGTCCCAGGTGAACCGGGACGGCTCGATGTGGACACTGGCGGGTGCAACGACCGCAGTTCGCGGCTGGCGTGTGACCGGCCGCGAACCGCGGCGGGTTGTTGACTCGTAATGAAGTTCCTGCAGCACGCCATAGCTAAGAGCGGCTGGAAGGGCGAGCTTGCCTGCTAGCGTTTTTCACCGGCGGATGGCTGCGGCCAGGCCCTTGATCTGCTGCCGCCGGCCGTAGGCGAGGAGCAGGACCACGGCGCACAGGATCGCGGTCAGCCAGACGTTGGGGCCGAATGTGGTGTTGTGCAGCACGGTGGCGTTGACGATGGTCGCGCCGGCCATGTCGGCGGCGAGGCCGGCGGCCGCCAGCCCGGCGAGCCAGGGCGTGAGCAGGCCGATCGCTCCGGCCAGTTCGACTGTTCCGACGAAGTAACGGAACCACTGGCCTGCTCCGATCAGGCCGAACTCCTGCACTGAGGAGTGCGACCCGGCCAGCTTGGGCACGGCAGCAACGAACAGGAAGAACGCGGCCAGCAGGATCTGCGCAGTCCAGAGCAGCGTGCTGGTGAGGCGGCGCGGCTTGACATCGGGGACCGTTTCACGGGCAGTGGTGGTGATCACGGTTGTCTCCTTCCTGGTTTGTGGTGGGTGACGGTGAGGTTCATGCGGTCTCAGCGAGGATGTGGATAAGCGTCGACTTGCCTGAGCCGGACGGCCGATCACGCTGATCTCGTCACTGCTCCGCTGGTCAAGCTCGCGGATCTCGGCGCTCATATCGCCTTACCGCCGATCTGGTCAGGGCGTGTCGTTCGCATCTCTCGGCGTTTCTCGAGGGGCAAGCGCACGGCGGCGGCCAGCCTGGCGGATGCGGCCATGCGCCGGAGATCCTCGATCCGGTATTGGGCGACTCGATACGAAAGGTCGGTCATGGTTGTCTCCTTCGCAGGCGGATGGTGTGACTGTGGGCTAGGTAGTGCCTCGGAGGGCGTCGGTCGGTGATTGGCGGGCGGCGCGGATCGCCGGGTAGAGGCCGGCGACCAGGCCGAAGGTGAGGGCGGCGGTCAGCGCCGCGGGGGGGAGCGTCGGGGGGATTGCGGTGCTCCAGTGACGGATGTGGGCGTAGGCGGCGGTGATCAGGATGCCGGTGAGGATCCCGGCGCCACCACCGAGCGCTGACAGGGTGAGCGCTTCGGAGGTGAACTGGATCGCGATGTGCCGCCGCGTGGCGCCGAGCGCGCGGCGCAGGCCGATCTCTCGGCGGCGTTGGATGATCGCCATCACCATCACGTTGGCGATCCCGACCGCGCCGACGATCAGCGCGATCGCGCCCAGGCCGAGCAGGAGGGTGTTGTAGGCGCCCTTGGCGGCGATCTGCGCGGCAAGCGCGTCCGAGGGACGCGAGACTCCGACGTCCTGCGGATCTTCCGGGTTGGCGGTGGCGGCGAGCACGCCGCGGACGGCGAGCGTCTGGCTGGGGTCGGTGCGGACATAAATCGTTGTGGGGTGGGTGTCTGCGGTGGCGAGGAACCGGTGGGCGGCGGGGATCCCGACGAGCGCCGCCTGGTCGAGTTCGGGAGCGATCGCGACCGGCCGGAGGATCCCGATGACGGTGAACCACCGCTGCCCGATCCAGACAGTGACGGCTGGATTCACGCGCGCGATGCCGAGCGTCCGCGCCGCGCCCGCGCCGAGCACGACCGTGGGGTAGTTGGCCGTGGCGGCGTTCAGCCAGCCACCTTGCGCGAGTTGGGCGCCGAGCGCGCCGGGGAGACCGGTGGCGGCACCGAGGACCGTGATCCCGCCCGTCTCGTAGACGGGGACTTTGTCGGTGCGGTGCACCGAAGCGGTTGTGTTGACGGTTTCGGTGACGTGCCGGACGGGGGGGATAGCGGCGATCATCGCCGGCGCGCGGTAGGGGAGGTCGTTCTCGCTGGTGCTCGCGAACGTAGTGCCGGGCTGGACGGTGAGCAGGTCGGTGCCGAGGCGGTCGAGCTGGGCGACCAGGTTGGCCTTGGATGATTCGGAGACGCCGACGACGGCCACGAGCGCGGCGATCCCGACGGCGATCCCCAGGACGGCGAGCGCTGCGCGCAAGCGCCCGGTGCGCAGTCCGGTGAGGCCGATCCTGGCCGCGTCGGCAGGGCTCAGGCGCGAGCTTGAGGTGGGTCTGTCATGCATGGCTTGCTCTGGTGGGGGCGGTGGGCAGGGTTCTTTGGTCGGCGACGACGGTGCCGTCGCGGATCTCGATCGTGCGCGGGGCGGCGGCGGCGACGTCTTGGTCGTGGGTGATGATCGCGATCGTGACGCCGTCGGCGCCGAGCTCCACGAGCAGTTCGAGGATCGCGTCGCCGGTGTGGCTGTCGAGGTTTCCGGTCGGTTCGTCGGCGAGCACGAGGCTCGGGTTGCCGACGAGCGCGCGGGCGATCGCGGCGCGCTGGCGCTCCCCGCCCGACAACTGCGGCGGGGTATGCGCTGTCCGCGCCGCCAGCCCGACTCGATCGAGCGCTCCGCGCGCCCGCGCCAGCCGTTCGCGCCGGGCGACGCCGCAGTAGAGCAGCCCGTCGGCGACGTTCTCCAGGGCGCTGGCGCCCTCGATCAGGACGTAGTCCTGGAAGACGAACCCGAGCTGGTGGGCGCGTAGTGCCGACAGCGCGGGGTCGCTCAGACTGGAGGTGGCCGTCCCGGCGATCAGCACGGTGCCGCTGGTCGGGCGCAGGAGCGCCCCCATCACGTGCAGCAGCGTTGTCTTGCCGGAGCCCGAAGGCCCGATGATCGAGACGAGCTCGCCGTCGTCGATCGTGAGGCTGACAGCGCGTAGCGCGTCGACCGGCGTGATCGTTCCGTAGCGCTTATGGACGTCGCGGAGCTCGATCGCGGGGGTCATGAGGACGCCACCTCGACCCGCATCCCCGGTTGCAGCCGTGCCGAGCTCACCTCGACCAGGTTGCCGTCGAACACCCCCGGGGTGACCCCGACCAGGGTGCGGGTGGCGCCCTGATCGACCGCGAGCGCGTAGCCGCCGTTGGCGAGCGCGAGCAGCGCCCCGATCGGGACCGCGAGCACGTTGCGGTGGACTGTGTCGGTGATCGCAACCTCGACAGGCACCTGGTCGAGCCCGCGGGCATCGCTCGGATGGTCGAGCGCGATCGTCACCGGCACGCTCGCGGGCGCTCCGGCGCTCGTCTGCGAGGAGGAGCCGCTGGCGTGCTGCCCCGAGCCGTTGGCGCTCGTGCCGGTCGGGTTTGACTGTCCGCCGGCGGCTGTAGTCGTGGCCGCTCCGATCTGGCTAACTGTTCCCGGCGTGGTCTGTCCCTCGGGGAGCTGGATCTGGACGCGGTCGCCGACGTGCACGAGCTGGCGCAGCGACGGGTCCAGGGGGACGTTGACCACCAGCCCGGTCGAGGTCAGGCCGAGTACCTGCGTCCCCGGTTGCGCGGGGCTGCCGGGCAGCGCGAGCTGGGAGGTGACGCGCACAGGACCGGGCAGGAACGCCACCGAGCCGAGCGGCAGCGAGCCGGTCTCGAGCACGCCCTGCGCGCGCTGCCACTCGTCGATCGCGTATGCCGTCGCCCAGTCGAAGTGATCGTTGCCGGTGAGTGAGTGGTCATCGGTGAACCCGAGCGCACGCAGGTTCCGCTTGAGCTGTCGGACGTCCGCCCCGTCGCTGTCGCCGAGCACCAGGTCCCGCCATGCCGCCTGGGTCCCGTACAGGAGCCGCACGGGTTGTCCGTCGAGCCAGTAGAGCGGTTGCCCGCGCCTGATCACGGCGCCGGGCGGCGGCAGCTCGCTCAGCGTCCCGGACGGTTGCTGGACCACGAGCGTGTAGGAGCCGGCGCGCTCGAGTGTCCCTGACACCTGCTGGCGCGATGCCAGTGTCGTGCGGATCACCGTCGCCGTCGCCACCGAGCTCGTCGAAGCCGACGCGGCGGATCGGCCGCCCGACTCCAGCGCGAATATGGTGATCCCGATGCCTGCGGCGATCGCGACCGCAAGCGTGGTAAGCCGTCGCATTACTGCGACTCCTTTCGAGCCAAGTTGGAGTTCGGCGTCACGGCGGCCAGCTGACGCTGCCACCGTGCGAGCTGCGCACACTGGCAGTGGGGACAGGTGCCGACGTGATGGCTGTGTCCGCAGGGCTTCATCGCTGTCTCCTCATTGGCCGCTCGGCGTGACGTCCACGCGCCCGAGCGCGTTGCCGCGCAGCGACCGGCAGGCCGCGTTCGCCCGGTTGCCCTGTGCGCGGGTGCCGGCGTCGGCGCTCTTGACGTGGAACACACCCTGGGCGTTCGGATCCGGCCAGCGCGGAAGCCCGTGCGCTCGCATGCAGGCGGCCCAACTCAGCAGCGCCTGCATATCCGACGCGCTTACGTTCGGCAGCGTCGAGCTCGAGGCCTCAGCGAGACGGATCTGGGCGGCGCACGCCTTCTGCACTTCAGGCGTCGGGGTTGGCGCGCCACTGGGGAAGGTGACCTGACCGTTGGCACCGAGCACTGGATCGGGCACGCCCGGCATCCCGTGCTTGCGTGCGCAGTCGACCGCGGAGCGGGCCGCCGCCAGGCTGCCCGGCGCGGCGCCTTGCTGCGTGCTCCCGGCGCCGAGGCTCGGGACCGTCGCGTTGTGGCTCGAGGACCCGCACGCCGCAAGCGTGAGCGCGATCGCGGAAAGCACGGACAGTGGTATGAGTCGGATCGGACGTTTCATCTGTTTCCTTTCGGGTGGGGTGTGAGCGTCGGTGGGACCAAGCTGGCTCGTGGGGCGGTCCGTCTCGCGGACCGCGCAGCGGCGGCTCGGCGGGTCTCGTGGGCGGCGGCGACGGCGAGCGCGAGGAGGGCGATCCACACGTACGGAGCGGCGGCGAGCGTCCAGGCGACAGAGCCGCCGCGGCCCGGTGCGAACGCCGGCTTGGTCATCAGCTTTGGCAGGTACGAGTAACCGACCAGTACGGTCGTCGCGACCGCTGCGATTGCGGCCCTCGAACCGCGGTCGGCGGCCCGCAAGCCCGCGAGCAGCAGGGCCGGAACCGCGATCGTCCAGTGGTGTGTCCATGACACGGGGCTGACGAGGAGCCCTGTGAGGGCACACAGCGAGAAGCCCATCGCCTCGTCGCCCCGGCGGCTTGCGAGGACCGCGAGCACGATCCCGGCCAGCCCGACGATCAGCGCGATCGCGAGCAGCCGCCCGCTCCCGAACGATGGGTCGAGCCGGAGGATCAAGCCCCGCAGCGACTGGTTCGCCGGCACGTAGCGGCCGCCCACGCGACTCTGGTCCAGGAACAGGCCGCCCCAGTACTGCCGGGAATCGCTCGGAAGAAGCGCGTATCCGGCGATCACGGTGGCCCCGAACGTCCCGAGCGCGACGCATGCCGCGCGTCGACGTCGGGAGAACAGCAGGTAGGGCACGAAGATCAGCGGCGTCAGCTTCAGCCCGGTGGCGATCCCGATCGCCACCCCCTTGCTCCGGGAGTTGTTATCGCGGCTCAGGTCCCAGACGACGAGCAGCGCGATCAGGAGGTTGACTTGGCCGTAGCCGAGGGTCGATGTGATCGGCTCCAGCCACAGTGCCATCGCCATCACGAGCGCGATCAGAGGTGATCGCCATGGTCGCCCCGTCCGCGCCTGCGCACCGCGACCTGGGGGCAGGCGCAGCGCGAGCGACAGGATCGCGAACAGGCAGACCAGGCCGAGAACCGTGATCAGAACCGCGTCAACCGCGAACGGCAGCAGCGCCAACGGCGCGAGCAGGATCGCGGCGAACGGCGGATACGTGAACGGAGCCCACTGCCAGATCGGACCGCCGTACAGGGGTCGCCCTTGGAGGACCAGCCGCGCGGCGCCACGATAGACATGGAGGTCGAAGAACCCCAGCCAGCCCCAGGGATCAAACGCCTGACCGCGCGGAAGCGAGACCAGCAGGTACACCCCGCACGAGACGGCCAGGGCAACCCACCCGGAGCGGCGCAACCTGAGGGTCGCGGCCCGAACGCGACCGTCGCCTGAGGCGCCACGCGGCCGCGAGCGTCGGGACAGCGGTATGACGGCTGCGAGGCGGTGCGAGCTGTTCATTCGGGCTTCGCTCATCTCGGGCGGCGAAGCTACGCGCGGGCCGGCATCGTGTCGTCGGCGTCGCGGCCGATTTCAATCCAACGATGGGACGGCCACTGAGCCGATTTGTGTATGCGCGTCCTTCGTGAGATGTAGGCCAGTCATTCCGAAGGCCGATGACCGGGCTTGGCAACCGGCGTACATTCACGCCGTGAGCCTCTTCCACCGTCTGCTGGACGCAGCCCGTTCGCTGGATCCCCGGCTCCTCGACGCCGGACTGGCGGTGGCGCTCACCGTCTGGGCGCTCACCGAGCCGGGGACACTCAGCCACCCCGCGCGGGCAATCGTCCTGCTGGCGATGACGGTGGCGATCGCGTGGGTCCGTACCGCGCCCTTGGCGGTCTTGGCGCTGGAGGTCCTCGGTGTAGTCCTGGCGACGAACGATCTTCAGTGGCCGCAGGGAGTCGCGGTGCTGATCGCCGCTTATTCGGCCGCGTTCTATAGCGAGCGGCAGTTGGCGGTTGCCGCCCTGCTCGTCGCGGCATCGGCATGGCTGTGGGCGTTCGGCAGCACAGTCCGGATCCCGAGTGGCCTCGTCCCGCTGCTGTTGCTGGTCCCCGTGTGGCTCGGCGGGACTGCCATGCGCAGGCGCGAGCTGCGGGCGGAGGCGTCGGCAGAGCGCGCCGATCGCCTCGAGCGAGAGCGCGAAGCGGCGCTACGCGCCGAGCGGACGAGGATCGCACGCGAACTGCACGACCTGGTCACCCACGCGGTCAGCGTGATGGTGCTCCAGACCGGCGCCGCCCGCGAGATCATGCCCCAGGACGAGACCCGCTCCCGGGCGCTGCTCCAGTCAGTCGAATCGAGCGGCCGCTCCGCGCTCGAGGAGCTCCGGCACATGCTGGGCCTGCTCTCAGACCAGGATGGAGACGCGCCGCTTGAGCCGCAGCCGGGCGTGGGCGAGATCCCTGCGCTGATCGAGCAGCTCCGCCAAGCCGGCCTGACGGTCGAGCTGCGCGTCGAGGGTCAGCCACGCCCCATCTCCGGGGGCGTCGCCGTCGCCGCCTACCGCATCGTCCAGGAAGCCCTCACAAACGTGATCAAACACGCAGCCGGTGCCCCCTCCGAAGTCATCCTGCACTGGTCAGACGCCGCGCTCGAGCTCGAGATCATCGACCAAGGACCGCCGCTGAACGGCGCCGCGCCCGACAGTTCGGCCGGCCGCGGACTCACCGGCATGCGCGAGCGAGCCGTGATGTACCGCGGCACGCTCGACGCGGGTCCCGGACCCGACCGCGGCTACAAAGTCCACGCGCGCATACCGCTGGAGGCGACCGGAGCGTGAGCAGGCGCGTGGTGATCGCCGACGACGACGCGCTGGCACGCACTGCGCTGCGAACGATCCTGGACGCACACGACGACCTCGAACTGGTCGCCGAGGCCAGCGACGGCCTCGAGGCGGTCGAGGCCGCAGGCCGCCTCCTTCCCGACGTCGTGCTGCTCGACATCCGGATGCCCAACCTCGACGGGCTCGAGGCCGCCCGCCAGATCCTCGGCTCCCAATCCAGCCGCGCCCGGATCATCATGCTCACCACCTTCGACCTCGACGAGTACGTCTACGACGCACTGAAGGCCGGCGCGAGCGGCTTCCTGCGCAAGGACACGCCGCCCGAGCGGCTGCTCAGCTTCGTGCGCTCAGCCGGGGACGGAGACGTGCTGCTCGACCCCGCGATCACGTGCCGCCTCGTCGAACGCTACGCACAACCCCGGCCGGCCGGATCGGGCGCGAGCAGCAAACTGTCGGACCTCACGCCACGCGAGCTCGACGTGCTCACCCAGGTGGCACGCGGCCATAGCAACGCCGAGATCGCCGCCGACATGTACCTCAGCGAGGCCACCATCAAGACCCACGTCAGCCGCATCCTCGCCAAGCTCGACCTGCGAGACCGCGTCCAAGCAGTCGTGCTCGCCTACGAAGAAGGGCTCGTCCAACCCGGCGCGACCGGCGGGTAAGCCCACGCGTTCCGAGCGGCCCGACTGACCACTGGCGAGGAACGTGTCGACGCGGGCCCGCGGACCGTAGATGAGGCCGCACCTTCCCGACGGCGCGCACTACGAGATCAGCCAAACCCCTTGATCAAGTGCAACGACTCTGGTCGGTAGCCGAGCCGGCGGTAGAACTCCATCGCCCGCTCATTGGTAGACCACACGTCGAGGCCAACCACCGGCAGCCGTTGCTCCCGGGCCCACGCTTCACCGGCCGCCATCAGCGCCCGCCCTACACCCAATCCACGGGCATCATCCCTGACAGCCAGATCGGCGACGTGAGCGCGCTCGGACCCGGTCACATCCTCACGCACCGTTAGCGGAATGAAGCCCAGCCGGTCGCCGCTCTTTTCTTGTGCGATCAACACGATCGCACGCGGGGTCTGGTTGCTCACCGCATGCGCGAGCACTTTGTGGAAGCCCGGAGCTAGGGCGGCCGGGTTCTTCCAGGCGGGTGAGCCGAACTCGAGCAGGCTCGAGGCGAATTGCGCTACGAAGTCGCGGTCCCCGGCCACGGCGCGGCGAATCTCGATCTCCTCGCTCACATCGGGCTCCTTAAGAATCAGGCGGGCAGGCAGGCCGTCAGGCTTGCGCGGCGAGATCGCCGAAAAGCCGGGGCATGTTTTGATGGTTCAGGTAGAGAGCGATTCGCCATGCACCGTTCTGGCGCAGGACGAAAGTGGACCGCAACGTGATGTCGTCACGACGCCGCTCGGTATTCATCAGCAGTTTCCATTCCGTCCGCACGAGTGTGTGAATGTCATCCAGAGGGACTTCGGTGATGTCGGCTAGCTTGAGGCCGTCGCTGCCGACCGCGTGGAAGAGCGCCTTACGGCGGGGAAGAGCCGCCAGCAGCGCTTGCGGAGTCAGCGCGGTGACGACATTCGGGTCGAGGCTGAGGAAGGTGTCGCAAAAGCAGCGGGCCAGCGCCCCTTCGTCGGCGTCTTCGTAGTGCTCGAAGAAACTGCGAATGTCGGGACGGACAGAGGGCATATTGAGCTCCACGTGTGGAATCGGTCAGAGTTCCTCGGCGAGACGGTTCAGGAGAGGAATCGAGGACTCGAGCCGGCGGCGCTCGGCAGGTGTGTAGTCCTCCGCCAACGCCCGAACCATCGCGTCGACAACCACGTGCTCGCGACGCATGAGCAGCTCCCGCCCCGCATCCGTGATCGCAACCAGGACGCGCCGGCGGTCCTGCTCATCGTCCGTCCTCTGCACCAGCCCTCGCCGCTCCAGGTCGCGGACGATGCCGGCGATCGCTTGCGAAGTGACGCTCTCCCGCGCTGCGAGCGCGGTGGGGAAGGCCGGGCCCTCGCGGTCGAGATGGACGAGGATCGCCAGCTCGATGAAGCTAGCTCCCTCGTCGCGCTCAGCCGCGTAGAGCTGTCGCAGGCGTCGCGCGACGCGACCGATTGCAACCCTCAAATCCTGCGCGGCTTCAAGGTCCCGCCGATCAACCATAAACGTAAACTAGCTTACGTAAGCACGCTGAGCAAGTCCCCGGCCGCCATCGTGCACCTAATGCCGTGCCCCCGGGTCCATCGAGTTAGCGTGTCCGGACTTTGCGATCGATCCCGAGCTGTTTGGGTCTGCCCGGTCAATGTCCTCGAGCGCGACGGTCGCACCATCGGCTTCTACGGACTCACCGGGGAGCCGCCGCACAGGCGTCTCGAGTGGATGTTCCCTGAGCCCGAGGATCGGAAGCGATTACGGGCGGCGGTGTGGAACCATGCGATCGAGCACAGGACCCGCGCCGGCTTCTCCGAGTTGTGGATCGAGAGCGATCGATATGTCGAGCTGTTATACGTCGCAAGGGCGCCACCAGGATCGGCGCCACCCCTTCACCGGTCGACAACGCACCGCTACCGCTCCTAAAGATCGAGCGCGGCGGCCGGTCTACCAGCGCCCATCAATGAGCCGAGAGTCGCGGTGAGCCTCTACCCCGGAGTTCCTTACGAGTACAGCAGGACCGCACGAGGATTGGTGTTCGCAGCCGGGGCCTGCCCGCTCGACGAGAACGGTCGCGTGGTGGCACCTGGAGACCGCGAGGCCCAGGCCATCTGTGCCGTCGAGAACCTCCTAACTGCACTCGCCGAGCATGAGGTCGGTGTTGAGGCGCTCCTGAAGACGACGATCTTCGTCGTGGCTGAGAGGCAAACCGATCTTGTGCGGGTCTGGGACGTGGTCGCCGCGCGGCTCGGCAGGACCCCGAGCACGCTCCTCGGCGTGTCCCTCCTCGGCTACCCAGACCAGCTCGTTGAAATCGAGGCAATCGCAGTGGTGAGCTCGCACACCTAACCGCTGCTTCGCTTCGGTGCTGACGAAGCAACTCGGCTCTCATCCTCGTAGCTAGGGCGAAGCAGGTCTTCGGATATCAAGTTCGAGCGACCTCCTCCTCGCCAGCTCCCCGACCGGCCGTCACGACGCGGCGGTCAAACGCGACGGGCGCCCCCGAATCCGCGCCAACCAGGGGCGTCGGCGCGAACGGTGAGATGCCTGTCGCAGCACGAACGGGGGTCTGGTCGGTATGCGTGCCGGAGTCAGGCTGGTGGGCCTGCTTTAGTCGTCGCGGCTCGTCCTGCTCACGCGGCGGCGCCCTCGATCACACCGTAGGGGAACGCGACGGGAGTGACGCCCGCTGGTCGCAGCCCGGCCGCCGCGAGCAGAGCGCCGTACTCCCGGTTGGTGCGCTCTCGGCCGCCGGTGAGGACGAGCATGTTGATGTCGCTGAGCAGCGTCGGGACGGGGTCGGCGCCGTCTTCTGGGATAAGCCGCTCGATGATCAGGACGCGTCCGGCGCCGCGCATCGCCTTCCGGCAGTTGCGCAGAATCTCGATCGACCGCTGGTCGTCCCAATCGTGCAGCACATTGGCGAGCAGGTAGCAGTCTGCGGAGGGGACCTGCTCGAAGAAGTCGCCGGCGAGCACCTGGCAGCGGTCGGCGAGGTCGGTCGCGTCGAGCACGGCGTCGGCCCGGGCGCCGACCTTTGCGATCTCGAACAGCAGGCCTGAAAGGTGGCGGTGGCGGCGGAGGATCTCGACCAGCAACGTGCCGTTACCGCCGCCAACATCGACGATCGTTCGTACCTCGGAGAAGTCGCATGTGTCGGCCACACTGGGGGCGTAGGCGGCGGTCCGCTCAGCCATCGCGTGGTCGAAGATCTTGGCGGCCTCGAGGTCCCTGGAGAGCGAGTCGAACAGCTGCTCCTTGAACTCGACCTCGCGTCCGGGTGTGCCGGTCCTGAGGGTCTCGAGGATGTGGGCGAACGGGCGCACGCCCCCGAGTGCTTCGAGGAACACCGCCCAGGAGCGCATCCCCAGCTCCGCCCCTGTGCGCAGCCGCTCGCCGACGACGGTGAGGCTGAACTGCCGCCCGTGGTGCTCCTCGAACACCCCCAGCGCCGCCAGCACTCGCAGGACCCGGTACAAGGACGGCTCGTGCATCCCGGCGGCTTCGGCCAGCTCCTGCGAGCTTTGCGGACCGTCAGCCAACAGGTCGGCGATCCCGAGCTCGGCGGCTGCGTACACACATCGAGAGATGTGGATCCCCCAGATCATCGGCAAGAGCTTGCCCGCGGCGCCGCGCTCGGTCGCGGCGACGGTGGCGGTGTTGGTTGTCTCGACCGTGCTCATGCTGGTCTCCTTTCGCGAGATCGCCCTCGGGTGATGGCCAGGTCGGCGCGATCATCACCGCCCGCTGTTCACGATTGCCTACGGACGGCTTACCGTGCAATTACCGGGTCGACGGCTGGATAGGGTTTGCGCGGGTGCATCGTGGAGTTCCGGGTTCTTGGTCCGCTCGAGGTCGACGTCGCAGGCGGGCGGCTAGCGATCGGCGGCCCGCGCACCCGGGCTGTGCTGGCGCTGCTGCTGCTGAGCGCGAACCGGCTCGTCCGAGCCGACACGCTGGCCGATGAGCTGTGGCCCGACCTCGCAGCGGACCGCGCCACCGCCAACCTTCAGGTTCGCCTGTCGGAGCTGCGCCGAACGCTTCGTACCGCGGGCGAGGAGGAGCGACTGGAGACCCGTCCGCCGGGCTATGTCCTGCGCGTTCATGATGACGAGCTCGACATCGCGCGCTTCGAGCGGCTCGTCGCCGCCGGCCGCGACGCGCTGATGAGCGGAGATGCCGGTTCTGCGCTCGAAGCGCTCGACGAGGCGCTCCGCCTGTGGCGCGGTGAGCCGCTGGCCGACATCGAGGCTGGGGGGCTCGTGAGCGCCGAGCGTGCCCGACTTCAGGAGCAGCAGCTGAGCACACTCGAGACGAGGGTCGACGCGCTGCTTGCCTGCGGCCGCCATCAGGAGACGATCGGTGAGCTCGAGGCGCTGACCGCCACCCACCCGCTGCGGGAGCGCTTTTGGCAACAGCGGCTGCTGGCGCTGTATCGGTCGGGGCGCCAGGCCGAGGCGCTGCGCGCCTATCGCGAGCTGCGCTCGAGGCTCGTCGAGGAGCTGGGAATCGAGCCGAGCCCTCAGCTGCGCGAGCTGGAGGTACGGATCCTGCGGCAGGACCCATCGCTCCTAGTCGGCGACCGGCTGGGGCGCGAGCGCAATGCCTCGCCAGCTCCGCGGACGCGCTACGTGGACAGCGGCGGCGTGCACATCGCCTACCAGGTCGTGGGCGATGGCGAGCCTGACATCTTGTTCGTACCGGGACTGATGAGCCATGTCGAGCTGGCCTGGGAGGACCCGGGCACCGCGGCGTTCTACACGCGCCTGGCCGGGATCGGGCGGCTGATCCTGTTCGACAAGCGCGACACTGGCCTGTCCGACCGTTCGCCCGGCGACTCGCCGCTCGAGCAGCGGGTCGAGGATGCGCAGGCGGTGATGAACGCGGCCTCGTCGCAGCGGGCGATCGTGTTCGGGTACTCAGAGGGGGCGCCGATGGCGATCCTGCTCGCCGCGACCCACCCGGAGAAGGTCAGCGCGCTGATCCTCGGCTCCGCGTTCGCACGCTGGTTCCCCGCGCCCGACTACCCATGCGGGCCGGGCGCGGAGCGGGTGTGCGCGTCCATGGAGGACATCGCCAGGCACCGCTGGGGCGAGGGCGACACGATCCAATGGTTTCTGCCGAGCCGCGCCGGCTCGTCACGCGCTCGCGAGGCGATGGGCCGCTTCGAGCGGATGGCGATCAGCCCCAGCACGTACTTGCGGATGCTGCGGCTGATCCGCGAGATCGACGTTCGCGCCGCGCTCCCAGCGATCCGCGTGCCGACACTCGTGATCCAACGGCAAGGGGACCGGATCAACCCGCCGTTCTACGGACGCTACATCGCCGAGCGCATCACCGGCGCCCGCTACTTCGAACAGCCCGGAGACCACTCCCTGCGGTTCGCAGAGGGCGAGGAGCTCGACACGTTGCTCGCTGAAATCGAGGACTTCCTAGCCTCGCTGACGCCGGCACCGGAACCGACGCGCGCGCTCACGACGATCATGCTCGCCCAGGGGCTTAGGGAGGCGTCCGGCCTCTCGCACGTCCGCGCGCACCACGGGGTACTGCGAACCCAGACCGGCGACCGCATGCTCGCTACCTTCGACGCGCCGGGCGAGGCGATCCGCTGCGCCCTAGTGCTCCATGACGAAGCGCCAGCCGAGGGCCCCAGATTGCGCATTGGTATCCACACCGGAGAAATCAATCTCGCCGGCGACCGGATCGCCGGCCCGTCGTTGTTGATCGCCGAGCAAGTCGCGAGCCACACCCAGGACGGCCAAATCTTGGTCTCACGCACCGTTAAGGACCTCGTCGTCGGGTCTGGGATCGCCTTCACCGAGAGCGGCTCGCATCCGATCACCGCAAACGGCGAGCGCTGGACTCTGTACAAAGTCAGCACCTGACCAATCCAGTCGCGCGCTCCCGACACCACAGGCACCCCGCAGGGCAGGACGCGAGCGTCACGCTCAGGACGAGGAGCATCAGCTCAACTGGCGTCACGACACGACCGGCGCTGCTCACGCGAGTTGCGGCAGCTCTTGGGCCTACGGGTCTTGGACGTGCGATGCACGTACTGGAACAGAAGCAGGGCTGCCGCGGCGAACAGTTGGCCGCCTCGCAATTCGCCAGGCGCGGGCGTGGCGTCGGGTCGGCCGACGCTGGCCGACCCGACCCGATCGCGCTTCGATCTATCGAGTCAGCTGGAGGCCGGCCGTGGCGGAGATCGTCGGCGAGGGCCATGGACGGTG
>Ga0335081_10006556_pt1 | contig 18563 bp, 12 predicted proteins | sample Lox_Sample_35_FD_206713 | JGI IMG/M metagenome (GOLD analysis project Ga0335081, IMG submission 206713) | Soil microbial communities from Loxahatchee National Wildlife Refuge, Florida, United States - Lox_Sample_3.5 | ecosystem: Environmental > Terrestrial > Soil > Wetlands | place: USA...
GCTCTGGCCTGCATGTTCTAGATATATGGTAATTTCCGTTGGCAGCGGAACATGTCTTTAACCCGAACGATCGCCCGGGAGCCTTGCCTGGCTGACCCGGTTCCAGCGGTGAAGCGGCGGCGCAGCTCGGCCAACTGTTCAGACATTGAACAGTGCTCCAGCTCGCCCCATCGTGTTTCAAGTTGAAACAAGGACACGACGGGCTGGCTGATGCGCTCAGCATCGCACAATTGAATATCCCGGCAGGCATAGCCCTATCCCAGCAACCAGAGTCCACAGCGCCTGCCGGGACACTAACAGCAGCGCATTTCGCATGCCCGGCGATTATGTATAGCATCATACATAAGCATTGTGGTAACCGAGGAGCGGCGATGCGTAGCCCACGCGAGCGGATGGTTGTCTCTGCCGCGCTGCTGATCAGGGAGCGGGGCGCACATGCCACCGCTATCTCGGATGTTCTGCAACACAGCGGCGCGCCGCGTGGGTCGGCCTATCACTACTTCCCGGGTGGGCGAACCCAATTGCTCAGCGAAGCGGTCGACTACGCCGGCGAGCACGTCGCTGCCGTCATCACCCAGGCCAAGGGAAGCCTCGAACTGTTGGACATACTGATCGACAAGTACCGCCGGCAGCTGCTCGACAGTGATTTCCGCGCGGGCTGCCCCATCGTCGCGGTCTCCGTCGAAGCCGGCGACGAACAGGACCGTGAGCGCATGGCCCCGGTGATCGAGTGCGCGGCAGCGGTTTTTGACCGCTGGTCCGATCTAATCGCCCAGCGGTTCATCACCGATGGAATATCGCCGGACCGCGCCGGCGAATTGGCGGTGTTGGCGACCACTGCGATCGAGGGTGCGATTGTGCTGGCCCGGGTGCGACGCGACCCGACACCCCTTGATGTCGTGCACCGCCAGCTGCGCGACCTGCTTGTGGCTGAGGCGCCCAGAAAGGAGCTCTCGCGATGACCACTGAATGGCAGCCCACCGCCTGCATTCTCTGCGAATGTAACTGCGGCATCGTCGTCCAAGTCGAAGATCGCCGGCTGGCCCGCATCCGGGGAGACAAGGCGCATCCGGCGTCACAGGGTTACACCTGCAACAAGGCGTTACGGCTGGACCACTACCAGAATAGCGGTGCTCGCCTGACCTCCCCGCTGCGCCGCCGCCCCGACGGAAGCTACGAAGAGATCGACTGGCACACCGCGATTGTCGAGATCGCCGAGGGGTTCAAGCACATCCGTGACGCCTACGGCGGGGACAAAATCTTCTACTACGGCGGCGGCGGGCAGGGCAATCACCTCGGCGGGGCTTACAGCGGCGCCTTTTTGAAGGCGCTGGGATCGCGCTACCGGTCAAATGCACTGGCGCAGGAGAAAACCGGCGAAGCGTGGATCGATGGAAAGCTGTACGGCGGTCACACCAGGGGCGAATTCGAGCATGCCGAAGTGGCCGTGTTCGTCGGCAAGAATCCGTGGATGTCGCAGAGTTTTCCCCGGGCTCGGGTGGTGCTGAACGAGATCGCCAAAGATCCGGCCCGGTCGATGATCGTGATCGATCCCGTTGTCACCGACACCGCGAAGATGTCCGATTTCCATCTGCGGGTGCGGCCCGGTGCCGACGCCTGGTGTCTGGCCGCGCTGGCCGCCATCCTCGTCCAGGAAAACCTTTGTGACGAAGCGTTTCTCGCCGAGCACGTGCGCGGCGCTGACACCATCCGCGCCGCGTTGCGCGAGGTCTCGATCGCCGACTACTCGCAGCGATGCGGGATCGACGAGGAGCTGTTGCGTGCGGCGGCGCGACGCATCGGTACCGCCGCCAGCGTCTCGGTGTTCGAGGACCTCGGAGTCCAGCAGGCGCCCAACAGTACGCTGTGCTCTTACCTGAACAAACTGCTATGGATATTGACCGGCAATTTTGCGAAAAAGGGTGGCCAGCATCTGCATTCGTCGTTCAGGCCCCTGTTCGGTCAGTTCTCCGGTCGCACACCGGTCACCGGCGCTCCCATCATCGCGGGCTTGGTGCCGTCCAACGTCGTGCCGGAGGAGATCCTGACCGACCACCCGGACCGCTTCCGGGCCATGATCGCCGAAAGCAGCAATCCCGCTCACTCGCTGGCCAACTCGGCTGCCTGCCGCGAGGCATTTCAAGCGCTGGAGCTGATGGTGGTCGTCGACGTCGCGATGACCGAGACCGCCAGACTCGCTCATTACGTGCTACCCGCCGCCTCCCAATTCGAGAAGCCGGAAGCCACCTTCTTCAATTTTGAGTTCCCCCGCAACGCTTTTCAGTTGCGCCGGCCATTGCTGGAGCCCTTACCGGGAACTCTGCCCGAACCAGAGATCTGGGCGCGGCTGGTGCGGGTGCTGGGTGTAGTCGACGACGCGGATCTGCGACCGCTGTATGAGGCCGCTCAGGGCGGCCGCCAGGCTTATACCGAAGCGTTTTTCGCCGCCGTTGGAACCAACCCGACGCTGGCGAAACTGGTTCCGTACGTGCTCTACGAGACCCTCGGGCCGACGCTGCCCGACGGATTGCGCAGTGCGGCCGCCCTGTGGGGGCTAGCCCAGAAGACCGCGCTGAATTATCCCGACGCCGTCCGGCGGGCCGGTCACGCCGACGGCAACGCGCTGTTCGACGCGATCCTCGACAGCCCCTCCGGAGTGACATTCACCGTGCACAACTACGAGGACGACTTCGCCCTGATCAGCCACGCCGACCACAAGATCAGCCTGGAAATCCCCGAAATGACCGACGAGCTCGAGGCGCTGACCCGAACACCACCCCGGCTGACCACACCGGAGTTTCCTATCGTGCTGTCGGTCGGCGAGCGCCGCGCCTACACCGCCAACGACATCTTCCGCGACCCATCCTGGCGCAAACGTGACACCGATGGGGCACTGCGCGTCAGCGTCGACGACGCCCAGGCCCTCGGACTCGTCGACGGATGCCGGGCGCGCATCAGCACCGCGGCCGGCAGCGCCGAGGCGACCGTCGAAATCACCGAGACCATGCTTCCCGGACATGCGGCCCTGCCCAACGGTTTTGGGCTGGACTACGTCGACGAGGGTGGGCGTACCGTCGTTCCCGGCGTCGCCCCGAACGTGCTCACCTCCACGGGATGGCGCGACCCCTACGCTGGAACGCCCTGGCACAAGCACGTGCCCGCCCGGATCGAGCCTTGCCTGCAGCTCGCGCCCGTCAGTTCCAGATCCTGACCCGGCGCTGCGGGTCCAGGAACAACGCGTCGCCCTCGGTGACGTCAAAGGCGTCGTAAAAGGCGTCCAGGTTACGGATGACGCCGTTGCACCGAAACTCCGGCGGGGAGTGCGGATCCACTGTCAACCGTCGGATCGCTTCCGCGTCGCGCGATTTGGTCCGCCACACCTGGGCCCAGCCGTAGAACACTCGCTGCACGCCGGTGAGGCCGTCGATGACGGGAGCGGGCCGGCCGTTCAGCGACAGCTGGTAGGCCAGCAGCGCGATGGATAACCCGCCCAGGTCGCCGATGTTCTCGCCGACGGTGAATGCGCCGTTCACGTGGTAGCCGTCGTCGAGCGCTCTGGGCGTGTACCCGTCGTACTGCTCGATCAGCGCCTTCGTGCGGGCGCCGAACTCGGCGCGGTCATCGTCGGTCCACCAGTCGACCAGATTGCCGTCGCCATCGTACTTGGCGCCCTGGTCGTCGAAGCCGTGCCCGATCTCGTGTCCGATCACTGCCCCGATCCCGCCGTAGTTGGCGGCGTCATCGGCCTCGGCGTCGAAGAACGGCGGTTGCAAAATAGCCGCGGGGAAGACGATTTCGTTCATCCCCGGGTTGTAGTAGGCGTTGACGGTCTGTGGCGTCATGAACCATTCGTCGTGGTCCACCGGGCCGCCTAGCTTGGCCAGCTCGCGGTCGTGGTTGACCGCGTACCCGCGTTGGTAGTTGCCGTAGAGGTCGTTGCGGTCGATCACCAGTTTGGAGTAGTCGCGCCACTTCGTCGGGTAGCCGACCTTGGCGGTGAACTTGTCCAGCTTGGTCAGCGCGCGCTCCCGGGTCCGCGGCGTCATCCAGTCCAGCTCGCTGATGCTGAGCCGGTACGCCGCTTGCAAGTTGTCCACCAGGGCGTCGATCCGGGCCTTGGCGTCCGGCGGGAAATACCGCTGCACATAAAGCTTTCCGACGGCATCGCCCATCAGGCTCTCCACCAGAGACACTGCCCGCTTCCAACGGTCCCGGATCTGTTCGGCGCCGGTCAGCAGGCGGCCATAGAAGTCGAAGTCCGCGGTAACGATCTCGTCGGTCAGCCAGGGGGCGCGGGCGCGGATCAAACGCCAACGCGCCCAGGACTTCCAGTCATCGAGGTCAACGCTCTCCCATAATGCGGCGAATGCGGTGAGGTAATCAGGTTGGCGCACAACGAGTTCCGCTAAGGCCTCCGGTGTGCTGCCCAGCGCGTTCACCCACCCGGTCCAGTCGAAGCCCACCCCTTCGGTCTGTAGCTCTGCGAAGGTGCGCAGATTATAGGTAAGGTCGGCATCGCGGCGCCTGACCACATCCCAGTGCGCGGCCGCGAGTTGGGTCTCCAGCGCCACGATGCGGGCTGCGGTCTCTGCGTGGTCGCTCGCGTTCCCGTCAAACACCAGGCTGAACATCCGTGCGATGTGTCCCGGGTAGGCTGCCAGCACCTCGGTGTGCTGCTCGTCGCGGAAGTATGATTCGTCGGGCAACCCGATGCCGGATTGGGTGAAGTGCACCAGGTAGCGGGCCGAGTTTTTGGCATCGGTGTCCACATACATTGCCACGCCGCCGCCCACGCCGGTGCGTTGCAGGGTACCCACCGCTACGGCCAGTGCGTCGGCATCGGCGGCGTCGTCGATGACGGCCATCTCGTCGCGTAGTGGTTGCACGCCCCTGCGTGCGACGGCTTCCTCGCCGAGGAAGCTGGCGTAGAGGTCACCGATGCGTCGTTGATCGGTGCCTACTCGTGCGTCGCTTTGGCTGGCTTCGATGATCAGGTCGCGCACCTGCTCTTCGGCCCGGTCGAACAGTTGACGGAAGGCGCCGTCGGTCGCCCGATCCGCCGGTATGTCATATTCGGCCAGCCAGCAGCCGTTGACATGACCGAACAGGTCGTCTTGGGGGCGGGCGTTCTCATCAACATAGCTAAGGTCGATGCCCGAGCGAATGGCCGCATACGTCACCCCGCCATCCTTCCATCTCTTTTGGGTGCAACGATCGGGCCATGCCCGACGGCGAGCAAACCGAGCCACCGACCCAAGAAGAAACCCAAAAAGAATCTGCCGACTCTGACGACGACTCCGGACCGGACCGGTCAGAGCCCGATTCTCCTGCGTCCGAATCCACCGGCGGTGGGATCTTTTCCAATTACGGCATCGCGTCGGCCTTCCTTGGCGTGCTTTCGGTCGCTGCGGTCGTGCTCGGCGTGATCATCTGGTCCGCACACCGCGACGAGGCGGGCGAACGCACCTACCTGACCCGCGTCATGCAGACCGCCGCCGACTGGACGGGTGTGCTGATCAACATGAACAGCGGCAACATCGACACCAGCTTGCAGCGGCTGCATGACGGGACGGTCGGAGAACTCAACACCGACTTCGACGCGGCCGTGCAGTCCTACCGGCAGGTGGTGCAGAAGCTGCAGTCGCAGAGCACCGGCCGGATCGAGGCGGTGGCGATCGAAACGGTGCACCACGACCTGGACACCCAGCCCGGTGTCGCCCAGCCCGTGGTCACCACCAAGTTGCCGCCGTTCGCCACCCGAACGGACTCGGTGATGCTGGTCGCGACGTCGGTCAGCGAGAACGTCGGTGCCAAGCCGCAGACGGTGCACTGGAACCTGCGGCTTGACGTCTCCAACGTGGACGGCAAGCTGATGATCTCCGGGCTGGAATCGATCCGATGAGAAACATCTGGCGGGTGCTGGCGTTCGACATCGTGGCCCCGCTGGCCGCGATCGCTGCGCTGCTGATGATCGGAGTCGTACTCGCCTGGCCGCTGTGGTGGGTGTCGGCCTGCTCGGTGCTAGTGCTGCTGATCGTCGAAGGGGTGGCGACCAACTTCTGGCTGCTGCGCCGTGATGCGGTCAGCGTCGGTACCGACGATGACGCACCCGGGCTGCGACTGGCCGTTGTCTTCCTGTGCGCGGCCGCCCTGTCGGCGGCGGTGCTGACCGGATACACGCACTGGACGAGGTCGGACCGCGACTTCAAAAAGGATTCCCGAGAGGTGGTTAAGGTCGCCACGGGGATGGCGGAGGCGATGGCGTCGTTCACCCCGAGTGCCCCGACAAGCTCCATCGATCGGGCCGCGGCGATGATGGTGCCGGAGCAGGCGGGCGCGTTCAAGGAGCAATACAAAAAGACCAGCGCCGATCTGGCCCAGCACAATGTCACGGCACAGGCCGCCACGCTGGCGGCCGGAGTCGAGGCCATCGGGCCGTCGGCGGCCAGTGTGGCGGTGATCCTGCGGGTAACGCAGAGCACGCCCGGCCAGCCCGCCAGTCAGGCGGCGCCCGCGCTGCGGGTGATGTTGACCAAGCGCGGCAGCGACTGGCTGGTGTCCGATGTGGTGCCGATCACGTGACGGATCAGTCGGATTCGGCTGGACGTGCGGACTTCATCTTGACGAACCGATCCGACAACCGACGCATCCGGATCATCAACGAGGCCGACGGGCTGGTGCTGCCGTCGAGGTAGGCGGCCAGATCCTCGGGAGTTGCCCCGATACGGGACGCGAATTCCTGTTGGCTCAGGCCGGATCGGTCGATCAGTAGCCGCACGTGTCGGGCCACCTCGGCGCGTTCATTGGCTTCCAAGTGGGTGCGGGCGCGGTCAAGCACCTCCCACAGGGCTTTGGAAATCCCGTAGGGCCGCGTACCCTCGAGGACTTCTTCGACCTGGCGGGCGGTCCGCCCGTACGGGTCGCGTTTCAGTGCGGCGGCAATGCGCTTCCAGGTGGCGATGTCACCGCCTTGCAGCGCCGTGCGGATGGCGGCGGTCGGCCAGAACTCCACCGGCTGGTCGGGGTCGCCGTCGGGCCCGTGCTGTTCACTGGCGGGCTGCCCGGGCGGCGGTGCGGCGCGTCGGTCGGGTGCCAACGTCACCTCGCCTCCTCCAGCATCGCTATGGCCACGGACAGGCAGCGCTGCCTGACCTCTTCCCAGTCCGCCTCGGCGTCGGGTTCGGACCTCTGGTCGTCACTGAGATCAGAAGGGTGTGGATCGGCGAGCCGACGGACCAACTGGGTGGCGATGCATTGCCGCCCAGGCGGTTCACAACAGTAATACCTGTCCATTCCGGCCAGCACCGCAGCGGCGGTTTCGGGTCCTAACGCGTCGACCATGTCAGCAACGTCGGCGTAATCGCGGCTGTTGTTACGGCATACGATCAGGTAGCCCTTGAGACGCAACGTCTCCGCACCGGTCGGGATCAGCAGCCGGTCGCCGGTCGGCAATTGCACGTGGGTGGTCTCCACCGGGCTGCGCCGTTCGTACTTCTGCCGGTCGGTGGTGCCAGCGTCGGCCTCCAGCGCGTCGATGGCGACCGACAGCCGCTCCCGCCACAGCGTGACCGGATGAACCGGCCGGTCCGCCCAGGCAATCGCTCGGGCAATGCCGTTGCGGGACGCCAGGCCGCGGACCAGCTTCTTGGCGGCCGAGTGACCGTTGGTGCTGGTCTTCATGTTGGCCACGGTCACCCCGACCCCCGCGCTGTCATCGCTGATGTTCACCTGGTACGGGATCCGCCCGGGGCGCCGGCCCCACCCCTGGCCCCAGCCCTGTGCAAGGCCGTGTCCGGCGCCCTGTGCAAGGCCGGCTTCCGTCTCCCGGCCGTTGTGCCCACAGCCGGCGAAGGCGAGCGGGTCGGACATGCAGATGGCGTCGGGCGCCAAGTGCTTGAGCTTCGCGGCTGACTTGCGCACCATCCGCAGGTCGGCATTGGGCGCTGTCAGTGCCGAGATGTCGTCGGGGATGACCACGATCTCACCGAGGTCGACCTCGGGCAACGGCCTGTCGAAGTCGACCGACGGCAAGACACGGGACAGCCACCGGGGCAGCCACCAGTTCCACTGGGCGAACATCGCCATCAGCGCCGGTACCAGGACCAGTCGTACCAGGGTGGCGTCCACCGCGATCGCGACAGCGCAGGCGACACCGATCTCGGCGACCAGCGGCATACCGGCGAACGCGAAGCCGATGAACACCGCGATCATGATCAGGGCAGCGCTGGTGATTGTGCGGGCGCTGGTGCTCACGCCGTATGCGACCGCATCGCGGGTGTTCCCGGAGTGCAGGAAGCGTTCCCGGATGCGGGTGAGCAGGAAGATCTCGTAGTCCATCGACAGCCCGAAGGTCATCGCCAGCACCAGCGGGGGAACGGTGCTGTCGATCGAACTAATCTGTGCGAACCCGAGGTCCTGCAGCCAGCCCCACTGGAACACCATCACCAAGCTGCCGTAGGCGGCCGCGACCGACAGCAACGTCATCAGTACGCCTTTGAACGCCAAGAACACCGAGTGGATCGAGACCAACAGCATCGCGAACGCGATCAGTGCCACGAAGACCAGCACCAGCGGCTCGGTCGCCGATACCCGGTCATCGAAATCCTTGATCAGCGCGGTCGGGCCGCCGACGTCTATTCGTGCCGTTCCCCGGTCGGGAACCTTGGGCAGCTGCGCGCGCATCCAGCCGACGGTCTGCCGGGCGCCCAAGTCCTCGGGATCGAGCGACAACACCGCCGACAGCAGAGCGCTGCCGTTGTCCTCGGCGAATTGCGGCGGTGTCGCCGAGACGATGTGGGGAGCCTGCGTCATCCGCTGGCGGATCGCGGCGATCATCTGGCTGTGTTCGGGCGAGGCCGCACCGCCATCGGGAAAGGTGATCAGCACCCGAATCGGGCCCAGCGCGCCGGGCCCGAGCGCTTCGGCGGCTGCGGCCACCCCAGCACGGATCTCGTGTGACGAGTCGAACTGGCGCAGCAGGCTGTTGCCCAGCACCATCGACGCCGCCGGTGCGGCCATGACGAGCAGGACCGCCGACGCCGCCAGCGCCGACATCCACGGCCGGCGCATCACCCATCCGACCCAGCTGCTCCAGAACCGAGACTGGGTGCACTCCGGCCGGCGCGACCAGTGCAGCAGAGCCGACCTCTTGGCGGCCGCCCGGCCGAACGTCGCCAACGCCGCTGGCGTCAAGGTGGTCGATGTCAGCATCGCCACCGCGACGGCCAGAATCGCCCCGGTAGCCATGGACTTCAGCGCCGGGGTGTTGATCAAGTAGATCGCGGTGAGCGAGGCGATGACGGTCGTCCCGGACAACACCACTGCGAGCCCGGACGTGGCCATCGCGGCGTCCACGGCTTCGCGTGGCTGGCGGCCGGCACGCAGTTCCTCGCGGAAGCGCATCAGGATGAACAGCGAGTAGTCGACGGCGAGCGCGATCCCGAACATCGACACCGTCGATGTCACGAACACCGACATGGTGGTGTATGCCGACAGCAGGTAGACCAAGCCCATGGTGACCACGACTGTGCACACGCCAAGGGCAAGCGGGATCGCCGCGGCAGCCAGCGAACCGAACACTGCCAGCAAGACGATCAGAATGATCGGCAGGTTCCAGCGTTCCGCTTGGGCGATGTCGTGCTTGGTATTCGCCGCCGCAGCAGCGCTGAGCGCGCCCTGTCCGATGACGTAGAGCCGCACTCGGCCGTCCGCGGTCTCGCCGGGGTGATCACCCTTGACGCCCACCTTTCGGCGTAGCTGCTTGGCGACGTCACTGGTGCCAGCGTTGCGGGCGTCCAGCCGCAGCGACACCACATACGGCCGGTCGGGCTGCGGTGGCCGTTGGGTGGGGTTGGGCGCCTCCGTTACGCCGGGGAACTCGCCGGCAATCCGTCTCAGTAGTGCCACCGCGTCGTTGGTGTCCTGATAGCTGGCGTCTGGACGGGGGGCCGCCACCAGCGCCAATGAGGACGCTCCCTGGTCGTGGTAGAGATCCTCGAGTTGATCGTGGACCACCAGCGACTGCGAGCCGGCCACTTCGAAACCACCACCGGTGAGATTTCCGGACTGCGTCATCGCCAGATAGATCGCCGGCAGCAACGCCAGCAACCAGCCTGTGAAGACCAACCAGCGGTACCTACGCAGGCTGCGGCTCAGGCGCATCATGAACTGCTGGATTTCTTCACTCCCCGGTTTTTCTCACGCAATGCGTGCAGGCGAGAATACCGCAGCGCGCTGTAGATTATGTCGGCTTATCTGCTTCCTGAACTGGGCAGACACTGACGTCGCCAAGATACTGCGAAGTCGTAGTGAACCGGTGATCAAGCGGGATTTCGGTCACATGAGCTCGCAGCGGCAGTGTCGGGGATGGCAGGATGTCGCATTGCCGCGCGGGACATCGGGGAACTCCGCAACAAATTGGGCCGTCGATCGCAGCCGTTTGCGAAGTGCGGGAACTCGGCAGGCTTCGCAAACCGTAAGGAGTTACACGTGAAGACAGGCACTGCGACCAGACGCCGCAGGCTCTTCGCAGGGCTGATCGTCCCTCTGGTGCCGAGTATTGCCGCTGCCGTCGCCGGTTATGGCCGGGCCACCGGCGACGGGCGCTAACGACCCGTGCGCGGCCAGTGAAGTCGCCAAGACGATCGGTTCGGTCGCCAAGTCGATGGGCGACCTGCGCCGCCGTCGGGTGGCACCGCGGGCACCCCGCCCGCGGCCACCGGGCCGTCGGTACCGACCGGGCCGGTCCCGCCCGCATAGACCAGCCCGGTCCCGGGTCCGCCGCGGGGAAATACCGCCGGCAAACAGTCGCTTTCCGGAATCCGATGAGGCGCCGGGTTTTCGTCGTCGGGGACAGCGGCGTTCTCGGTGCGGAACACGAAGAAAAACACCACCCAGCCGACGGCGGCGATGAGTAACCAGCTGATCAGCCGGTAGATCAGCATCGCCGAGATGGCACTCGGCAACGACATGCCACTAGAGACCAGGCCGGGCACCAGCACCGCCTCGACGACTAACAAGCCGCCCGGCATCAGCGGTATCGTGCCGACGGCGCGAGCAGCCGCATAAGCAACCGTCAACCCGGCGACCGACGCTTGGTCGCCGGCGGCGTAGGCAGCGAAGCCGAGGCAGGCCACATCGGCGATCCAGTTGAACATCGACCAACTGAACGCCACACCCAAGTCGCGCCGGCCCAGGCTCACCGATTCGAGCTGCATGAGCGTCTCGCGCCACTTGTCCAGGCCGGTATCGGCCGGCTTGCCGCGAACCGAGTTGACCCACGACAAAACCCGGCAACCGATCCCGTCGATCAGCTCCGGCCGCGATGCCACCGCTTGGGCCAGTAGCGACAACGTGACGAAGCCGCCCAGCGTGAACAGCAATGAGAACGGGTTGTTCTTTGCGCCCAGGAAAAAAGCTCCGCCCAAGCCGAGCAGTGCCAATCCCACTGCCTGCAGCACACCCGACATCACCAGCTGCCACGAGGCCACCACCGTCGAGGCGCCCCAGATCCGCTGCTGACGGAGCAGGAACGTAGCCGACAGCACCGGGCCGCCGGGCAGCGTGGTGCTCAGCGAGTTGGCGGCGTAGAACGCGGCTTCCGACCGCAACTGCCTGACATGCACCCCGGCGGATTTCAGCAGGGTGCGTTGGATCTGGGCGAAGCTGTGCATCGATGCGGCCGCTGCCAGCACCGACGCGAGCAGCCACCACCAGTTGGCCTCATACAGGCTCATCCAGGCTTTGGCCAGCTGGTCCCAGCCCAGTGCGATCTCGACCGCAAGCACGATTGCGACGATGCCGAGGATCACCCATCGCACCCACCAGTACTTGCCGCGGGGGGTCTCTTCGCGCGGCAAGTGGAGCCTGCGGACGGGCGCGTCGTGCGACACGTGCTTTAGCGTAACCGTGCAGGTGGCGCGGCAAACGCGACGCAGCTAAGACCGTGTCGTCGTCGTAACCGGATCGTGCCGGCCACAAGGACCTCTGAGGACCCCGAGTCCGCCCGGGAACGGTTTTCAGACGGCGTTCTTCAGTGGCACTGCGGCAGTTAGGCTTGCCGGATGTCGGCAAACCCCGACGACGATTCTGTCGAACCCGTTGTCCGCAAGACCGCAGCCTGGGCGTGGCGTTTGCTAGTCATCCTGGCCGTGGTGGTCGCCTCGTTGTGGATTCTGAAGAAGCTCGAAATCATCGTCGTGCCGGTGTTGCTGGCATTGCTGATCAGCGCGTTGCTGGTGCCGGCGGTTGACTGGATAGACCAGCGGGGTCTGCCGCGTGGTGCCGCAGTGGCGCTGGTCTTGCTGGGCGGATTCGCGATTCTGGGCGGCATCCTGGCGTTCGTCATCACCCAGTTCGTCTACGGTTTGCCCGATCTGACCGACCAGGTGACTCGCAGCATCGACTCCACCCGCAGGTGGCTGATCGAGGGGCCGGTACATTTGCGCGGCGAACAGATCGCCAACGCCGGCAACGCCGCGATCCAGGCGCTGCGCAACAATCAGGCGAAGTTGACCAGCGGCGCACTTTCCACTGCGGCCACCATGACCGAGCTGGTCACGGCGGCGGTGTTGGTGCTGTTCACGTTGATTTTCTTCCTGTACGGCGGCCGCAACATCTGGCAATACGTGGTCAAGATCTTCCCGGCCGACGTCCGCTACAGGGTGCACGAGGCGGGTCGTGTGGGATACGGGTCGTTGATCGGGTACGTGCGGGCCACATTCCTGGTGGCCCTGACCGATGCGGCCGGGGTCGGTGCGGGCTTGGCGATCATGGGCGTTCCGCTTGCGCTCCCCCTTGCCTCACTGGTGTTTCTCGGTGCCTTCATCCCGCTGGTCGGTGCCGTGATCGCCGGGTTCCTGGCCGTTGTGGTGGCCCTGCTCGCGAAGGGGTTCGTCTACGCGCTCATCACGCTGGGTTTGCTAGTCGCGGTAAACCAACTCGAAGCTCACTTGCTGCAGCCGCTGGTGATGGGTCGCGCGGTCTCGATTCACCCGCTCGCGGTGGTGCTGGCTATTTCCACCGGCGGTGTGCTTGCCGGGATCGTCGGTGCCTTGCTGGCTGTTCCGACCGTCGCGTTCTTCAATAACGCGATGCAGGTGCTGCTCGCTGCGGATCCGACCGCCGAAGCCGACAAGCAGACAACGGACGCCGAGGATGTCGGGGTGATCATGCGCGCGGAACCGGACAGGCCCGAGCCCGACTGAGGGCTGAGGATCGTCGGGGGCCTACAACCGTCCCTCGCGGCGCAGCAGATCCTGAGCGGACAGGCCGCCGCCGCCGCGGCGGCGCTGACGCGACGGGTCGCCGTTGTCGCCCTGTCCGCGGGCGTTCAGCTTCTCACTGGCCGCCTCGGAGTCGTTGCCCTGCGACCGCATGACCGGGAGGGCGGCGGTGGGGTCGGCTGTGTCGCCCTTGTTGTTGCCGGAATGGCTCGTCGGAACCGGCATGGCCCGGGTCTGACCGCTGGACGGTGCAGGCGGCACTGGTGGTGTTGGGGGCGCCGGGGGTCGGGCTGGGGCCGGTGGCGCGGAATTGCTCGGCCCGCGCTGGTCGGCGGGCCGTTCGCGACCGGGTGCGGTCTGGCTGCCAGGCGCTGAGAGGCGCGTCGTCTTGGCTTCCGTCGGCGGCCCGGCCTGAATCCGTGTGGTACTGGCAGCCGATGGTGCGTCTCCTTCTCGGGCCGCTTCGGTCCGCATCGTCGCCGCACCGGAGGGCAGTTCCTGGGCAGGCCTGATCTCTGGCGGGCTGGCCGGGCGTGGCCGCGCCGGCTCCAGCGCGCCAGGGTGCGTGAGGTCGTGCGGTGGGCGCGAAGTGGCGGCCACCAGGCTGGCCGCGGCGACCGGAGGCCGCGTAGGCCGCCCGTTGGCGGTAGGCCGCTTGCGCTCGTCGGGCAGGTTGATCTCGCCCAGGCCGATGCGGTTCTGCAGGCGTCTCATCCAACGCGGAGCCCACCAGCAGTCGTCGCCGAGCAACTTCATCACCGACGGCACCAGGAACATCCGCACCACGGTCGCGTCCAGCAGCAGCGCCGCCATCAACCCGAACGCCAGGTACTTCATCATCACCAGGTCGGAGAACACGAACGAGCCGGCGACCACGGCAAGGACCAGCGCGGCCGCCGTGATGAGGCGGCCGGTGGTCGCGGTGCCGATCCGGACGGCTTCCTGGGTCGACATGCCTTGTTCGCGCGCCTCCACCATCCGCGAGACCAGGAACACCTCGTAGTCGGTGGCCAAGCCGTAGCCGACTGCGACGACGAGAGCAATGATCACCACCATCAACGGTGTCGGCGTGAAGTTCAGCCACTTGGAGAAGTGCCCGTCGACGAAGATCCACGTCAGGATGCCCATGGTGGACCCGAGCGTCAGCGCGCTCATCACCGCGGCCTTGATCGGCAATACCACCGACCCGAACGCCAGGAACATCAACAGCATGGTGGTGGTAATCAGCACAACCATCATCAGCGGAGCCTTTGCAACCAGGCTGTGAATCGAATCCTGCTCGAGGGCCGGGGCGCCACCGACCGATACCGTGATGCCCTTTGGCGGCGTGATGCTGCGCAGTTCGCTGATCTTCTTCGCCGCGTCATTCGGGCTAATCAGTCCGTTCTGCAGCACCCGCACCGACGAATCCCTCGACGCACCCGGGGCGTCGCTGCGCTCCTGCCACATATTGGCGGGGTTGTTGTCCGAGTCGCTGAACCCGCTGATCGCCATCGCTTTGCTGCGAACGTCGGCGATCTGCTGGTCGGTGACGGGCTGGTGGTTGGTGGACTGGATCACCAGCGTCAGCGGATTGGTGCGGTACCCGGGGAAGAGTTGGTCGAAATGCTCCTGCGCCAGCCGCACCGCATTGTTGGGCGGCAGATACTTCTCGCTCATGCCGCCGAATGACAGGTTGCCCAGCGGGATAACCAGCAGGATCATGCCGACGACAATCGGGATGGCGAAAACCAGGGGCCGCTTCATCACGAAGTTGACGAGTTTGCCCCAGAATCCGGCCTCGACCTCTTCGCGGGTCTTGGTCTTCTGCAGGCGGTCCGCGAGCCAGTTGAGGTAGGCGCGCGAAACCCACCAGTTCCGCAGGAACGGCACCCGGAACAGGGTTCGCACGCCGAGTGCGTCGACATGCTTGCCCAAGATCCCCAGGCACGCGGGCAGCACCGTGATCGATAGCAGCGCCGCAAGTGTCACCGCCGCGATGAGGGCATAGGTCAGCGACTTTACGAAGCCCTGTGGCAACAGCAGCAGACAGGCGCCCGACGCGACGATGATCACGGCCGAGAACGTCACCGTGCGGCCGGCGGTCATCACCGTGCGTCGCACCGCGGCCTCGGTGTCGTGGCCTTCCGCGATCTCCTCCCGGAACCGGCTCACCACGAAAAGCCCGTAGTCGATCGCGATACCGAAACCCATCATCGTCACTACCGGCTGGGCGAAAAAGCTCACCGGCCCGAAGAGCGTGATAAACCGCAAAATGCCTAGGGCGCCGGCGATGCTCAGCCCACCCACCATCACCGGCAAGCAGGCGGCGATCACGCCGCCGAACACGAGGAACAACACCACCGCCACCAACGGCAGCGCCAGCACCTCCATCCGCTTTTGGTCTGTGGCGATAGTGCCGGCCAGCGCGCTGGCCACCGGCTGCAGGCCGGCGAGCTGAACCGTGCCCTCATCCAGCTTCTGCAGATCCGGCGCGATGGTCTTGTAGTTGTTGAGGATGGTGTCGTCGTCGTCGCCCTTGAGCGGGATGGAAACGAACGTGTACTTCTTGTTCTGGGTGGCCATGCCCTGGACGAGCGGGTTGGTGGTATCGGGTGCCCTGAGGTAACCCGCCCATCCCAGAACCTGCTCGGAGTGGTCCTTCTGGAATTGGTTGAGCTCATCGGTGATCTGCTTGGCCCACGCCGGGTCGTTGACGGTCTTGCCGTCGGGCGCCTTGAAGATCGCGACGATGTGGCCGGTTCGGTCCCGGCCGTAGACCTTGTCGCCCAGTATCGATGCCTTGACCGACTGACTGCCGTCGTCGTAGAAACCGCTCTGCGTGACGTGCTTACCCAGGCTCAGCCCGAAAACGCCGCCAACCAGGCACAGAGCCACCATGACCCCGATTACGATGAACCGGTAGCGGTACACAGTTCGACCCCACCAGGCGAACACGTAAGCTCCTTACTGGTTCTAGCGACCCGCGCATTGGTTTTCCAGTGTCACATACGCGTGGTCAATAGCGCAGACAGCGGCCGGAACGGCTGCAGCCACGCCCCCTGGTCAGGCAGCGAATCTAGCCCGATTCGCGGCAACGGCTCACGGAAGACACCGACGATGTCCTCCAGGTCGATGAAGTCCAAGGTATCCGACGCTAGCGCCCAACTGGCGTGTTCACGAAATCCGATCACTTGAACAGCGACCCCGGTGCGTGCAATTTCTTCCAGCGGTTGACGGAACGCTTGACCGTCAGCGGAAGCCACCACCAGCGCCGCGAGCCCTTCTTGACGCCGCTGTTCGATGTGGGCGAGCATGTCGCGGTCGACGTCGCTGTCCTCATCGATCTTCGGCTTGGCAAAGACCGCGAACCCCACGTTACGCAGCGCGTCCACCCAGGGTCGAACCATGTCAGCGCTACCCGGCGCGATATTGGTGAAAACGGTGGCCTCGGGTTCGATCACGACGCCTGGACGGCCGGCGCTGACCTCCGCCGTACGTGCCAGCAGCCAGCGACCCAGTGCATCGAAACGTGGGCGTTCCAGGGCCATCGGACGACGGCCCAAGATCGAGCCCAGGCCCATGTCGAGGTTGGGAGCATCCCACACCAGCAAGACGCGCCCACCTGGTTGGAAGCTGGTCCGTCCATCGCCGGACAGTACCGCCGGTGATGTGAGGGGTTCTGCTGCTGTGGGCTCTTCGATCAGGCTCATGCTCATCGCCTTTTCCAGATGAACTCGGTCACGGCGCTGCCCGCTTCGTGGGCCTTCGTCTCGTACTTAGTCGTCGGGCGGACGATCGAGATCGGCAGCCGGCTACCGGGATCGACACGACACAGCCGGGGTTCGCCCATGCCGACTTCGGCGATCTGCTCGGCATAGCCTGGGTGGTCCGTCGCGGCGTGCAGGACACCACCGGGGAGTAGCCGGTCGGCGATCAGGCCAATCGTGGTCGGTTGCAGGAACCGGCGTTTGTGGTGGCGTGCCTTCGGCCATGGATCGGGGAAAAAGACCCGAACCCCGGTCAAGGAACGTGGTGCGATCAAATGCTCCAGCACGTCGACCGCGTTCCCGCGGATCAACCGGATATTGCCAACCTGCTCGCGGTCGATCGCGGACAGCAGCTGCGCCAGTCCCCGCCGGTAGATTTCCACCGCGATCACGTCGATATCAGGCTCCTCCTTGGCCATCGCCAGCGTCGACGTGCCGCTGCCGCAGCCGATCTCGAGCACCACCGGCGCCTGACGGCCAAACCACCCGCCGAGGTCCAGCGGCTCCCCACGACGGAGTCCTGCCCCCGAGGGAGTCCCCACCGATAGGCCCAGTTCCGGCCACAGCCCGTCCCAGGTCTGGCGCTGGGCGCCAGATAGGGCGGAACGCCGCGAGCGGAAACTTGTGGCCGGGAGATAGCGCTGTTGGGCACGGTCCGAAGCGGGACATATCCCCACCCCGGGTTGCGCATGCATTTGTCCATGGTGGCCCATGAACCCCTGATGTAGCCGCCCCTGGTCCAGATTGATACCCAACAGTTGCCTTCACCTGGTAACTGATAAACGGTGACTCGCATCTCGGTGACGCAGGTGCCACCATTCGGTGGGCGCTCGGCGACAATGCGGCCCGCGCGAGCGGTCCGTGGTGGGGGCACCACCCGCTTGCGGGGGAGAGCCGCGCAAGCGGGGTCCGCCAGGCAAACGGACCTAGCCTCGGCAACGACCCTGCATCCGGTAGGGGCAACGCCGGCCGGGCGATCTGGCCAATCGGATCAAACGGGCAGGACATGAGAGTACAGGGGCACCAGATTTTCGTTGAGGAGCTGACGCGATTTGCTGCCGGCAGTGTTGACCCGCGCGTGACGGCAATCGCCGAGCGAGCCGCCGCACCGCTGCGTGTGGTTGTCCGCGGACGTCGGGGAGTGGGTTGCAGCGCGGTGGCGCGTGCCCTGGACCGCGTTGGAATCGCGTCGGGGATCTCGGCCACAACCGAGGTGACACCATCGGCATGCCTCGCCGACAAAGAGGCCGACATAGTCGTCTACGTCACCACGGAGGTGGTCAAACCCGAGGACACCGATGCGATCGCCGCTGCCGGACGCCCGGTATTGGCGGTGCTGAACAAAGCCGATTTGGCCGGCTCTCTGTCGGGCCGGGCCGGCGACGGGCCGATCGCGGCGGCACGGATGCTCTGCGCGGATTTTTCCGCGCTCCTAGGAGTGCCCATGGAGCCGATGATCGGTTTGCTCGCGGTCGCCGCACTCGACGACCTGGACAGCGCGTTGTGGGCGGCCCTGCGGGCGCTGGCCGCCGATCCAGACGGAGCTGCCAGCCTCGATGGTTCCTTTGCCGGGTTCCTGGCGGCGGATAAT
>Ga0335081_10006557_pt1 | contig 18561 bp, 12 predicted proteins | sample Lox_Sample_35_FD_206713 | JGI IMG/M metagenome (GOLD analysis project Ga0335081, IMG submission 206713) | Soil microbial communities from Loxahatchee National Wildlife Refuge, Florida, United States - Lox_Sample_3.5 | ecosystem: Environmental > Terrestrial > Soil > Wetlands | place: USA...
GGTTATAGGCGGCAGATCAGCAGTTCGCGCTGATAAATCATCTCGGGAGGCAGATGGTGATGCAGATCAATCAGGAGTTCCTCGTGGCCGATGACTTCCGCGCGCCAGGCGGCGCGATCGACCGCCTGCAGCCGGTCGAATTTCTCCTTCGGGTATTCCAGGCAGTTCCAGTCGATATCGCCGTATTGCGGAATCCAGCCGATGGGGGTCTCTTTGGCGCGGGCGCGGCCGTGGACCCGATCGATGATCCACTTCAGCACGCGCATGTTTTCGCCGAAGCCGGGCCATAGAAACTCGCCGTTATCGCCCTTGCGGAACCAGTTCACGTGGAAAATCCTGGGAACCTCGCTGATGGAATGCTGCATCCTCAGCCAGTGCCGGAAATAACTGCCCATATGATAGCCGCAGAAAGGCAGCATGGCCATCGGGTCGCGGCGCACCTTGCCCACGTTGCCGTTGGCTGCAGCGGTCATCTCGGAACCCATGGTCGCTCCGGCATATACACCGGCGCTCCAGTTGAACGCCTCATAAACGAGCGGCATGGTCGCCGCGCGGCGGCCACCGAAGATGATAGCGCTGATCGGTACGCCGTCCGGGTCTTCCCACGCGGGATCGATGGTGGGACACTGTGACGCGGGCGCGGTGAAGCGCGCGTTGGGGTGAGCGGCCTTTGCGCCCGTCTGTTTCGCAATCTCCGGCGTCCACCGGTTGCCTTGCCAGTCGAGACACTCGGCGGGAGGCTCATCGGTCATCCCCTCCCACCACACACCGCCTTCGGGCGTGAGCGCGACGTTGGTGAAAATCGTGTTCCTGGCCAGCGTCGCCATGGCGTTCGGATTGGTTTTAGCCGACGTTCCCGGAGCCACACCAAAGAAACCGGCTTCCGGGTTGATGGCGCGCAGACGGCCGTCCTGATCGGGTCGAATCCAGGCGATATCATCGCCCACGGTCCAGACCTTCCAGCCTTCGAACCCTTTCGGCGGAATCATCATGGCGAAGTTCGTCTTGCCGCAGGCGCTGGGGAACGCGGCGGCGACGTAGGTCTTTTCGCCCTCCGGGTTCTCGATTCCCACCAGGAGCATGTGCTCGGCCATCCAGCCCTCGTCGCGTGCGATGTTGGAAGCAATCCGCAGTGCGAAACATTTCTTGCCCAACAAGGCATTGCCGCCGTAGCCGGAACCAAAAGACCAGATCTCGCGCGTCTCAGGGAAGTGAACGATGTACTTTTCTTTGTTGCACGGCCACGGAACATCTTTCTGCCCGGGCAACAACGGCCGGCCGACGCTGTGGATGCACGGCACGACGCGTTTTTCGCCCTTGTCGATCTCTTCAAACACGGGCAGACCGATACGCGCCATGATGCGCATGTTCACCACGACGTAAGGCGAATCGGTGAGTTGCACGCCGATCTGCGACATCGGCGAGCCTACCGGCCCCATGCTGAAGGGTAGAACATACATGGTCCGGCCGCGCATACAGCCGGAGAACAACCCCTTGAGCTTCTTGTGCATCGAGAACGGGTTTTCCCAATTGTTCGTGGGTCCCGCGTCTTCTTTGGACAGGGAGCAGATGAAGGTGCGATCCTCAACCCGGGCGACGTCGTCCGCATCCGAGCGTGCATAGTAGCAGCCGGGCCACAGGTCCTGATTCAGTTTGATGAAAGTGCCGCTGGCTACCATCTGGGCGCAGAGCAGGTCGTACTCTTTCTGCGAGCCATCGACCCAGTGAATGGCGGCCGGCTTGGTCAACTCCGCTGTCTTCTCGACCCACCTCCGCAGGTGCTCGTTCTCGCACAACGGTCGAGAGCGGACACTGTAGAGTGTCTCCATCACATCAGCAGCGGGCAAATTCAATCTCCTCTCACTTGTTGGATCGTCGTACCACGAAGTGGTGTGCTGGTGGAGTCCGTTACCCCACAAATCTCGATGAGCTGGCCTTTGCGGTTGAGCGTGAGTCCCCATTGGCTTTTCGTGGCGAGCGGCTTGCGCTCACTACCCGCCATCAGGCGACGCAACGCGAGGCTTCGGGCTGCGGAGAAACGCCGTTTTCCTCATAATCCCGGCTCTGCAGGATGAGCAGGGAATCGTGGTTGTCGTCAAACCAGTCCGGAGACTGTGTGGTTGGGAGATATTCCGGTCTCACTTGGATGGAGCTGCGTGTCATGTTCGCACCGGACTCCATGGTAAGCGAGACTTGCGAAATCTCCGAATCCAGTGGGTCAAATTGGACCAGTGGACCGATTCGGACTGTTGCCAGCCATCATCCCGAATGCTCGCCGGCCTTCAGGAGGCCGCGGCTGGCATATACCTCGGCCGCCTCTTCCACCCAGCGGGCGCATTCCGGGGCGTGGAATTGCAGCCGGAGCTGGGTGGCCAGGGTTCGAAGCTCAGCTTGAGTGGCGCGAAAGGGCCGCAGGGCCTCGTAAATCCGCAAGATAATGTCGTCCGGCACGCCGACCAGTTCGGCCGCGCGGCGAAAATTCTGGGCCACCTGATGCCGGCCGCCGCCCGCCGCCGCGTCCGCCTGATGGAGCAGGGTTTCACGCCCGATGGAAAAGTCGGCCATGTCACCCCAGCCCCCGGCCACTCGTTCGAGGACGAGTTCCTCAATGGGCACGCCCGTTTTGCTGGTAATGCTGCGGCTCGCGCTCATATAGGGCTCCTTAGCTTGACCCTGAGCAACGCCGGCGGGCGGCTGGGTTCGACGCACTCGGTTTCATGGCGGTGCAGGATGGTGGTTTTGACGATATATTTCAGGCGCGCCATGTTGTCCACGGGGACGAGCAGCGGCTCTACGGGCCGGCCCAGGGCGTATCCGGCGGCATTCCGGCCGATGCGGCGGTAGTGGTCGAGCGACAATTGCGAGGCCTGCGAGAATAGCTCCAGATTATTTAGAGGAAGCAGGCCACGGCGATGAATGACCGTCGTGCCTTTGGACTGGATTCCGATGGCGATTCCCGAACCGCTCAACCGTGAACCTTCGAAGGAAATCTGACCCAGATCGGATGTGCGGTAGACCTTGACCAGGCGGGCCGGAACGCCCTCGTCGGCTATGCCTGCCAGGATTTGTTCCAGGACCGCTGCCAGCGGCAGGTCGTTGACTGTCTGCTGCAGCCTCGTGCCGAAGGCCGGTCCGAGGGCAATCACGACTTCAGGGCCGCCGCCCGCTACCGCCTCTCCGCACTCCTCCAATTCCAGCGTGATGCCGGATGCGGGTGTTTGCGGGCGGCGCGGATCGTAGGCCTGCGGGATATCACAAATCTCTTGCCATCGTCTGCCGCCCAGGCGATAGCCCGTTCCCGGACCCAGATAGTCGTTGGCGTCAGTGACGCCGCTCAGAACATCGAAGTCACTTGTGAAGATCGCCGCCGGCTGAAGATAATCGCCGATGACCCGCTGCCGCTCGATTTCAAAAATGTTTCGTGCTGTGTCCGCAAATCCGTTCTTGGCGAGTGCCCGCACTGCGGTCAATACCGTTTCCGGTCCGGCGAGGAAACGCTCAGCTGCGGAAAGATCCGCAGCCATGTTGCGGTCCGGCATGTCTGCGCTGGCGTATCCGGTAACGGCTTGATCGATTTCCGCGCGGGTGATGGGCGGGAAGCCGAAAGCTTCAAAGACGACCGCGAGCGCTTCGGCGGCGCGACGACGCACCGCCATCGTTTCCTCCTCCCGCACCGGACGCAACCCACCATCGACCTTCATGTCGCGTTGCAGCACCAGGTAATCGTCAAGATCGTCGGCGTCCAGGTTGCCGCCGCCGAACATGTTGTCCTGCTTGGGAATGGAGCTGTAGCCGGAGAAGATGAAATCGCTGCCGGGCAGGAACTGCAACATTAATTTAGCGCTCTTGCGAATGTCCGAATGCGAGGCCATGGCATCGTTGCCCGTGGCAACTTCGAGATCCAGCATAGCGGCCAGAAGATTTTCCGCGGCAACTCCGGCGACACCACCCGGCAGCGATTCCGGCAGCGCAATACAACTGATGGAGCCGTTCTGCACGCCCTGGCTGCCGGCCCCTTTGGTGATGAGCAGGCACAGCGCCTCCAGGTACAGCATGGAATGCCCGTTGGCGTGGGCCATGAGGGCTTCGGATCCTGTGCCGCTGGTGAATCGGATCTTCACTCCGCGCGAAGCATACGCCGATGCCAGAAATCCTTTCGACCAAGGCGTGTCGTCGCCGTCAGTGAAAGCTCGATCCGTGCCGTAGACGGAAAGCGTCTCGGCGTAGGTAGTAAGACCTTTCATGGCGAGCCGGAGACTCATGGCCTCTTCGACGGCGCATTGCGTCAAGACGCCGGCGCGGCCGGTTTGGGAACCGACCAGCACAGCGAGCGCATTCCACGGCGCGTAGCGGGCCACGCCGACGGTGGTCTCGATTTCGGCAAACCCGCGAAATGCGGCTTCGGCCGCGTCGGCTGCCAGCAGCGCCGGCGAGTCCTTCCGGTTGGTCACATGCGCCTGGTTGGCCGGTGTACGGCGCACGCGCATTTTCTGCAGCGCCATCATCATCTCGACCACATTCAGATGGCTAACCACTTCCACGAGCTTCGCCGCCGTCAATCCGTTCATGAGGCGGATGACATCCGCTCGAGGCACGTGTATGTCGACCAGCATGCGTGCCAGGTGGAGCGAATCTGTGGCCATGGCCTCCTCGGCCACGTCGAGCCGGAAGGAATGGCGCGCGACGAACGTGTCGATCATGTCGAACTGCTCGCGCGGTTTGCCGTCCATCTCGACAATCTCGCCGCCTTCGATGCGCAGACTCGGGTGCGGATCGGCCGGAGCGCCAAGCATTACCAGGCCGGCCTCGGGCCACGTTTGGATGAAAGTATCTTTATTAACTTCGCGAGCGGCGCGCACCGCGAAGCGGCGGGACTGACTCATGGCGAGTCATCAAGGTATCACAAGCGTCGCGGATGCGGCGGCGATTATGGTGAGCGAGACTACAGCCCGGCAGCTTTTCGGAGATAGTCCCGGCTGCGCCTGGCGCTCTCTAGCGGGTTGCAGCCGGGCAGCGAGGTATCGACGTCCTGCTCGAAGACTGCCCAGCCATCGAATCCCGCTGAAGTGAGTTCTTGTATCACGCCGGTGAGGTTGACGCCGCCCTGGCCGAGTTCGCAGAACACTCCCATGCGAACGGCATCGAGATAGGGAATTCTCTCGCGACGCACCTGCTCGAGCACTGAAGGCCTGACGTCTTTCAAATGCAGATGGCGGACGCGGGTGCCGTGCTTGCGAGCGAGATCGACGGGATCGCCTCCGCCGTAGAAGTAGTGTCCGGTGTCCAGGCAAAGGCCCAGGAGTTGCGGATCTGTCATGGCAAGCAGCCGCTCGGTTTCAGCGGGAGTTTCGATAAACGTTCCGGCGTGGTGGTGGAAGACGCTGAACAGGCCAAGTTCGCGCGCGGCACTCGCTACGCGATGGAGCAAACGGGCTGCGCCCTCCCAAGCCCGCGCGTCCATGCCGTCGCGATCCTCATCGACGCTGCCCGCGACGGCCATTCTGGCGGGATTCATGTCACTGGCGAGCACCAGGAACGGAGCGCCCGCCTGCGCGAGCAGGCGTGCTACGTCGAGCGCTGACTGCAATGCAGCATCGTGCTCATCAGCATGCGCCAGCGGCAACGGAACGAATGCGCCCAGGAGCGGCAGGTTCCTTTTTCCGAGCTCGGTTTTCAGCAGGCTCGGGTCAATGGGCAGGAAGCCGTACGGCCCCAACTCGGTTCCGGAGTAACCGGCCGCGACCATCTCATCGAGAACCTCGCTGTAGGGCTTCTGCTTGCCCCATCCCTCGACTTCCAGAATGCCCCAGCTTACAGGGGCGGTGGCCACTCGGATCGGCATTCGGCTTGTCCTCTGAATTACGGGGTCACCACGACCTTCACGCTTTTTCCCGCCCGCATGGCGTCCAGGCCATCGCCGATCTGCGCCAGTTTCAGCCGATGCGTGATCAGCTTCTCCAGCGGCAGCAGGTTCGATTCCAGCATCCGCACCACTTTCGGAAATGCCGTCCGCTGAATGTAGCTGCCGATGATGCTGATCTCGTAGCGGGTAATCTCGTTCTGTTTCACCTGGCCGACCGCGTGCTGGTTCATGCCGAAAAGGACCACTCGTCCGCCGCGCCGCACTACGGCAAGCGACTCGACGAGAGACGCGCCTGTGGCATCTACCACGATGTCCGCGCCGATTCCAGTGGCGCTCTTGATCGCGGCCGCGGCGTCTTCAGAGCGCGGATCGATAGCTGCGCCAACGCCGATCTGCTGAGCCACCTGGCGCCTGAATTCGACCGGTTCCACCACAAACGTCTTGCCCGCGCCTGCCGCTTTGTACAGCATCAGGAACAGCAGACCGATCGGGCCGGCGCCGTAGATGGCTACGCTTTCGCCGGGCGTCAGCGGGGCTCGCTCCGCGGCATGAAACACGCAGGAAAGCGGCTCGGCCAGCGTCGCCCGGTGCGCTGGAACTTCAGCGCTGATCTTGTGCAGAGCGCGAACGGGCGCGACGTTGTACTCGGCCAGGCCGCCGTGGATGAAGATGCCGAGCGTGGTCATATTCACGCACATGTTGGACATGCCCAGGCGGCAATATTCGCAAAGTCCGCAGGTGACGTTGGGATCGATGACGACGTGATCGCCCGCCTTCAGGTGACGAACCGCGGAGCCTGCATCTACAACCGTCGCGGTATATTCGTGACCCAGGATGCTACCGGGCGTTGCCGGATGTCCCGGCGGCACGGAAAGAATGTGGATGTCCGTGCCGCAGATGCTCGCGGCATTCACCTGCAAGAGCACGTCGTCGTCTTTGTGAATCTGCGGCAGCGGGAGTGACTGCAAACCCCACTCGCCAGGCGCACGAAAAACGACGGCTTCCATGGTCTGTGGCATTGGTGCACTCCTAGAATTTACGGGACCACTCTTTGGGCCAGCGCTCGATGACGACCTTCTCGCCGGTATAAAACTCAACCGCATCGCGGCCTTGAGCGTGAAGGATGCCGAAGAAACTGCCCTTCCAGCCGCTGAACGGAAAATATGCCATGGGCGCGGCCACTCCGATGTTCACGCCCACATTGCCGGTGGGTATCTGGTTGCGGAACCTGCGCGCCGCCGCACCGCTGCTGGTGAAGATCGAGGACGCGTTGCCATAGGAACTGCGCGTGATGATGTCGATGGCTTGCTCCTCGCTTGAGGCGTGAATGACGCTCAGCACCGGGCCGAAGATTTCCGTCTCGGTTAATTCGCTCGACGCCGGTACGCCGTCCAGCACAGTTGGGCCGACGAAGTTGCCCCGCTCGTAACCGGCGATCTTCGCTCCTCGACCGTCCAATGCGGCGGTGGCGCCCTCGGCAGCTCCCTGGCCAATCAGGCCTTCGACGCGCTGCTTGCTCGCCGGCGTGATCACCGGCCCCATCTGTACGCCGTTGCCAAGACCGTCTCCCACTTTCAGGGACGCTGCCAGGTCGGTAATCGATTTTCGAAACCAGTCGCGCGCTTCACCCACCGTGACTGCCACCGAAACCGCCAGGCACCGCTGCCCGGCGCAGCCGTAGGCGCTGTCGGCGACGATTTGCGTGGTGGTGTCACGGTCGGCATCGGGAAGAACCACCACGTGGTTCTTGGCGCCGCCCTGGCATTGCACCCGCTTGCCATTCGCAGCGGCGCGCGCGTAGATGTAGCGCGCCACCGGCGAGGAGCCGACGAAGCTGATGGCCTGCACGGCCGGATGATCCAGGAGCGCATCCACGGCCGGCTTGCCGCCGTTCACCAGGTTTACCACGCCCTTGGGCAGGCCCGTCTGTTCGAGCAGTTCGAAAACGCGCGCGATGCTGAACGGCACGCGCTCGGAGGGCTTCAACACAAATGTATTGCCGCAGGCAACGGCGTACGGCAAAAACCAGAGCGGGATCATCGCCGGAAAATTGAATGGAGTGATGGCGGCCACAACGCCGAGAGGCTGTCGAAACATCGATTCATCGATGCCGCGGGCGACGTCTTCGAGGTTGTAGCCCTGCATCAGGATGGGAATTCCGCAGGCGACCTCGACGTTCTCCACGCCGCGGCGCAACTCCGCGCGCGCTTCGGTGAGCGTCTTGCCGTTCTCAGTGGTGACGGAGCGCGCAATGTCGTCGAAATGTTCTTCCAGGAGCTGCTTGAAGCGAAATAGGAATTGAATGCGCTCCGCGGGTGGAAGGGCGCGCCAATCCGGGAACGCTGCCGAAGCCGCATCCACCGCGGCGGCGACATCTTCGGCCGTGCCCTCGGGCGATTGTCCGATGACTTCACCGGTCGCGGGATTCAGAACCTCGGTACCACGCGCCGAGGTGGGCCGGCGCCAGGCGCCGCCGACATAATCTCGCACTTCGTCGATCGCAATCATAGTTATCTCCCGGGTGCGGCCACTTCGTACCGTCGCTCTTTCTTTACGTCTTGTTCATATTGAGCGCGCGCCTGGCGGATGCTTTCGATCTCAGAGACTTCGGAAATCGGCACATCCCACCAGGATTCGTAGCCGGGCACGCGCATCTCCTTATCCACCTCAATGACGACGACACTGGTGCGATCATGCCGACGCATGTTCTCGAGCGCACGCTCGAGCTCGTCGTGAGTGGTGGCGCGCACGGCGCACGCTCCCAGGCCGATGCCGAGCGCGTGGAAATCGACGGGCACGTAGTTGCCGTCGAGTTGGCCGGTCTCACTGCGCCGGAACCGGTAGTCGGTTCCAAACCCGTGCGAGCCGATCGAGTGGGAAAGCCCGCCGATACTCGAGAAGCCGTGGTTGTCCAGCAAGATGATGTTGAGCTTGTAGCCTTCCTGAATCGACGTCGTGATTTCCGACGACATCATGAGGAAAGATCCGTCGCCCACCATCACGTAGACCTCGCGCGAAGGATCGGCCATCTTCACTCCGAGCCCGCCGGCAATTTCGTAGCCCATGCACGAGTAGCCGTATTCGAGGTGGTAGCCTTTCGGTTGGCGCGTCCGCCAGAGCTTGTGCAAATCCCCCGGCAGGCTTCCGGCGGCACATACGACGACGTCTTGCGGCCTTGAACTCTTGTTTACCGCGCCAATCACTTCGCCCTGGCTGACGGGCGGGCCATGCCGCAGTGCGAACAGGCGATCCGTCTCGTCTTCCCAGCGCTGTTTCCATTGCGCGATGCAAGACGCGTATTCGGGATCCACGTGATAGCCGGAGAGAGCAGGTTCAAGCGGCTCGAGTGCCGCTCGCGCATCGGCAATCACCGGCAGTCCGGCGTGCTTACAGGCATCCGTCTCATTGACGTTGATGTTGATGAAGCGCACGTTTGGATTTTGAAACGCGGTCTTGGAGGCGGTCGTGAAATCGCTCAACCTCGTTCCGATGGCAATTACGAGGTCGGCATCGCGCGCCGCGATGTTTGCGCCGGGCGTGCCCGTCACCCCGATTGCGCCCAGGTTTTGCGGGTGATCGAAAGGCAGCGACCCTTTGCCGGCCTGCGATTCTCCCACCGGAATTCCGGTTCGTGAGACGAGCTGCGACAAAGCCTCGCTTGCCTCGCTATAAATCGCACCGCCGCCCGCGACGATGACCGGCCTCCTGGAGGCGCGAATCATCTCGGCTGCTCGGGCCAGCACCGCACGCTCGGGTTCCGGCCGCGCGATGTGCCACACGCGCTTCTCGAACATCTCCGCCGGGTAATCCCACGCTTCCGATTGCACATCCTGCGGCAGCGCGAGAGTGACGGCGCCCGTTTGCGCGGGAGAAGTCAGCACACGCATGGCCTCGACCACCGAGCACGGCAACTGGTCCGGGCGATTGATGCGATCCCAATAACGCGAGACCGGCTTGAACGCATCATTTACCGAGATGTCCTGGCTGTGTTCGGATTCAAGCTGCTGCAACACCGGCGCGACATTTCGGCGCGCGAAAATATCGCCGGGAAGCAGCAGGACCGGAAGGCGATTGATGGTGGCGGTGGCGGCGCCGGTAATCATGTTGGTAGCGCCGGGGCCGATTGAAGAAGTGCAGACGAATGTGGATAGGCGATTCTTCGCCTTAGCAAATGCCGTAGCGATATGAACCGCGGCCTGCTCGTTCCGGCACAGGTAATATCGGAAATCTGGATTCTGCTGCAACGCCTGGCCCAGACCAGCCACAATGCCGTGGCCGAAAATGCCCCAAGCGCCCGCAAAGAACGGATACTCCCGGCCATCCCGCTCGACGTGCTGGTTCTTGAGAAAACCCACCAGCGCCTGCGCCATGGTGACGCGTTTTGTCTTCATACCGACACCATTCCTCCTCGGGTACGTTCTCCAAAATAACGCGACACCCAATCGAGGTCGCGCCCTCGATTCGCCGTGAACGAGTTCAATGCTTCTTCCAACGACCACCCCTCATGGACGATTCCGCCCGCCGCCGCAGCCACGGCGAGCGGATCTTCGTCTCCGGGATACAGCACGTTCCTTCCCACCAGCGCACCGCGCACATTCGATCCCGCGGCGAGAGCGGATGCCAGTTGGCCCAGGAACGGCGCGGGACTCCCCGCTGATTCGCCGCCCAGCAGCAGAATAGGCAGCGTGGTTGCGCGCGCGACCGTCGCGTAGCCATCGCAGTGCGGAAGCTTCAGCCACAAATACCGGCTGCTATCACCGAGTGCGGACGAAACGCCTGCGATGCGCGCCAGAGCTTCGCTGGTCTTCACAACCGCGTAACCCTTGTCGGTTTTCACGACGGGTAGCGGCTCCAAAAAAACAGGCAAGTGCAGAGCATTCGATTCGGTGATCGCTTGCGCGCACGCCAGCATCGTCTTGAGCGACCCTGGCTCGCTATCAGCGACGCGCAGCAGCAACTTGACTCCGTCGAAGCGCCAGCTCTGGCACGCAGCGGGCGACGGCCCCGTAATGGGGTCATCCAATTCCCACGAAGAGCCGGCCAGTCCGCCGCGATTCAGGCTCGCGATCAGCAGTTTGCGGTCCAGCAACGGCGTGCCACCGGATTCGCGGAGCAAGCCGTCGATGGCGAGCAGATCTTCGAGCACGTCCATCGTCGCCATCAGTCCGTCCACCTTGTCGCTCATGAGCACGCGCAGAATTCGCGCCAGGTAGTCGCGGCGATCGGTCATCGCGAGCGCGTCATCGCCCACTTTGGTGACGCGTCGCGCAGGATGGTCCGCGGCCAGGATGTTCAACTTTCCGTCCGGCGCCAGTTGCTCCCGCCGGTGCCGGCTTTGAGCGATCTGCCAGGCGCACTCGGGATGGGAAACCCGCCGGTCCGTGAGACGCGCGGTCACGGCTTCCGGTAGAAATTGATAGCTATCGAACATTTTTGCCGATCTCTGATTCTACGCCGGAGCCAGTTTCTCGCGCTGCTCGTGCATGATTTTCTCCACCTCGGCCAGCGTCGGCATGGCTTCTGAACAGCTCAAACGGCTGACCACAATCGCAGCGGCGGCGTTTCCGTAATGCAGGCACTCCACGGCCGGCAGTTCTTTGAAAAGCGCGTACAAAAAGCCCGAGGCGAAGCCGTCGCCGGCGCCAATCGTCGAAACTACGTCCACCGAGTAGGGCTCCAGAAAGACGGATTCATCGCCCATCCAGACGCGAGTGCCCTTGTCTCCTAACTTCGAAACCAGCATGGGCACGCGAGCCTTGCGGAGTATATCCACCGCCTGCTCCAGGCTGCCCGCCGCGGCGACAATGCTCAATTCGAGTTCGTTGCCGATCAGAACATCCACGAACGGCAGCGCGAGCCGCACAGCGAGCCCGGCTTCATCCGGACTTGGCCAGGACATCGACCGGTAATCCACGTCCAGAACAACGCGGCAGCCGGCGTTCTTCGCGCGCTCCAAAGCGCGGTATGTCGACTCGCGCGACGGCGACGCACAAAGCGACGTGCCGTTGGTGATGAACATGCGGCTGGCGGCGATATAGGCGAGGTCATCATCGGTCACCTGCCATCGGGTGTCGGCAGGCTCGCGGCGGTAAAAAACCTGCGGGAAGCGATCGGGCGGCGATACCTCCGTGAGGCACAGCGACGGCAAATAGCCCGGCGCAATCTGCACGCGGTTGATGGCCACGTTCTCGGCTTTGAGGAACCCCACTAGGAACTCGCTCAGACTGTCGTTGCCCACGCAACCGATGATGCCCACCTTCGCTCCGAGCCGCGCCAACCCGACAGCCATGTTCGCGCTGGAGCCCCCGAGATAACGCGAAAACCGGCGGACTTGCGGGAGCGGGACGTTGGGCTCCTCGGAATAAAGATCGTACCCGATTCTTCCCAGAACGGTGATGTCCATGGTGTTGTTATTGAACCAGCGGCAGCCGCGGGTCTTTCGAACTCCACGTCCCGCGCACCCAGGCGTAGTCCGGATCATCGGACGCGGCCATGGATCGCGCCGAACCGGCCAACACATTCAGGTAATAGCAGTCGTACCCATGCGCCGCCACCACCGGATGATAGCCTTCGGGAATCAGAACCAGCTCATTGTCGCGGACGGTAAGAGTCTCGTCCAGTCGCCCATCTTTCGTGTAGACTCTCTGGATTGCGAAGCCTTCGGGCTGCGAGATTTTATAGAAGTAAATCTCATCGAGATCCACCTCACCCGGTGGATTGTGCACGTCGTGCTTGTGCGGAGGATAGGAAGACCAGTTTCCGCTGGGCGTGTAAACCTCGACGACGAGCAGCCGGTCCGCTGGGAATTCGGGCTTGATGATGTGATTGATCTGCCGTGTGGCGTTTCCTCCACCGCGGATTTCGACTTCGACGGACGAAGGCTGGATCAACGCGGCGGGGAATTTCCGGCTCGCGCGCGCTCCGCACACCGCAACTTCACACGCATTGGTGAGCGCCTCAATCTCAATCCGCCCGGTACCCACAGGAAGGTACAGCGCCTGCGGCATGCCCGCAAACACGCCGGCACGAGCACCCAAGGGCTCCCAACGCTGGCCATCGGCGCGAATCGCGGCCTGCCCACCCAGCATCACCAGCGCCAGTTCTTCTGCCGGTTGCGCCATGATCTGCGTCTGTTGCTTCTCCAGGCGGATCACGCGCAGTGAAATCGTTTGCCACCCGGCGCGCTCCTGGGTGATGCTCAAAATCTCACCTGGCGCGCCCGACGGCTTCAACAGCAGTGCACTCATTCCATTTCCTCTGATATGCCGGGCGAGTTGAGATTCGCTCCGGCCGCCTGCATATTATATTCCGTCGTTTGTCCGGGATTGTACTGCGGGTCCTGAATTGGTCAGCGCATGCGATCTTCGACTTCGTGGACCCAGTCGGGCCGCTTCAGCACTTCACGAGGCTTTGAGCCGTCGGGCGGGCCGATGATGCCGTCGCGATGCATCATATCGAGGATGCGGGCGGCGCGCCCATAGCCCAGGCGCAGGCGGCGCTGCAGGGTTGATGTGGACGCTTTCCCCATTTCGAGTACCACGCGCAGCGCTTCCTCGTACATGGGATCCTGTTCGCCCGATTCGCCGGCGGCATCCTCCAGCCCTTCGTCCTCTTCCGCTGGGGGCGCCAGCAACAGCGATTGATCGTATTCCGGCGTGGCCTGTGCCTTCCAGAAATCCACCACGCGGTTGATCTCGGTTTCAGTGACGAACGCCCCGTGCACGCGCGTCAGCCTCGACGAACCGGGCGGCAGGAACAGCATGTCGCCACGGCCCAACAGATGCTCGGCTCCCATCACGTCGAGAATGGTGCGTGAATCCACGCGCGTGGCCACGCGGAAGCTGATGCGGGCGGGGAAGTTCGCTTTGATCAGGCCGGTGATGACGTCGACACTGGGCCGTTGCGTGGCCAGCACCAGGTGCATCCCCACGGCGCGTGCCATCTGCGCCAGCCGCGTGACCGATTCCTCCACGTTGCGCCCTTCAATCATCATCAGGTCGGCCAACTCGTCAATGAGGATCAGAATGTACGGAAGCGGGCGCAGTTCTTCACCGGCCGTTTCTTCATCGAACAGGTTGCCTGATTCCTGCCGCAGCTTGTGAATCTTTTTGTTGTACTGATCGATGTTTCGCACCCCCTGTTCGGCAAGAACGCGCAGGCGGCGCTCCATTTCAAGCACGGCATTGCGCAACGCGTTGGTGGCCTTGCGCGGATCGGTGATCACCGGCGTCAGCAGGTGCGGGATGCCTTCGTAAAGTCCCAGCTCCAGCCGCTTGGGATCCACCAGGATCATCCGTACATCGTCGGGCGTGGATTTGTAAAGCACCGACATGATGAGCGAGTTGATCATGACGCTTTTGCCCGACCCCGTGGAGCCGGCAATCAGCAGGTGCGGCATGGACTCGAGCGCCGAGACTTTGATGCGGCCGTTGATGTCTTTGCCAAGCGAAATGGTGAGCCGGGAATTCGAGGAAGCGAACTCGTCGGATTCGAAAATCTCGCGCAGGCTGATGAGTTCGCGCCGCGTGTTCGGCACCTCGATGCCCACCGTGGGCTTGCCCGGGATGCGCTCAATCAGGATGGATTCTGCCTGCAAGGCCAGGCACAGGTCTTCGTTGAGCGTGGTGATGCGGCTGTATTTGATCCCCGCTTCGGGCTTGAACTCGAAGGTCGTGACCACGGGACCCGGGTTGATCTGCACCACCGAGCCCAACACGTTGAACTCTTCAAATTTCGATTTCACCCGCGCGGCGGTCTCCTTGAGTTCCTGCTCATCGTAGGCACTGCGCCCCTGCGGCTCGTTTAGAAGGTCCGTGGTGGGCAGCTTGAAGTTCGTGGAAACCGGACGCTGCTCGACCGGTCGTGCTTGCCGCCGGGATGCCGGCGCCGGAGGAGGCGGTTCTTCAATGGGACAGATGGGAATATTGTTGATGTCGGGCTCGAACTCCAGGAGTGGCTGTGCGGGCGGCTCGCCGGGTTCGATGATTTGCGCCATTGGCTCCCGCTCTGCTTCGGCCTTTGCCCTGGCGGCGGCCCGGGTTTCAGCGCGCAGCAGTGCCTTCTCGCGGCGCTTCTCGAGCCGGCGCTCGCGCCAGGCCTCCATCCGGTCCTGGATTCGCCCGGTGAAAAAGGTCACCAGCGCAAGCGGCCCGGCGAACCAATCCTCGAATTTCGACAGCGTGAATGTCGAGACCAGGTAAACCGAGACGATCATGGCGGTCAGCGTGATCAGCGCGGCGCCGGCGCGATTCAGGATCGTCGTGAGTGAGTGCGCCAGCAGCATACCGGCCACGCCGCTCGCCGGCAGTCCGAACACACGCAAACCGGGCATCTGCCCCAGCCCGGCGCAGAGGCTCATGCCTAACAGCGCCAAGCCGGCCAGTTTCACTCCGGGCGAAGTAATCGCCTCCGATCGAATCCACCTCCACCCAAGAAAAAAGGCGCATGCGGGCAACAGCAGCGACGCGAGACCGAAAGTCTGGAACAGCAAATCTGCAAGATAGGCGCCAACGTACCCGGCCAGATTCTGCGGGCGCACGTGCCCGGCTGCGGTGTTCCACGAGGGGTCGTACGTCCGGTAGGAAACCAGGCTGAACAGCAACAGCAGGCCGGCCGCGAGGAACACGAATCCCGTGACCTCGTTGAGACGTTTGGAATCAGTCGGCGATAGAAGCTTCATCCCGCTGGCGGGCGCAGAGAAGCCAGAGCAATGACTATTATGCCAAATATGATGCGATAGTAAACGAAGAAATAGAGGGTGTGGCGCTGCAAAAAGCGCAGCAAAAATGCGATGACAATGAGTCCTGAAATTGCGCTGACCACGATTCCTAGAAGAAACGGAGTATGCATGCCGGCGGGAATACCCCCGTGTTTGGTCAAATCGTGAAAAGCCTTCCCGGCGGCCGCCGCAATGGCCGGCGCGGACAGTAGGAACGAGAAACGCGCGGCGGTTGGCCGGTCTAAATTGCGAAACAGGCCCGCGGTAATGGTGATGCCGCTTCGCGAAGTACCTGGAACGATGGCCACGGCCTGGGCCGCGCCGATCACTAGCGCATCCGTGAAACTCACGGCGCTCATGTCTTTCCGGCGCGATCCCGCGCGCTCGCCCAGCCACATCAGTATGCCTACCCCGATCAGCATCGCGCCGATCACGAACGGGCTCCGCCACGTCGTTTCGGCTTGTTTGCCAAAAAGGTAGCCAAGGATGCCGATCGGGATCGACCCCGCGGCCAGCAGCCAAAGCAGTCCCGGATTGCGGCGCAAGGCATCGTCGTCGCCATAATGAAAACCGATGGCCTGCGCGACAATTTGCAGCCACGTTCGGAAAAAGTAGACCAGGATCGCCAGCAGGGTTCCTACATGCAGCGCGATATCGAACGTCAAGCCCGGATCGGCCCAGCCCAGAAGCCAGGGCGCCAGAGCCAGGTGCGCGGTGCTGCTGATCGGCAGAAACTCCGTAATCCCCTGGATGATGGCCAGGACAACCACTTGAAATAGCGGCATGGTGTCGGAATCGACCATGGTAACCCGCGTTGCATGTCAAACACAAAAAATTGGGCCACTTTTACTCAACACGCTCCAATAACACCGACGTGCTGTCGTAATCGCCGGTGAGAAGCAGATTCAGGCCGTGGTTTTGCAGGTAGGCTCCGCTCGCCGTATCGAGTTTCTCCACCACCTTGCCTCCATCGAGCGGCTTGACCCGATACACGCCGCGCTCATCCAGCCCGCGTAGCCGGATGGTCGGCGCCGGCCGTCCGTATTGCTGCCCTCGCAAAAAAGCGAACAGCACCGACTGCTTCCCGTCCTCCGACACGTACTGGTTTGCCGTCAGCTCTCCCGCGCGCGGCGAGAACAACCGGTACAGCCGGCCCTGTTGCACGGTGGCGCGAATGGTCTTGTAGTAGGCGATCATCTGCGTGGCTAGCGCAAAATCGGCGTTCGTCCACTTGTTTAGATTGTTCCCGATTCCCAGCGCGCCCATCATCGCAACCAGGAACCGGTACTGCAGCGGTGTGGTGCGGCCATCGTAGTTGGGCACGTCGGTTACCCAGGCCATCATCACTTGCGCGGGGTACGCATAGCTGAAACCCTCTTGAATCCGCAGCCGCTCAAAGGCTTCCGTGTTGTCGGAGGTCCACACCTCATCCACGCGCTTCATGATTCCCAAATCCACGCGCCCTCCACCGCCCGAGCAGGATTCGATTTCAAGTTTCGGGTGCCTGGCGCGCAGCCGGGCGATGATCTCATAGAGATTGCCGACGTACTTCACCCAGATCTTCTTCTCGTTGGCTGCACCTGCTTCCGGCCAGCCCGGTTCGGAGAAGTTGCGATTCATGTCCCACTTTAGGAACGCGATGTTGTTTTCCGTGACGAGCTTGTCCAGCCACTCAAACGTGTACTCTTTCACATCGTCCCGCGCCATGTTCAGCACCAACTGGTTGCGCGCCTCGGTTCGCGGCCGGCCCGGAAAATTCATGACCCAGTCGGGATGTTTGCGGTAAAGGTCGCTATTCGGGTTCACCATTTCCGGCTCTACCCAGAGGCCGAAATCCATACCCAGGCTGTTCACATACCGGATGAGCGGCTGCAATCCGTTAGGAAACTTTTTGGGGTTGACGTACCAGTCGCCCAAACCGGCATGATCGTCGTTGCGCGCGCCAAACCATCCATCGTCCATCACGAAGCGCTCGACGCCGATTCTTGCCGCCTTTTCCGCCAGCACTTTTTGTCCGGGCTCATCCACGTTAAATTCCGTCGCTTCCCAGGAGTTGTAAAGCACGGGTCGCGGTTTTGCCGAAAGCCCGCCCGGCAGGATAAATTCCCGCGTGAAGCGGTGCAGCACCCGCGAGGCTTCGCCAAAGCCTTTAGCAATGAAGCCGCCATAAAACGGCGGAGTTTCCAGCCGCTCGCCGGGATTCAACGGGTACGCGAAATCAAACGTGTTATACCCTCCGGTCACCCTCACCTGCTGGTGCGGAGTCTGTTCAACCGTCATCCTCCATGACCCGCTCCACCCCAGCGCTCCGAACCAAACCCGGCCGCGATCCTCATCGGCGCGTGATCTATCGCCTTCTGGTGCGTCGATGGCAAACCAGGGATTCGTTTGATGGCTGGTCGTCCCGCGCCGGCTTTCCAGCACCTTCAATCCGGGATGAATGTCCTCTTGAACAAGCTGCGTCTCACCTGCCCAGCGGCCGTTCAAATAGCTCAGCCGGTAGCCGTCACCCGGCGGCACGTACCACGTCCCGGCCTGTGCACTTTCGATCGTAATGGGCTGCGAGGTCCTGTTCTCGATCACGGCGTGCTTCTCGATGATCCCCGCGCCCGGATACACACGGTAATGGATGGTGGCGAACAGATCGTACTGGATGTCCTTCGTCACCACCTCGAGCCGGTCACCTTGAATTTGATGGCTGACATAACGGAGCACCAGGTCGCGGTTCCCGTCCGCGAGAGTCACTTTGAGACAGGGCTCTGTGTACATGTTGCTTCCCCACCCGGCATACTCGCCCGGCGTCGTGCTGGCCACGCCATCGAAGGAAGCCCATTCCGGCAACGTGTGAACGGCCGCCAGGTCCGCGTCGCGCCACAGCCTCGCTCCCCAATACGCGTGCTGGAGTTGGCTCCGTTCGTTCACACCAAACACGTAGCTGGTGGTGTTCGTGTCCAGCACCCACAGCTTCTTATCCGCCAGA
>Ga0335081_10006558_pt1 | contig 18561 bp, 14 predicted proteins | sample Lox_Sample_35_FD_206713 | JGI IMG/M metagenome (GOLD analysis project Ga0335081, IMG submission 206713) | Soil microbial communities from Loxahatchee National Wildlife Refuge, Florida, United States - Lox_Sample_3.5 | ecosystem: Environmental > Terrestrial > Soil > Wetlands | place: USA...
TTTCGGCTTCCAGCACCTCGTCCCGGTACAGGTTGGTGACGGGGACCTCAGCGGTAGGGATCAGCCAATAGTCCGTGCCCTCCAGCTTGAAGAGGTCGCCGGCAAACTTGGGCAAATTGCCGGTGCCGAACAGGCTGGCGGAGTTGACCATGAAGGGCGGCAGCACTTCCGTATAGCCGTGCTGGCGCGTGTGGAGGTCGAGCATGAAGTTGGCGAGCGCCCGCTCCAGCCTGGCGCCGACACCCGAATACACGGCGAAGCGGGCCCCGGTGATCTTGGCCGCCCGCTCGAAATCGAGAATGCCGAGCTCCGGGCCCAGGTCCCAGTGGGCCTTAGGCTCAAAGTCGAATCGGCGGGGCTCGCCCCAGCGCCGAACCTCCTGGTTGTCGTCAGCGCTGCGGCCGACGGGGACGCTGGGATGGGGGATATTCGGGATCTGGCGCAGCAGGTCTCGAAGGTGGCCATCGTAGTTCTGGGCCTTGGCTTCCAGCTCTTGAATCCGGTCGCCGAGTTGTCTCGACTCGATGATCAGCGCGGATGCATCCTGTTTCTGTCTCTTCAGCGGTGCGATCTCATCGCTGAGCTTGTTCCGCCGCGCCTTCAGGCCCTCGGCTTCCACCAGGTATTTGCGCCGCTCGCGGTCGACACTCTCGAAGTCGACGAGCGAATCGGGCAGACCGCGCTCCCCCATCTTCTGCTTGACGATGTCGAGGTTTTCGCGCACAAAAACCAAGTCGAGCATTCATGCACCTTGGAACGGAGTTTTCAGTCCTCAGTAGTTCTCAGTTTTCAGCTCTCAGTGATAACCAACCTCGTCCATCGTCCATCATTCATCATTCAACAGTCACTGTCAAATTTCGGTCTGCCAGACGGATCGTTTTTGACTTTCAAGGCCCTTCGCGGTACCGTTCTAACGTTCAAGTCGTGGGAGGGTTCCATGCGATATGTGATGTTGTGCCTGGCGGTTGTGGCCGCGATCGTCACCGCTGGGTGCAAACGGTTGGACACGAAAGCCGCCGTCCAGGAGGCGATCGACGCGCACCTGAAACAACGCGCCGACTTGATGATGTCCGGCATGACGACCGAGGTTCTCAATGTCCAGTTCCACGGCGACACCGCGGATGCCGACGTGCGTTTCCAGAGCAAGCAATCTGCGGCCATGAGCGTCACCATTCGCTACACCTTGCGCAAGGCCGGAGACCACTGGGAGGTGGCGTCGTCGTCGCAGGCGCACGGCGGCATGGGGACCAACCCGCACGCAATGCCGCCCACCTCGGCTCCGACCTCGCCGGAGCCGGAGGCAAGCCACTAAGTTGGAGAATTGCCGATTGCAGATTGACGATTGACGATTGGAAGAGAAAAAAGATTGAGTCATCGAGCCATGGAATCATTGAGCCATCGAAGAAGTAGATCGTTGTTTCTTGTCTTCAATGACTCAATGACCCGATGGCTCAATGGTTCAATCCTTTCTACTTCCAATCGTCAATCAGCAATTCTGGCTGTTCTGACCCTGCTCTGCGTTGCGCTGCCGGCGACGATCGTCCTGGTTGCCAACGCTCCCCAAGCCCCTGCTTCTCCGCCGCTCGCAACTTGGCCCGCCTTTGCCGAGGCGTTGTCCGCGAAGAGCCGGCTCGACCTGTTCGAGAAGGTGTGGCAGATCATCAACCGCGACTACTACGATCCGTCTTTCAACGGTGTGGACTGGAAGGCGGTGCGCGAGCGCTATCAACCACGCGTCGAGGCGGCGACTAGCGACGGCGAGTTCTACCTGGTCCTGCGCGAGATGGTAGGCGAGTTGCACGACGCCCACACGCGCTTCTTTTCGCCGGGCGAGCGCGAGCGGCGCCGGAAGCGCGAGGCCGTCAGCGCGGGTGTGCACGTCTACGAAGTGGAGGGAGAGATCGTGGTCGCCGGCGTCGAGCCGGGCTCCGAGGCAGCGCGAGCCGGCGTCACGGACGGCATGGTGGTCAGGACCATCCATGGGAAGCTGGCCGCCGATCGTGTGGCCGAAGTGCGTGCCGAGGTGGGCACCTCCTCTTCGGAACGAGCTACGGCCCTCCTCACCTACGGCCGGCTCCTGTTGGGCGAGCCGGACTCCACCCTCAGGTTGGGCCTGGTGCGGGCCGACGGTTCGCGCTTGGACGTTACGCTCCCACGCCGCCTGGTCTCTGATGCGACCAAGGTGGACGCGCACCTGCTTCCGTCTGGCCTGGGCTACATCAAATTCAATCGCTTCATCCCGCCGGCGGCCAGTGAGGTCCGGCACGCGCTGAAAGGGCTCCGGAAAGCGCCCGGCCTCATCATCGACCTGCGCGGCAATGGCGGCGGCGATTTGTCGGAGACCGCCCGTATCGCCGGGTACCTCTTCGCCCGCAAGACTCCGATCGCGCGGATCGTCACCAGGACGGGCAAGCCTCCGGCGTTTTTCATGGGGCTGGCTCACGTACCCAACGAGTTCTCGGCGGTCCCGCCGGGCAGGACGGGCGGCGCGATCTACGCCGGACCGGTGGCCGTCCTCGTGAACGAAGGCACCGGCAGCGGGGCCGAGTTGTTCTCCGCCGCCTTGCAGGAAAACTTCCGTGCCACCATTGTCGGGCGCCAGACCTGTGGCTGCGTCCTCGGGATACTTCATCAGCGAAAACTGAAGGGCGGCGGAGAACTGGACGTCAGCGAGGTCGGATTCACCACCACTCAAGAACGCCGGCTCGAGGGCGTAGGCGTGATTCCTGACAAGCCTGTCCCGCTGACGCTCGCTGACCTCCGGGCGCGGCGCGATGCGGCGCTGGAAACGGCCGAGAAAGTCTTGCAGGGGGTAGACGGTAGACGGTAGCGGGGGGTAGACGGTATAGGGGAAAGAACTCCTGGCTGGTCTGCCGCCCAGTTCGTGCCCCGGCTGCCTCGAGCCGCTTCTTCCCCCGTCTACCATATACCGTCTACCGTCAACCACTTACTCGCCACTCGTCACCGCTCTTAGATGTTCTTCTGCGTCGTCTTAAGCTGATCCTGAAGCTTCTTGAGCTTCTTTTCGTAGTCCGGATTAGGATTCGCTTTCAGCGTGGCCTGAATGGCTTTGGCGATCTGGTCTGCTTCGCCGGCCAGAGCCCTCAACTTCAGCGGATTCTCGCTGTGCTTTTTGTCGAATACGGTGGCGCCGATCACGAGCTGGTTCTCGACGTAAAAAACAAAGTCCAGGCCCTTCAACGTCACCGAACCCGCCTTCATCGCTTCGCGCGCCTTGGCGCGATCGCCGACAAGGGCGGCCAGCGCGTCGTCGACCCCTTTTAGCAAGCCATCCGCCGTGGCGGCGTCCTGGTCCTCGGGCTCGACCCACTCGCCTTTACGAACCTTGTCGTACGCCGCTATGTCTAAAGGACCCTCGGTGGTTGGGTAAGGCGCATCGAGGATAAAGTCCTTGTTGAAACCACCGCCGTCCATGATCTGTTTGGCGGTGTCGCCGAGTCCCAGCGCTCGCGTCGAAGCAGCCTGATAGTTGTTCGTGCGGTTGGTCCGATACGCCGCCTGGAAGTGCGGGTTCTTCGTGGCATCGGCGCCCTTATCATAGGCTTCCGCGGCGTCCTTGTAAGCATTGAGATCGCCGCTCAAGATCACCACCCGCAGAACGCGAGCCTTGTCCACGTACGCGTCGGCCGGCGACTGGGCAGCCAGTCCTTCCGTGATCTCGATCGCCTTGTCGAAGCGCCCGCGGCCGAACATCTCCTTCGCATTCTGATACACGGCGGCGTTCCCGGTAAGCTGCGGGGTGGGCGGCGAGCACGCCGCGAGGGCGAGGAGCGCGAGGATCAAAACCAGAAACACGGGGGCCGACACGCTGCGGCCCTGACGACTCAAATAACCCATAAGGCCTTCCATATTGATCCCTCCCAGAATTGTGCGGTTCGGAGTCGGTGTGAGCCCCTCGCAGGGTGGCGGCAACCAAAGACCTCAACACAGAGGTCGCGGAGGCTTCACAGAGGGAACGGAGAAGAAACCCCGAAGGAAGCGCCCTGCTCTTGGTCTTCTCGGTGATCTCTGTGAGCCCTCTGCGAATTGTGTGTTGAGACTCTTCTCCTCGCGTGCCGCGGAGGATCTCAACCCTTGTGCTGGCGGTATCCGCCGCTGCGACGCTCCTCTCACGAACAGCGATTTGCTTGCTGCGATCAGCAGTATTTCTTCCCTCCTTGCGACAGGGAAGTCAACCTCCGGCATTTCTTGCGGCCGCGTGGGGCAACCGGTCCTACTGGCGATCGGCCAGGCCGGCGGCGCAGCCTCCATCCTGCGCGGACTATACGCCAAACAATTCCGAAATTCAACGGAAGAAGTAACTTTACTTTTGCCGCCTCACGCGGCTCTACCGCAGTCATCAGCCGTCAGCTCTCAGCTCTCAGCTTTCAGCAAGAAAGCGTCCGGTTGTTTCGCTGATAGCTGATCGCTGATAGCTGATGGCCGATCCGTCATCCGCACCCTCGCGTCCACGGCGCAGAAGTCACGGCACTCGGGAAACACCATCAGAGGGTTTATCTCCACCTCGGCCATCTGCGGCAGGTCTTCCACCATCTGCGAGAAGCGCTCCAGGATCACGGCCAGCGCCTCGAAGTCGATGGGCGGCTCGCCGCGCACGCCTTCCAGTAGCCGATAGCCGCGGATCTGCCGGATCATCTCTCTCGCGTCCACGTCGGTGAGGGGTGGAACGCGGAAGATAACGTCCTTCACGGTCTCGACGTAGATCCCGCCCAGGCCGAACATCACCAGTGGCCCAAAGTTGGGATCCTGCGTCATGCCCACAATCACTTCGCGGCCACCGCGCACATACTCCTGCATCAGGAAGCTGAGTGGGGTTGAAGATGCGGGTGACCGGGCACGTCGAGGTTCGGGATTCGGGGTTCGGGATTCGCGGAAAGTCGCCCCCGGTTCACCGTCTTCCTCTGCGAACCCGAAACCCGATCCCCGCTCTGACGTTGTCGCTGCCCCCGTTGCCGCCGATCCCGTGGCCGCGTCGCCACCTATGGCCTCGCTCATCCGCCGCGCGGCGGCGATCAGCTCTTCGAGCGTGCGGATATCCACCGCCACGCCGCCCGCTTCCGTCTTGTGTACGAGGCCCGGGGCGATGGCTTTCAGCACCACCGGAAAGCGGACCTGCTTCGCCTGCGCTTCAAGTTCCTCGATCGTGGCGGCCACCGCCGAGCGCACCACCGGGATGCCGTAGCACTCGAGCAGGCGAAACGCGTCGGGCGCGCTCAGATGGACCTCACCTCGTGCTCGCGCCGCCTCCAACAACTCCCGCGCGGCCTCGCGCTCCGCCGGAAACTCCCGCACCTCACCTACCGGACGCTCCCGCCAGTGGCGATGGCGCTCCATGGTGGCGAGGGCTTGCACCGCCGGCTCCGGAAAATGATAGATGGCCAGATGCCCGGGCTGCTTTTCATTGAGCTCGTCGAAGGCATCCTCGGTGGCCATGATGACTCCAAGGATGGGTTTGGTGAACTCCTTGCGCAGGCCGTCGATCCCTGCCACCACGTCGGTGGGGCTCGCCATCATGGGGGGCACAAAGATCACCAGCAGCGAGTCAAGGCCATCTTCTTCCAGGAGGAGGCGCGCGCAGGCCGCGAAGGTCCGGGGACTGGCCTTCGGCGTCATGTCCACCGGGTTGGATACCGCCGCTTCCGGAGGCAGCAACTTCCGCAACTCGGCGGCGGCGCGCTCGGAAAGCTTGCCCACTTCCAGGCCCTGGTTGATCGCCGCATCGGTCGCCATGATGGCCGGGCCGCCGGCGTTGGTGAGGATGCCCAGCCGATTGCCGCGCGGGATGGGATTCTTGGAAAAGGCGAGCGCCAGGTCAAACAGCTCCTTCACCGTATTAACGCGGATCACCCCGCACTGGTCCAGCAGCGCGTCCGTGGCCACGTCGAGCCCCTGCCGCGCCACCAGCGCCCCCGTGTGCGACGAGGCCGCCCGCGCCCCGGCCCCCGTGCGCCCCGCCTTCACCAGCACGATCGGCTTGCGCTTGGTGATGCGCCGAGCAATTTGCATGAATCGCCGGGGATTGCCGATCGACTCCAGGTACATCAGGATCAAATCGGTCAGCGGATCGTCTTCCCAGTAAAGCAGCAGGTCGTTGCCGGAAGTGTTGGCCTTGTTTCCCATGCTGACAAAGTAGGAAAACCCGATATCGAGCTCCCGCGCCATGTTCAGGATCACCACGCCCAGGGCGCCGCTTTGCGACATAAAGCCGATGCGGCCTTCCAGCGGCAAGGCGGGCGCGAAGGTGGCATCCATCCGGATCTCGGGGTCGGCGTTGATCACTCCCATGCAATTGGGGCCGATCATGCGCATGTCGTACTGGTTCACCCTTTCCAGGAGCTGTTTCTCGAACCTTCGGCCCTCCTCGCCGGTCTCGCTGAAGCCGGAGGTGATCACCACCAGGCCCTTGACACCTTTCCCGGCGCAATCGTCCACCACGGCCAGGACGTCCTCGCGCGGCACCACGATCACCGCCACGTCCACCGGGTCCGGGATCGAAGATACGGTGGGGAAAGCCTTGATGGAGTGGATGAAGTCCGCCTTGGGGTTCACCGGAAAAACTTTGCCGTGGAAGTTGTACTCGATCAGGTTGTGCAGGACTTCCCGGCCGATGGAGCCCGCGCGGCGAGAGGCGCCCACCACGGCGATGGACTGCGGCTTGAAGATCGGATCCAGAGTGTCCACGACAACTCCTTTCACGAGAATGGACGGCTTTCCGTCTGAACGATCAGCTATCAGCTACATGACGTCAGAAGTCAGTTCGCATGTCATTCTGAGCGCAGCAAAGAATCTCTCTTCAATCACACCACAACCGTGAAAACCAAAGAGAGATTCTTCGCTGCGCTCAGAATGACATGCTTGAGGGTTTTCGACATCCACTTGTGTCGCGCGGCAATAGAACTGAGATTTCTTGCTGAGAGCTGACCGCTGAAAGCTAGTTCCCAATCGTCAATCTGGCAATCGTCAATTCTTCAACGGCCCGCTTCGAGAATCAACTTCTGTACCCGCCAATTCAACAATTCGGCGACGTAGAGCTCGGTCTCCGACGGGCACGCCATTTCGTGGATCCAGCCGAACTGCTTGAGTTGTTTCCCCGATTCTCCCAGCACGCCCAAAACCTTCCCGTCCAGGCTGAGCTTGTAGATCCGGCCCGGGTAGGCGTCGGAGCTGAACAGCACTTGATGGGGCCCCGGGGTGATGCAGACGGTCCAGGGCGCGCCGGGCGCCATGGGGCCCGTGGTCGCGGTCGGCTTGTTGCCGATCGCCGGGCGGGCGTTCGCAGGAACCGGCACGTCGATGGTGATCTGGCGCAGAAACTTGCCCTCGCCTTCGAACACCTGGATGCGGCGGTTACCGCGGTCCGCCACATAAACGTTCCCTTGCGCATCCACCGCAATGCTATGCGGAGTGTTGAATTGTCCGGGGCCGTCGCCGGGCTCGCCCCAGCTCTTGAGCCAGTTGCCGTCTTTATCGATCTTAGCGACGCGAGAGTTGATGTAGCCGTCGCTGATATACGTGTTGCCGGCCGCGTCCCAGGCCATGTCGGTGACTTGCCGGAACAACCCGTCCACCGGCGGCAGCGGCGGCCTGGGATGGCGCAGCGGCGCGGTCCCCTCGTCCGAGGCTTCCTGCTTGCGCCCGAAGACCATCGCCACGCGTCCTTCCGGGGTGAACTTGATCACCATGTCCGAGCCCTTGTCGGAGACCCAGATGTTGTCATCCTGGTCGATCTTCACGGAGTGCGCGAACGACCAAGCATAGAGGTGATGGCCGATCTCACGGATGAATTTGCCGTCGGCGCCGAACTCCAGAAGTTGGGCGGCAGCCGCCCCATAGGCGGGCCCGGTGGTGTTGCCGCGCGAAAAGACAAAGACGTGTCCCTTGGAGTTCACCGCCACGCCCGCGACTTCGCCGAAATAGAGGTCGGGCGGGAGTCTCAGAAAATCGGGGACCGACTCGTACCGAATCTCGGGCGGCTGTTGAGCAAAAAGCGAAACACTGAGTGAGACCAATATAAACAGGATCGAACGCCACATCGTAGCCTCCCGGAGACGAGCGGAGTCCCTGCCTTACCGTATTGGCGTCGAAATGCTTCCGGCGCTGAACTGCTATATATCCCTTTGGCGAGACAATCGCAAGCGGTGTGCGACTTTTGCGCGCTTTTTCGTTCTTTTTTCTGCTACTGTATCGTAATCCGTGAATCCCGTTGCCGATCGGCGATTGACCTCGCTGGGGCCGATTTCAACCGGAAGCGGTCGCGGGGGAACGATTCGGCGGTCGGGCATCAACGGTTGGGAGAAGGAGAGGAATCTCTTGGACCTGAAAGCTCTGTTGCAGAATTGTGAATCCGACCTCGACGCGATGTTAAGCTGCCTACGCCAGGCGGTGGAGATCGAATCACCCTCGCGCTCGAAGCCGGACGTGGACCGCATGGCGAACTTCTTTGCCGGCGAGTTCACCCGCGCGCGCGGCAAGGTGAAGCTGCTTTCACACGCTACCTCGGGGTCGGCGCTGGTGGCGGAGTTCTGGGGCGGGAAGTCCAACAAGCCTCTGCTGCTGCTGGGCCACACCGACACGGTGTGGGATGTTGGCACGCTGAAGCGCATGCCCTTTCTCATCAAAGACGGACGCGCTTACGGCCCGGGGATCTTCGACATGAAGGCGGGCATCGTCTGCGCGCTGTGGGCCATCCGGGCGTTGCAGGCGCTCAAAGTGGAGCCGTCGCGTCCCGTGCGTTGCTTCCTGAACTCCGACGAAGAGGTCTCCACGGTGGCGTTTCGCACCCAATTGGAGAAGGAGGCAACTCGTTCCAAAGCGGTGCTGGTGCTGGAGCCGGCACTCGGCGCCGCCCTCAAGACGGCACGCAAGGGAGTAGGCGAATTCCGGATCACGGTCCACGGCCGCGCCGCCCACGCGGGAGTCAGCCCGGGCAGCGGCGTCAACGCCATCACCGAACTGGCGCGCCAGATCCTCCGCATTCAGAGCCTGACGCGCCCGCGCCGCGGAATCACCGTCAACGTGGGCGTGATCGAAGGCGGCACGCGAGGCAACGTGGTCCCGGAACGCGCCTCGGCCTTGATCGACGTGCGCATTCCTCGCGCCGTGGACCGCGAATGGATCGAGCATCAGTTTCAGAGCCTCGAACCTTTTCACCTCGAGGCGAAACTCGAAATCACGGGTGGGATCAACCGCCCGCCGATGGAACGCCACATGGCGGCCAGCCTCTACCGTCACGCCGTGAGGGTGGGACAAGAAATGGGCCTGGGGCTCCTTAAAGAAGCTTCCACCGGCGGCGGATCCGACGGGAACTTCACCGCCGCGCTCGGCGTCCCCACGCTCGACGGGCTGGGAGCGGTGGGCGATGGCGCCCACGCGCTCACCGAACACGTGGTGATCAGCGAGCTTCCCCGCCGGGCGGCACTGCTGGCCGGGCTGCTTGCCACTCTTTAAACCGCCCCGACTGCCGCGGGGTCCTAGGGTCAGGGACCCCGGAAAATGTACCTCCAATGTCAGGAGAGAACGCCACGCGCCAGCTCGAGTTCGAGGAGTTCCTCTACCGCATCCAGCCCACGCGGCCCGAGATGTTGCGTAGCGGCCCAACCCCAGAGAAAGCCGCAGCGGCTCAAGCGCACATGGACTACCTGAAGAATCTCGCCGCCGAGGGTACGGTTATCGTGGCGGGCCGAACCCTCAACAACGACGAGACCACCTTCGGGATTGTTCTTTTCCGAGCGGTTTCGGAAGATGCAGCGCGCGAAATCATGAACGATGACCCTGCGGTGATAAGAGGAGTGTTCCGAGCTGTCCTGTTTCCCTTTGCGGTGGCTTTCATCGGGTCGGGAAGGCAACAGTAGATTACGCGTTGATCGGGAAAGAGGTTATCGAGCGGAAAATCCGCAATGGACTTCCGTTGACAACCGCGGCCAGTGGTCTAGAGTAGAGTTAGGGAGAAGATGAGCGAGCAATACCGGCCATTTTTCGCATCAATGTCGAGCCTGAACGTCAGGAGAAGTGGCAAGAGGTTTTTAACCCTATACTTGCTGGGAGGATTCCTGCTGTGCGCCGCGAGACCTGAGAGGGCCCAGAACGGTGCGTTGCCACCTCCCATTGCGGCATCTACTCCAAGTGCTCAAAGCCCCGATCCTCGCGAACTCCTCCAGCAACTCAACGCTGTCTCTCTTGATCCCACTCAGGTTTATTCCTTACGCCATGCGCAGATCGCTCGCGACGGGCTGAAGTTCTATCTTGACCGCGGGTTTGTGGCATTCTTCACGCCGGTAGCAGGAGAGATCACGGGAGCTGTCTTCTCCGGCGATGGCGAGGTCCTATTGATGCCCCCCAATGCGGCGGAGCGCCAAAGCCTGGCCCAATTCACCCAGACGGCAGTTCTTGAAGAGCGCTTCGTGAGCCTCTACCTGCGGTTTACCGATCAGACGGCGCGGGAGCTGAAGGCTCGCGCCGAGCGTCCCGATCCGGAGGATCCGGAGCAGCCCGGGGACTTTGCTTTCAATTGGGCTCCGGTGGTGCGCAGCCTGGCGCCCCAGGTGTCGATGCGCTTGCTGGAGGACATGCTGGGGGCGCGCGACCGGCCTTACTTCTATGCCCGGGTCGGCGGCGTTAGCCTCGGGACATTTGAGGCGATCGACGACGCGCGGGCGTCCGAAGCCGTCACCATTACGGCGGCATCAGAGGTGGCCGGCAAGTACTACGCCGACGTCTGGTGCTCGTTTCCCAGCCGCCCTTCGGGAGCGCGCGCCTTCGATCTGGCGGCCGTGGTGCGTTCCTACAAGATTGACACGCGCATCAATCCGGATAACAGCTTGGAGGGTCACGCGCAGCTCGAGATCGAGTCGCGCTCGGATAAGGAGCGGTTGTTCTCGTTCGAACTTTCGCGCTCGCTCAAAGTGTCGGAAGTGAAAGACGGCCAGGGGCGTAGCGTGACTTTCTTCCAGAACCCATCGCTCGAAGAATCGGAAGCGGCGGAGCGCGGTAACGACCTGGTGGTGGTGGTACTGCCTGCGCCTCGTCCCGTCGGTGAGAAGTATCGGCTGGACTTTACTTATCGGGGCAACGTGATCGGCGATGTGGGAAATGGCGTCCTCTTTGTCGGCGCCCACGGCAGTTGGTATCCGAACCGGGGTCTTGCCCCTCAGGCGCAATACGACCTCACCTTCCACTATCCGGACCGCCTCTCGTTGGTGGCAACCGGAAGGCTGGTGACGGAGGATTCATCGGAGGGTTGGAAGAACAGCCATTGGATCTCGGACGGCACGTTTCCCGTGGCGGGGTTTAACCTGGGCGCGTATGACACCGTTAAACGCAAGGTCGGTAACACTACCCTAGAGGTCTACGCGGGCCAGGAGGCTGAGGCTTCCTTGGAACAGCGGCACGCCGCCCACCAACCGCCCGACCGCGTGGTGACCCACGACCGTGGCGGCGCATTGAGCGTGGAGGTTGTGCCCAAGGCCGTCGAACCCCTGACGCCGGCCGCGCTGGTGGATCGCGTGGCGCAACACGCGACGGATACAGTGCGATGGTTCGAGTTGCTCTTTGGCCCCTTCCCCTATCCGCGGCTTGCCATTTCTCAGATTCCCGGCGATTTCGGCCAGGGATGGCCGGAGCTGGTTTACCTGCCGACGCTCTTTTTCCTCCCCAGCGCAACGCGTTCTGAGCTGGGTTTCGACACTAAGTCACAGGAATTGCAGAACCGCCTCTTTCTGGCCCATGAGATTGCGCACCAGTGGTGGGGCAACGAAGTGGGTTGGAAAACGTATCACGATCAGTGGATCTCCGAGGGATTTGCCACCTATGCCGCCGCTCTCGACCTGGCCCGCGAAAAGGACGGGGATCGAAGCTTCCGGGCGCTGTTGCAGAGCTACCGGGTCGACTTGCTGGCCAAAAACAAGGATGGGAAAACGGTCGAATCCGGCGGGCCGATCTGGCTGGGCCAGCGCCTGACAACCTCGCTCAACCCCACCGGGTACAGCAGCATTGTTTACGACAAGGCCTGCTGGGTGCTCCACATGCTGCGCCTGATGATGCTGGACACGTCGCCGGAGGGCGGGCCCCGGCGCAACTCCCGGCTCTCCCGCACCTCCGGGCGCCACCCGTCACCTGCAAGTGCGGCTACGTCCGCCAATCCACCGGCTGAAGGATCGGCGGATACGATCGAGGCCAACGAAAAGTTCTTCAAGATGCTGCGAGGCTTCGTGGTCGCATACCGGGACCAGAGTCCGTCCACCGAGGACTTCGCACGGTTCGCTGCCAAGTACATGAATCCGGCGATGGACCTCGATCACAACGGGCGGCTCGACTGGTTCTTTGACGACTGGGTGCGTGGGACCGGCATCCCGACGTATAAGATCGAAGCCACGGTTCGAGCGGCGGCCAATGTGTTTGTGGTGGAAGGAACCATCCAGCCGAGCAATGTCCGCCCGGATTTCGAAATGCTCGTGCCGGTGGTAACGCAGTCGGGCAGGGTGAAAACGCTCCTGGGCGAGGTACCGGTAACCGACGCCGGCGGCCGCTTCAAGTTTGTCACCAGCTCTAAGCCGTCGCACGTCACCATCGACGATGAGCAGATTCTGGCGGTGGTGAAGTAAAAGCGGCGGGTGGTGTCCTTTGTCGGTGGTCGGTTGTCCGGCGCGGAGGAGTAAGGGGTTGGGTATTTGCCTTCTGCTTTCTGCCTTCCTACTTCCCAACTACCCCGGCGGCCAGTGGAACACTCGCCCTCCCAGGACGTGCACGTGCAGGTGGAAAACCGACTGTCCTGCTCCAGCGCCTTGGTTAACAACGGTACGGTAGCCCCGGGACTCGAGGCCGCGCGCGCGGGCCAGTTGGGCGGCGATCTGAAAGAGGTGGCCCAGGAGCAGCTCATCTTCAGGCCCGGCATCGCCAAGTCCCGGCAGGTGCCGGCGCGGGATCAACAGTAGGTGAACGGGCGCTTGCGGGTGGAGGTCCTCAATCGCGACCACCGACTCGTCTTCGTAGACGATCTTTCCCGGTGCTTCACGTTTGATGATTCGACAAAAGATACAATTGTTCACAGTTTTCAGTCCTCAGTTTTCAGTTCTCAGTTCTCAGTCTTCAGCCGTCAGCCATCAGCTCTCAGCACCCCGGTTGTTTTGCTGATAGCTGATTGCTGATAGCTGAAAGCAACTGAAAACTGAGAACTGACGACTGAGAACCGTGTCAATCAGGCGTTGCACAACATTGGGCTAATTGAGCCGAACGACGAACGTTTCTGCGGCCAAGTTTGCCTGGCGTAGTTTTTCGGCCAAGGCCTCAGCATCATCCTGGCTCGATTCGTTTCCGACACGCACTCGATAAAAGATAGCATCGCCACGATCGAAGCTCTGAATCACCACCGGGCCAAAGTGATTCTCTTCGATGGTAGCCGCCAATCGCTTAGCGCGCTCCGGGTCCTTGAACGAGCCTACCTGCACCGCAAAGATGCCGGGGACGGCACCGGGAGTGCCGGGCGCCGGCAGATCCAGGATTTCGAGGCGGACGTGCGCGGTCCCCGGGCCGATCATCTGCATGGACTTGGCGGCGCCATTGGAGAGATCGATGATGCGCCCTTTCACAAATGGCCCCCGGTCGTTGATCCGGACCTCTACGTCACGGCCGTTGTCGAGGTCGTGCACTCGCACGTGGCTGCCAAAGGGAAGCGTGCGATGAGCGGCCGTCAAGTCGTGCATATTGAAGATTTCGCCGCTGGCGGTCGGCCGTCCATGGAAGGGATGACCGTACCAGGAGGCGATTCCCAGTTCGTTCTGCACGATCTTCGGCGGTGGGCCACCCTGAGGCGGCTTCGGGTGGCGAATGCGGTGCAGGCAACCGGTGGCGAGAAGCAGCAGAGCCACAACGCCGGTGGCTACCAGCGTAGGCAAATGGATTCGACCCTCGGCCGAGGGATGCTTCGAGGAAGGCATGGTCACCGGCAGGTCGTCGGCGTAAGGCATAGCGAAGCACAGTAGACGGTAGACGGCATAGTGTCAGATGGCCGCAAACGGAGTCCTCCCCGTATGCCGTCTACAGTCTGCTGTCTACCTACTTCGACAGGCTCTCGGCCATCTTGGCCAGTTGCTTGGAGGCCTTGCTCAGCAGTTCCGACAACTCCTTGCGAGTGGTCGGCCTGACTTCGTGCTCCACAAACTGGACGAATTTTTCGAATTCTTTATCCACGGTCTTCCCCACCTCTTCGAACTTCATCGTGTCCTCCTCCGCGTGCTTCATGTGCGGATCATGATCCAGGGTCCCTCCGCCATTCTATGCGATGACGGAGGGGAAGAGAAGACGGAAGTGAGAATCAGACTATGTTGAAAAAACTGCAAGCAAAAACACTTCTCACCACAGCTGCGAGAGGAGACAAACGAGTTCGTCTTCGTCAACTCTGCAACCCCTTGACGGCCTCCCGGGAAGCTTTCTATACCCAGCGTCACAAGTCGGCGACCGGCCGAAGCATGTCATTCTGAGCGCAGCGAAGAATCTCTCTTTTCGAAAGCTTGCAGACGCCGTGGAAACACGAAGAGAGATTCTTCGCTGCGCTCAGAATGACATGCGGACGGACCTATGACGCCCTGTATAGTTCTTTCAAGCCTCCGGAGTTTCTGAATAGCAAGAGACGGTTTCCGATCCCCTCGATACCCAAAAAAGAACTTGACTCTTCCATACATCTATGGTAGCCTCGATTTGTAGGGTCGAGTCCCGCGGTTCGGCGCGAATGGAGTCTATTGCTTATGAGATATCATGGCCCCAGTATCGGACAAGTTGAATCTACGGCTGGGAGGTGGACTTGCCTCCGAACAATTTTTCAGTTTGTGATATTGACTCAAGATATAAGAGCCCACTCCGGCTCCCAGCCGGTGAACGAGACGTGGCTGAAGTGGCCGGCAGAAGGGGCTTTTGCTGCTAAAACCGCAATGTTATTTAGAATCAATCATTCAATGGCTACTATTTCTCGCCCGATTGCTGAATTAGATCTGGGAAAGCAATCCGTATCCGTCGGCCCGGACGAGCGTCGGTCGGCGTCCGAATTACGAAGGAGGCTCGGCATCAATTCCAAACCGAGGGCCAGGCTTTTGAGCCGTGTCAAGCGTGATCCGTGGCCGATGCGCTCTTCCCGGGGAATTGGAAAATTAAAAAGTCGGGTGAGTCGGGTAATAAGGGAAATGTCAGTCAATCAGAATATTGCGCCGGACAGCTTATCCTACCAGCGAGTTTGCTGGCAGGAAGCAAGTCACACTAGGGGCCTCACAAGCGAAAATAGATGCCTTAACCGGCAACTGGCGGGCTGCGAAGGGAAGTGGTCTTGCGCCCCAGTGGCTCCTGTCGCTCCTGTCTTGTGTCTTCTCTTTCCGCCGTTTATCCCTCATACTGATGGTTAGGCCTTTCTTGAAGACTATGGAACTCTCTCCCAAGCTCAGGTTCAAGCTGGAGCGGTGGAAAAACTCGTTGAACGCGATGTTCGCCGCCAAAGAGTCTTACGACACTTCCCATCGCATGTGCCCCAACTGCCGGGCGCTGGTGGAGCGCGGGGCGTCCGAATGCCCGTTCTGCGGCTTGAAGTTTCGATCGCTGCGAGCGCGCTCCCCAAGCTCCGGGTCGGGGCAGGTGCTGGGCGGGTTGCTTCCCGTCCCTTCCACGGCGTGTTCGGTGATCGTCGTCGCCACTATCGCGGTCTACGCCGTGAGCTGGTACTTGACCCAACAGGTCTCGTCCAATGCCATGGTGGCCGCGCCATCACTGGGAGGAATCAACGGCGGTGTCCTTCAGGAGCTCGGCGCCAAGAGCCCCTTGATCATTGTCAGCCATCAATGGTGGCGACTGGTTACGGCGATCTTTCTCCACGCGGGACTCTTTCACATCGGCATGAACCTCTGGTGCCTCTTCGACCTGGGGCCGCAAGTGGAGGCCCTATTCGGTGCCAGCAAGTTCGTTGTCTTCTACCTCGTCACCGGAGTTGCGGGCTTCCTCCTGAGCCTGTTCTGGAACCCTTTCGGTGTATCGATCGGCGCTTCCGGGGCTGTCCTCGGGCTCATCGGCGTTCTTATCGGCGCCAGTTTCCATCACGGGGGTTTGGGTAAGGCATATCGCGGGACGCTGTGGCGCTGGGTCATCTACATTCTGATCTTCGGTCTGCTTCCGATCTTCGCCGTGGATAACGCCGCCCACATCGGCGGATTGGTTGCCGGACTGGCCCTCGGCTACATGATTCCGGAGGCCGACACGGAAACCGTCACGGGCGACAAGTTGTGGAACGTCCTGGCGCTTTTTTCGGTGATCATCATCGCCGGCTCGTTTGCGCTGATGGCCATGCACCTGACGCAGGCCGGAGGGTAGTGTCGTATAACGCCTAATTCTTGATTAATGGTCCTCAGTTTTTCAGTTCTCAGTTTTCAGTGCCCAGGAACTGACCAAACGACCGCTGAGGACTGAGAACTGGAAGGATCGATGAAAGGCTTCTTGACCGGCTTGGCCCTGGGAGTTCTGCTCGTCCCCGTGGCGGGCTGCCTCTACTTCCGCTCCGGCAACGCTCCGGTGGCGACCTCCGCCCCGCCCATGCCGATGGAAAGAATGCTGGCCAAGGGCGCTCTGCACGCTATTCTGGCCAAGGAAGCCCCGAAGACGGTTCCCATCACAGTGGATGACGCCGCGCTGGCCGCCGGCGCTCGCGTTTATCGGGCCAATTGCGCCATGTGCCACGGCTTGCCGGGTCAGTCTGCGCCGGCGGCCGCCAAGGGCATGTTCCCGCTGGCGCCCCAACTCTTCCAGCCGGACGAAATGGTCACCGACGATCCCGCCGGGGTCACCTTCTGGAAAGCCAAGAACGGCATTCGGCTCACCGGCATGCCGGGCTTTCACGGGTCGCTTTCCGATGAGCAACTGTGGCAGGTGAGCGTTCTGCTGGAGGGTGCCGACAAGCTACCGCCCGCCGTTCGAAAAGTTCTGGCGTCTCCGGCGCCCGATTGGAATCCTACCCAATGAGGCGCCAATGAGGTTAGGAGCTCACTCTCACGGAGAAGGCAGTTTCGGGGCCGGACGAAGGAGGTCCGCTTCGACGGCGGATGGTACCCAAGCAGACGCCAAACCGAAAGTCCCAACGTCGGAGCGCCTGCGCGTTCTTTTGCCGGATATCTGGGCCCTGGTCGGACCCCGGAAGGGACTGCTGGCCTTCGGCTTCGTCTTGATGGCGGTGAATCGCCTGGCGGGATTCGTCCTGCCCTATTCGTCGAAGTACCTGATTGACGACGTCATCGGCAAACGCCACCTTCAGCTTCTGAAGCCGCTGCTGGGAGCGGTGGTGCTCGCGACCCTGGTGCAGGCGATCACCGACTTTTCCCTTACTCAGCTCCTTTCCAAAGAAGCGCAGCGCCTGATCGCTGAGTTGCGATGTAAAGTGCAGGCGCACATCTCCCGCCTTCCGGTCGCCTATTACGATTCCAACAAAACCGGCACGCTGGTGGCGCGGATCATGAGCGACGTGGAAGGCGTGCGCAACCTCATCGGCACCGGACTGGTACAGTTTGTGGGCGGCGTGATGACCGCGTGTTTCGCGCTGGTAGTCCTTCTGCGGATCAGCGTCGCCATGACCGCGGTGGCCGCCGTGATCCTGGGGGGCTTTGGGCTGGCGCTCAAAAAGGCCTTCGGCATCATCCGTCCCGCCTTCCGCGAACGCTCGAAGATCAACGCCGAGGTCACCGGGCGTCTCACCGAGTCGCTGGGCGGAGTCCGCGTGGTGAAGGGCTATCATGCCGAAGAGCGCGAGCAAAAGGTGTTCGCGGGCGGCGTCCAGCGGCTCCTGGAGAACGTCATGAAGACGCTCACCTACACTTCCGGCATGAGCCTGGGTGCTACCAGCCTTTTCGGCATGGTCAGCGCCCTCATCATGTTTATGGGCGCGCACCGCATCGTGGGCGGCTCCATGACCCTCGGCACTTTCGTCACCTACACCATTTTCCTCGCCATGCTCGTCGCCCCCATCATGCAGATCGTGGGCATCGGAACGCAGCTCAGCGAGGCGTTTGCCGGCCTCGAACGCACCCGTGAAGTGATGCGGGAGCGGCCGGAGGACGACGACCCGAATCGTTCGCTGGCCACGGGCCCGATTCGCGGCGAGGTGGCGTTCGAGGATGTCAGCTTCGCCTATGAAGAAGGCAAGACGGTGCTCAACGGCGTGTCGTTTCGCGCCGCGCCTGGCACTGTGACCGCGTTGGTGGGACCCTCCGGCGCGGGCAAGTCCACCATCATCGGTCTGATTGCCGCGTTCCACACTCCCACGGTCGGGGCCATCCGCGTCGACGGCGTGGATCTCTCCTCCGTGGCACTCGATTCCTACCGCACCCAGCTCGGCGTGGTGTTGCAGGATACCTTTCTCTTTGACGGAACCATCCGCGAGAACGTCATTTTCTCCCGGCCCGACGCGCGAGAAGAGCAGATCATGGCCGCCTGCCGCATCGCGCGGGTGGACGAATTCGCCGAAGGCTTCGAAAAGAAATACGAGACGATTGTGGGCGAGCGCGGGGTGAAGCTCTCGGGCGG